>JACCDR011597828.1_pt1 | contig 10250 bp, 10 predicted proteins | sample 7446431 | NCBI WGS metagenome assembly JACCDR01 (sample SAMN15323443, study PRJNA562643) | freshwater metagenome | isolation source: river surface water | place: USA:Blue River Watershed | collected 2017-08-17 | reverse complement strand
CGCGCTGGAAGTCCTCGACGGGCACGAGCCCGAGGCACCACCCATGCTTCAGCACGCCGCGCAGGGCGGACAGCTGCTTGTTCACGGTGGCCGGGCTCCAGGTGGACCCGTCGGGGTTGGTCTGCTCGCGCAGCAGGGCGGCCAGGCGGTCGGTGTGCGCGGCGCGCAGGTGCTCCCACGGGACGTCGGCGGGGAATTCGTAGCCGAGGAGGCGCGCGAGGGTGCCGAGGCATCCGGCCATCGTGTCCCGGGTCGCCGGGCTCTTGCGGGTGGCGAGGTACACCACGTACGGGTTGCGGTCGGCCGGGCGGGGCTGGAGGCGCGGCGCCAAGCCGCCGACGGACACCGGGACGATCTCTGTCATGGGTCCATCGTACGCGGTCAACTTCCCAGAAGACTCATTCTGTTCGGTTAGGAATCGGTGTGCGTGGGGACGCCTAGAACGCGAAAGAGCGCCCACCGCTCCCGGGGTCCGGGGGCGCGATGGGCGCGGTCGTGAGTCGTGCTCGTTCAGTAAAACACCCGAACGGAGAGTTCGGGCCCCTGCGAAAAATGAAGATCAGCCGATCCGCCACGCCCAGCCCCAGGCGCCCGCCTGGATGGTGATCGTTCCGGTGCCGGAGTTGCGGGCGTACTGGGGGACGATCGTGCCGCCGGTCGCCCCGATGTGGCAGTAGCCCGTGATGCGCCAGATGGTCGCCACGTTGGCCGCGTTGATGAAGCCGGTGGTCCTGGACGACCCGAAGGACGTCAGGCACCCGTTGTCCCACCAGTCGTCGCCGACGCCGACGTGGATGTGGACGTTGGCGGCCACGCCGGACGCGCCGGTGGACGGGCCATTGATGCCCGCCGACATGAACGTGGCCGTGGACGACGAGCTGTAGGTGCCAGTGAACTCGTAGTAGTAGTGCCCCCCGACGGCCACGGGCAGGGCCAGGCCCGTCATGTCGGCCAGCGTGGCCGTGTTGTTCGTCAGGTTCGACGCCACGCGGCCCATGGAGATGGCGTACAGGTAGCGCAGCGAACCGCCGTCGCCACGCAGCGCGGGACCGGTGGAGAGCGTCCCGAGCGCCGTGTATCCGGTCGCCGGGATGCCCACGGTGAGGCCGTCCTGGAACTGGAGGGGTGTCAGGCGGCGCGGCATCAGCCGACCACCCAGGCGTACCCCAGAGAGCCGATCTGGAGGGTTACCGCCGACGAAGCGACCTCGGAGCGGAACCGCAGCTGCAACGACCCGGCCGCCGACACGTGGATGTAGCCCCACATCTCCCACGGCATGCGGGTGGCCGCCGAGGACGTGGTGGCGAGGACGGCGGTGTTGTAGGCCGTGATCGTTCCAAGGTTCGGGACGGCGTTCGTGGTGCCGATCATGACGTTGCACATCAGGCCGTCCGAGCCCAGCGTGGGGCCGTTGACCGCGAGCCCCAGGCCGGTGGTGGACGCGGCGGCCGTGTACTGGCCGGTGAAGCGGAAGTGGTACTTCCGTCCCGATTCCACGCTCAGGACCAGGCTCGTGACGTCGGCGAGCGAGGTGGACGTGGACGCCTGCGTCGAGGTCATCCTGACCGGCGCGGGTCCGGCGGCCAGCATGCGCTCGGTGCCGCCGGAGTCCTCGCTGTAGAGCATGTCCCCGGACCGGGCCGACAGGGCCGTGTAGCCGGACGCGGGCGCGGCCGGGCTGGCGATCTGCGGGACGCTGATCGGGGTGAGGAACTTGGGCATCAGCCCTGCACCACGACCCTGTACTGGTTGGACGTGGGCGCGCTGGCGAAGTTCAGGCGCACGGTGTTGGTGTCCGGCCGGGACACGTCGCACTCGACGTCCTCATACGAGCCGGAGTTCACGTACAGGGTGACCGTGATGTCCCGGGTGCCCAGGTTGTGGCTGACGTCGATCTGCGTCGCGGAGTTGTCGCCGACGTTGGCCGCCACGTGCCGGGAGACGACGCCGGTGTCCACCGCCACGGCGTCGGCCGCCACACTGATGCCCGTACCGGCGCCGACGGCCAGGACGCCGGTGGTGTGGGTGAGGCCCGCACCGGCCACCGAGGCCGACAGGGCCACGTCGTCGGCGTTGACGGTGATGCCGGTGCCCGCACCGACCGCGAGAGCCGACCCGGCGCCACCGGTCAGGCCAGCACCGGCCGCGCTCGCGGCGATCCGGATGGCGTCGGAGGAGATCTCCAGGCCCGCGCCGGTGACCACGTCGAAGTCGGAGCCGGTCAAGGTGAGGCCATCACCGGCCGTGTAGGACGTGCCGCCGCCCCCGAGCTGGGAGAAGGTCAGGCCGTCGGTGCCGACGACGGCGCCGTCTTCGGTCTGGATGAACACCAGGTCGCCGTTGACGGTGCCCTCGGTCACGGTGACCGCCACGCCATCGGCCGCCGTGGTGGCGGCCATGTCAGCCGCTCGGGTGGGGGCGCCGGATGCGGCGACGACGTAGATGCCGTTCTCGATGGGGTCCGTCTGGTTCTTGATCAGGATGCGGTCGCCGGTGGCCAGGGTGACGCCGTCCACCACGCTGGCGTCGTCGTAGGCCGTGGCCAGCGTGCCGTTGGTGGTGGTCGCCGCTACGACGCTCTGCTTCCAGTGCAGGCCCCGGGCGACGTTGTCCACGTACTGCTTGGTGGCGGCGTCGGTGCCCGAGCTGGGGTCCGCCAGGTTGACGGCCCGCTGGTTGGACAGGTCGATGCCGTTGAGGAACTTCCGGGCCACGCTGGGCTCCTAACCGATTAGTGCCGTGCCGGAGAACGGCGTGGCGAACGTGATCACGGTGGTGTTCAGGTCGGGGTTCGCGACGTCGGCGTCCACCTCGTTGCCGTCGTCGTCGGAGATGGTCACGTGGACCTTGCGCCCCAGGTCGTGGCCGATGGTCCAGGTGGCGGCAGGGACACCGTTGCGGTCGTAGACGAAGACCTCGCCACCGGCGGGCCCGGCTGGTCCTGGTGGCCCATGAGGACCCGGGGTGGCCTGCTCGATCGCGGTGGGCGCTGGCGGGGCCAGGATGATCTCGTAGGCGTTGCCGGACTCGATGACGAGTTCGCTCACCGCGTCACCTCGAAGTCCACGGTCACGTCGCCCTTCAGCAGGCGCTCGACCTCTCCCCCGGCCGTGACCAGCTCCAGGTCGTAGACGCCGTGCTTCCACGCCATGGCGGCCGTCTGGGCGGCCGTGATGGTGATGGTGATGACGCCCGGCGGGCCCGCCGTGATGGCGATACCGGCCGCCGGGGAGCTGGTCAGCGAGAGCAGGGTGGACGGGGAGCTGACGGTCTCGCGGATCTGCATCCGGGCCGAACAGCCGGTCAGGTCGCGTCCGGTCAAGGTGAGGGACGTCGTCCACGTCGCGCCCTGCTCGATCGTGATGTCCCAGACGGTCGCGGGCATGATCAGGCGGTCTCTTCCAGGGTGAAGTTGTTGACCGTGCCGGTGTTGATCGCCTGGACCTCGAAGCCTTCGGCCACCAGGGCATCGCGGATGTCGCCCATGGCCGCTGCGGTGTCCTCCCGGTCGCCGCCGTCCACGGTGACGGCGATGTCGAAGGCGACGATTCCCCTCGTGACGTAAAACGTGATCTTGCTGGCGGGGGACTCGCCCGCCGCTGTCCACTCGTAGGCCATGTCGCCTCTTCCTCAAGGAACGGGGATGATCGCCAAGTTCTTCAGTCGGAGGTCCACCGAGGCGCCCGTGGTCGTCTCGGCCTTGACCATGAGCCGCGCGAAATAGACCTGACCTGGGGTGAGACCGTCCAGGAGCGTGATCCGGGAGTGGTAGTAGTAGTCGCTCGCCTCGGGCATCGAGATGATCCCTTGGGCGTACGCGCTGGCGACCGCCACGGTGGAGCCGGAGACGTTGGTCTCGCGGATCTCCACGCCGAGGAACCCCTGGTTGTTGTTCGTCTCGTCGCGGAACCCGCCGCCGACGACGACCTTGACGCGGCCCGAGGTGGGCGCGGTGAAGGTGACGCGGCACTGGTTGGTGGGCTCGATGTAGGCGGTCGGAGAGTTGATGTTCTGTTGGAGCGTGGTCTCCGAGGTGTAACCGCTGTTGGGGTAGTCCAGCGCCCGGATCACGGTCCCGGCGAGCAGGTCGGGCATGCGGCCTCCTACGGGATGGGCTGGACGATGAGGGACCGGGCGCTGACGTCGGCCGTTCCGGCGCCGGTCGAGCTGCGGTACTGGAGTCGCCCGAAGTACTGCTGGCCAGGGGTCAGCCCGGTCACCACGTAGGCGCGGCTCTTGTACTCGTGGGCCAGGGACTCATCGGCGCAGGACAGCGTCCCCTCGCCGGTGACGCTGGAGGCGACCACCACGGCGCCCGCGCTGTTGGTCACCCGGATCTCGGAGTCGATGAAGATCTGGTCGGCGCCGGTATTGTTCCGGCACCCACCGCCGTTGATCACCAGGACGCGGCCGGAGGTGGGAGCGATGAACGTCACCGACACCTCGGGCGTGCCGTTCTGGAACGTGGTGGCGGTGACGTTGTTGAAGTCGGTGTTGTCGTTGGCCCAGACGGTCGGCGGGAAGTCGTCGTCCTTGACCTTGGCCCCTACGGCGCGGTCGGTCATGACACCGGCTCCACCATGATCTCGCGGGTCTTGACTTCGACCGTGGCGCCGTCCGGCGGGGAGAACATGACCCGCGCGTAGTAGACCCGGCCGGGAGTCAGCCCGTCGAGCATGGACACCCGGGAGCCGAACACGTAGTCGCTGTTGGACCCGGGGTTGGCCCAGCCATAGGACTCGACCGACGGGGCCAGGATCTCGTCGCCGCCGGAGTGGTCGAGGAACACCTGGGGTGCCAGGAAGGCCCGCGTGTCGCCGGTCGCGTCCCGGGCGCCGCCGCTCACCGTGATCAGGACGCGGCCCGAGGTGGGCGCCATGAAGTAGACGCCCAGCTCGGGGGTGCCGGTCACGTAGGCCGTGGAGGCGGAACCGTTCTGGACGGTGTCCTCCTGGGCGAACACCGTGACGGGGAAGTCGGCCCCTCGGACCAGCTCCCCGTCGGTGATGTTGGGCATGCGCGCTCCCTACAGGGCTCGGTAGGAGGGCTCGAACAGCTCGACGGCCGCGCCGGTGAGGTGCGTCTTGACGATGCCGTTCACGCTGCGGGTGACTGTGAAGGTCTGCGGCGAGGATGCGCCGGAGATGGCCGTGACGGTCATCCGCTCGCCGCCGATCATGATGTCCAGCGGGAAGTTACCGGCGGCCGTGGTCCACAGCGGGCCCAGCGTGGTGGCCACGTCCACGCCGGTCTCGGTGGTCGTCAGGTCCTCGGCGAGGGTGCTGGCGTACGGGCCGTAGCGTGCGGTGCCGTACACGGCGACCTGGTACGGCGAGGCGGGCACGCAGTTCACCGCGATGTCGTGGGCGAACTGGTCAAGCAGCTCGTCGAAGCCGAGGGCGAGCTGGGAGACCATCTCGGGCGGCAACCAGGACGGCAGGTTGGAGATGGTGAGTCGGTCGCCGACCTCCAGCGCCCGTACGGCCGCCGACAGGGCGGCGTTGCTGGTCAGGGCCTCGTGGGCGAGGTTCATGGAGATTTGCGGGTAGCGGGCCTCGTCCACGGTGCCGATCCGCAGCCGCCAAGACGCCTGGTCGGGAAGCTGCTGGTCGGACATGGCGGCGATCGTTATCGAGCTGGCGTACGGGCCCACGCCGTCGGGCGGGGGCAGGATCGACAACGGTCCCGTCTCCAGCACGGCGCGGGCTGACGACCCGCCGTCCCTGGTCACGGTGATGTCGTTGCGGGTGGACTGGTCGTCGTCCACCGGCTCCAGCGGTGGGGCGACCTCTTCCGCCTCGTAGTCCAGCGCGACGGTGGCGGCCTGGTTGTACATGGACTTGCGGGTGCGGAAGCCCAGGCCGAACAGGTCGCGCGGCTCGAACATGATGCCGCCGTCGGTCAGCGCGCAGGTGTCGAGGAGTTCCAGCAGGGTGGCGCGGGCCTGGGCGCCCATGGGCTCGCCGTCGGTCAGCGTGCCGATCAGCCGGAACGGGATGCCCTCTTCCTGGCACAGCCGGTAGAAGCGCCCGGCTGGCGTCTCGCCTCGGTAGGCGTCGAGCTGGTCGGCCAGGTCGAACACGGAGGTGATCTGCGGCTGGACGGAGATGTGGCCGATGGCGGTGTCAGTGATGCCGCCTCCGACGGACACCCAGATGCGGGTGACCTGGCCGATGGTGCGGCTGTTGAGCGTGCCGCCGGTGGTGACCCCGGCCTCTCCCGGCTCGACGGTGGTCAGGTCCCAGTCGATGTTGGCGCCGTTCTGGGACAGGTCGAGCGCGACCCGCAGCTTCTTGCCGTTGACCGCGAACGCGATGAACCCGCTGTCCAGGATGTTGACGCCGTCTTCGTCGTACGCCTGGACCTTCAGGTCGCCGCCCGGGTCGCCGTAGCGGACCACCCACTGTGTGGCCGTGCCGGACGTGCGGACGGTGATGATGGCCTCATCGCCGGAGATGCCGCCGGTGGGCACGGCGAGCAGGAACCGGACGGTGGCCTGGCTGGATACCGGGTAGCCGGGTACGACGCCGGTCCACACGCTGTCGTTCAGCAACGGGATGGGCGCCGAGGAGGCGAACCCGTCGTACTGGGCGAACTGGGGCGAGCCGGTGATGGTCATAGGCGGGCCGCCGACGGCGCTGGCGATAGTGGTGGCGCCCTCGACGTCCTCGGCGGGCCAGTAGGCCACCGGCTTGTTGCTGGTCAGGGTGGTCAGGCCCCGGTACAGCGTGGAGCGCAGCTCGGGTTGCCCCTGCCCGAGGCGGCGCAGAATCCCGGCCGCCTCGACGGGCGAGTAGACGTCGTTGCCGGACACGTCCCAGCGCTGGGGCCAGGAGGAGACCTCGCCGTGGAAACGGAAGCGCCGGTTGGAGATCGCCGTGTGGTCGTTCACGGTCCAGGTGCGCCCGGCGGCGTCAGCGAAGGAGGTGTCCCCGATGTCCTGGATGGTGAAGTCGGGGTTGGCGACGACGGACCCGGCGATGCCGTTGCGCAGTTGGAAGGCGTGCACGCCACCGTCTGGCGTGTAGAACCCGATGTCGGTGGAGCCGTCCCCGACGCGGAGTTCCGCCGTGCTGTTGAAGATCGACGTCGTTCCGGCGGTGATGACGGGGTCACCGAGCTGGGTCCACGTCCCCGAGATCGTGTCCGACGTGTAGAAGGTGACCGTGTTGCCCGCCGCGCCGTTGTTGACGTCCAGGGTGACCCGCAGCGCCAGACGCCCCGAGGCCGGGATGGTCAGGTCCTCGGTGGCCGTCTTCTGGAGCACGTTCGTGCCGTCGGCCGACCACTCGAACCAGGGACGGCCGTTGCGCATCATGAGCAGCCAGGACCGCTGGTTGGACGTGGTGCGGAACTTCCCGGCCAGCTCCACGGACGAGCTGGTCCCCATCGTCAGCCAGTTCGCCATCGTGACGTCGATGCGGATGTCTATGTCGCCGGTGATGTCCAGGGCGGCGGCGTCCGGGGTGGACGCCCCGGTGTTGGCGAACTGGGTTCCCTCCGTGACCAGGTACGGCTCGCCCTCGGCGACCGCGATGCGCACCGGCGTGTTCCGGCCGATGATCCCGTAGTACGGGGACAGCGGGTTGCGCGGGCTGTAGGTGCCGGTGGGGTTCCAGAACGTCATCGAGCAGGTCGCCGGGTCCGCCTGGGTGCCCTCGTCGGCCTGGCCGCGCCGGATGACGATGGGGTCGCGGCTCAGGACATTGGTGGTGACGTCCACCCACTGGCCGTCGAGGAACAGCTGTCCCAGGACACCGAGGGGGACGAGCGGGAAGGACACGTGTTACCCCCTGGTTCCGTAGGCGAGCTGGACGTTTCCGCCTCGGGTGCGCGTGCCCTTGCGGATCAGGCGGGCCAGGTCGTCGCCTCGGACGTCGATGATGACCCGGCTCTCCGAGGCCAGTTCGGCCAGCTGGTCGGGGCGCAGGACGTACTCGGGGCCGCCGGTGCCGTTGTAGATGGGCGGGCTCATGCCGGGCGGCAGGATGCCGCCGGTGTCCATCACCCACGGCGGACGTCCCCAGTACGGGGTCGAGCGCATGCCAACCTCGCGCACCCGGGCGCCCGTGTACGGCGCCTCGATGATCTTTCCGGGGCCGGACATGAGGTAGGTGTGGCCGGGGTGCGGCTGGCCGACGTCGCCCGGCCGGGGCGTGCCGACCCGCTTCAGCACGGCCTTCTGGGCGTAGGTCGTCCCGCCGATGGATCGGTGGGTGGCCTGCCACCAGGCATATTCGGTCAGGCCCGAGCAGTCGAAGCCCCTGATGTTCGCGCCCTGCTGGATGCCGTACGACGGGCCGCCAGGGCCACCGCCGCCCCAGGAGTAGGGGACGCCGATCTGCCTGCGGGCAGCCGCTACGGCCTTGCCGCCGGGGCCGCCGCCGCCTGCGGAGATGGCGTCTTCCTTGCCGTCGATCCAGTTCAGGAAGCCGTTGACCATCCGCCGGGGGATGCCCGCGAGCATCTTGCCGAAGGTGGAGCCGCCCATGGCGGACTCCAGCGTCCTCAGGATGGGCTCGGTGACCAGCTTGGTGGCGTTCTTGACGCCATCCATGAACCAGTCCTTGGCCTTGCCGAAGAACGACTTTAGGCCGCCGACGATGCCGCCCTCGTCGAAGCCGGGGATGCCCAGGCCGCCAGGGTCGCCCGCGACGCCCAGGAGCTTGGCGGCGTTGCCCTTCAGGGCGTTGGCCCGGTGGATGAACCGTTCGCCGAGGGACTTGACCGCCTCGGGGACCAGGATGCCCTCGCCGGAGCGGGCGGCAATGATCTGGTCGTCCTTGCGGGCGTAGCCGGGCAGGATGCCGCCCTTGGCGAATCCCTGCGGCAGGGCGATCTTCAGGCCCTTGGGCGACAGGTTGAACTTGTCGGCGACGAAGTTCCACGCCTTCAAGATCCCGTTGTTCAGGACGGTGTTGACGACGAACTTGATGGGCGCCTTGGCCGCGTTCTGGATCTTGGACCAGACGGACTTGATGAAGTCGGCGGCGCCCTTGAACGCCTTGCCGACCAGGCTGACGCCGTTCTTGATCGCCGTGAAGGCGGGCGAGATGACCTTGGACCAGGCCCACTTGATCGCCGTGCCGATCGCGTTCCAGATCGGCTTGACGATGTTGTTGTACAGCCACTTGATCACGGGCCCGAGGATGTTCTTGTAATAGAACACGATGGCCGCGAAAGCAGGCTTGATCAGGTTGTTCCAGGCCCACTTGATGATCGCGCCGATGGCGGAGAACACCGGCTTGACGATGTTGTTGTGGAACCACAGGAACTTCGGCGCCAGGGTGTTCGTGATGAACGACCACAAAGCGGTCAAAGCGGGCTTGATGAAGTTGTTCCAGGCGTTCGAGATCGCCGTCTTGATGCCGTTCCAGACCGCGTTGACGATGTTCCGGAACGTCTCGCTCTTGTTGTAGGCGAGCACGATGGCGCCGACCAGCGCCATGATGATCGTGATGATGATCCCGATCGGGTTGGCGCGCATCGCGGCGTTGACCAGCCACGTGGCGGCGGCCATGGCCTTGGAGGCGACCGCGCTGGCCTTCTGAGCGATGGTCAGGGCGACGGTCTTGGTGGCCGCGCCCGCCATCGCGGCCCCGGCCTTGATGCCGTTCCAGGCCATCGCCGACAGGCTGACCACCATCTGGGCGGACGCCTTGATGCCGGTGGCCATGGTGGAGGCAAAGGTCCGCACCGCACCGCCCGCGCGGGCGGCGGCGCTCGCGTTCTGGCCCAGGGCGGCCGTGCCCTTGGCGATGCCGCCGACGAAGCCGACCGCGCCCTTGGCCACGGTGAAGATGCCCTTGCCGAAGCCGAAGAGCAGCTTGCCGACCATGAGCAGCTTGCCGCCCAGCAGGCTGACCACCAGGCCGATGGCGATGACCTTGGCGACGGTCTCGCCCGCCGGGGCGGGAATCATGCCCAGAACCTTGGCGATGGCGCCCAGCGGGCCGACGACCAGCGGCAGGATCACGCCCAGCTGGGTGAACACCTCGCGCAGCGTGGCGAAGACGTTGGCGATCTTCTCCTGGCCCTGGGATGACTGCACCCAGGCGTTCGCCTTGGCGGTCAGCCCTTCCAGGGTGACCAGCAGGCCGTCACCGGCGCGGTCGGCGTTCTTGAAGACGCCGAACAGGATCTTGCCGATGTTCCCAGCGATACGCCCGAGGGTGGCCAGGGTGTCCCCGGCGCCCTTGATGGCGTTCTTGAGGAAGTCGGCGCCCTTCTTGGACTTCAGGAAGGCGGCG
>JACCDR010465346.1_pt1 | contig 10252 bp, 18 predicted proteins | sample 7446431 | NCBI WGS metagenome assembly JACCDR01 (sample SAMN15323443, study PRJNA562643) | freshwater metagenome | isolation source: river surface water | place: USA:Blue River Watershed | collected 2017-08-17 | reverse complement strand
GCCCCTCGTGGTCCTCCTCCAGCTCTTCCCAGCCCGCCCACTCCGGCGGCTGCAACACCCGCGCCCCCACAGCGCCGAGAAGCTGGGCCACGCGCCCCCACCCTCGGCCCTCGGTGAAGTCGTCCACCTCCCGCCCTGGCCACGTTCCGGCGCTGAGCACGTCCTCCACCTCCCGCGGATCCGCCCCGGGCCAGATCGGCGGCGGAGGGGGCGGCGCCACCCGAGCGCGTAACGGCCTCTCCATCGCCGAGGCCCTCCCGTCGCACAGCCCCATCCTCACGGCAATGTCCCGCACGGACAGCCGGTCACAGGCGTCCAGCTCCATGTACTTCTTCCCCGTCGCATGAACGGCGATGAAGTCCACGAGATCCCCGCCCTGCTGGCATTCGTGACACCACCAGCCCCGCCCATCCCGCGCCAGACCGATCGCCCCACGACGGTCACCCCGCGACGGATGCCGCGTCCGCGACCCACACGCCCCACAGGGCCACGTCCAGCCGCGCACGCTCTCCAGACCCGGGAGCACCGCCGCGACGCTGGCCACGGGCCACGCACGGGCCTGAGTCACCCACAGCGGGCGGCTCAAGTGACCTCCTTAGCCGCAGCCCGCAGCGCCACCGTGGAGATCAACAACGACGCCTCACCCACCGACACGTCCGCCCGGGAGAACCGCTTGAGGCCCCACTTCGCCAGCGCCTCCCGCTGACGTTCCGAGGCCGGGCGCGACGCCCACGCTTTGCTCAGGTCCACCGAGCGCAGCCCCGTCCGCGCAGCCCAAGCCTCAGCCGCCTTGAGCGCGTCCACGAGGCCCACGCGCCGAGCTACCAGCGTCGGCTTGTCGCCCCGCTGCGCCTGGGCCAGCGCCATCCACGCGCCCGGGCCCTCCTTGCTCACCTGGAGCCCTTTGGACTGCCCTGAGCCGATGTCCAGGAGCGCGGTCAACCGGACGCCCCCGGTGCTCTCCGCGTACCTGTACCACGAGAGCGAGGGCGCTTCTGCGGCGGTGACCAGCGTGAAGGACGCCCCGGTCTCCAGCCGCCCCACCGAGCGCGGCGCCATCTCCACGCCATCGAGCACCACGGGCCGAGCCCGGCGCAGGTCCAGCCTGTGATGCGGCTGCGAGCCGACCCCGAGCCACGCCACGTTGATCAGCTCACCGTCCACGGCCAGCACGTTCCCATCCTTCAACGCCGCGTCGTGGCGGTGCTCCACCCGGTCACCCACCCGAAGCTCCCCCGGCTTGACCTCCATCCCCTCCAGGCCCCGCAGCGCTTCCGATGTGGCGACCTCGGCGAATCCCTCGATCGTGTCTGCGCCCTCCCAGACCACACACGACGGCCGGCGCCGCCAAGGGCCTCTCCGAGTCCCCCTCCCGACGATCTGCATCCACCCGCCCAGCGTCCGCACGGGGGCCGCCATCAACACGCCCTCCACCTGTCCGTCCACACCCTCACGGAGCTTTGAGGCGCTGACCAGCACATCCAGCTCACCGGCGTTGAAAGCGTCCAGCGCTGACCGGGGAGACTTGACCCCGTGGACCGCCAGCGCCCGCAGCCCTCGCCCGCGCATGACCTCGGCGAGCGCCTCAGCGTGAGCCACGCCCGCGCCATAGGCCCAGCATCGAGCCCCGCCGCCGTCCGCCAGCCACCGGTCCACGATGAGCTGGTTACGCCCCTCGGTGTTGACGGCCCGCTCCAGCGCCTCATCGTCCGCCAGATCGGCCTCCCGCAGCATCGAGCCGGTCACCAGCCGCCGCACCTCCACCGGCGCCACGATCCCATCCCGCGCCGCCCGCGCCATCGGGTAGCTGTAGACCGTCGCGGCGAAGGTGGAGCCCAGCCCCGCCTCAAAGCCAGCGTCCGCCCGGAAGGGGGTAGCCGTGAGGCCCACCGTCCACCGAGCACCCAGGGCCTCCCGAAGCTTCTTGTAGCCCGGCGCTGGCGCGTGGTGGGCCTCGTCCACGATGAGGTAACGCACCGCCCCAAAGACGCCCGGGGCTTTCTGCGCAGCCTGGACCGTCGCCACGGTCACCGCATGGCCGAGCTCCTTGAGTCGCCCCTTGTACACGCCGACGTCCACGCCGAGCGCCCGAGCCCGCGCGGCCAGGTCATCCACGAGCTGCTCAGCGCCGACGATGATCAGCACGGCGTCCGGCTTGGCGCCCTCGCCCCGAAGCGCCGCCGCCGCTTTGGCCTGGGCCGCCATGACTGCCGCCAGCCCCACCAGGAACGTGCCCTTCCCCGCCCCCGTCGCAGCCTCCACGAGCACCGACGGCCAGCGCCGCAGACCCCAGCCCACGGCCTCCAGCGCCTCCTCCTGCCATCTGTGCGGCGTCTGCCCCGCTGGCATCGGGAGCGCGGTCACAGGGCACCCCGCCGCGAGCCCTTCACCCAGAATACGGCGCAGATCGTCCAGCCGCCGTACCGCGGCGCCACGAGGTAGATCCGATCGTTCTGACGACCGGCGCGGGGCGTGAGCCCCATCCCCTCCCGCCATTCTTTGCCCGTGGCCGCCTCAAACTGCGCCACGGAGATCTCCCGGCTGAGCCGGGCCTCCTCGGCGTGATGCGCGTCGTCCTGACGCGACCCTGACAGCCGAACAGCTACCTCCCCACCAAATCGTCCCCCTGTACATGCTTCTCCCATCGCGCACTCCTCTGGGCGTTCGCCCGGCGCTGCGTCTTCGCGGCCATCAGCTCACCACGAGCCTCCGCGACTTCTTGACCGTCCGCCCCCAACGCCGCCCCAAGGGCCTCTATGTCCGCCTCAGAGGGCCGGGCGCGTTGCCCGGTCATCCACATGCAAACAAGGGCCCCGGACACGCCGCAGACGGCCCCAAGCTGGGCATAGGTCATCTGCGGCGAGGCGCTGAGCTTCCAGCGCATGAGGCGAGCGGGGTAGTCGGTCATGCCTTGACCATACCCCCGCAAGTTTTTTACGTCAAGCAACGTTTAACGTTGACACCCCATTAAGCAATGCTAAACTGCCTTCACCCTCCACGGAGACAGCCGATGACCACCGACACGCCCCTATGGACCCAAGCCGACTGTGACGCCTTCAACGCGACATTGGAACGCATCACCGCTAACGGTGTTGCTCGCGCCCGCGTGTTGCAGGCGGAGATCGATGCCCAGCGCGCCGACCTCGCCACCTGCTACGGCGATGAGAAGCCGTGGAAGATGGCGCTGCTCAAGTCCCTTGACGCCGAGATGGCGCGCGTCTGTGCCCTCCCCGGTGTGATGAATGCCCTCTACGGTGACGAGGTGACCCCATGACCCGCGACGACATCCTGACAGCCCTCCTTGCCGCCGATCCCTTGGCCGCACTCAAGGCCCACGACACCGCCGAACTTCACGCCCGCTTCGCCCGCGCCCAGGTCCGCCTCAAGAACGTGGACAAGTCCCGGTTTGTGGACGCTGGCGCGAAGAAGTACAACTTCGCCCCCCTCGATGAGTTTCTGAGCATGGCCCGCGCTGAGCTCGGCGCTGAGGGGCTGAGCTTCCATCAACCCTGCTCCACCGCTCTTGAGGGCGCGGAGGTGGTGATCACCGTCCAGACCGTGATCAGCTTCGGCGTTGCCACCATCGAGTGCAGCTACTCCAAGGGGGCCTCGAAGAACGACATCCAGGGCCAAGGCTCTATGATGACGTACCTGCGCCGCTACGGCATCCAGGCGATGATTGGTGTCTGCGGGTTCGTTGATGAGGACGACGATGCGGTTATCCCCAGGACCGGCCCTCGTGTGGAGAGCAAAGACCCCGCCGAGCATGAGCGCACCGAGCGGATCCGGGGCAAGGTGAAGGAGGACATCGCCGCGAAGAAGTCCGCCGAATCCCAAGAGCAGGCCCGCCCGTGGCCCGCGCTGCACTTCCGCGAGGAGGATCCGCCCGCCGTGGCCGATGCCCGCTACGTCGGCGCTGTCGTGATGGAGTTGATCGGCCCCGACTTCTTCGGCAACCCCGCCCGAGGCGAGGGCCTGTATGCGACGGCCCAGGACGTGGGTGAGGCTATGCTCAGCAAGGCGCCCGTCCGCCCCCAAGGCCCCGATCAGGTCATCGAGTACACCTCGAAGATGCGCGCCAGCGTCGCCGCGAATCCCAAGCGCCTCCAAGAGATCAAGGACCGCATCGTCGGCGTCTTGGTGCCCTTTTGAGCCCCCGCATTGAGGCGAGCCATCGCCGCCGCGCGATGGCCCTGATGCACCGCTTAGCCGACCCCACCAACGCCGAGCGGGAGGCCCTCTTGGCCCGCGCCCAAGGCTTGCTCCCCCTCGACGAAGACCTCCAGGCGATCGTCTTGTGTTTCACCCCCCAACAAGCGGCCAACGCCGCCAAGGTAGCAGCATGAGCCGCCGCGTCACCATCTTTCGCCACGCCAAAAAGGGCCGCAGCAGGCCCATAACCGCGCCTTCACCCGAGGGTTACGCCCAGGCCCAGGCCATGATTGAAGAGATCCGCATCACGCTGATGGCGTTCTCGGCGTTGCGGCCCGACATTGACGATCACATCCAACACGTTCTCCCCTACGTCGCCCGGGCCTGGGATGCCTGGGATCCCAAGGGGCGGAGCTCTTGGCGCGTGTGGGGCCTCCAGCCGGTCTACTGGCAAGCCAAGCGCCTTGTGTTCAAGGCGCTCAACCGGGGCTTGAACGTGCCTGAGGCCGATCGGCGCGAGATGGCCGCTGGTGGAGCCCCCGTGCGCTTCACCTCCACCGACTACCGCCTCCCCGGCGGTGACGTGGTGGTGGACCTCATGCCCGCGCCGCCGCCGCCAGATCCCGTCATCGCCGAGGCCGCCGCCCTTCTTCGGCGCTGGCTGTCCGAGCGCACCGCCACCACCGCCGCCGAGCACGCCGCGCTGGAGGTGATGACCGCCCGCGCCCACGGCGACGATGAGATCAGCCTGGCCGACGCGGGCCGCAAGTACGATCTCAGCCGAGAGCGCGTCCGCCAAGTCTACCTCCAGCTTGAACAGGACTTCCGCGACGCCTACCCCGAGCTGAAAGAGCTTCTGCGGGAGGCCGCTTGAGCCTCTCTTCAGCCGTCCTACGCGGACTCCCCCTGCTCCCCCTCGTTCTGCTTACCCTCGCCGCTCCCCCATCGCCGCGCCTGCTGAGCTTCACCCTGCGCCTGTGCGCCGCCGCTTACCCCACGAGGCCCCTATGATCACCCACCTGGAAGACAAGTCGGGTAGCGGCATCGTCCGCCGCCCGTACACGCTGGAGTTTACCTACCGCTACGCCACCCTGTGCAACGTGCTCTTCTACGGTGGCGACCCCAAACAGTGCCTCGCCGATCCTGGCGCTGCGCCCACCTGCCCCGGCTGCAAGGCCATCGCCGATCGTAAGGTGAAGTTATGACCCCGCCCACCGTCTCCGATGTCCTGCAAGCCCACGCCGATCGCCTCACGCCGCACCTGCTGAACCGCGATCTCCCCGACGCGACCCGAGGCGCCATCGCTGAGGCCCGGCACACGATCCGCATCGTCGCAGAACTCAGCGAGTGTCACAAGACCAAAGCCCGAGAGCTGGAGCCCAAGGCCAACGCGGAGCTTCCCAGGCTGGGGCCCGTGGTCACCGCTAAGGACGCCCGGCTCAAGGTGCGGACGCTGAGGACGATGGCCGCCGAGTGGCGCAAGGTCAGCTCCGAGACGGGGATGGCCTTCACCCCGCTCGCTGAGGACTACATCCGAGAGCTGGAGGCCGAGGCTGCGACCCTTGAGGCCCAGATCCCGCCGACGCCCTGGGCGAGCTACATCGCCGCCGCGCTGGCCTGCTACTTCGCCGGGGCCGCTACCGTGGCCGTGCTGGTGAACCTATGACCCCCGCCGCCCGCCTGATGATGGCCGCCGAACTCACCGACGACGCCCCCGAGTTGGGTGAGGCGCTGGAGAACGGCTGCGCGTGCTGTGAGTCCCCCGAAGACTTTGAGGGCCTCTTCTCCCGCGGCCTCGTGCGCCCCGATGGCGAGCTGACCCACGACGGGGAGATCGTTCTGGCCCTGCTCATCGCCGCGCGCGGTGAGGGGAGGCCCTAATGTTTGTCCCCCACTTCATCGCCTCGTGCCCGCCCCGAGATACCCGCCTTTGGCTGGCCTGTAAGACGTGCTCCGCGCCTATGCGCTCGGATTCTGACGGCTGCACAAGCACGGCCCGCCACCATCGCCGAATCGGCGAGCTGCGCTATTACGCGACGTGGACGACGACCCTGCAGAACCTCCAGGCCATCCACCGAGAGGGCGCCCGGATCTTGGCTGGCCCGGATCAGCTCGCCGTCGTGGGCCGCTCAGCCGCGCCGCCCTTGCCCTGGGCGCTGGATAATGGCGCCTGGGGGGCGTTCAAGAACGAGCGGTCCTGGGATGAGGATGCGTTTCGTGAAGTCCTGCGCCGCTGGGCCCTGGGCGCTGACTTTGTGATCGTCCCTGACATCGTAGCCGGTGGGCTCAAGTCCCTGGAGATGTCCCTGGACTGGCTCCCGACCATCCGCCGACACACACACCTATCCCTGCTGGCCGTCCAAGACGGGATGGAGCCCGATGACATCTCCCCACACCTCCGCGCTGGCGTTGGGATCTTTGTGGGCGGATCGACCCCCTGGAAGTGGAAGACGGTGGAGCAATGGGCCAAGCTCGCCCAGGCCCGCGGCGTCCCCTGCCACGTCGGCCGCGTGAACACCGAGCGCGCCATCGCCGAGTGCATCCGTGTGGGCGCCACGTCCGCCGACGGTACAAGCCTCAGCCGTTTCAGCGTCAACGCCCCGCGCCTGGGCAACGCCACCCGCCGCCCAGCTCACCCCGAGCTCTTCATGGAGGCGCCATGAACCCCGCCCGCGAAGCCCTCGCCATCCTGGGCTTCTTCGCCGTCGTCGCGATCCTCACCCTCACCTCGGCGATGTGGTGACCCTGGACCTATTCGAGCGAGACGAGGCCCCGGCAGGCGCGGATGTGGCCTACACGCCCGCGCGGCTGGCTGCGTCTATTGTCGCGGCGATGCAGGACGAGGGGATGCTCCACAGTCTCACCTGGGAGCCTCACGCTGGGGGAGGCGCCATCGTCCAGGCCCTTGAGGACGCCCGCGTGAAGTGGGTAGCCTCCACGCTGGAGCCCGCAGACTCCCGCACCCTCACCCGCCGCTTCGGGCGCGACATCCCCGCCCGGGATGCCTTGCTCCCCTGCCCGTGGACGCCGTTTACCGTCCTGGGTAACCCTCCCTTCTCCAACGCCGGCGATCATGTCCGCGCGGCGCTGCGGGCCGCCCAGGCTCGCCCGGTGTGGACCGTGGCGATGATCCTTCCCATCAGCTTTGGGTGTCGTGAGAAGCACGCCCAGCTCTTCCGCGACGTTCACTGGAGCGTGTGGCCGATCGGCCCGAGGCCCACCTTCACCGGCCCGGGGCGGACAGAGGACGGCACAGCCAAAACCGACGTGGGGCTCTATGTGTGGAATCACCGCCCCGTGCCTGCCCGCGTGATCTCGTGGTAGCCCTCTCCCTCTTCACCGGCGCTGGAGGTTTCGACCTCGGGGCCCACAGCGCCGGGATCAAAGTTGCCCGCGGGGTGGAGCTGGACCCGCACGCCCAGGCCACAGCGCGGGCCGCCGGGCTCCCCTGCATCCTCGGCGATGTCTCCGACGTGGCCGCTGTCGTGGCCGACCTCCCACCGATCGATCTCGTCTTTGGTGGCCCACCCTGCCAGCCGTTCAGCCGCGCCGGGGCTCAGCGAGGGGGTGAGGACGCCCGCGACGGCTTCCCGGCTACCCTTGCCGTCCTGCGAGCCCTTCGCCCCGCCTGGGCCGTCCTGGAGAACGTCGGCGGGTTTCTGGACGCCTGCTTTGACGACTACCGCCACAAGCTCCTGAGCGACCTCCGCGAGCTCTTCCCCGCCGTCGTCGTGTGGCGCCTCGATGCCGCAGACTACGGCGTCCCCCAACATCGTCGGCGCTGCTTCATCGTCTGCGGCCCCCGAGCCCTTCGCGCCCCAACGCCGACACACGCGGAGCACGCTGACCTTTTCGGCCAGGTGAAGCCGTGGCGGTCCTGGGGTGAGGCCCTTGGGATGCGCGGACCTCAAGTGCTCCGCGCCGCCGGGGTGACCGGATGTGGCGGCCCTGTGCCTCTCGCCGATCCTGCCCCATCCATCACCACCAAGGGCACAGCCTACCTCCAGCTCCGCCCCGAGCTTCTGGACCGCCCCGCCCCCACCGTCTCCACCGCCGAGGTGAAGGGCACCCGCGCCAGCGCCCGCAGTGGCTGGACCTTCAACGGTGGCCCCGATCGCGCCTCTGACGCCCTCTTCCTAGCCACAGGCCGCCGCCGCCTCACCATAGCCGAGTGTGCCACCCTCCAAGCCTTCCCCGACGGCTACCCCTTCCAAGGCCCGAGTGAGGCCCGCTATCGCCAGATCGGGAACGCCGTCCCGCCCCCTCTCGCCGCCGCCGTTCTGGGCGTCGTGGTGAGAGGCTGAACTTTTCTCTTGACTTCACCGCGTGCATATGTGAAGGTGTGAAGGTCAGCGCCGACGCTGACGACGGAGCACCGACCATGAAGACCCCACCCACCGACACTCAGATCCTCGCCGCCATCAAAGCCGACGCGAGCGAGCACGCCGCTTACGCTAACGTCTTGATCTGCTCGACTGTCGCCATTCGCCGCGCCTGCCGCGCTACAGTCGCTGAGATCGTGCGCGTCGCCCGCGCAAGCGGTTGGACCGTTGACTGCGGCGACAAGATCCTGACGCGCAACATTAATGTGACCCCATGACCACCCTCCAGAAGATCATCGAGCACTTCGGGCTCACCGTGGCCCACTACGGCTTTCGGCCCAGTGAGACGCCTGCCGAGGCTGACCTCCGCTGCGCCGTCCGCCATCGGCCCGAGTGGGATCTGTTCATGGTGATCCGCTTGGTGCATGACGTGGTGGAGGGCCACACCCACGCGCCGGTCACCTTCGCCCACGTTCGCGAGCTTGTGAAGCTCCAGCGCATCACCCGCAACGCCGAACTGTCCGAGGGCGCGGACGACGTGGCCGCCGCCGCCGTGCTGGCGATCACCGGGCGCATGAGCCTTGAGACGATCGCGGCGCTGTGCTGGGTGGACAAATGAGCATCACCAAGCCCGAGATGAAGAGCGCCCGCAACGCCGCCGAGCTGCTCCGCGATCCCCTCGCCCGATCCGCGTGGCTGGCCTCTCTCGCCGCTGATCGCCCGGCCTACATCGCCGCGCTCAAGGGCCACCCGCCCGCGTCCATGCACCCGCTGGACCGCCTCTTCTACCCCGAGCTGGGCCGCCTGCTGGGCCCGTCCATCCTCAAGACTCTGGAGTGATCATGGCCGACCCCACCAACCCGCCGCCCCGGCCACCCGGCCCGTGGGACCACGAAGACCCGCCCGACATCCGCCCCGGCTTTGTCCCGAGGAAGCCGAAGAAGCCCGACCTCACGCCGAGGCCCTCCAAGGACGTCACCCTGGGGTGGGCTGATGAGCCCACCGCCCCCGGCGACTACGAAGAGATCGTCCGCCGCGCCGGGCGTCCCTCGGCTGCCCTCAAGACCGTGGAGCCCAGCGCCGATTGGAAGGGCATCCTCTCCGCCGCCCGCGACGGCGCCCCCATCCCGCCCGGCTACGACGACTGCGACCCCCACGGCCCGGGCGTTCAATGCCCCGCCTGTGCCTTGGAGGAGTGATGGCCGATCAGCCCCGCGTCACGATCTGTTTCACCGCCGAAGAGCTCCGCGCCCTGCGGATCCTCGCCGCTGAAAGGGGCTACCCCTCCGCCTCGGCGATGCTGAAATCCGAAGCCCTCGCCAACCTCAACGCCGCCCGTAAGAACGGGTTTAAGAACTAAGGAGCCGACATGGACAAGCTCACACCCGACGAACAGGCCTACCTCGACAAGATGAAGGCCAGCCTCAGAGAGCTCGGCGTCAGTCTCGCCAGCGGGGAGGACATTCAGGAGCAGGCCCGCGTCATCAACAACCGCACCGTCTCCGCCCAAGCCTACATCGAGCGCTTGGAGCAAGCCCTCCTCGTCTTTGGGCTCAACCCCCAGAACGAGACGATTGATCTCCGCGACTGCGCCCGAGCCTACGCCCGGGGCCGCGCCGATGAGCAGGCCATGCTAGACACCGCCCAGGCCCGCGTCAAAGAGTTGGAGAAGACGCTGGAGGCTTCTCGCAGCGCCACCCAGACCTACGCCAGCGCCGAGATCCGGGCGAACGAACATGCCGCCAAGGCCAAGGCCCGCGCCAAAGAGCTGGAGGCCG
>JACCDR010666874.1_pt1 | contig 10254 bp, 12 predicted proteins | sample 7446431 | NCBI WGS metagenome assembly JACCDR01 (sample SAMN15323443, study PRJNA562643) | freshwater metagenome | isolation source: river surface water | place: USA:Blue River Watershed | collected 2017-08-17 | reverse complement strand
CGCCCTACAAAACTTTATGTTTTCATATTAGGCTTATCTTTGCACAGAGCGTTCGATGTTAAGTGATCTAGATCTACCGCCGTTACGTACTCTTTGTACTGATTGATTGCAATGGTTATTTACTTGTCTTTGAACTAATACCTGTTCTACTTCTTGAATAACAACTGCTTGTGGTACATAGACTTGTTGTGGAACAAATACTTGTTGTACTTGTATAGGTGCTGGTACATGTTCAACTGGTACTAATTCGGCATATTCTACCACTCTAGCAACTGGTTGTACATGTTCAACAACTCTAACTCGTTGTACTTGTGCTACATGTTGTTGTACTTGTTGTACGCTTCTGCAATTATCAGCATAAACTTCTGAGCATAAACCTACGCTTACAAATACTAATAAAGTTAATAAAATTGATTTCATTTCTTACTCCTCTTGTTTTAATTCTTCGTCAGCAATAATATACATATATTGCTTCAAAACTTGTACATCTTCATCTGATAATGATTCTCCACCTGGAGGCATCGCTTTTTTATTATCTAGATAAACTCTTTCTACTCTTTGGACTATATCTGCCATTGATGCAGCACCATGAACAATTAATTGTCCTTTATCAACATCAACTAATTGTAGTCTTCCTTGTGATTCTCCGCCGTGGCAATCTGAGCAATTTGAGACAAATATATCATATACCTTTTGTTCTAGCGCACTAACACCATCTGCTGGTTCTTGTGGAGCTGGCGTTTCTGTTGGAACTTCTGGATTCTCTGGCTGAGGTACTAATTGTGGATTGTTTTTCAATAACTCAATCAACAATTTAAGTTGTGCTTCTAATTTAGCATTTTGTTCAACTAGCTCTTGTATTTTATCTCTCTGTAGAGATGATCCTAAAGCATAGTAACCATCAACCCCGTAATAATATCTTGGGTCAAACTGAACTACCTTTTGGGGTACTAATACTTGTTGTCTAAAAACATCGTCAGATGTTGCGATTGACACAAATAAATCGGCCAAAAAAACACAGCTAATTAGCAAGATAGATGATATATATATTGTTTTTTTCATTTTATTTCTCCCTTACGTTTCCCACTGGAATATACACTAATTTATTTTCATAAATGAGGGTTACAACCTCATTTTCTTCTTCATATTTTAGAATTTCATCTCTATTAGATAATTTTGTATAGTCAGGAGTTGATAACTCAGTACCCCGTTCTATTACTTTATCATCAAGAGTCACATTTCTTGTTACTACATATACCTTTTGTCCTACAGGAAGAATAGGCGCGGGAGCCGGTTGTTCAACTACGGGCTCTTCTATTACCTGTACTTCTTCTGTAACAATTTCATGAGTTGTTTCTATTACAGTTAGACCATTAATATAAATCATAGTTTGTTGGAACATACCAGGGATACCATCACGACCAGGGCTTTCCCATACTTCTCTAGGTATTGGATCACCAATACTTAATAATATAGCTAATCGTCCAGGTATTCTTCTTCCTAATGTAGCATCTTCTTTACTTAATTCTAATCTAAAATCACCAAGCTCCATACCACATTCAAAAGCGGCAGTCTCTATATCTACTGGTTTTTTATAATCGTCAACAACATCTAAATAATTTTGAGCATTCTCTTCCGGCTTTAGACCGTTCACTTTCAATAATGCTCTAGCATATAATTCTTGTGAGTCAGTAACGGAATCTTCGAATCTTCTAGATAAGTAAACTCTATCAATTCTCAATTGATCTTCTTTATTAGGAATATATAAATTAGCAGATCTTAAATATCTTTCTATGGTATTTTGAGCTGGTAATGGGCCAGCAGCATGACAATCCATACAACTATGAGCTGTTCTTACTCTAGTATCACCAATTGTATCTTGAATATGACGAGCTACTGTAGGATCAGCAAAATCTACTAGATTACCTTGACCATCTCTTAAGTCATAAACCTGCATTTGTAATGGATTAGAAAAGAATAACTCACCCGCATCAGAGATATTAGGTCTATTACCACCCATTTCTGGGAATGTAGCCACATAATCTCTTTGTCCTAATTGATGTTTAACATCGTATGTTTCATATCTATATCCAAAAGGTGTTCTATAATGAAATAGTATTCTATTATGCCTTGCTACCTGCTCGCTAGAAGTTGTGATTGTAGCTGATTCTGTTCCTAAATTATGTAATTCATCTGGATCAAAACCCCAATAGCTATTTAACTCGGCAACTGTAGTTGGAATTTTTTCTGAATTTGCGTATATCAGTGTTCTATAAAAATCTACTGGAATATCTTTATCAGACTGCATTGTTGTATCAGTTGCATGGGCACAGAACCAATCGGCTCTTACTATAGCATTACCACTAATTAATCTAAGTAAAGAATTAGTTTTATGGTCAATTATAGGTTCTACTAAATAACCATCAGTAGCGCTTATTTTTTCCCAAGCAGAGATAGTCCAGTTATAATTTCTAATATCAATCCACCAGAGAGTTTCGCTATTTAGAACTTGATTATATGGAACAAATATTTGTTGTTTTAATCCTGTTATTGGATCTTCAACTTCTTCCATTTTAGCTAATGGATAATAACCACCAGCATTACCAGTTGCATCATTACCTAATCCAGTTAGGCTATGTAACACGAAAGATAAAGCCAAAACTGCCTTTTCTCTTTTTTCTGGTTTTATACAAGATGTAGTAAAAAACCTAATAAAAGGCAAATCCTCTTGCCTAACTGTTTCTAGGAAGAGGATCGCGTCTCTTGTGTCATTATTAAATGGATGCTCAACAACTTGCTGAGCGAACAGATTACTAATTATTAGTAGATTGCTTATAAACCCTATAACCAGGAATTTGTACATTTGTGAGTTCTCCCTTGAATTCAAGGTTAATTGTTAATTTTGTTGTTTCTTTTGGATCTGTAGGTTGTGGAGTTGAATTTGTTGATGGTTTTCCATAATAATTTACAGCTCTTATAATATCATCATTTTGCTGAGGTTTAGCAATATTCGCATTATAGTATGGAGCCATTAATGCACTAGAAATTCTAGAATGATCAAAACCTAATAAGTGACCAGTCTCATGACAAGCTACATTTTCTAGGAATATACCTAAAGCAGCAGGGTTCACCTTCCAATTTTCTGCTGAATCAAAATAGCATAAAAGCTGACCTTTATAATTAGGAGCTGGGGCTAAATATGCCCAAGCTAAAGTGCCTGATGGTCCATCAAAATCATATCTTCTACCACTACCGACATTATAGACCAGATTGGCTTCGTTTTACTTTTCAACTTTTACGAAAGTTAGGTCACAAACTTCCGACCATGATTTTAAAGCTCTTGCTAAAGCAGAATCCCAATCTTCAATGGATAAATCGCTATCTCTACCTTTTACAAAATATGTTAGGGTTTTTAATCCCCATTTATTTACAGCAGAAGCATTTTCTTTTAATAGTGACTTATCTTTTAGACCACATCTTGGTAAGGACATTAGTCTGAAAGACTTTTCTAAGCCTTCTTCTTTAATACCAGCGATTTCTTTGAATAACTTTAGACCTTCTTCAAATTCACTTACAGTATAGTTGTCGGAAACATATCCATAATACTGCATGAATTTAACGACTAAATTAAAATCAACAGCTGATTCAGGTTTTTGATATTTTCTTACAACTTCTAATAAAACACTCATTTATTACTCCATATTGATATTGAATTTTACATCTTTATACCCAGCATCATTTATGTTTTTTATGAATTCTTTTTTAGAGATTTGTTTATCTAAAACAACATAGAAGAAACCAGATCCACCAGCACCTAATAATTTACCACCGATAGCACCATTTTGTAATAGAATATCGTATACAGAATTTACTTTATCATTAGATATAGAATCTGATATATTTTTTTTATACATCCAAGATTTGTGTAAAAGCTTACCAATTTCGTCTATATCCTCATAAACGAATGCTTTATACGCTTCTTGTGCTAATTTAAGTATATCTATTTTTTTATCTATTTCATCTTTATGAGATGACGCAATATTAAAAGATTGTCTTTCTATACCAAGATAGATTAAAGCTGATCTGTTTACAAACTCATCAACAAAATAATCGTCTACTGGTAGTGGCGCAACCTTAAATACACCAGAAGGGGCTATTGAGATTGATTTCAAACCACCACCATAAGCGGCAAAAATTTGATCTTGAATACCTCCAGGCTCATTCAATAATGTTCTTTCGATATAAATTGCCGTATCTGCTAAATGTTTTTTATTTTTAACAGGCAATCCCAACAATAAATCTAAAGATTTTATTATATTGACTATGAATGAAGATGATGATCCAAGACCAGTTTGGGACGGAAGATCGGATAAGTGATTTAACTCTAAAGAAGATATATCAAATCCAAGAGTATCATTGTATAATTTTAAAACACCACGCACAGCATTATTTTCAATCTCATCAATCGAATTGCATTGCTCTACTTTAGCATAGGCAATCTTATACTTATTGGGTAAGATATCCGGCATTCTTCTGATCGCAGTATATACATACTGATCAATAGTAAATCCAATCAATAAAGATCCAAATCTGCTATAAAATGCAGAATAATCTGTAGAACCACCAAAAAGTGATATTCTGTATGGTGTTTTTGTAAAAATCATATTAAGCCGTATAGTTGAACATCATATCCATGTTGGATGATCCTAATCTTAAATTAGAACAAAACTTAGCCATTTCCCTTATACCAAATTCAAGATCTCTTGACGGGGAAAGTCCTGTAAGATTGTATAGTTTTTCACTGCTAACCATATAATCCCGCTTGTCTTTATCCGTTTTAGTCTTGTTTTCTACAACTGAACATCCAGTAACATGTCTAATCTTATGGGCTAAATCTTTTTTAGTTGTATTGACAGCGTCGTTACCAACATTATAAACCTGTTTGTAACATTTATCGCTATGATTTTCAACGAACCAGAGAAAAACATTTACTAGGTCTTGTATATGAATAAAGTTTCTTCTAAAATGGCCGTCGAATAAATCTATCTCACCTTCATTTATAGCCTTATAAACTAAATTATTAACCATTAAATCAAGACGGGGCCGATAGGATAATCCGTAAACAGTCGCCAATCTCAAACATATAGACTTTTCATGACTTTCAAGCAATAACTGCTCGGTCATGCTTTTTGTTTTAGAATACAGACTAATAGGAGCCATTACACTTTCTTCTGTACAAATCACACCTTCTTGGGTTGTTCCATATCCAGAATTTGTGTTAGGATATATTATAACAGTATTTGGATTGATAACTTTTAATAAATGTGTATACCATGAGAAATTCACATGAGTAGCTCTTTTTGGATCTATATCACATAATGGAGCGCCCACATAAGCCGCTAATGGAATAATAATATCGGCTTCTTGTATAGCATTAATGAGATTATCAGACCAATCTAATATATCTTCATTAAAATATTTTATATTTGGCTTATCAACTATATGATGTACATAAGACCATTGATCAAACATTAAGTTATCAAAAACAGTAATATTATGACCGAGTTTACCTAAAGTTTTTGTTAATATGGAACCTATATATCCAAGACCACCAGTTATTAATATATTCATTCTTTTACTTCCTTTGCATCTTTTTGTAATAGTTCTGGATTAAGCGAACCAGCAATAACTTTGACGATAGTCTTTAATTCATCTTTAGTTAGATATTTATGGCAACCTATATGGATACCATTATCACCTATAAATTCAGCGACTGGAAAATCACCTAGTTTATAGCCCATATCAGCAAAAGCTGGTTGTTGGGTAGGAATAGATCCAAAGTTACGCTTCCATTGTATTTGATTAGCATCCAAAGCTGCAACGATAGCATTTTTAATTTCTGTATTAGAACAAGTTAAACTTACTCCATGCGGGCAATTAATACAACCCGGATCTTCTAATGAAAGTGTATAGAATCCATTTATTTGTCCAATAGCCAAATTTGTATTTAGATAGGACATGTTGTGTCTTCTAATTCTAAATGTTTCGTCGAATTGTTCACAATCAGCTAAACCAACAGCGGCTTCTAAATCATTCATTTTGGAGTTTAGACCAGTTCTAATATGATTGAAATAAATAGAACCGGCTGGTCTACCATGAGATCTTGTAGATTGAAGTATCTCGCTAATATTATCATATTGTGTAGATATCATTCCGCCTTCAGCAGAACATACCAAATGCGCTGCATAAAATGAGAATGTAGCCATATGAGACATCATACCAGGGTATTGGCCAAAGAACATAGCACCATGGGCTTCTGCGCTATCTTCAATTAGTATTAAATCGTGTTTTTGAGCTATACTAGCTAGTCTAAACATATCACACATTTTACCCATTGTGTGTACACACATAATACCTACTGTATTTTCATTAATAGCATCTTCTATTTTAGAAGGATCTATATTTAGAGTCGACAATTCAACGTCAACGAATCTTGGAATAAAACCAGCAGCTCTAACTGCATTAGAAGTAGCAATATAGCTAAGTGCAGGAACTATGATTTCAGATTTATTTCTAACACATTTTTTTAGATCATAAATAGCCAAGCAGGCATTTAAACACGCGTCAGTACCAGAAGAAACAGCAACGCTGTGTTTATAACCAAACGTATTAGACCATTGATTTTCAAAAGCCTTAGTATATTTTCCCTGCGTAATATGACTACTATCTAAAGCATCTTTTATATATTTTTTTGCTTTTTCAGATACTACAACTTTACCAAATTCAATCATTTTTTACCCTTTTAACTAATTCAGAAGAGCTAAATATTTTATCTTGACCGCCTACACCATATAGCATGTGTATGCCATACTTCTCACATATATCAACTTCTTTGCTAGAATTTGATAATAAACCCCTATCGCCACCATTACAAAAAATATAATTTACTTCTTGATAGTTGTCAGCTACTATACTTTCTAGCGTTTTAGCTATTGATTCGTCTTCATCAATGCTTAAAACAACACTATCTACATAAACTATACTTTCTAGAATTTCTTTTCTGGATTCTTGATCTAAAAACGAATAGCCTTTCTTTTTTAAAGCTTGTTTGTCAGAATTTAGAATTACAATATGAAAATTACCAGCATCTCTAGATGCTCTTAAATATGAGAGATGCCCAGGATGAATAGGATCGAAATATCCAGAAGAAATTGTAACAGTTGCTTTTGGTTTATTATCCATATATTTCTTTCAATTTTTTCATAACTTCTCCAACACCAGCATCTCTATCAACATTAATAGCGAATGCGGAATCTTGTGTATTTTGTTTCTTTCTATCATTAACTAAAAATCGCAGATTGTTAGACAATCCCATGAGTAGATAGTCATAGGATATTCTAGCATCATTTAGAAGAATTTCTGTGACTTTTCTTGCAGATTCTGGTCTACCGGTTGTAAGAATAATTTTTCCGCCCTTATCATATACATAATTAATTAAGTCATGAACCTGATCTAAGACTCTTTCAGAAATTATCTCCGATTCATTAGTCTTAGTCATTGTTCCTTGATGGGCAATTAAAGTTCCGTCGATATCAATAAACATTGTCATCATTTGATTAAGTCTCCATATTCAATTATCATGTGTATTCCAGGATTTAAACTTTCTTGATAAGCTTTTTTTACATCTTCTGGAGTATAACACTTCATTACATTAATTTTATTATTTTCATCCAATGCCTTAAAACCATCTGAAAAGTCAGATTTATGCTGATGTCCAGGGTCTAATGGGGCCTTAGAACCAACCATAGTTTTAATTATAACGTGTGGTTGATAGCTACTCATATCTTCCCATTTAGCTAAATGATTAAAAATTTGATTAGCGGCACAAATAGCAAAATTCATTCTTGGAAAGATACACACAGGAATATATCCAGATAAAGCTAAACCAAGACAAAATCCCATTTGAAATTCTTCTGCGACAGGCATCTCTAATTTTTTATCTTTAGGATAGTCTTTAACTTGATAGTACATTGCAGTACCAATATATTCAACAGCCTGACCGACAAAAACAACATTTTCTAATTCTGCAAGATTGTCCATTCCTGCTTGTATTTCTTTTAGATATTCATTCATTATATTTTCCTTAAAAAGATACGAACTTTCCGATTCCGCTATGAGGAAAATCGGATTGAAAGCTGTAATGTATAACACCAGTCTTACCATTTGTAGATAGCAATTCTGATACTATACTAGAATCTTTATAAAGATTTAGTCTTAAATTTTTAAATAAAGAACCAAAGGAAAGAAAATAATTGTAGATATTATAACCTAGAGTAGATTCGGTCGGAGTTCCGACAGATTTACCATTATCTTCTACTATAAATATAATTGGTAATTCTTGAGCAATAGCATATCGAATACTTTCACTAGCAATACCAGTGGCAAATGTCATATCACCTAAAAAGCATAAAACTTTTTTAGTACTTTTTGCTTTTTTAAGACCAAATGCATGACCTACAGCAATAGGAACCGAACCACCTACTATAGCAGAGGAATAAAAATTATGTTCTGGAAAACATAAAGTAATTGATTTACCGTCTAAAATAGCTTGTTTTACTTTTTCTCTAGGTATTTTTGCTAATAAAGCGTGTAGATGAGAAGCCCAAGAGCTATAAACAATATCACCCTCGTTAAAGTGTTTGTTGAATATATATAATAACTCTTCTTCGTTACCATTTCTTAGATGAATCGGGGCTTTAATAACTCCTGTTTCATATATTTGTGCTATTTCTTTTTCAAAGTCAGATAAGTACTGTATCATTATTTTCTCGCGTTAGAGTAATTATTACTAAACCAATTCCAAGTTTCTACTAAGCCATCATATACATCGGTATATTTAAAGTCTGGAAAATATTGTCTAAACAAAGTTTTGTCGGATGGTCTTCTAAATTGACCATTTGGTTTACTTGTATCATAAACAACCTCTCCATTAAAGCCGGATATATGAACTAATGCGTCTACAATACATTTTATTGTGTATTCATACTCTCCAGAAACTATTAGACGAATTGGAATTTCCGGCATATCAATTAATTCTAGTATTATTCTGGCGAGATCGTTTACATAAATAAATTCCCTCTGTGAACTTCCATCGCCCCAAATGTATAATTTGCTATTGTTTGTTTTTGCTAAAAATAGTTTATGTACTATAGCTGGTACTATATGACTATTTTTAAGTTCAAACATATCTCTTTTACCAAAGATATTTCCAGGTATTAGAGAGCAATAATTAGTTCTGCCGTATTGTTTTCGAAGAGCTTCTATATAAACATCAACCATTCTTTTAGCATAACCATACGCTGCATTAGCTGAATAGACAGGCCCGTCATGCATCTTATCTTCTTGTAAGATTGGTAACGAATCAGGAAAAACACAAACAGACGAGAATACTATTAATTTATTAACATCGTTCATATGACATGCGTTAATAACATTCATATTCATCTTCATGTTTTCGTAGAAGAAATCAGCTGGATAGCTTATATTAGCACCAATACCACCGACTTTAGCCGCTGTATGAATTACAACATCCGGCTTGGTATCTTTAATCATTTTAAAAACATCAAACTCATTCATAAGATCACAATCTTTTCTTGTTCTAAATAGAAAAGTATGACCTGTTGGATTCTTCTCTGATTCTTCTTTTATAGCAGAACCGCAAAGTCCATTAGCACCAGTAACTAATACTCTCATTTAAATCTACTCCAAACTTCTTCGGACTGTGCCCAATTTTCTATTTCTACAGAAAGAGATGGTGGGTTTTTGTAATGCTCTACGAATTTATTATAATCTGTTATATTAGCACGATCTAAAGCAGCATGATCTTTATCGGCTGAATTAGAATTACAGTGCATTACTACTTCATCTGATAAGACACATTCATAACCTAATCTTTGTGATCTAAATGCTAAATCATGAGTAGATAGATTAATATGATCGTATCTACAATCTAGACCGCCAGTTTCTAATAACAACTCTTTCGGATATACTCCGACCATAGCTAATTTATGATTAGGATTGACGCCGGGAATAGTTTTTAAAGAGTCGTGTATTCCGGCTAGGTAATAAATATCATCAGCTCCAGTGACCCAATTAGGCGGCCCATCTTCGGTATATTTAATTGATCCGAAGACCTTATCACCCGCCTGCTTTCTCTTGTATAATTTCTCTATAAAATTAGTTAAGGCCCTTGGT
>JACCDR012186845.1_pt1 | contig 10255 bp, 11 predicted proteins | sample 7446431 | NCBI WGS metagenome assembly JACCDR01 (sample SAMN15323443, study PRJNA562643) | freshwater metagenome | isolation source: river surface water | place: USA:Blue River Watershed | collected 2017-08-17 | reverse complement strand
GGCACCCTGATCTTCCATGACGACGACTACCGTGACGTCGGGGAGGCCATGTTGCTGCGCTACGGAAAGGAAGACAAAGACAAGGTTCTGGACCCGAAGCAACTCCTTCGGATTCGAGACTTCCTGGCCCTTCCTCAGATCGCAGACATCAACCGGCAGCTCGGCTTTGGCCGTTCCGCAAGGAACCCCTTCTTCGGGCGTTGGCCGGTGGCTGTGCGCAAGTGGTTGGCCTACCGTGAGGCGAACCGCCCCCTGTTGGAAGGCCTCGTGAAGGCTGGCTTCAAGAGCACTGTGAAGCAACTCGTCCGAGCTTCTGGTTTCAAGCCGGAGACCGGACTGTTCTTCGAGACGTTGCGCTGGAAGCAGAAGCAATCGGACGATGGCCGTCGTACCCTGGCCATCGGGGCTGAGTGGGCTCAGAGCGAGACTTGGGAAGGCCTATCCGAGCAGCAGATCTGTGAGAGGATCGTGCAAGGCAAGCCCAACTACAAGGTCTTGGTCGGGAAGATCCCCACGTCAGTTGGTTTGACTCGTGCCATCATGGCTGCTGCAGTCGAAGCGGGGTCCTTGTCCAACAAGGACTTGGTCATCGCTGCCCCCACCCTCGAAGCTTTGGGGCTCCTCCAAGTCCAAGAGGTTCGAGAGCGTTGGGAAACTGCTCTTCGATTAGCCGACGACCAGAGAGCGGCCAACATCGCCAGGAACGTGAAGTCCCGTGAGGTACAGGAAAAGTTGACCGATGCAGCGGATACCGCCGTGAAGGTCAAGATCGAAAAGGCCACACGGGGTTTGCGGATCTACGTCATGATCGATGTCTCGACGTCCATGCACGACGCTATTGCGCAGGCCAAGGAGTACATCGAGAAGCTGTTGCCGGGGTTCCCCCTCGATCGCATCAGTGTCTCGGTCTTCAACTCCTCTGGTCGGGTCGTCTCGATCAGACACGCGTCTCGGGCAGGTGTTGATCAGGCCTTCCGAGGGATCAGTGCAGGAGGTGGCACCTACTACCCTGCAGGGTTCCAGTGCTTCTTCTCTCAAGGGAAGCTGCTACCGGAACATGCCCCGAAGCCAGAAGAGGACCTGCTCTTCTTCTACGTCGGTGACGAGGAAGACCAACCCTTTGCTGAGGCGGTTCGTCAGTCTGGGCTCAACCCGGTTGCGATCGCCTTCCTGAAGGTGCGTGGTGGCGACCGTGATATGGCTGTACGTGGGACCGCGGCTGACCTCGGGATCCCGTGCCTGATGGTCGACAAGAAGGTGTTCGAGGACGCCTACGCACTACCCCAGGTGTTGCGTGACCTGATCGCCTCGACGCCAGTAGGTAAGGCTGTCTCAAGAGTGGCTCCTGTCACCCGGGTCACGCTGGTTGACCAGATCTTGCAGACTCCGATCCTCAACAAGCCGGCGTGGGCGGCCTGAAACCCACGAAGCTCCGATCAGGGTCGAACCTGGTCGGAGCACCAACCTTCTGTCCTTGAGACAGAGACAAGGAGGCCTCATGGGCTGGCAAGACTTGCTCCAAAAACCGGATGAGACGGTGACCCTCCCTTGGGTAGGTGGCCGTGAACTCCGTACCTCCGATCGTGTCTTTGACCTGGTGGGCAAGAACCCTCCTGAGTATGGGTGGCACGAGTTCAGAATCGAAGGGCGTCGGCTCCGCTTCCTACGCCCGGCCCCCGTGCCGGCTGATCCGAGATTCAGCACGCTGAGGGTTGGCTACCTCTTGGGCAACCGCTTGATCGCGGACGATATCCGATTGGAACTTGACCCCAGCAAGATCACCTCCCTCTTGGAGCAAGTGCACTTGATCGAGCCTGGGTTGGATCGGTTCTCCCGTATCTCGGCCGGGCGGGTCTACGAAGGGGGCCCCCTGATCTTCAAGGGTCTGGAGTTCCCGTTGGGTCCAGAATCGGCCGTCTCAGAAGCTTACCTCTCGGAGGCTACCTCAACGTTCGGGATCCCGGGCGTCGTACCCGCTCTTGATACGGCGTTTCGTTTCGAGACCTGGTATCGGACCGAAGCCGCTCGTATCCGGTTGGAGGAACAGCAGCGGCTAGAACGCGAAGAGGCGGAACGCCTACGGCGCGAGCGTTTGGCTGAAATGGCACGGCAAGTCGGAACTGCGGTAGGTCGTAGGGCCTTGGCTCGGACCGACTTTGCCCAAGCTGCTCGGACCGCACTCCAAGTGGGAGGTGCTGAGTACTTGGAGCATCGAGCCGCGTACCACCAGGACGAAATGGTGGTGCGCTTCCGGTATGCAAATCGGAGATTCGAGTGCACCTGCCATGCTGAAACTCTGAGGGTTATTGACGCGGGCATTTGCCTACAAGACCATGATACTGGGGTCAAAGGTGACAACCTTTTCACCCTAGAATCGTTCCCCTCTGTGATTCAAGAGGCCATCGATGAAGGCAAGCTCGTAGTTTGGAGACACGTATGATGCGCGAAGCAGCCGTCGTATTGGACCGTGACCTGAGTCCTATTTACTGGCATCTGCCAGAAAACAGGACTACAGTCTCGATCCCAGATTCGGACCTGTTGTGGGATGTCCTTTGGGACAATCGCGCACGCTTGTACGGAGTGGCTCACAGCCATCCCGGGAGGGGCCTGACGACCCCTTCCCTTGAGGACCTCACTACGTTCTCAGCTATCGAACGAGGACTGGGCATACGTTTGGTCTGGCCCATTGTTACGCAAGATGCCTGCGTCTCCTGCTGGTGGGAAGGCCCCGGCAAGTACGACTACGCAGTCCAGCAGGTCGGAATGGGGTCTTCCTGGGTCCGGCAGCTGCTCGAATACTCAAATTCAAACAACAAGGAGATGTGACCATGGAACAAGCGACACTCAACATCACGTACAGTGGGCAGCACGGGGACCTCCCAGACACGATCCCCTACGATGCTACGGATGACCAGATCCTGGTCATGGCCCGGGAAGCCATTGTGGGAGGTTTCCCAGGGGTCGACGCTGTTGCGAACCCCGACCTGTCGGACTTCCAAGTCTACCGGTACCCGGCGAAGGATGACCTGCCCAATCGGGTAGTCGTTCGTCCGAAGACGGCGTTCGGCTGAAGGGTGAGCCCCATGCGCAAGATCGTAGTGGTGGGGGTGGGGGCTCTTGGCTCCCACTTCCTTCAGTTTTCTCGAAACCTAGAAGGGTGCAGCTTCGTCGCTGTGGACTTCGATCGGGTCGAGAGCAAGAATGTCCTGTCCCAATTCCACGCTAAGGCGAGCGTGGGGAAGAACAAGGCCAACGCTTTGCAGCAGACGATGAACTTCCTCTACGGGGTCCCTGTCGTGGCCATTCCGCACAAGCTCACCTCGGACAACCCGAAGGAGCTGTTGGGGGGTAGCTCCCTCATTGTGGATTGTCTCGACAACGGGCCGGCTCGTCGAATCGTTCAAGCCTTCGCTCGCAGCCAGGGGATCCCGTGCTTGCACGGAGCCCTTTCCGGGGATGGCACTGTTGGAGGGGCTGTTTGGGACAATTTGTTCCAGATCGATGACGCCCCCGAGGGTCAAGCTACGTGTGAAGACGGTCAGCATCTGCCTTTCATCGTGATGGTAGCAGCTCAGCTTGCCCAATCAGCCAAGCTCTACTTGACGACCGGGAAGCAGGACTCCTACCAGGTGTTCTCGCGAAGCCCCGCCTTGCGTCTGTGAGAGATCTGTCGTTTTTTCTTGAAGTCCTCCTTCCGCCGGTGTACCTAACTGTTACCCACACCCAAGCAACACGACCTGACACGCAATACGTTGGTTCGAATCCAACCTCCCCCGCTAAGGCCTTCGGGCCCCAAACTATGGGGGAGTGGCTCAGTGGTAGAGCACCTATTGGTTGAATAGGCAAACAGCTTCTCAGGTCTACTTCTCGGGTGTGGGTACCCTCTTTCTATAGCTGCAGTGGTCAGACTCCCTAGGTTCGACTCCTAGGGGCAGCTCTAGGTTCAGTGTTCAATTCGAAGTCCTTACATGCAAATAGCTCAGTTGGTAGAGCATCAGCCGTACAAGCCGAAAGTCGTGGGTTCAAATCCTACATTGCAAACCTCCCTCAGGACCCGTTACTCGAACACTGACCCTAACCTTTTTCTCAGGCCTCTGTTGTATGCGAGCCTGCTTTTCCAATGTGCGAGACCCTGAAAATCGCAGCTCCAAGACTTGCGTCTGTGGAGGCCACTCGACCAAGGCGCGGAAGCGCCGTAGGTCTTGGCGAGATCTGAAGGACCGCCGTCAAGCCAAGGGGGTCACAACCATGCCGGTAGCGCCGGCAGGAAGGTGGTCTCATGGCTCATCACAAACGCGGCAAACGCAAGAAGGCTCGGGCAGGTTGCTTGCTCTGCAAGCCCCACAAGTCTAACGGCTGTCGTAACAGCCTAGCGTCTCAGACGTGGCAGGAACGCCGAGCCCGTGTCTCAGACTCAGAACTGTCTAGGACGTACCAGGTGTCGGTGCGTTGAAAATCAAGCCCTCGTAGCTCAGTTGGATAGAGCAGCGCTTTCCTAAAGCGCAGGTCATACGTTCAAGTCGTATCGGGGGCGCGAATGGAATTCGAGGACGCCTTCGATCTGTTGCGAGCGGTTCAGGAGTACAAGCCCGCCAAGCGCGAGTCCATTGCCCCTTTGAACTCGGTTAAAGGGACCTTCGTGGGGTTCAATACCGTAGACTCTGAGGGCCCCATGCAAACATGGGAGATCAGCATACCGAACTTGAAGTCCAGTTGTGCATTACACGACTCGGACGGAGAGCTTGGGCTGTACCAGCGGATGAGATCTTTCGCCGATCTCCGGGACTTGTACCTCGACCTGAGGGCAGGACGGTTCAAGGTGCCCCTGCCCAAATTAGGGGGGTCCGAGCCGGAACTCATCCCGGTCCCTAAAGAAAAAAGCATCCCTGAACCGGACCCTTTCGCCGGACTTTTCGAGGACTTAGCTTGAGGGTGGGACATTCCGTGTCCTAGAGGGGCTAGCCACGGATTTTTAGGTGGTGTATGTTGGGAACATGACCTCCGTACAAATCACCGGATCCCTACATTTGGCGGTTGCTGACGTACCCCGTACGTCGGCGGCCAAACCAGCCCCTCAACCCACGAATCACTACGTGGTCATCGATTGCTCAGGATCGATGTGGAGCGACCTCCCTTTGCTCCGGGCTCAGCTGAAGGCGAAGTTGCCCCGACTGATCGACGAGCAGGACACGATCACTATCGTCTGGTTCTCAGGTCGAGGTGAGTTCGGGACCTTGGTCGAGCACGAGCCCGTCGCTACACTGAAGGACCTCGGTGAGCTGAACAAGGCCATCGACCGTTGGCTCAAGCCTATGGGTCTGACCGGATTCAAGCAGCCTCTCGAAGAGGTGTCCCGGTTGATCGACAAACATGGTGGAGTCAGCAGCCTGTTCTTCATGAGTGACGGCTACGACAACCAGTGGGGGCGGGAGGAGATCCTCCAAGCGGTTCGGCAGCTGGCCGACAAGGTGTCTTCGGCCACCTTCGTCGAGTACGGCTACTACTGCAACCACCCCTTGCTGGTGTCGATGGCGGAGACGGCCGGTGGGGACCTGATCTTCAACGAAGGTTTTCGTGAGTACGAGCCCTCCTTCGAGGCTGCGATGCAGAAGCGCGCCATGGGCGCCAAGAGGATCGAAGTCGAGATCAAGGCGGATGCCGTTCGAGGGTTCGCCTTTGCGATCGATGGGGACTCCCTTCTGACCTTCAAGATCGAGGGGGGCAAAGTCTCAGTGCCCGAGCACATCGAGAAGGTATGGTTCTTGTCCCCCGCGAAGGTGGGCAGGGACCTGGAAGCCTTCGACCAGGGCATCTTGTATGCCGCAATCGCCCTGTACGCTCAACGGGTCGATTCAGACGTGGTGCTGCCACTCCTGAAGCACTCAGGGGACGTCCACTTCATCGAGCTCTTCTCGGGCTGTTTCGGGAAGCAGCGTTACGCAGCCTTCGTGGATGCCGCCAAGGCTGCCGTGTTCAACCCTGACCTCCGACTGACCAAGGGGTTCGACCCCAACAAGGTGCCCCCGGATGACGCCTTCACGACGCTCGACCTGCTCAGGATCTTGGCCGATGACGAAGGCAACTACCTCCTCATCGACTCGGAGGACTTCAAGTACAATCGGATCGGCTTGAGGCGGGAGCAGGAGGTCGTTTACTCGGATGAGGAAACCGCCAAGTTGGAAGAGCTGAACACCAAGTTGGCCTCCGCAAAGGGACCCGCTGAGGCGAAGATTCGAAAGGAGATCGAGGCGATCGAGGCCCCCCATCGCCCTTTGAAGTTCGAAGCCCAACCGTTGCCAAACGGGGTGTCCATCTCTGCTTTGGTCTTCAACGAAGAGCGACCCAATGTGTCGGTGCAGGTTCGTCGAACCGGTACTGTCAACATCAAAGCTCGGAAGGGTGCTGACCAAAAGAACTTGCCCGACGAGGTGCCCACCTTCATCTGGAGGAACTACTCCATCGTCAAGGATGGGCTGGTGAATGTCCAACGGCTGCCTTTGAGGTTGACTGGAGCAACTATGCGCAAGCTCAAAGAGGCTGGCCTGCCCGAGGAGGCTATCCAGCCTGTCTCCGGGGAGTCGCGGGAAGTCGTTCTGACTCGTGTGAAGAAGGCTGCTGATACCCGTGAGGTGAACCTTGTTCTGGACTTGGAGGTGCTTCCGCTCATCAACCGCACGATGGTGCGGAGGGTCAGCATGCGTGAGGCCATCGAGTTGGAGTACGCCCTGACCAAGGCTCGTGCTGCGCAGAAGGTCTACAAGGGGATCTTGGGGGACCGCTTTGGGGATAAGGTCTCCAAGGGGTTCGCAGTGCTCTATGGTGAGGCCAACGCAGATTGGCTCAAGGAGCAGGGGATCACGGACTACAACGGCTTCAATCCAAAAGGCAAGCAGGCCCAGGCTCGGGACTTCTACTTCTCGAAGGAGCTCACGATCGCTCTCAAGGGGATGAGCACCCTCCCTTCTTTGGCCGATGTGACCAAGCGCATGGCTTCGGGGAAGCACACCGTGACATCAGCCTTGATGGCCCCTGTCGTGACAGCCTGTACCCAGTTCGAGACCTCGGACGCTTGTTCCAAGGCGGCGGATAGTGCAGGAGTGTTCCGGGCGTGGCTCGAAGGTCAGGCCGCTGCTGCGACGAAGGAAGTTCGCCGTTTGCTTTACCAGGCCAGTCAGCTCAGGTTCTCGGTCATCGTGGGCCAAACCTGGTTCACGGAATTCTCGTCCCTCGATGAGAATTCTCTAGAGGTCACCATCGAGGGTGAGACTCTCCAGGGCACTGCCAAACTGAAGGAAGTCGAGACTCCGATTTGAATTGACGGGGGTTTAGCCCCCGTCTAGGTTTGCCCTATGGCTTTAGGGCAAACCCCACACATCAGACTCCAAATCGACAAAACAGGGCAGCTTTACGTCGTAGACCAGGTCTCGAAGGAAAAGCTGCTCATCCAAATGAGGTCTAACCCTGACGGGACGAAGACCTCCAGAGACACTGCGGCTGAGATCGAGAGTTCGATCTGGGACTTCAGATGGGACCACCAGAAGCCCGTGAAGGCTGCCGAACCCGTTTCGGGGAAGTCCCCCTCTCGAAGCCGTAAGGCAGCCCCCAGACCTCCCAAAGCGAAGAAGAAGACCCCCCTCAAGGTGAGTCGCAAGGCACCCAAGAAGTCTTCGGCTCGTAAACCCAAAATTGACCTGACCGCGCCCCAGGACACTTCGCCGGTCACGCCTCAGGAGGCTGGACATTCAGATTGAACCAGAAACGATCGATGTCTCGCATGAGCTCCACAACACCGTCGAAGTCCACTGGCTTGTGGATGTAGGCGTTACAGTGACTCTGGTAGGCTTCGAGGGTGTCCTCGGGTAAGCTAGAGTTCGTGTACAGGATGACAGGGACGACTTTCAGGCGGTCGTCCCCTTTGATCGTCTGCAGGATCTCTAGGCCAGACATCCCGGGGAGGTTGAGGTCCAACAGGATGATCGTGGGCACTTGTTCTTCCAGGTAGTCAAGGGCGGCTTCACCATCCCGAACGACCACCAAAGAAAAGGGCATACCTGATGTGATCACTGCCTCCTCCACCAAGGTGGATGCTACAGTGTTGTCTTCAACTAGGAGGAGGACCCTTTTCTTCATTGGCGACGGGTAGTGTGAAATAGAAGGTTGAGCCTACGCCGGGTTGGGATTCCACCCAAATTCTCCCTGAGTGCCTGTCGATGATGCGTTTGACAATGGCCAAGCCCATCCCAGTCCCTGGGTACTCCTTGGTCGTGTAGAGTCGCTGAAAGGCCCCGAAGATTCTCTCTTTGTGCTGCATGTCGAACCCGAGCCCGTTGTCGCGAACCGAAACGCAGACATCATCTCCTTCGCGTCTGGCTCCGATGTGGACTTGCGGGGGTTCATTCCTTGTGTACTTGATCGAGTTGGACAGTAAATTCTGAAACACTTGCGCAATCAGTGAACGGTCCCCTATGACCAAATGCGCGTCCGGGCCAAAATCATCGAGGACGACGGCTCGCTTTTCTTGGATAGGCCGGGCTAGGATTCGCTCGGCTTCCTCCAGAGCGACCCTCAATGGGAACGGTTTGAATGTGGCATCTTTGCTAGCACGGGAGTACTCTAGGACGTCCTCCACTTTGGCTTCCATATGGGCCAAGCATTGAATGGCGTCAGTTACCCAAGCCTTGCCTTGAGCGTCTAGCTTGTCCCCATAGACCCGAGACACGAGCGAGATCAAACCGGTAGCCGAGTTGAGTGGCTCCCGTAGATCGTGCGCGATGATTGCCACGAACTGCTCTAGTTCACTTCTTATCGGCACACTCCTCGATCGCCTGTTGGATCTGAAACCATAGGGGTAAGGGATCCTTGAAGTCCTTCACTACGAATTGACGGGCGCCCAAGTCAGAAAGCTTCTGAGCTAGCTCGGAGTCGGTGTCATTGGAGACCACAACGACGGGCATTGTTGGGAACTCTTGTCTGAAGCGTAGGTAGGTGTCCACCCCCGTGGAATCTGGCAGGTTCAGATCCAGAATGACACAAGTAATGTCTTCCTGCTTCTTGAGCTTTTCTAGGGCCTCGCCCAAGCGGGTGGCTTCTCGGAACTTGGCCTCCCGCATCCGTTGTTCCGACAGGCTGAGCTGCAGGAGTTCGAGGTCGCTGTGGCTGTCTTCTACGATTAGGATCTTCTGCATGGCGGCCCCCTAGTAGTTGGAGTTAGCTCAACTAGGTCAGGCTACAAGTAGCTTTTCTAGGCCGAGTGTCTGGAAGGGTAGTCCCTACTTTCACGGGTCGATTTTTACCGCCCTGACCTCCGGCTCAAGCATATTCAAAGGAGTGACCACCATGTCGATTCTACAGAGCGCTGTTGTTGCTGCAGGGGGCCAGGACACTTCCGGGGCTGAGGGTGACCTGTGGACTCGTCTCCTGCTGTCCAAGGCCCCTGGGGATGGCCTGGACCTCCTCCAAGAGGAGGGCGTCCTGGGGACCACTTTCCCGGAGGTCCAGGCGATGGTTGGGTTTGGGGGTCACGGTCACAAGGACCTCTGGGCCCACACCAAGCAGGTTGTTCGGCAGGTTAAGCCTCGCCCGGTCTTGCGTTGGGCAGCCCTCCTTCACGATGTGGGCAAGGTTCCTACGTTCTCGAAGGCCAGTGGGAAGGTCACCTTTCATCACCATGAGGCCGAGAGCGCTAGGATGGCCCGTCGAGCGCTGAGCCGTACCGGCTTCTTAGGGGCGGAGGACCAAAGACTTGCCGTCCTACTCATTCGGGACCTCGGGTTGGTGGAGGCTTACCTTCCTACCTGGACCGACAGTGCAGTTCGGAGACTCCACAAGGACGTAGACCCCTACTTCCACGACCTCCTGCTGTTGTCCCGGGCCGACATCACGACCAAGCATGAGGCCAAGAGGGCTAGCATCCTCCAGGGGATCCACAACTTGGAGGAGCGTGCTCTGGCAATTCGAGCTCAGGACTCGGTGGTCCCTCCGCTCCCCAAAGGTTTGGGCGACGCCCTCACCCAAGCCTTTGGGGTTCCACCCAGCAAACAGTTGGGGGACCTGATGGCAGCCCTACGTCGTGAGGTGGAGGACGGGGCCTTGGAACGGCAACGAGAGGCAGCCTATTACGTGGCCGCAGTTGAATTCGATCGTTCCAAGTACGGCCTCGAGTATTTGTCTCTAGCCTTCATCCTGGCCCTCGGTGTAGTAGGGGGCCAGGATGAAGAAGATCACCGGCACCCAACTACGCGAGACCCTCAAGCTT
>JACCDR011775531.1_pt1 | contig 10255 bp, 10 predicted proteins | sample 7446431 | NCBI WGS metagenome assembly JACCDR01 (sample SAMN15323443, study PRJNA562643) | freshwater metagenome | isolation source: river surface water | place: USA:Blue River Watershed | collected 2017-08-17 | reverse complement strand
GGGTGCGGTCTCCTTGACCGACTCTGCCGACTGCAACCTATCGAAGAATGCTTTCTCGTGGTCTTGGGCGCTCACAGGACCTCGTCTTACAACGGAATGGCCCGCTTTGCCTGTGCCGCAGCATTCCAGGCGTGACCGCCCTGTGCGGTGTGGCCGGCGAGCTGAGTCGCTCTGGTAGCGTTCTGTGCGGCCGAGGGAAGCTTCGTCGCAGCCTGAGCCAACGGCTTTGCGACGTTCTTTGCGGCCTTGGCCGCGTCAGCGAGACGGTGCATGTTCATCAGCGCCGACATCGAAGGAGCGGCTTCCTTCTTCTTGCTCTTGTGGAACTTGGAGTAGTTCCTGTCGGAATCGAGATCCCCAACCTTGTAGCCATTCCCACGGAGATTCACCTTTCTGTTTACAGAGGTGATGTCCGTCTTTTCGATAGGCTTCTTTGCCAAAAGAGCCTCTTGCTTGAATTGCTGTCCAGCTCTTCTGGCGATCGGACCCTCTTTCCCGGCCAAGTGTGCAGCGCGACGGAAGTGTGCGAACTCTTGAGCATGAGAAAGGGAACCGGCAGTGTCCAACGCGGTGTCAGCCAGGTGCTTGAGGCCTTTTGGAACACCTGCGTGCTTCGCAACACCGACTGCTGCATTGCGAAGCTTCGAGACGTTCATTGCACGGCTGAGAGCCTTGCCCTTGCTGATGGCCTTCTGACCAACGGCGAGGGCCGAGGGAGCAGCAAGAACCCCAAGGCCAGCAACCTCTGCACGAGCCTTGTTCTTCTCGCTCCACTCTTTGCCACGCATGTGAGCGATGCTCGGGGCCGCAAGCATTCCGAGACCTGCGAGCTCGACGCCATGATTGGCCGTCTTCTCCAGCTTCTCGACTTCATTCTGAAACGCCAGGAAAGTGATGACGTGCATGGAGTCCTCAGTTGTTGATGAGACCGTCGTGTTCCTGAGCCGCGAGGCGGGCCAGGATCGTCTTGTGAGTGTCGGGGAGCGAATCGAAGATCACCATGGGGTTCTTCGAGAACGCAGAGGCGATTGAAGCGTCGAACTGCTTCTCGACCATCGGACGTCCATCACGGGCCAGCTTCTTGAGCTGCTCAGCCGTGACGTAGTCACCAGTGCTGCTCATCCAGCTCCACGCAGCCGAGGCCTCTTTCGCCTTGTTGCCGCCGAACGTTGCGTAGAACGGATCGGCAACTTCTCCACCGTACAGCCAATTCAGGCCGGCGACCTCGTCAGCTTCCGTCAGAAGCTCGACGAAGACATCAGGGGCGATGCTTGCCGACTTCTCCTGAAGAGTGTCCCAGACTTCCTTGTGATCAGGAGCGAGAGCACGGCGGTTGGCGAGGTGGTCTTCGAGGTCCGGTGCCATCTCTGTCGATCCGTAGCGGGCGAGAGTTGGGGTGAGATCAATCCCGAGCTCGTCGGCACGAGACGCAGTCTTCACCGCGTACTCATGACGCTGAGAAGGAGTGAATCCTCTCCAGTTCTCTTCGAAGAACTGGACTGCTGTCTCAACTTCCTTGAACGAATCCAAGGAGTAGTGACCGAGTGCGGTGTGCTTGGCGGAAGCCTTCTTCACCAACACAGGAGCCTGGAGGGTCGAGACATCGATGGCATTTGCGACCTTCTTGACCTCCGGCTTCGAACCTGGATTCAGCTTGTGGTGCGAGTCAAGGAAGTTGATCTTCTTGCCCTTCGACTTCTTGTCAGGAAGGCCGTGCTCATCACAGGCCTCCGCAGTCTTCATCTGACTCGCAGTCGGAATCACACGACCGGAATCAGCGCCACCTCGAACACTGTTGAGATTCGTACGTTCTGCCCAGTTTGCATCATCCCCAGCAACAGGCTGACGGAATGAATCTCTCTTCCTCATCGCCCCGCCGCCACTTGCATCCGGAGGACGCTGCCCGGCAGCAATCTTCTCCAAGCTCGGAACTTCGATTCCGAAGTCGTGACAGAAAGCGAGAATGTTCGCGGCTGCGATCTTCTGGACTTCCTCGGGAAGAGCCTCGGCGTTCTCCGTGAAGTAGAGGGCCGAGAGGAAGGTGTTTCCTGGATCGACACAGGCGAACTTCCGAATCGCCTTCCCGTCGTTCAACATCACCAGGGCGTAGGCCTCGTCGCGAAGAACTTCTCGCTCTTCCGAGGACAGGATGTGGGCTTCCTTCACGACTTCCGGGAGCGCTTCGGGGGTTGGGAAGCTCCTCTTCAGGAGCTCTCCATTCGCATCATCGTAGAAGTCGAGAGTCAGGCCGGCGGTCTTCATCAACAGCTCCTTCAGGAGAGTGTTCGGAGGAGGTTCTGAACCTTACGAGTGTAGGGCTCCAGGGCGGAATCGGTCAACGAATTCCCCGAGCAAAGCCTCTGCCGTTTTTCGGCATAAGTGTCTAGCAGGACACTCTTAACCCAAGGAGGTGCCATGGCCCTAGTTCTGAATGGGCCGCAGACCGGAAACCGTCCCAGTTGTTGGGGACGAACAGACGTTTACGACGGCAACGACCGTGAATGTCGTGGATGCGGTTTTCAAGTCTCGTGCAGAGAGCAAGTACTTCGAGTCATCCAGTCAACACAGCCCGTGATCCCCCAGATTCCGAATCCACCACCGATGACACAGCCCTCGTACTACCAGAATTTCCTCACACCCAACGCACCGGCCCCGCTTGTCCCTGTTGCTCCTCCGCAGCCAGTCCCGTTCAACCCGGCACAGCCGGTTCAGATCATGAAGTTCGGGCAGCCGCCGACAGTGCCGCAGGTTCCACAGATGTTTCAGCAGCCACAGGTTGCTCCGCCTCCTCAGATGTTCGCACAAAGGCCGGCGCTTCCTGTTCCCGTCACCACTCAGCCTCCAGTTCCGCAAGCCCCACAGCAAGCGAGATTCGGAGATTGGTACGGGAGAGCTCAAGACCCTCTTCACTTCGCTCTCTTCCAACCACCTCCATTCCGTCCACAAATGGAAGGCGAGACGTTCTTCGAGAGAGTCGGTAAGAATCTCGCGCTCGACCTCGGTACGATGTTCTTCTTCCACCTGGGTCTGGCACTTCGTCAGATGATTCTCCCACCGGCCCCTCCAGCTCCTGTGACTCCAGTCGAGAGGCACGTCAGCAAGTGAGGACATGTCGGGGGTGAAGGTTAGAGTGCAAACATGCGCATCAAGCTCCCGATCAAAGAACCGACGAAGGCATACGTCTCAAACCATCTCTGGCTCCCAAAGGAGGGATTTGCTCCTGGGGGAGTCAGAGTTGGTCCCCTTCGTAAGGCCCTCACGTTCACTGTCGGAACCAAACAAAACGCAGATGGTGAGAACGAACCCTCTCAGATCCATATGTGGGAGGAATCAGGAACTCACATGATCGTCCCGAGAGAGTTTCTCCCTCACTCGGAGTATCCGAAGTACAAGTTCCCTTTCGTCGATCTCAGACCGGAGTTCGGTGAGATCGATGTGGAGGACCTGGTTGTTCCGAGAAGCGAAGAGCAGGTCAATGCTTGGAACGCTTTCTCACGGAACAACAACGGCATTCTGAACTTGGGATGTGGCAAGGGAAAAACGAAACTGGCGCAGAAGAAGATCGCTCAGAGAAGAGTTCCAACACTCGTCATCGTTCCAGATGGTGGAATGCTTGATCAGTGGAGGAAGTCCATCTACGGCGACGACAGAACTCCTCCGGGGCTGCGCTTCAGAGGTGAGTTGGGCATCATCCAGGGTCAAGAGTTCGACTGGAAGAGGCCCATCACTCTTGCCCTCGTCACAACCTTAGCCCTCAAGATCAGAGACGGAAAAGTCCCAGAAGAAGTCTTCAGATACTTCGGTCAAATCATCTACGACGAAGTTCATCAGATTGGCGCACCGCTCTTTAGTCAGACAGCATGGCCATTCTACGGAGATCGTCTCGGACTCACGGCGACCGTGAAACGAGAAGACGGACTCGACCCGATCTACAGATACCACATCGGGGAGCCTTTCTACTCGGATCTCAAGCAGGACTTGGTCCCGTACATCTACTTCCAGAAAACGCCAGTCGACTTCGACTACAGCTCTGCGATGCGAGGGACTCAGACCAACATCTCTCTCCTCCGATCGATGATTGCAGAGAACCTTGAGGCGAACACGTACAGGTACTGGGCCATCAAAGAGGCGCTCGATCAAGGTCGCAAGATTCTCGTCTTGGGTCACTCTCTGAAACATCTCCACCTGTTTCACGCGATGTTCCCAGATTCAGGTCTCATCACGAGGAAGACCAAGAAAGAGGATCGTCTTGATGTTCTACGGTCCAATCAGCTCACCTTTGCGATCGCCAAACTCGGCTCAACAGGAGTCGACGACGACCGCCTCGACACCCTCTTCTGGCTCACACCTGCGAAATCGCTGATCCAAGTGCAGCAGTCGCTGGGCCGCATTCAGAGAAGTCTTCCAGGAAAGAAGCATCCGGTCGCAGTCATCTTTGAGGACTTCCGCATCCCTCCTCTTCGAAGAATGTGTCTTGCCATCAAAGGAACTTTCAAGGACTGGAACTTCGGATTCGATGTACTCAACCCGAGCAGATTCCCTCGCGAGTTGACCCAAGACGTGAAGGATTTGTACGACCGAGAGTTCGCAACTCTCACCCCATCGGACGCTTCAGACGAGGAAGACTGAGAACTACATGGCGGCAGCTAAGAAGAAAAAGACAGAAGAGATTGAACCGCTTCCGAACCTCCCAGGGCAGGGAATGGAGAAGCTCCAGGCTCTCTACGACATGTGGCACGGCTGTGCGAAATGCCCTCTTGTAGAGACTCGTCCTGGACCCGACATCGTGTTCGGAGAAGGCAATCCGAACGCCAGAGTGATGATCGTCGGAGAAGGACCAGGCGAAGAAGAGGAACGGACCTCGATTCCATTCGTTGGTCCTTCTGGGCAGCTCTTGAACCAGATGCTGGCGCTCATCTCTGATCATCCGGAGATTCAAGAAATCAGCAAGTGGTACGACAAGGCACCACGGACGAAGGCGAATACCTCACGGTTCCACAACACGATCCTGGAGTGGCGCAAGCAAGAGTTCTTCATCACGAACATCGTCTCGTGCCGGCCCCCAGAGAATCGTCAGCCGAACAACGTTGAGATCAAGGCGTGCTCAGGACGCCTGCGCTCACTGATCTACGAAGTTGATCCTCTCGTCATCATCGCTGTTGGGAAGACCGCTCTCGAAGCGCTTGTCCACAAGACCAATGAGATTACGAAGAAGCGTGGCATGCTTCATGAAATTGATCTTCACGGAAGGTTGGGGAAAGTCACCTACCCAGTGATGCCCGTTCTTCATCCGTCGTACTTGTTGCGAAAGGCCGACTGGAAGAATCCAGACGGCGACTACGCCAAGACGGTGAAGGACATCTACAAGGCGATGCGACTCAAGGATGAGCTGATGCTGCATCACTACGGCATCCCCATTCCACAGAGAGTCGATCCAACAGCAACCTGAGAGACAACATGAACGCCCCGACAAAGAAGGACTACGAAGTCGCCATCGACAACTACGTTGCTGCCGAGGCGGAGTACAAGAAGCTCGAAGAGTTCCTCCTCAGCGGAGAAGCTGCTGTCGATGTGATGCAGCGTGCGAACGGAGATGCAGACTTCGTTCGGAGGGAATGGAACACTCTCGTCGAGCAGCTCAAGAGGAAGCTCGAAGAACTGAATGCACTGTTCTTCACCGCTCGGAACGCTTTCAGACAGGCGGTAGCCCTCGCTCCAAGTCAGCAGAGAGGACCTGGAGGAAAGGCATCAACCATGTCCTACGGGCCGTTCACGGTCGAATCGGCAACACGTCGCTGGCTCGACCCCAAGGACCTTCTTCGTGCGGCCTCTCGACACGGAAAGCTTCCGGAACTTCTCTCACTCACTGGCTTCAACAAGGACGGCAAGGAATATCGACTCGTTGAGCAATCGTGGAAGATCGACTACCCCAACGTCCTGAAGTGGCTCCAATCTCAAGGTTTGCAGAACGTAATCGACGCTGCGTACGACGAGATTGAGGACACTCCTCGCGTCAAGGGAGTGAAGCCTCTCGCCTTCCTGGGCGAAAAGATCGAGAAATGAGAATCAAAGAACCAAAGTTTCGAGCGGTCATCAGTGTGACCACCGCCGACGGCACGAACTCCAACTTCGTCTACAACGACGACAAACCGAAAGAACTCATGGACCAGTTCAAAGCGCTTCTGGGTGACTGCAATGCGACCGTTCACGTTAGTGCCGATTGGGGAGTCAAGTCTTTCGGCAACGGGGCATCTGCGACTGTCTCCGTCAGTCTGACCTGTAATCAGGACCAAGCAACGATGATCCAGGCGGCAGAGTTGGGAGCCTCTTTCACCCGTTTCTTCGTCAAGAAGTTCCAAGGAGAGGGGGAGGCAGAGCTCCGTCAGAAACTTCTCAGCGAAGGTCGTAAGGCGGAGTTCTGAGATGACGAAGTCAGAGATTCCCAGCCTCATCGACTCAGTTGAGATCGGTGAGATGAAAGTCGCACTTGTCTCCAGTGAGTTCAGAGCACTGACCATGGAGGCAAAGTACGCACTGGTCATCTCGAAATCCGGTGTTCGTCTCGGAGCCGGCACTCGCCAAGAATGGAGCGATGAGACGAAGAAGAGGCTGAGAGAGCTCCTCGATTCGATGGAGCTCGACATCTGTGAAGATGTATTCGGTCAGTCACCGACAACAGGTAGTGGTGGTGCGACTGACGACCCCCATGGGGATGGTGTTCCTGGGCTCTAATTGATCGACCGAAATCCCTCTGCTACTTCGATCGGACTCTTCACGGAGCCCAAGAAAGAAGAGTTGTAGGGATAAGCGGTTCGAAGCACCGTTCTTAGATCAAAACTGCACTGGGGCAAGCTCTTGTCAGCAAACATCGAACTGTCTCTACTCACGCGAGTAGTAGAGACTCACGACTTCCACACCCTCGAAAAGCTCAAGATCGACGAAGGATACTTCCTCACTCCAGAAGCGAGAGAGGTCTACAGATTCCTTCGCGACACGTTCCACCACCCACAAACAACCGGACTCGTGCCGACGTTGGAGTTCGTCCGGTATCGATTCCCCTCCCTACACCTTAGCTCTCCTCCGGATGCCGTTGCGGTTCTCTCGCAACAGCTCCGACAGGAGCGCATTCGCATGGAGTTGTTGACTCTCGCACAGAGCATCAACGACAGAGCGAATCTCGACGTTGCAGGCGTTCTCGCGGAGATCAGAGCGAAGTCAGTTGAGCTCAGCTCCCTCTCTGAAGTTGGATCTGATCTGTCGATGGCCAATGCCTACGACATGCTCTGGAACCAGTATTCTTCGGTCCAGAACACGGGAGGCATGCTCGGAATCCCATACCCATGGCAAGCCCTGAATGAGGAAACGCAGGGCATGCAGGGGAGTCAGTTCATCGTTCTCTTCGGTCGTCCGAAGTCGATGAAGACGTGGGTCGCCGGCTACATGGCGAAGCATGCGTACTTCAACGCTCGAAAGAGAGTTCTCTTCTACACGAAGGAAATGAACGTCAGTCTCGTCGCCTCTCGAATGGCCTGTCTGTTCGCTGGTGTGGACTACAAGGCGTTCAAGAACGGCAAGCTTCAGCCTGAACTCAGGGACCGAGTCTTCTACATCCTCCGCCAACTTCGTGATGATGAACTCACGATGCACAACGGTGGGCCCAGAAACCCCTTCTTCCTTCTGACAACCGACCGAGGAAGTCAGGGCGGTGTGAGTTGGCTTCGGGCGAAGATTCGCGAGACGGATCCTGACCTCGTGGTCGTCGACGGTATGTATCTCATGCATGACGATCGCGGAGGAAAGGGGACGCAAGAGTGGCAGCGCATGATGCACATCTCTCGTGACCTCAAGTCTGCCGCACAAGAATTCGACATCCCGATTCTTGGCGTCACACAGGCCAATCGTGGCGCTGACAAGTCCAAGGGAGATGACCTGACAGAGCTCGCATTCTCGGATGCTCTCGGACAGGACGCAGATGCTGTCTTCCGAGTCTCGAAGGTGGAGAAGATCGAAGAGAACATCCGCCGTACGTACATCTACTTGAAGGCTCCAGGTCTTCGAGAAGGTCGCTTCGACGGCATCATCATCAGAGGCGAGCCGGCAACGAGCTTCGACTACGTCCGCACGATGGTCCCAGAAGACTCCGATACGGACTACGACGACAAGAAACGCTCGAATCAATCACAACAAGCTCCTCAACAAAGGAGCTCGTTCTCCCGTGGCGGAAACAACTTCGTCGATCCACGAATCAACAACTCGCAGATGAGGTAGCGGTGAGAGATCAGGTCTTCGCCACTGTCCAACGACACATGGCTGGGCCGTTTCGCCATGTCGGCGACGGCAACGTTCTCACAAAGTGTCCGTTCCATAAGGGAGGTCAGGAATACAAGCCGTCGTTCTCAATCAATCTGGAGAAGGCTCTCTTTCACTGCTTCACGTGCCACGTGGCAGGGAGCATCAACTACCTTCTGAAACTGCTCGGACTCTCTCGTGAGAGAATTGAGACAGAGCTCGCAGTCATTCGGCCTCTGTTGGAGAAGAACGCCGAGACGCATCGACTGGAGAAACAGAACTTCTTCCAGCAGAGAGATCCCTTCAAGGCTGACTTCATTCTTCCAGAGACCATTCTGGGCGTTTACGAGTGGGCCCCGTTGCAGCTCATCCAGAAGGGATTCAATGAGACACTCCTGAAGGATCTGGAGATCGGATTCGACAGGAAGGGAGAGAGAGTCATGTATCCTCTCCGAGACGTCTACGGGAACTTGGCAGGGTTCTCAGGAGGCGCTTCCAAGCCCGAACAGCAGCCGAAGTACAGCGTCTATCAGGGCCGTCGATTGGTGAACGGAAGAGCCGTTCCCGGTGACTACGGCGACTGGTTTGACAAGGAATTTCCGGCGTATAGGTGCGAGAACCACGATTTTCTGTGGAACTACAATCGCGTCTACCCACGGATCCTGTCGATGGGGATGTCAGACCCCAACGCTACAGTGGTGATCGTTGAGGGCTTCAAAGCCTGCATGTGGATGTTGCAGGCCGGCTATCTCAACACGGTGGCCTTGATGGGTTCGTACATCTCGGACCGGCAGCAGATGCTGCTCCATCGTCTGAACGCAAACGTGGTGCTGTTTCTCGACAACGACAAAGCAGGAAGAGAGGCCTCAGTCTGGGTGGGCGAATACTTGTGGAGACCAATGCGTGGTCGAGTCTCAGTAGTCACGTATCCGCAAGAAGATGCAGGCGAGAACACTCAGCCAGATGACTACACGCCAGAAGGCATTCACCACATGATCCACAGCAGGATCCCGTATCCGCAGTACGCAGCACAGCAGATGGCGAAGAACGCAGAACTCAAACTGAAGCTCGAAAAGAAAAGGAACCGACAATGGCAATGAGCTCATTCCGACGCAGCACGGCCACCGAGAACCGCAACAAGGGTGGTGGCGGACGCAAGGGCAGCTTCTACGACAAGCTCAACATCCCGAAGGAAGCTGGGGGTGTTGGTGCTCAGATGATCATCGTTCGGGGTGAGTACAAGGACCCGAGCCCGCCGCCCGAGCTCATCCAGCGCGATCCCGTCACTGGTCAGGCGAAGGACGTCATCAACTTCTTCTTCAAGCTGAAGAAGCACAAGCGCAAGATCCTGATGAACGGCAACGAACAGTTCCGTGACGAGCCTTGCTCGGCAGGTCCGGATCCGCACAACCCACAGCCCTGCGCCGGCTGCCGTGAGATGGACAAGGGCGACAAGAGCATCACGCTCTCGGATGCCTACTACTTCACCGTCTTCGACATGGCGATGTACCACTCGCATCCGCTCATCGACAAAGACTCGAAGCAGATCGCGATGAAGAAGGACAACTCAGGCCCGGTGATGATCCTGACGAAGTGCGCAGGTCGTCTCTGCAACTTCTGCCGTGTGGCGGCCGGGCAGCCTCCGATTCCTCCGCAGCAGGGACAGGATCCGTGGCCGGGCTGGCAGGCAAACCAGTTCACCACTCAGTTCGGCAATCGCCGCTACCTGGAAGTCGGCAAGTCGCACCTCGACAACCTCGGAGCGTTCGAGTCGATCATCAGCAGCAAGTGCTACAACCCTCAGTGCGGTCAGCAGCTCGTCACCGACGGCTACACCTGCCCTCACTGCGGCAACATGGTCATCGACATGACGACCGACACGCGTTCGGATGAAGAGATCGCGAAGGCCGTTCTGTCGCCGTACCCGTGCCTCACCTGCCGTTCTTCCGTTCTGTTGAACGAGAAG
>JACCDR011165158.1_pt1 | contig 10255 bp, 13 predicted proteins | sample 7446431 | NCBI WGS metagenome assembly JACCDR01 (sample SAMN15323443, study PRJNA562643) | freshwater metagenome | isolation source: river surface water | place: USA:Blue River Watershed | collected 2017-08-17 | reverse complement strand
CCACGTAGGGAAGGTTAAGCGGCTCGCCGCTGGTGACGAGTTCGGCCACGGCGTTGTCGGCCAGCACTTCGCCCTGCCAGGGGAAGTACCAGACTTCAAGGGCCTTGGCCAGCGCGGCAGTAGCGGCTGCGGTGGTCTGCTCAACGGAGAGCATGTAGTATCCGGAGGGGACGCCAGTCATCTCGGTGCCGTCGGTCACAACCCAGTCGGTGGGGATTTCGTACGCGATGGTGTTCTCGCCCGAAGCAAACTGAGCCGGGGGAGCCACGTAGGGATTGGTGATGGTGCCGAGGGTCGAACCTGTACCGATGGAGTACTTGAGAGCGCCCGTCTGCGTGCCCGCGTCCTGCGTGGTCACGTTGATCGAGAGGACGTTGAACGGCGTGCGGCTGAGGATGACGAAGCCGGTGTTGTTGTCGGCATCGACGGCTAGCGGGAAGTCGTTTGTGTCGGTATCCTGAGCATCGGCCGTGTCGTCGGTGAACACACCGTCGTCGTTCAGCCCAGCCCGCCACATGTCGTTGGGGATACGCCCGCCGAACCCGTACCAGGTGAAGGCGGCGCTAGAGCGGTTCTGGACGCGGGCGTACGATACATCGTAGCCCTTCACGCGCTGGACGTTGGTGTCAATCGTCCCAGCTTCGTTGGAGCGCCCAGACAGCTTGCTGTTGAGGTGGAACAGACCGACGTTGGTCTGCTGGTTGGTGCCACGCAGCTTGAGAGCAAGGCCGCGCGAGAGCGTCTTGAAGTTAGCCAAAATAGGACTCCTAGCGCCCCGGGGGTAGTCCCCAGGGCGCGTTTCCTATGGAGTTAGTTTCTTACAGACCTTCCTGCGCGGTGGCAAGCTGCACACCGAGCGGACGGGTGGTGAGCAGGCGGCGACCGCCGAGGATGTTGCGGCGCGGGCCAGCGGTGCGACGCGGGGTGTAGCGCATCTCCAGGCCGAGGAACTTTACCTCGTCAGCCGAGAAGGTGCCGATAGCGTCAGCCTCGACCTTGACGGCGAGGAAGCTGGTGGTGTCAGCGAGCGTGTTGCGGTTGAGGACGCCGAAGGACGACGCCTGGATCACGTCAGCCGTGCCCGAGGACGCCTGGCCCGTAGTGATCGCCGTGCTAAGCGCGGTAACCGGGTCCACGAGGACCGTGGTGTCGATGATGATCGGGGTGTAGGTCACGATCCAGTCCACCGTGTCGGTGGCCGTGGTCGAAGTCTGCGTCCAGATGACGCGGAAGCGAATCTGCTTGGTAATGTCTACCTCGTAGATATCGAGCAGCGTGGAGACCGAATCGCCAGCCGCAGCGATGCTGATGGCCGAGATACCGGTCGCGTTCTGCTCGGTGAATACGGGGTCACCGGCCGCGATACCGGCACCGGTTACGAACGTCTGGAACTGCTGAGCGAGGATGAGCTTGCGGGCCTCAAGCCACTCAACGTTGAAGTCACGAATCATCGGAATATCTCCTGTGGGGTAGGCCGCTCCCAGAAAAGGGCGGCGGGAATGTACTACAGCCTGGGGGCCTTTGGGGCCCCCAGGCTTACATCAAATTACTCAGCGTAGACCAGCATCACCTTGGTGCGGTTAGCCGTACCAAGCGACGTGCCCTCGATGTCAGTGTCCGAACCGTTGTCAACAACCGACCAGTAAAGGGCGGCCATCGGAATCGGCTCAGGGAACACGGACACCGCGATAGCACCCGGGTCCACGTTCAGAGCGAGCGTGTAGCGCGTGGTGCCCTCGGTGACGGCGGCCTCGTACAGAGTCAGCGCCTCATCCTCGGACTCGGTGGAGAGGGACGCGATCACAGCCGCGATCACCTTCACCACACCGGTCTCCACGGTTACTTCGTTAGTGCCGTCGAACAGGATCGGGCGGGTTACCCGAAGGTTCGCCTGCGTCATGTCGGCACGACCAGCTACCACCGTCTCCACCAGGGCGGGCAGCATGGCCAGACCCTGCGACGTGGGGAAGGTGTTGAACTCGGAGGCTACGTAGCCCTCCAGGAGGTTCTTGACAACTCCAAGGTTACCGATGCTCATTTACGTCTCCTATCCCCGGTAGCCAAACTCACCAGGCTGAGCGCCTTCAGCATCCTGTCGGATGCCTCCAGGGCCGCGTGAAAGGCCGGGGTTTATTGGGTTATGAATCCGAACCATCTTCATCTTTTTACGTTCTGACTCGGTCATCAGTTCCCGGTCGATTAGTTCCTGTCGATAGGCTTCCTGCTTAGGAATGTCATCAACGGGGCAGCCCAGGGCCGAACACCCCAACCGGTAGGAAGGGGTGCCCGATACTGGGTCTACCTTGTACATACTCTGATGGATGAGGACGCGAGCGGCACCAACAGGAACATCTAAGGTGTCTTTCACCACCAGAGCCTCACCGCTGTACGTCACGTTCTGAGGCACTCGCTCGCCCTTCTCATCAATTACACGGTTGACCAGTCGCACCACCGGACCAAGGCCAAGCGCCATATGCTAGCTCCTATTACTCAACGTGGATGTTGTTAACGGTCACGTCGATACCATCGAACCGGATGCACTTGTTCGGCGCATCGAGGAAGAAGTTATCGACCATGTAGAACAGGCCGGTCGCCACGTGGGTGTTGGCCGCAGGCACCAGCACGCTGCCGCCCCAGTCCTCGAACTTGCCGGGGACCACGGTGTAGCGCACGAGGGTGTCCACGTCGATGCCCATGAGCATGCCGTAGGGGAAGTTGTAGTCCACCAGGACCGGAATGTCGGACCAGGTGAGCGAACCGCCACGGTGACCAATGCTGGAACCGGCATCGAGGTTATCGTTGCCGTGGGTGGGGGCGCTGTAGCGCACATCACCCTCACGAAGGGCGAGAAGCTGACGGCGGACCGCCTGCTCACAGAGGAACTTCGTGATATGACCCCGCCCACGGGCGTAGGCGACGTCGATGCCCTGCTGGAGGATGTCCGAGGACAGCGCACCAACCGAGCTAAACACGTACGACTTCAGGCTGTCCCAAGTCGTCCGGTTGAGACCGAAGTAGTCGGCGACGTAGGTGCCGTCGTCGATCATGCCGAGCAGGCCCATCGGAGCCTGGTAGTACGAGGTGTCCGCCACGTCAGTAACCGTGGTAGCACCGGCACGGACGATGGGGTAACCCGCCGCCGTGGTACCAGTGAAGTCCACGTTGATGTTAGCGTAGTTGCCCGACGGGGCGATACCGGTGACGGTACCGACGCCGTTGGACAGGATGCCGCCCGTGGTGGTGTTGATGACCGCCACGATCTGGCCCACCTGGAAGAATCGGCTGGCGTTCGTCACGCCGGTCGGGAGGGTTACCCCACCCGGAGCCTGCACGCCGAGGACAGTCGAGGAGATGGTGCTGGACGCCTGGCCGAGAATGTCCGCGCCGTAGTGGCACATGGCCTTGTTGCGGATATCGGTCAGGTTCTCTACGAGGTGATCCATGATGTAGCTCAGGGTCCGCACGAACGAACCGCGGTTGGTCTGAGCCTGGTCAATGGACTCCTTGGTGATCTGGAAGCGAGCCGCCGACTTGCGGAACGGGATCGAGAAGAACCCGGACTGCTCAGCCGAGGGGGTGGGAAGCTGCCGTCCCTCGCCTACGAACCCGATGCCGCTGTTGTCGCGGCGAAGGTGGGCGGGGAGGATGACGCGGCGGCCGTCGGCCGTCGAGGTATCGCCCTCGGTGAACAGGTCGAGCGCGACGGTCTCCGTGTGGACGTTCTCCACTACGTAGTCCTCGTACTCATCCTTCAGGAGGGGGTTAATTGCCGAAAGGTCCATCATGGGAATAGCTCTCCAGTGCTTTTACTCGTCGCTGCCGGTGGTCTTGCCGATCCAACGTGCGACGGCTTGTTTGTGGAAGTCTGCGCGGCCCTTAGGCGTCCTGAGGTCCCGCTTGGGGGTTTCCTCGGTCTGCTGGGTCGGAGTAGCCCCACCACGCGGGGTCGCCTTGGGCGTACCGAACGCGGAGTCGCTCTTTGCCTTCTTTGCAGCGAGGCGCTGAGCTACGTGGGGGCGGATCAACCGATTGAAAATGTCGTCCACAACAGTCACGTCGCCCGAGAGGAACGCCCGCCGCAACTCCGGGTTGGCGTTAATCATCATGGTCATTGACTGCTCGAACGGGAACACCATCTCAGCCAGGTCACTCTCTCCGCCAGCACCCTTGAATCCGGCCTTCTTGGCTAGCTCGATTACCCGGTTGTGCGCCCGCTCGTTGACCCCAATCACGTGCTGTGACATGAGGGCAGCGTTGGCGCTCTCCAGGCGATCCAGGTAGTTCGGGTCGGCTTCGAGGAGCGTGAGGAGTTTCTGGACACCAGGGGCCTGCGATCCGGCGACCTTCTTCAGGTCAGACCAAATCTCCTGGAATTTGCCGCTATCGGCATCGACGGGGTTGTCGCCTTTCAGCGCACCCCCCAGCCGGTCGAGCAAGGCCAGCTTCTTGTTCTGGGCCTCAAAGCCCTCAGGAAGCTTAGCCAGCTTGGCCTCTAGGTCGGCAACTTTTGCCTCCAGGGTCAACTTCTCCGCATCTGGAGCAGGCTGCTCTACAATTCGCGTACCATCCGGGTTGAGCCCATACTCGGCCCAAGGATTCGCCGCACTGCCAGCACCGGCAGCAGCCGCCTCTTGCGGGGTCGGCTGTCCAATCACTACGTTTGGGTTACCAGGAGTACTCATCACCGTGTCTCCTTATTATCCGATTTTACCGATGCTTGTAGGGAACTTTCTCGGACACGCCCTGCTTGCTGCTCGCCGGGCCAGCCGCCTTCTGATAGGCCGCCTTGCCGCCGCAGTCCGAACCGCTACGAATCTCCTGCTTACCCTGTGCCTTGCTACCGCTCGCCATTTGTGGTCTCCTTATTTGACGGACATGCCGCCAGTTTTGGGCTTCATGCCCTTCATCTTTTTGCCGCTCGCAGCGGCCTTCTGGAACTTCGCCTTGCCGTACTTCTTACGGCCAACAGTGGCCGCGATGGCGGGGCTAGTCTTGGCCGCCAGCTTGTCAAAACCCATATATGCCATAGGTCCCCCTTGTCCAGCGGCCATGCCGCCTTGCGGTTTGATTGCTCCTGGGATCGACGGGATAGGCGTGATCGGGGCTTGAGCGACGGGCGGGTTCTTGAGGACGTACTTAGGATTCAGTCCAGCCATTAACGTACCCCCATTCCCCCAGTTGGTTGATATTCCTTCTTGCCCGCCTTAGCCTTCCGTTTCTCGGAGAGCATGATGGCGACGGCCTGCTTCTGCGACTTCACGGTCTTGCCGGAGCCGCCAGACTTAAGCTGGCCGGTCTTCCACTTGTGCATTACCTCGGTGTACGGCATGACTACTTCGCGCGGCCAGCCGCCTTGCGTCCCGCAGCCGCCGCCTTCGCGGCAGTGCCCGTCCGGTTGCCCGGCAGGCCGTCGATGTTCGTCGGGCCGCTGGGACCCGCGCCAGGCTGCTTGATCTTGTGCATCGGGCCGAGGGTCTTGGTCGTCTTGTCGTTGTACTTCTGGTCAGTGGCCATCTAAATCTCCTCGCTACGGAAAATATGCGCTTCCGGCTCTTCGGCCGTTCTATGCGTCATGTAGACCCGAATGGTCATCATCCCGTCGTGCAGCTTGGGGCAGACGTCGATGGCCTTTAGGCGGGCCAACTGGTCCATGGACAGTGCGTCTCTGATGCCTGACGCGATCCTATGCGCCTCTTTTCTGGTCATTATTTGTTCTTCTGGGGGTTAGACTCACCGCCCTGCATCTCTCGAGTTGGGGCTGCGTGGGCTGATCCGCCGCCCGGAGGGCCACCACCCTTCTTCGCGCCGGGTTGCTCACCGCCTTCTGGCGGTGCGCCTTCAGCCGGGCCGACCGGTCCGCCCATGCCTTTGATGGCTTTGGACATCATCATGTCGCCCTGGTGCTGCATCATATGGAAGTACCACGCCTGTTGAAGTGGCTGTGGCAGGGCCTTGAAGTCCGGCGTGAGAGCCAACCGACGGTGGGTGAGAAAGTGTACGGCGTGGTCATCAACGATAGGCACCACGCGCACGGGCATTGCCAGTGCTTCTTGCTGGGCCGCCATGGCTTGCATCTCGGGGTCGGCGGCGAGAGGAGCGAGCTTCTCTCCCACACCACGCGCCCATTCCATGAACTCGGCGTTCTCTTTGTAAGCATGCTTGGTGTCTTCCTCTACGCCGGGGCGCATGCCAAGCATACCCAAATCTTCGAGTAGCTTGATCTTCTGGGCCTCGTCCTGGGGGTCAAGGACACCAATCTGGAGCATCTCCATGTAGGTCTGCTTCTTCTCGGTCTGGGTCTGAGGGCGTGAGCTACCGGCCTCTACCTTGACCTGTACGCCGTCGTCCCAGTCCGCGCCTGTGAACTCCGCGAACGTGAAGCCACCGATAGCGTCCTTAACCGCCATAACGCGCGGAGAGTGCGCATTCTGACGCCAAACCTCCAGCGACTTTTCGGCCATGTCCTGATAACCGATTTCCAGGCCATCGAAAACCGTTGCCCAACGGCCAAATCCTCGCTCCTGGAGGGACTGCACTGTACCGACAGGGGTACGACTACCCATGGACCGACCACGCACAGCAGCAAAAGCGCCAGACAATTCATCGAAACTTTGACGAATATCTGTAATGTATTTGACCAACGACTGGGGCGCTTCGGAGCCCGGAATTCGGTTCGGAGCAGCCCCACCGACCGGCGTATACTCAATCTGCACTCCAATGTCGCCACTGATGCGCGAAGGATTGGTATTGGCGGGGATGAGCCAAACCGGGTTGGCCATGCGAGTCATAATCATGGTCATCATGGACTCGGCTTTGTTCAACTGGTACTGCTTGGGCAGAAGGTCGTCGGCAGGGCTGTAGCCCCACGAGCGGCCTGCTACTGTCCCGAACTTGTAGTGGATGATCGGGTAGAACTTCTTGCCAGCCCCAGCGCGGGTGCGCCACGGGTAGGGCGTCTGACGGTCCAGGATTTTACCGCTGGACGTCATGGCGATATAAGCGCCCTTCGGATACTCCTTGTGCTTCTTGATAAAGGCCCTGAATACCACGACGCGCTTGGAGAGCATGTCGCCGCCCGAGGTAGCGGCATACGGCGAACCCGCCGCCACACCAGGCGAAATCGACGCAATCGACTCCTTGTGAACGATGGAGGTATCGGTGGAACTCGTAGACATTCCGCCTTCGACTTTCACGTTCCATATCTGGTCGATCTGCTCCTCGGTGAAGGACTGGGCGATAATGACGAAGGGCTGGTCCTCAAACTCCTCGATCATCGGGTCCAGATACATCTCGAAGGGCGAGATGGTGTCGAAGCGGATTTCGCCTCGGGGCACCCACTCATACTCGGTGGCCGACTCGACGAGCATACCACCGCACTTGGGGCACCACGGCTTCTTGGGGTCCAGCTTGTCGGCCGTGTAGATGGTACCGCAGTCGGCGCAGATTTCCTTCGGGACGGCCTCCAGGCCGGTCTCGTCGGAGTTGTCCCAGACTACTTCCTGGAAGGCGTTCCCGGTGAGGAGAAGCCAGTCGATCATACGGGCGCGGGACTTCTCGAAGCGCCCTTCCTTCAGGATGATGCTTAGCTGCGCGTCGGTGGAAGCAGCAGCGGCAACAGCCCTGGCATCGTCTCTAGTAGGGATGCCCGCATAGCGGGGCTCATGCTGAGCAATTGCACTCTTAACAGTGTCGAGAGTAGATCGGAAATAGTTTGTAACTGGTGTAGGGACGCTTGGGCTAAGGCGGCGCTGCTTCCATCTGCGGGAGTTGTTGTCATAGATGACCCACTGCTGTCCCAGATGGAATAGGATGTTACCCCACCAGTTGCGCTCGATGATCCACCGCCTCTGGGTAAGGCGACGCTTCAGTTCTTGGACGAGCGCCTGATCCTTATTCGAGGCGTCCTTCGGGTCTTTCGCCACTTTCAATCTCCTCCGGCTCATCAATATCCCGTAGAATCTCCTCTACGTTGATACCGACTTCGTCCGGGTGGGGAGTCAGGTACGTCTCCGGCCTGCTCGTGTCTTCTGCGAATATGTCTCTGTCGAACTCGGGAGCCATGCGGGGCGGGCCTCGGCCACTAGTGACGTGTACCAGACCCTTGAAGTCGTCTTGAAGCTTGGCCAGGTCTAGCTCGGCTCGCTCACGTCGATCCACCTCGGCGGTGAGTTGCGCTTCTAGTCTGGCAATCTTTACGTTGTACTCTAGGATGCTATTGGTGATCCGATCCAGTTCTTCTCTAATAATCCAAGGCATCTTCGTTTCCTTCCCGCGCCCACGACAGGGGCGTCTGATCCTGTTCGAAGTTGTCGTCGAGGCCAGCCGTGATGACTGACTCGCGGCCCTTACGCTTGGGGTGCTGCGCCAGGTCGGCCTCCCAGTGCATGCGGGAGTGCCGGTCCAGCGTGTTGCTGATTTGATAGACGTCAGTGATTTCCGTCAGGTCGTTGGCGACGATCCGGGTCGGCAGGATGCCGAGCGCGTACCCCGCCGCGTCAACGCTGTGGAAGTGCTGCTTGCCTACGATTTTGAGGTTCTTCGCGGTGCCTGTATGATCGAATACCGCTTGGCCCCGGACCCGATATTCCGGACCTTGGCGAAGGAGGTTGAAACAGGCCTTGGAGACGACGAGTCCCCGCTTGTGGGCGTGGAGGAACAGGGCCACTCGCGCCCACTCATCACCATCCGACGGTGCCACGCCAAGGCCAGCCGCGATGTAAAGCTTAGCAATTGAAATGTTGCCCATCTTTTTAGAAACACTAGTGCTGGACCAGGCACTCCGGTCCATGACGCGACCACGGCAAGGAAATGGTCCAGTGAGTCGGATAATTTCGTCAGCGTGGTCTTCCGCGTTGCGGCCTTCCGCCCAATATTCGCGGTAGATGTACGGCGCATTGGGCTTTACCCCTTTATACTCGTCTTTGTCAGGGTTGAGAGCCACCCAAATCGCGCATGTAACGCCAGTAGAGCGGGCCGGATCAACACCAAGGAAGCGAGGCCAGTGAGCAGGAGGCTCAAAGTCGTCAATAACACGCAAATCTGGGATAAGGCGTGTGCTGCCTGCCTCCATTTTCGCGTAAACATACCGATCCTGGATTTCCTTGGGCATCGACAGGTACAATTGTCGAGTTGCCTGGTCCAAATGCGGGTTTTCGAGCGAACTTGAGCGGAAAAGGCGGCGAGTTGAGCCCGCCGTGGGCCTTCCGTGGGGCTGTTCGAAGGTCAGGAAGCGCCGACGGAGCCAATTGTCGCCTTCATCGTTGGCAATTGCGACAACGTGGCGCTCTGGGCCGGGTACTGAGTTGAGACGACACCGAAAAAGCAGGATTTGGTAGGTATCGAAGCCGATTTCCTCGGCCTGGTCGATGCCAATCCACGAATATTCGATGTTTTTAAGCTTATCTAGCCGTCCGGGTTCGAGGTTAGCGAAGGTAATTTCCGAACCGTTGATGAAGCGCACCATGTTGGTGCCTTCACGGTAGTCCCACCGCTTAGGGAGACTAATAAATTCGGACAAATTCTTCGAGTCAACCATCTCAAAGAATTGCCTTTTAGTGGAATCGACTAATTCCCGGAAGGTTAAACGCGAGATCAGCGCGTTTGCTCCAGGAAACTTCATGCAGTGACGGAATGCCGCGACGCAGAGGGCGTAGGTTTTGCCTGCGCCCATGCCCGTGACAGCCGCAACTTCGAACTCGGGGGCTAGGATTAGGTCTTTCTGTAGAGCGTTGTAGTCTTTACCGAGCAGGTGGACCAGACTGAGCTTCTCCGCGCTGGTCGCCATGGCTTAGTACATCATCATGCCGCCGTAGCCTGGCTTTTTCTTCTCTTCTTCCAGGCCCGCCGACAGCTTTACGCTGGTTGGCCGCCCGCTGATGAGCGGGCTAGCCTTGGTTCCGGGGAGCGGAGCCAGCGGTTCGGGGGTATACGCCTCTTGGGTCGGCGAGGTGACGGCCGCAGGGGCAGCCGGAGTGGCCGCCGCAGCAGCAGGCGTGCTAGCCTTGGGCTGCTTGGGGGCCATGGCATTCTGGACGAGACCGCCCAGGACGTTCGTCCCAGCGCCTACAGCCATGCCGATACCAGCCTTACCGAGGGTCTTCCACCACGGGTCTTCCTGGCGACCGCTACCGCCCATGCCGCCTACGTTAGGCGCGGAGGGCTCACTGAAGCTGTGGGGCGTGGGCTGGCTCATAGCGGCAGGCTGCTCGTAACCGGGCTGCTGCCAGTAGGGGGCTTCAGGCGCAGAAGGCGTCTG
>JACCDR010426814.1_pt1 | contig 10255 bp, 28 predicted proteins | sample 7446431 | NCBI WGS metagenome assembly JACCDR01 (sample SAMN15323443, study PRJNA562643) | freshwater metagenome | isolation source: river surface water | place: USA:Blue River Watershed | collected 2017-08-17 | reverse complement strand
CTAGAAGCCTACGGGCGCTGCCTGCGCTGGCGCTCGCTCACCAATACCCGATAGAGCGAAAGTGTCGGGGTTCTTCGCCAATCCTGCGCATGTGCGTATGTTAGCGCACGCTTTTTGCTTGTCAAGCTCTGCCCGCTCGAAAGGCATCAGTTCTTCCCATTGGAGTTCCCGCACTTCGGGAAGCTCTCCGATGGTGTAGTCTAGAAGCGCCTGGATAACCTTGGCGCGGTTGAAGCTCAGGACAGACGATGCCATTTATCCCTCGGCGTGCCATGAAATAGGCATTTGACAGCAGTTGCAAACGCCGGGCGCATCATCACGCTTGGGGCAATCTGCCTGCTTGTATGCGCATACCGCAGTTCCGCCGCGATAGTTTTTGTCATTCGCGTATGGATTTCGATACTGCTTCAAAGTAACCGCCCACTGCCGCACGCATTCCTCGTTGTACGCCCGCACAAACTCAAGAATAGCCCCGCCGCGTAGCTCAATCTCGCGCACGTCGCGGTGTGCGGCGAACTTCTCAGCGAGGGCCATGATTTCGGTTTCAGTCATTTGATCGCTTTCCACAAACGAGTTGCAAACCCCTCGCGCAGCACCCACCCGCTAAAATCTTTGTCGCAGTTAATCGGATATTTCCGCTCTGACGTAAGGAAAAAGCCTGATTTCATACAGATTCCGAATTTCATGGAGCCATTTCTGTGTGCGCAGGTTGCGCAGGTTTTTGGCCGGTCGTTCATCCCATCTGCTCCAGTATTTCCAGCGCTTGCTCGACGGTGTAAACCACCCACAGCGGGCCACCGTTCCAGCAGTTTGCCCACACGTTTTGATCCTTCGTGAGAATCGCCTTCTCGTGGCTCTTTATCTCCATCAGGATTGTGCGCCCACGGTAGCCGACTAGCAAGTCAGGGCAGCCCTTCCCAACGGTAGCCAGCGACTGCACAAAAGCATCCTTGTCCCGCAGCGCCTGGACGATTGCGGTCTGGTTCGCGTCGATCTTGGCTGCACGCCTCACGCAAACACCGCTACCAGCGCAATCCCGCCCACGATCACCAGCGGCCACAGTTCCAGCGCCAGAATGCGCAGGAAGTCCCACGGCTGCGGGTCGGGGCGCTTCGGGTCTGGTGCGTCGTTCATGCTTGCTCCACTTTGAGTATGCGGCGCTCACAGCACAGCGTGCTTTTTGCCGACATGAGAATATGAAACGCGGCGGCGGACATTACCTGAATGTTTCCATTGCACCAAGTCACGCGCACATATTCTTCATGCATTGATGCGCTCCGGCTTGCCTGCCCATGTCAGGGTTTCATCTTCGCCATCGTTGTCGCGGATGGGACGCAAGCACCTGTCCAAAACACTGCGCCATGTAGAAAACTCCAAAGAACCATCGTTATAACGGGTTGGAATGCGGCCTGAAATTGCTTCAACAATCCACGCTGGACCGTTTGCACGGAACACCGCAGTACCAGCCTCGTTTGGCTCTCCAGGAACTGTTGCGCGCTTTACAAGCACAATTGCGCCAATCATTTCTGGCGTAGCGCCCGCTGAAACAACCACCGCCAAATCACCCGGCTTGCAGTTCATACGCCCCCCATCACGGCACGATGCGCCAGCCCACGCAGGCGCACCACTTCAGATTCAGCGAGTTCCAGCGTGTCCCACTCGTGGCCGCAGTGGTGGCACACACGGCGCCTGCGCTGCTGCTCCATAGCCCGGTCTAGCTCGGACTGCTCGTGGACCCGGCTACTGCGCCCGGTCGCTGGCTTTGTGCATTTTGGACAGATCATGATTTTGGCTCCATTGCTTTCTGTCCTGCGCTTGCTGGCCGTTCTTTAGGCCACAAAGCCCACTTTGACCAATTTACCCAGGCTTCGTGCGGCGTGCTACCGTGGCCTGTCCATCCACCATAACCACGCGCAAAGCACTCCCATCCCCACTTGGGGTTTATGCGAATGCGCGGCTTCACGGCTTGGCCCAACCTGCTTCTTTTACTTTGCGGCTTCCGCCGCGTCCCATCCGGCAAACCACTCGTCACGCAGCCGGGCTTGCGAAGCGCTGAAAACGCCGTTCAGGCAGTAGGCCACCGGGTTTGCGTTGCGGGCGTAGCCGGCGGCGTAGGCGTTAAATCCGTTGGTGTACTGAATGCTCATGTTGCTTGCTCCGGTTGGTGTGTCGATGAAGCGTATCTTCGGGCATCCGGTTCATCTTCGGTATTGGGACAAACCCTAAGATCACCCGTAGCCACCAGCGCCCGCGTCACCACTTCCACCGAGTAGCTGCCAGGATCATCCTTTACGCGGTTCAGGATGAGATTGGCGTATTCCCGCGTCAGGCCCACGGCGATGCCACTTTCCAGCTACGGTTCGCCTTGATGTTGTTGATGCAGTGAACACCAACGCCGTATTCCTTCGCCAGCAGCCTTGTCGGCTCATCGGACCGTGCGCGGATTTCTAGCGCCCGTTTCCAGTCGAGCTTGGCAAAGCCTGTTTTCTGCACCGCAGACACCCGGCTCAGGTACTCCGACGCGGTGTTGCGCTTCCCGGCTCGATACGCCGCCCGCACAATGTCAGCCTGACACGCCCATTTCAGGTGCGCCGGGTTGCAGCACAGCCGATTCCCACAGGTGTCAGTGACACGCTTATAGCGCCCGTATGGCTCTTTGCCGCTCTCAACGAGGGCATGGCGGCGTACCATCTCACTTTTGCCGTACACCCTCGCTTGCGGGTGCCCTGCGCTGTTTACGCCTTGCTGCCATATCCAGCAGTCTCCGTCCTCTGTGCAGCGGTCACGGATCGTCTTTAGGTTCATGCTTTCTTGACTAGCTTGAGCAAATCAGTCGGAATCACCGACCGCTTCGATTCTTCGTTCCGCCGGTCCCACTCTGCCCGCAGGGCGCGGGTTTCGTCTACTGCCTTCGCCGGGGCGGCTTCTATCGGCTTTTCCTTCGGGATGTAAATATCCTTCCACCCCTTTAGAGCGGATTGCCGAATGGCCGCGTTTGCGTCGTGGCCTGCGTCCCGGATGCGCTGCACCTCGTACAGAAGCAGCTTCAGAGCATAGGCGGTGTTCGGAGCCTTTAGGCGGGCGCGGACTTCTAGCAGCCCTTCCCAGGCTTCTTTGTCGATGTAGGCCGGCAGGGCAATCACGATCAATTCCCCGGAAAGACCAAATACACCACGGACGGCTTATCCGGGCGGCAGTCATGCACCCACCCATCATCCCGCGCTGCGCCGAGACGGGCCATCATCAAGTCGTCCGGCTGAAGCAAACAATGCTCGCTGTAACAGCGATACGCCACCGGCAAATCTTGCGGCATTCCCTGCAAAGCCTCAATCAACTCAGCAACGTTCATCCGTTTCTCGCTATGTCTCGCAGCATCGCGACTACCTCAGGGTCTGCTTCCGGCTCACGCCAATCTGTTTGATCCCAATTGCCTTTGCCGTGGTTGCACTCGTGGCAAAGAACCTGCAAGTTATCCACGTCCAGCGCCAATTGCGGGAACAGCCGACGCGGCTTGATGTGGTCGACATTCATCACCGCTCCGGTTTTCGGAGAGGCGCCGCAGCATTGACAGGTCGCGCCGTGTTTCTTCAGGGCCATCATGCGAACCCGTCGCCACTCATAGCTAGCCAGAAAAGCTTCGCCAGTCGGGTCGGTAGAAAACCGCCGTGGGCTCCATTCGCTTTGGCCGCGTAGCTTTTTGTCTAGCGCCTTGACTTTCTCGGCCTTCAACCGGCCACGCGCCTTTTCTCTTATTTCAGCGCGAACTTTCTTGTTCGGACGCTCCTGGCCGAACTTCACAAAGTTAGCCGCCGCCTCGTCCGATATTTCCCGTCCTATCGCCTTCTCAAGCCATCCGCGTTTCGGGGGCCACGACTCACCCAACATCACTAGTTGCGAGTTGTTCCAGCCACCTCTACTACTCTTGTTCTTCTCTATGAATTCCCTTGTTAGTACTACTGGCATGTGAGCTTTCCGAAGGGTTCCGGGCGTGGGAGGCCCAACCCAGCAACAAGGCTAGGATTGGGCCACTGCGAGCTAACCGAATGGGACACGCTGCTCGTCCTCATGACTGGCACGCCATGAGGCTGGCCCATACAACCCCCTGTGCCGGGGTCAACTCGCGCTATGGGCTTCGGCGCGCTCGCGGTCTGAGCTACATCCTCCCGCTTCTCAATGCACCCCGGACCGTGTTTCGACGCCTGAGCGGTGCATCCAGTCAGGCCAAGAGCGCAAAAACCCCGGAGTACTTCGGTGGGGCGTGGCCCTTGGCGTGGGCAAACACTGGCTCGGAAGAGAAACGAGTTTGTGTTTACACACGCCCCACCGAAAAACTCGCGGGGTTCGCGTCTCTTCCTTGCCAAGCTGCCAGACCTGACGCAGATAGTGTATGCCACCGCACGGACGAACGCAAGCCCCCTGTGCCCACAATAGCGGCGCCTGACCATCGGCTTACCGTAATCAGTCACGGCTTACGCTGCTGACGGGCGGCTGACTGCATAGCAAACCGGATTAGCACCGCCGCCAGATCGACCGCCTCGTACACCGCAGCCGCGTCATCGTTCGCACGCACGGCGTCGATGAACTCGTGCCACTCTTCCAGCGCCACGCCGAGGGCTTCGTGCGACGAGGCAAAGGCGCCGTAGCGGTGTTCAGCGGCGTCCATGCGGGAGAAAAGGTCTGAGAGGATGGGGTCAATCATTGGCAAAAGCCTCCGTGAATTGCCGATCCTTGAACAAATCGGCCAGCCCGGTGATCTGCTTCAGGCGCAGAAGCTCGTCCTTATCCATGCCGACATGCTTCAAAATCCACGCATCGCTCATTCCAGCCCGCGTAAGCTCTGCGACGATGTTGGACATTAGCTCGATGGAATGCGAGCCCCTGGCGCGGTTATGGCGGATCGTGGACGCCATCCGGTTGGACTGGTCTTTGTCGATCACCACCACCGGCAGCATGCCGCCCTCGCGCTCTCGGATGCGCTCGCTTGTCAGCAGCGTGGTGTAGCGGTGATAGCCGTCTACGATTTCGTAAACGTCCTCATCGGCCAAGTAATAGCACACGACTGGCATCGTGTAGCCGTCCTCCCAAATCGACGTTTCCAAAAGCGCCATTTCTGGCGGCGCCACGCTGTTCGGGTTGTATGCATTGGCGCGAATCTTTGACAGCGGGACCGCCATCACGTTGTAAACGGGGCTTTTCATGCAATTTCCTTGTACTTGCGTTCCGCCTCGACGCGAAGTTGCGTCTCCGTCTTTGTGGCAGAGAACCCCATGTACTTGCACAGGTGATCGTTTTTCATGATGCACACACACATGCGCTTGTAGGTTGGAATCTCGCGGAACTCGTCAATGTCTATGTCATCCTGATACGCCATCCTGACCGGCTTCTTGTCCGTGCGATAGTTGGTATCTTCCCCAATGTTCAATTCCACGCCAGCGGCAGACAGCTTGCCGATGACCTCATCAGACAAACAACCGCCCTTGTCCCGCCAAAAGTTGATGCTGATCTGAAGTTTTTTTTTGTAGGACTCGGCCACTTCCTCGGGCAGCGTGGTTAGCAGGAACTCCATGTAGCTTTTCCACGTATGCCCTGGCGGCAACTTGATTGACTTCCACCCCATCGCGGTCGTGCCGCCGTACAGCCCGGCAAAGTTGACACCGTTCGTCCGCCCGATCATCTTTCCCCAATTGTTTGGGTCAATCACCTTGTACAGTTTCAGGCTCTCGATTGCGCAATCATTGAACGGGCTTGCGACGCGCATCTGATCGACCGACAGCCCGGCCTGCCAGAAAAGGTCATAGAGCCGGTTGTATGCGAACCCTTCCAGAGCGTTGCAGGTCCAAATGTCGTCCGCAGTCCAATCGAAAATTGGATATGCGTTATAGACATTCGGCGCCATTTCTCGGGTCCACGCCCACCCTTCAAACTTGTTGACGTTCTTGTCGCTGTGGATCGCCCGCCAGCGGTTCAGGGATTCCTGAGTACGGATGCCGACTAGGCACGCGGTTTTGCTGGCGCCGGTTTTGGCGTGATACCAAGCGGAGAACCGCTCCTGTAGCTCATAGTCCCACATGCCCTTTACAAACCAGTCAAACGGGCAGTTTTGCTCATTGATGCTGACTTCGGGAATGTCGCGCACCCACAGGTCGCGCTTGTCCTGATCCCACGGAATCCAGTAGCTCTGTTGCATACTGGTGGCGCACTGCGCCGCGATGGGCAGGCAGATTCGGTACACGTCCAGCATGTCGGCGTTCTTCGACAATTCGGCGTCCACGTAGTCCGTGGTCATCTGATACTGCGCTTCATAGTCGATATGAAACACGCCCAACGGGCGGCCACGCTTGCGGGCTTCGGCAATGCTCAGATTGAGCAATACACCGCTATCCTTTCCGCCGCTAAATGACACGTACACGTTGTCAAACGCATCAAACACCCTCGATATCCGCTGCTTCGCTGCTTCGTAGACGTTCATCTAGTTCAATCCTCTTGAGCGCCATGTAGGCGTCAGTCTTTGGCCTGGAATAGCCGAGCGTTGTTAGTGCTATGTCGTTCCGCAGAATCGCCCGACAAATCGCCCGATAGCTGGGCGCCTTGTTCATTGCTTCCAATACTGAATCGGCCTCATCTGGAATGCCAGAGGAATAACCCTTACGCTTCCACGAAGAGATATAGCTGGCTATCTTCCTGCGCACGCTCCCACCTCCTGATTGCGTCATGCGCCTTTGCGTTTGCCGCGTCCTGTTGTTCCTGGCTCAAGAATCCCCATGCTTTGCGCGTGACGTGCTCCGGCGCACCGATAGCCATGCACGCGGCGGCATGGCCTAGCCACGCGGCGCGGTTCATGCTTTTTTCGGTGAGGTTATGCTCGCAGGACTTCGGCCATTCTTTGATGACCCGTAGCATGTATGAACCGTACAGTTCCGCGTCTCCGGTGAACTCTATCGCCCGCGCAAGTGACGCATCATCAATCTTTGCCGCAGACCACATGCCGTGCTGGAAGTCCTCCCACTCCCAATATGGCCTGTAAATCCGCTTCACTTCTTACACCCCCCGCACACCATGCCCCACGGACGCCGCAGCCCAAAGCCAGCCACGGGCTTGTGCTGGCCGCACTTGGCGCAGGATCGGAGCGTTCCGTTTCCTGCGTACTGCTGATTGCCCTGATACGCTCTGCCGTCGCGCAGGCGGGCGGTTTTTAGGTCGCTCATGTGTGTTAACTTGCCAATTCACGAACGCGGCCAGTTTCAGCGCTGGCGTTTCCCTCGGTGCTGAAATGGGCATATGACATGAAAAGCTCTTTTTTGAGCGACGCCATCACCCTACGCACAGCCAATTCGTTGTCGCCCCATACCTTTACAGGCACCGCAAGCGTTATCACCCGCTTGATTTTTGCTTTTCTCATTTCATCCTCCTGAACCATTCGGGCCGCAGTAGATGTAGCTGAAACATCCGCAGCGGAGGGATTCGCTCCCATTTCCAGACCGCTTGACGGCGGATGCCTAGCATCTTCGCCAGAGCCGCGCAGCCACCGGCTCTATTGATTGCCTCTGTTTTGTCCATGCGGCATGGTATCGTCATCCTGCGGTTGACGCAACTCAGGGCAAACACCTAGTGAAAACGTGCGTTATTTGGTTGACGCGGCGGTCAACATGGCCGATAGTCTAGGCCATGCGCTGAACGGTTCGGCGCCAGGAGCGAAGATGATCGCCTACATGCACCCCGCCACTGCCCGCGCCCTGCTGGCGCTCTCGCGGTCCCGAACCGCAAAGCTGCGCGCACAGCGGGAACTCCGCGCCGCGCTGCGCCGCAACGGATGGGACGAAGAAGCCGCCCGCGAACTGGCGTTGATCGCGCAGGAGCTGGAGCAACGGCAATGAGCAAGCACACTCCGGGGCCGTGGATCAACGATGGTGATGGCATCGTGTGGTCAGAATCGGACCCAATCTATGGCTGGATCGCGGACTGTCGCAACGGGGCGCAAGACGCAAACGCCCGCCTGATCGCTGCTGCGCCTGATCTGCTGGAAGCGCTGCGGTCAATGCTTTCTGAGTTTTCCGTAATGGCAAGCCCCGCAACCGCAGGCGAGATTGCTGCCTGTGAAGCGGCCCGCGCCGCCATTGCAAAAGCGGAGGGACAATGAGCGAATACTGCGCCTACTGCGGCCATGCTCGCGGTGACAAGATCGGCTGTTGCGGTGAAAACCACTTCATGACCGGCAAAGAGTTTTTCAAGTACCACGGCGAACTGGCCGAGGATGACGACAACGAACCCGAGGACTACGCATCATGATGGACGGCTACAGCACCAACAGCCAGGAGCGCCGCGAGGCGGAAGCGGATGCCGAATGGCGCAGCCGCGTGAAGCGTCACGAGCTTTGCTTTCTGGACTACTTCTACTCGCTAAACGCCGAAAACCACAGTTACGCGGACATTCAATACATGTCAGAAAAGATGACGGAATGCATGCCTACTAGAGTAACGGCCTCACTGATCCGCGCCGCGCTGCGTGACCCTGCGATGCGTGAAGCGTTTGCGGAATACATCGAAGCCGCCGCCTACGCCTACGCAACGAGCGCCGCAGAATGAACTGCCACCACGAGAACCAAGGCCGCTGCGCCTGCCATGACGGACAGCTAGAGCGTGACGTGATCGCCTACATCGGGCACCGGGTAGTGCCGTGGCTGTGCGCCATTGGCATCGTCGGCATCTGTTTGGCAATCGCGGTGGGTGCCATCTGAAATGAGCGCCGAAATCGGCTTGCGCTGTTGGTGCCTTACCTGCGAGCCCATTACGTTTGCGTTTCAGCGAATGGTGGTATGCCCGAAGTGTGGCGATAAGCGCTGCATTCACGCTCAGAGCCACGAAGCGCCGTGCGCAATGACTGACTTGTATGCACACAACGCATGGGTTGAGAGAATCATTCTGCGTTCGCAACGAGCGCCGGTTAACAGCGTGCCAGACGAAACTGGCATGGTAGCGCTTGGCGCTTGGAATGCGCCTAACTAGGGTTTGCCCTAATGCGCAATCAGCGGCGCAGCATGACAATAGAAACTCATCAACCGGAGAACGGAAATGGCTGAAGGCAAGAAGCAGCGCAAGTACGGGCGCAACAGCCGCCGCCCCGGTGGCGGCAAGAATCAGGAAATGCGCACGGCTCGCAACAAGCGCCTGAACATCGAAAAGCACGGCGCGTCTGCCGACACGTTTGCCACCAATGCGCACGACAAGCTGCGCGGCAAGCCGAAGCGGCAGGTCACGATCTACACCAGCGCCCGCGCCTCGCGCTCGCCGCTCGAATTCTCGTGAATACGCGCAGATACCCGCGCACACTGCAAGAGGCGTTCCGGGACGCCTACTCCGCAGGCTGCATTGAAACCCCGGACGGAAGGATGATTGGCATGGACCCGATCTATCTGCGGCCTTCGCTGTGGCAGCGTCTGGTGCGCTGGCTTTCGAGGATGCGCAAGCGGCACTTTCACGATGGGAGCTTTTGACATGGGGCACTACGCCTGCGACATGCGGCCTGAATGGTTTGATGATGGGCGCAAACCGGCCAAAGAGAAACCGCTGAGTCACACAGACGAAAACTGGCAAGCGTTGCCGCTACGCCTGCGCGGGCGCGGATTGTGGCTGCAAGAGCGCGGCAGGATCAAGGATGCGGAATTGATGTATGACGCCGCCACTGAAATCGAAATCTTGAGGAAGGCGGTAAAAAAATGAGCGTTTACGCCAAACTGAACGCAGCGCGGGAAGCCTTCCACGCGCTCGAACTCAAGAAAAGCGGGCAAAACAAGTTCGCGGGCTACAGTTACTTCGAGTTGGGCGATTTCCTGATTCATGCGCTGCGGGTGTTCAAGGCTCAGGGCCTGTGCGCCATTGTGTCCTTCGACAAAGACACCGCCAGCATGACCATCCGAGAAACTGAGGGCGAGGGCCAAATCGTCATCACGTCCCCGATGGGATCTGCCGCGCTCAAGGGCTGCCACGAGGTGCAAAACATCGGCGCAGTGGAGAGCTATCAGCGACGCTACTTGTGGGTCGCCGCGCTTGAGATTGTGGAGCATGACGCCCTGGACGCCACCACGGGCAGCGACCGCAAAGACCCGCCGCGTGGCTCTGGCAGGGACGCGCTCAAGGATTCCTTTGACGCGCTACAGCCGGAGATTCAGTCTGCGTTGCGCACCGCTGCTGTGAGCATGGCAAAAGCGGCCCCTGCGGAAGCGCTGGCAATCTTCGGCATGGTCGCGGACAATTGGCCG
>JACCDR010338572.1_pt1 | contig 10255 bp, 7 predicted proteins | sample 7446431 | NCBI WGS metagenome assembly JACCDR01 (sample SAMN15323443, study PRJNA562643) | freshwater metagenome | isolation source: river surface water | place: USA:Blue River Watershed | collected 2017-08-17 | reverse complement strand
AGTGCGGTTGGGTTTCGCGCAGGGTGACATCCGCTTCCCACAGTAGACAGTCAGCTGCCCCCATCACGCCCTGGAGCCGTTGCTGGCTCTCGGCATAGGCCGCCTCCAGTCTTTTTTGCTCGGTGACCTCCGTCGCCACGCCCACCAGCCAGAATGTTCCTTCCCTCTGGGGCCGGATCGCCACCGTCTCGCGCAGCCAGATCGTGCGACCATCGCGGATCAAGCGGAACTCCTGCGTATAACCCGTCTCTCCTGCCTCCATGGCCGCACGGCTGCACCGGTTCATCGCCTCCTGCTCGGGAATCTGGAACCGATACCAGAGCCCCGCACCCTCCTCGGAGCCATACTCCCGGGTCAGCCGCTGGTAGAGTCCGGAGGGATAGACCGACATCTTCCAGTTCCAGTCGTCGGGCTTCAGGGTGACCCGGGCTTCCCAGACGAGGCAGTCCGCATGACCGAGCACCTCGCCCAGTTTCCTTTCACTGGCCTGCAGGGCGATCTCCGCGCGCTTCTTTTCGGTCAGGTCTTGGGCAACGCCGAGGAATCCTGTGATCCGGCCCTCCGGGTCCCGCAGGGCCGTGACACTCAGCTGCACGGGCAGGCGCGTGCCGTCCTTGCGGACGTAAGTCCACTCGCGCTCGTCCACGTGGCCGTCGCGGGCGCGGGCCACGAACACTTCAAAACCCGGCTCGATCCTCCGGCCCAGGCGCGACGACAGCTCCGCGGCGTGGGCGGCCACCTCCCCTTGAACATGGATTACCTCGGGGGTGCGAAGCCCGACCATCTCCTCGCGGCTGTAGCCGAGCATCAGCTCGGCCCCGCGGTTGAACTCGCGGATGGTGCCGTCGGGCTCGGTGGCGATCACCGAGAGCACCGTGCCGTCAAGGACGGCCCGTTGCAGCGCACTTATCTCCTGCAATCCGTGTTCCGCCCGCTGGCGGGCGCGGGCCGATTGGATGGAAAGCAGGCTGGTCGCGGTCAACATGAGCGCCACCAACAAACCGCCGGCTCCGAGCGCGACCCGGATGTTCGTTTCCAACACTTCCTGCATGGCAATGCTCCGCTGGTATTCGGCATCCTCCTCGGCCAGAATCTCCTCGGCCAGCCGCACCAGGCGGCTTGAAGGCTGGGCCGGCAGCGCCGCGAGATAGTCGGCCGCCGCGATCATACCCTGCGCCTCTCGGACCGCCACCAGCCGGCCGGCGGTCATGATTTTCTCCTGCACGAGCTGACGCAGCTCCCCCAGCCTCTCTGCCTGCCGGGGTTGCCCGCGCCACAGGGCGGGGAGCGCGTCCAGCTGCTTCAACATCTCGGCCGCATGCACCTCCACCCGGTCACCGAAACCGGTGCCGCCGGTCAGCGCATAGGCGCGAGCCGTGGACTCCATGCGTGCGACGCGGGACACGAGGCTGTTGACCGTCGCCCGTGATTCCTGCGCCCGCGCGATATCGTGGTTGGCGTCGATCAGCAGGCTGTTGCCCACCACCATGTAGATCGCGATGCTCATGATGAAGGCCGCCGAAGAGCCGGCGAGCAGGCGCGAAATGCCCTCTCCGCGGAACTTCCGGCGCCACTCGATCTGCCCGGCCCCCAGCAGCATGAGCCCGACCGCAACCGGCATGCCCATGTTGCGCGATTGGACGCCCTCGTCGTGAAGCAGAACAACGATCAGATAGTGCACCAGTGGCAGGAAACCCGTGCCCAGCTGGAATCCTGCAATCAGGCGCTCCGCGTCTCTCGGCAGCCACCGGGTGCCCGCCAGAGCGAGACCGAATCCACCCAACAGGAGGGTGATCGCGGTGTGCGGCGCCATGCGCCCCGCCACCCACATGTAGAGTTTGGGCTGCACCCAGAACAGGTGGTTGATCCACGGCAGGCCCCCGGTCAGCAGCTCCGTCAGCGCCAGGATGCTGAGCAGCAACACGGCTGCGCCCATCACCCGGGTCGTGCGCATCCAACCGGCGCTGCGCGCCAGCAAACCCAGCGCGCAAAGCATCAAGCCCACGGCGGCATTCATCGTCGCATCCAGGGTGCGGGGGACCCATTGCCGCGCCCACGGCCAGTCCAGCACCCAACCCGCCACAACAACGAGGCCAATGATCAGCGTCAGGCTGGCACAGACGCGCAGCCACCGGGAGGATTCCGTGGAGGGAGGTGACACGGGGGTTTCCTCCAGATATCGGCACATTCCACGGCCTGTAAAGCCGACTCCTGCTCGAGTGACGGAAAACACCGGTCTGGCTTGGCCATGACCAAAGCCATGGTGACCTCAACACGGTTGACCGAACTTGTCCGCGATTGCTAACTTGCCGGCCATGAGCGCGCCTGCCCCGAAGTTGGATGATTTGCGCATCAATCGCCCGGCCCTGCCACCGGCCTCTTCCCGCGGAGGACTGTATGCGGGCCTGGCACTGCTGGTCGTGATCATCCTGCTGGCCGTCTGGTGGTTTTTCCGCCCGCAGGCCCCCGAGGTCCAGCTGGCCACCGCCCGCGAGGTCTCCTCCGGCCCGGGCGGGGAACGCACCGTCCTCAACGCCTCCGGCTATGTGGTCGCCCGCCGCGAGGCCACCGTCTCGTCCAAGGTCACGGGGAAGGTTTTCGATGTGCTCATCGAGGAAGGCGTGCGCGTCGAGGCCGGCCAGATCCTCGCCCACCTCGACGACACCAACGTTCGCACCAGCCTCGCCCTCGCCGAGGCGCAGCTCGCCTCCGTCCGCAGCGGTCTGGAGGAAACCAAGATCCGCGTCGCGGAGGCCGAGCGCGACCTGGCCCGCCAAGCAAGTTTGCTCAAGGGCAGTGTCGCCAGCCAAGCCGACTATGACCGGGCCGAGTCAGCGATGCTGGCCCTGCGCGCACGCTTCGCCCTCCAGCAGACCGACGTCACCGTCGCCGAACGCAGCGTGGCCGTCTGGCGGCAGCAGCTCGACGACACGATCATCCGCGCGCCCTTCGGCGGCATCGTCACCTCTAAGAACGCCCAGCCCGGCGAGATGATCTCGCCCATGTCCTCCGGCGGCTTCACCCGCACGGGCATCTGCACGGTCGTGGACATGGAGTCGCTCGAGGTCGAGATCGACGTCAACGAGAGCTACATCAACCGCGTCACGCCCGGCCAGCCCGTGGAGGCGACCCTCGACGCCTACCCGCAGTGGCGCATCCCCTGCAAGGTCATCGCCATCATCCCCACCGCCGACCGGCAGAAGTCCACCGTGCGCGTGCGCGTCGGCTTCGACCAGCTCGACCCGCGCATCCTCCCGCAGATGGCGGTGAAGGTCGCCTTCCAGGAGAAGGCCGACCCCGCGGCGGCTCCGGTCACCCGTGCGGTTGCCGTGCCGCGCGCCGCCGTGCTGGAGCAGGACAGCCGCACCGTCGTCTTCGTCTTCCGCGACGGCCGCGCCGAACGCCGGGCCGTCACCCTCGGCGGTCCGCCCACCGGCGACGCCGTGGTCACCGCCGGCCTCGCCGCCGGCGAACGCGTCATTCTCGATCCCCCCGCCACCCTGGCCGACGGCTCCGCCGTTGCCGAAAAGAAACCATGAGCGAACCCACCCAGCCCCTCGTGCACGTTGACCGCGTGGAGAAAATCTTCCGCCGCGGCTCGGAGGACATCCACGTGCTGTCCGAACTCAGCCTCGCGGTCCCCGCCGGCGAATTTCTCGCCCTGATGGGCCCCTCCGGCTCCGGCAAGAGCACGCTGCTCAACCTGATCGGAGGCCTCGACCGGCCCACGCGCGGCTCGGTGACGATCGCCGGCGACCGGCTCGACCAGCTCTCCGACCGCCAGCTCGCGGCCTGGCGCTCCCGGCACATCGGCTTCGTCTTCCAGCTCTACAACCTGATGCCGGTGCTCACCGCCGAGCAGAACGTCGAGCTGCCGCTCCTGCTCACCCACCTCTCCAAGGCCGACCGCCGCAAGCACGTCGCCGCCGCCCTCGCCCTCGTCGGCCTTTCCCACCGCGCCGGCCACTACCCGCGCACCATGTCGGGCGGCGAGCAGCAGCGCGTCGGCATCGCCCGCGGCATCGTCACCGACCCCACCCTGCTCCTCTGCGACGAGCCCACCGGCGACCTCGACCGCAAGTCAGGTGACGAGATCCTCAACCTCCTGCAGGCGCTGAACCGCGAGCACGGCAAGACGATCGTGATGGTCACGCACGACCCGCACGCCTCGGCCCGCGCCGCGCGCACCGTGCATCTCACCAAGGGCCGGCTCACCAGCGAGGCGCTGCCATGAAGTTCTTCCACCTGGTCTGGGGCAACCTGAAGCGGCGCAAGCTCCGCACCGCGCTGACGCTGCTGTCCATCCTCGTGGCGTTCGTGCTCTTCGGCTTCCTTTGCGCCATCAAGCAGGCGCTGGTCGGCGGCGTGGCCCTGGCCGGCGCCGACCGCCTCATCGTGCGGCACAAGGTCTCGATCATCCAGCTGCTGCCCGAGGCCTACCAGGCGCGCATGCTGCGCGTGCCGGGGGTCGCAGCCGCCGTGCACCAGACCTGGTTTGGCGGCATCTACCAGGATCCGAAAAACTTCTTCATGCAGTGCCCGGTCGAGCCGGAGGCCTTCCTGGCGATGTTCCCGGAGTTCAAGCTCCCGCCCGAGCAGATGCAGGCGTGGCTGACGACGCGCACCGGCGCCATCGTCGGCCGCAACACCGCCCAGCGCTTCGGCTTCAAGGTCGGCGACAAGATCCCGATCACCTCGCCGATCTGGCTGCGCAAGACCTGGGAGTTCGACATCGTGGGCATCTTCGACGGCGCGGAGAAGGGCACCGACACGACGGCCCTGTTTTTCCGCTACGACTACTTCGACGAGGCGCGCAAGGCCCAGAACTGGGGCACCGGTCAGGTCGGCTGGTATACCATCAAGGTGAAAGACCCCGCCCAGGCCGCCGAGGTCGCCCGGCTCGTGGACGCCGAGTTCGAAAACTCGCCCGCCGAGACCAAGACCGAGCCCGAGGGCGCCTTCGTGCAGGGCTTCGCCAACCAGATCGGCAACATCGGCCTGATCGTGGCGGGCATCCTCGGCGCCGTCTTCTTCACCATCCTCATCGTCACCGGCAGCACGATGGCGCAGGCCGTGCGCGAACGCATCGGCGAACTGGGCGTGCTCAAGGCCATCGGCTTCACCAACGGCCAGGTGCTCGGGCTCGTGCTCGCCGAATCCTGCCTGCTCACGCTGCTCGGCGGCGGCCTCGGCCTTGGCCTGGCCTGGCTCGCCACCTCGCGCGGCGACCCCACCGGCGGCCTGCTCCCGCTGTTCTACCTTCCCGGCCGCGACGTCGCCCTCGGCGCCGGGCTCGCGATCGTGCTCGGCCTCGTCACCGGCCTGCTCCCCGCCCTGCAGGCCATGCGCCTGCGCGTGGCGGACTCCCTGCGGAGAATGTAGGACGCCGCCGGCAAATCCCAAAAACCAGATGCCAAATCCCAAACAAATTCCGAACGGCCGATCAGGCCAACCGCGGCTTACTTTGGCGTTTGGATTTTTGTTCGAACCTCTTCCGTTATGAACTGGCTGCTCCAAATCCTCTCCATTGCGAAGTTCGGCCTCCTCAGCATCCCGCAGCGCCGCGGGGCCGTGGCCGCCACCGTCATCGGCACCGCCGGCGTCGTGACCGTGCTCGTGGGCGTGCTCTCCATCGCCACGGGCTTTCGCCGCGCCATGGCCAACTCGGGCGCGCCCGACGCCGCCATCGTGCTGCGCAGCGGCGCGGATTCCGAGATGGTCAGCGGCTTCGGCCGACCCGAGACCCGCCTCATTGCCGACGCCCCGGGCGTCGCGCGCAACGCCGAGGGCACGCTGGCCTCGGCCGAGCTCTTCGTGATCATCAACCTGCCCAAGGCCTCCACCGGCACCGACGCCAACGTCCCCTTGCGCGGGGTCGAGTCCGCCGCCGTGCAAGTGCGCGACCGGTTCAAGATCGTCCGCGGCCGGATGTTCGAATGGGGCAAAAACGAGGTGGTGGTCGGCGCGGGCGCCGCGCGCGAGTTCGCCGGCCTCGAGGTCGGCGGCACGGTGAAGGTCGGACGCGAATCCTGGCCGGTGGTCGGGGTGTTCGAGACCGGCGGCGGCCTGGCCGAATCCGAGGTCTGGACCGACGCCCGTGTGCTGCAGGCGGCCTACAACCGCGGCGATTCGTTCCAGTCCGTCTATGTGAAGCTGGCCTCCGCCGGCGCGTTTCAGGAATTCAAGGACGCGCTCACCTCGAATCCCCAGCTCAACGTGAAGGTCGAGCGCCAGTCCGACTACTATGCCTCGCAGTCCACCGCGATCACCACGCTCATCACCACGCTCGGCTTCCTGATTGCCGCGCTGATGGCGGTGGGCGCCGTCTTCGGCGCGCTCAACACGATGTATAGCGCCGTGGCGGCCCGCACCCGCGAGATCGCGACGCTGCGCGCGCTCGGCTTCGGCAGCGGGGCCGTGGTCATCGCGCTCATGCTTGAGTCCATGTTTCTCGCCGTCGCCGGCGGTCTCATCGGCGGCGGCCTGGCCTACGCCGGCTTCAACAACTTCCACGCCGCCACCATGAACTGGCAGAGCTTCAGCCAGGTGACCTTCGCGTTTGCCGTGACGCCGCAGTTGCTGGTGCGCGGCATCATCTGGGCGCTCTTTATCGGCCTCATCGGCGGCCTGCTGCCCGCCATCCGGGCCGCCCGCCAGCCCATCGCCGTCGCGTTGCGCGAGCTCTGAGGCTCAGCGCTGCGCCAGCAGGCCGCGCAAGGCTTCCGTTGTGCTCACCGGCGCCTGGCACGCGAAGTTCTCGCAGACATAGGCGGTAACGCGGCCGGCCATCGGCTTCATCTCCGCCACGTAGGGCTTTCGTGTGCTCAACCAGCCACCGGAGTCCACCTGGAGCAGCGCGCGCCGCGGCCCGAGCTTCTCATGCAGCACAGCCACCAGGGCGGTGAATTCGGCGGATTGCGGATCGCCGGCCAGCACCACGGTGCGCGGCTCGGCCAGCGCCAGCTCCACCGCGCAGAGCATTTGGGGCAATGCCTGGGGCAGCCGGCTCCAACGCAGGCGAAAGGCCTCGACGGTCTGCTGGGCGCGATGCCGTGCGCCCGGCAGGCCCAGCATCCAGTCGAGCCGGATGAGGTTCAGCACCGCCACGGAGTTGGGCGCAGGCTCGGCACCGTCGTAATCCTCCTTCAGGCGCACGATCACGGTCGGATCGTCGGCGCGGGAGTTGAAGTAGCCGCCGAGTTCCGCATCCCAGAACAACTCGTCCATCTTTGCCTGCAGCTGCTCCGCCCACTGCAGCCAGCGGATGTCAAAGCCGGCCTCATAGAGGTCGAGCAGGCCCTGGATGAGATAGGCGTAATCCTCGGCGAACCCGGGGATGTCACTGCGACCCTCGCGCCAGCTGCGATAGAGCAGGCCGCTCTTCGCCTCGTGCAACTCGCGCTGCACAAATTCCGCCGCGCGGGTGGCGGCGGCCAGACGCTCCGGCTCGCCCAGGACCTGTGAACCCCGTGCCAGCGCCGAGATCATCAGCCCGTTCCACGCGGTCAGGATCTTGTCGTCGAGATGCGGACGCGGGCGTCGCGCGCGCACCGCGCGCAGTTTTTCCAGGCTGGTGAGCAACTTCTGCTCCGCCTCGGCCACCGGCAGCTTGAACTGCTCCGCCGTGCGCGCGAGTGGACGCAGCTGCCGCAGGACATTCTTGCCACCGAACTCGCCGTGCGGGTCGTGCGCGACATTGCCTTCGGGCTTAACATCGAAGTGCGCGCAGAAGAACTCCGCGTCAGCACCGAGCGCGGCGTCGAGTTCCGCCTTGGTCCAGACGTAGAACGCCCCCTCGGCATGCTCAGGCTTCTTGTCACCTGACCCTTGATCCTTGTCACTTCGCGACGGCTCCGGCGTCGCGCTGTCGGCGTCTTCTGCGGAGAAAAACCCGCCCTGCGGGCTGGTGAGGTCGCGCGCCACGTAATCGAACACGCCCCGTGCCAGCCAGCCGAAGACCGGCAAGCCCGTCGCCTGCTGCGTCTCCAGCAGGTTGATCGCGATGAGCGCCTGGTCGTAGAGCATCTTCTCGAAGTGCGGCACGTGCCACTGCTCGTCCACCGAGTAGCGATGAAAACCGCCGCCGATCACATCGTGCAGTCCGCCCTCGGCCATGCGCTGGAGCGTCGTCGCCGCCATGCCGACCGCCTCCTGGCCTAGGTCGGACTCCACGCCCTGCACCGCGGCGGAGCGGAGCAGGAAGTCGATGATCGAGGCCCGCGGGAATTTCGGCGCGCCGCCAAAGCCGCCCCAGCGCGCATCGTGCGCCTCGTAGAAATGCTGGAATCCCTTCTCGAAGGCCTCGCCCGCCTCCTCGTGCAGCGGTTTCGGCGCATTCGGGACGCGCTCCTCCTGCGGCGGCCCCTCGATCGCATACCGTTTCAGCGCCTGCACGACTTCCTCGGCACCGTTCTCGATCCTCTGGCGCTGCTGTTGCCAGTGCAGCGCGATGGTGTTCAGCAGCGTGATGAAGCCCGGGCGCCCGTGCCGGTCGTCCTTCGGAAAATAGGTGCCGCCGTAGAACGGTTTGCCCTCGGGGGTCAGCCACACGCTCATCGGCCAGCCGCCGTGCCCGGTTGTGTGCTGCACGTAGGTCATGTAAACGCGGTCGAGATCGGGCCGTTCCTCGCGGTCCACCTTCACCGGCACGAAATCGCGGTTGAGGATCTCGGCCACGCCGGCGTCCTCGAACGACTCGTGCGCCATCACGTGGCACCAGTGGCAGGTCGAGTAGCCGATGCTGAGAAACACGGGCTTCCCCTCGGCGCGCGCCTTGGCCAGCGCGTCATCGCCCCAAGGGAGCCACGCCACCGGATTGTCGGCGTGCTGGCGCAGGTAGGGCGACTTTTCGGCGGCGAGGCGGTTGGGCATGCGCGCAAGGTCGCTCATCCAACGTCGGTTGCAACCCAATCATTGCTATCGTCACCAACGGAAGAAAAGCGGCGGCCCGGTCGCGCCCAGCTAAGGGCAAACCGGCACCGCGTTTTCCTCCGGGTCACGAGACGTTGGTCGCAATCAATCCGTCCTGCGGGAGCAGAACGATGACACGATGATCATTTCGTGACACCCTCGGGGAGAATGTCGGTCACACGCCCCACGAGGAAGGCCTCCAACTCGACCGCCCCGAAGTCGGCCAATACCTCGCCGTGCCAGTTGAGGACCGGGGCCTTGGTCTGACCGGACACCCGCAGCATCTCGGCAAATGCGGAGGCATTGGCTGTGACGACGTGTTCGGTGTAGCCGATGCCACGGCGGTCGAGGACCTCACGGGCTTCTGCACACCACGGGCAACCGATTTTGGTGTAAAGGGCGGGTTGGTTTTTCATGGCATGGGCGGGTCAGAAGGTGAGGACCTGAAAACCGTCGCGCTGGAGCGCGAGCAGGCTGGGCAGCCCGGTGGTGCCGGGCACGGCATGCGTCGTGATGCGGGCGAGCCCCTGGTCGTCCGCACCGAAGACATCGGCACAGCCGCATGAGACGCCGACGACCGTATCAAGCACCTGCTTGTAGAGCAGATTGGCGGGGTGGGAAGACTTGTTCAGAGCTGCTGGCCAGCGCGTGCCGGCCCCCGCGAAGAGGAGCTGCACAGTTTCGCCGGCGTTCTTGCATTCGAGGGCGACGGCGAGGGCGTTGAAGACACGACCAAGCGCTTCTTCGGAACCGGACTTGGGATCGGACAGGACAACGATTGCGGTTTTCATCGTAGGTATGGATGGATGATTGAGGGCTCGATCGCGGCTCAGACTGCTACCGGCAGCGCGGCGGCCTTCGGAAAATCAACCGCGGTCTGGGCGACGTGGTTGAGGTAGTTGGTCAGGATGTTCAGGGCGACGTGGGCGACCGTCTCAACGATCTCGGCGTCAGTCGCGCCGGCGGCACGCACGGTGGCGAGGGCGTCATCGGAGACCTGGCCGCGGGCTTCGACGACGGTTGCGGCGAACTTGAGCAAGGCGTCCACCTTCGCGTCGGCGGCCGTGAGGCGGCGGGCCGCGAGGATGGCATCGGGGGCGAGTCCCGCGCCCTTGCCAAGGAGGCTGTGGGCAGCGAGGCAGTAGTCGCATCCGTTGATCTCGGCGACGGCCAAGGCAATCTGCTCGCGGACCCTGGCGGGCAGCACTCCCGTGCCGAGCGTGGCGGAGAAGCCGAGGTAGGCTTCGAGCGCCGCCGGCGAGTGGCCGAAGGTGCGCATAAGGTTGGGGAGCATCCCGAGCTTGGACTTCACGGCGGTGAAGAGCTCGGACGACTTGCCGGTGGT
>JACCDR012315675.1_pt1 | contig 10256 bp, 15 predicted proteins | sample 7446431 | NCBI WGS metagenome assembly JACCDR01 (sample SAMN15323443, study PRJNA562643) | freshwater metagenome | isolation source: river surface water | place: USA:Blue River Watershed | collected 2017-08-17 | reverse complement strand
GGCTTACGATGCCAACTCTCTAAGCCAATACATGCCACAAGGATCAGACCAAGCAAGGCAGCAAACTTATGATGCAACTTATGGACAGCTTACAAGAGATTTACAAAAGAATAAGGCAAGAGATCAACAAGCATTAGAGCAGAGACTAGCCGATCAAGGGATACCTGTAGGATCTAAGCAGTTTAACGATCAGATGCAGCAATTTAATCAAAGATATGACGATCAAGAGCTATCTGCTAGAAACCAAGCAACCTTAACAGGCAACCAGGCGTTTCAGCAAAATTTTGATATGGGGCAACAAAACTATGCAAATAGATTTAATGCTTATCAATCAAACTACTCTATGCCTGCTTCAATTGCTGGACAGCTTCAAGGGCTTTATCAAGTTCAAGCGCCTCAATTTGGTCAAGGTGTAGCTGGAATCGATATGTCAGGGTTCTATGAAACTGAAGTTGGTAGAAAACTAAAACAAGATGAACTAGCTATTGCAAGACAAGCCGCAGGTAGAAGTGGAGGATCCGGCGGTGGAGGTCAGCAAGGTTTTATCCCATCAATGGGAGGCGTTGCAGGTGCAGGAGTAGCAGGACAGCAGCAAAGAAGGCCAGGAGTAGGGCAGACTTTAGGAAATGCAGTAGTGCAAGGGGTAACAGCAGGCGCAACAAATAACATCATGGGGGGATAAGGTGGCCGATCAGTCGTTAGCTAATTTTTATAAATCTTTAAGAGAGAGAAACGCAAGCCGCTCTTATTATGCGCCTGTTGCCGCTAGTGTTTTGCAAGCAGATGTTACAGATCCTTATGGTTCGGCAACGTCTAATTTTGGGGCTAACTTAGTCAAAGGCTTACTTGGTGGTGTAGCTGCGAATATGTTCAGAAAAGAACAAGCAGATTACGAGACAGATTTGACTAACCAGCTAAGGGCTACTCTAGGCGGTGCAAGTGCTTTTAAGTCTGTATTACCTGAAGATGATCTTGCAGCAATCAGCGCTTTTAAGTTGGCTAGAGACATAGACAGACAAGAAAAAATACAAGCGCTAAATGATGAACTAAACTTTGCAGGATTAAAGAAAGAAACCGAAGTAGGAGCAGAACAAAGAGCGCTAATGAAAGCCGCAGGGGTAATTGGTAGCGAAGAAAAAGCGCCTAGTGGATCTATAGGAGATCTATCATTGGAGCCTTTAGGTGTAGCATCTAGCGTCGATGGCGGTGTAGTCATGCAAGATGGAAGCGTAGAAAAGCCAAAACAATCTAAACCTATAAAGCTAGATAAAAAAATCTTAGCAGGCGTTAATCCAATTATTAAAGAACAGGTAAGGCAAGAAGAAGATACACTAAAAAGAAACACAGCCGAAGAAGATAACGCAAGAATGGAGTTGTTAACAAAGACCCCATCAGTTGCACAATTTGCAGCTATGCAAAAAGCTATTCCATTAGTTGAGGGGTTTAAAGATCAAAACACAAAAAGCTCAGATGTAGGATTTGTCTATAACTATATTAAAGCGCTTGATGATGGAGCCGTAAGGGGTGAAGAAATCGATATGGCTTCTTCTTCTAATCCTGTAATTAAGAAATTTCAGACACAGCTTGAAGGTGCCTTAAAAGGAACCTCAGAACTTACACCACAGCTAAAAAACATAATGTTTCAAGAGCTAAAACTAGCTCAAAAAAATGTTTATGAGCAAGCCCTAGCAGACTCTCAAAGAAGATTAGATATTGTTAAGCAAAGGGGTGGAAATCCTAATTTTGCTAGTCCTATACCTTTGGATTTAAAGTTTGAGATTCCGACGTCAGCAGCGCCTATACCTAGCAGCGTCAACTTGCAATCTGAATATAACAAGCTAAGGAGTTCAGGAATGAGCGAAGCCGAAGCAAAGGCAGCTTTAAGAGGTGGGCTTAGCACATCAGGAAGGAGCGCACCGCGTGGCTGATCCTTTTGATTCACTTGAGAGCAACTACCAACAGTCTTTTAATGTTGCAAGCGATCCTTTTGATAGCTTAGAAAGTAATTTTCAAGCTGATATAGCATCAAGATCAGACTTAGGCGCAATAAGAAACGCAGCCGTAAAAGGTGGCGCTAATGCTCTTGGATTAATGCAACAAGTAGTCCCTACTATAGATATTAGGGGAGGATCTGTATTTGCTCCTAAAATGTTTGGATTGGCTGAATATTTAGGGTTTGAAGATGCTCCAGATATTACACAAACTACTAAAGATGTAGGGCGCAACTACGGAATATTTGACGATACAAAAGCAAAAACAGAGCTTGGACAGTTAGCCGCTGATGTAGTAGAGCAAGGCATTAGCGCGGCTCCTTTTGGCCCTATTGCTATGGCTGGAAGTGCTGCGACATCAGGGCCAGGGGCTTACGGAGGGCGTAAGATTGGCTCTTATTTTGGTAATGAAGAACTAGGGGCAGGCATTGGATCTATTATTAGTCCTTTTGCAGTAGCAGGAGCAAAAACAGTCTTGCAAAAAGGGGCGCAATCTTTAGGGCCGACAGCCGCGCAAGCGTTACCTTCAAAAATCAGAGATCCTATTATCAATAGAGCTGTTGGAAATACACTAAGAGATGCAATAGATAATCCTGATCAAGTTCAAAACATACTCGAAAGCGCTCCTCCAAGTGCATTTAGGACAGCCGCAGAGGTGGCAGATTCAAGAGGATTAGCAAGTTTAGAAGATGTTGTTAGAGCTAAAGGCGCTGATGCATTAGCAAGTTTACCAGAAGCAAGACAAGCAGCGAGAGCCAATGATATTATAGGCGCTCTTGATGATGTGCCTATGGCTGTCAGATCGGATGCGCTTGAAGGTACGCTTAGAGCTTCAGTTGATGAAGTTGAAAAAGTAGAGAAAGAGCTTTGGAATTTATTGCCAAAACAAGCTAAACTTATAGGCAATCATTTAGACGATTCTTTAAAGGCTTCAATTAATGAAATAACACTTGATGGATCTATCCCATTAACAGGAGCCGCAGGCGGTTTAATTAAAAGATGGGATAATATAAGCGAAGATGTGTTAAGCGTTGATCAGCTTCAAGCATTTAGAAGCAAGGTACTGCAAGAAGGCAGAGAAGCTAGAAAATTACTTAACAGAAATCCAACACAAGAAGCAAGGGTAACGGCTCAAGTTGCGGACGCTTTAAAAGATCATATAGATAATGTGATGGATACAAACGTGTCCGCTGGATTGGTAGATCAAGAAGTTGCAGATATTTGGAAAGGTGCAAGAGATTACACAAGACAAAAGATGGACGCTTTTGTACCAAGAACAGGGCCAGCATCAAAGGCAACTAAAGCAGCTTTGAATAATATAGAGATGGCAGACGCAAAAGCCATAACCGAGGGTCTAAGATCTCCTGATTTAATGAGAGCGCAAATTAGAGCCGCAGAGCTTGGCGGTCAAGATATAAGGCCAATATATCAAGAAGCTTTAAAGGCTGAACTATCTAATAAAATGCAAAGCAAATGGCCTGATTTTATAGCGAATAAAAGACAGCAATTTGAAATTGCCTTTGATGGTGATTTGACAAAAATAGATGATGCTTTAGCTGATATTGCATCAGAACAGCTTAAAAACGATAGGGCAAGGGCAGCTTTTGGCGCAAATAGTTCGACGTTTACAAGACAAGATTTGAATGCAAGAATAAACGCAAGAAAAGGAATAGCAGCTCTAGGAGCATCAGCAGCGCCTAGTTTATCGGGGGCAGCAGGAGCAGCGGCAGGATGGCAATATGGTGAAAGTTACCCTGAAAAAATTGCTCTTGGTGTCCTTGGCGGCATCAGTGGCGCGGCTGCTGGAAAAGGTTATCGCTCTCTTACTTCACGCGCATCAGAGATGTTCGACGATAATTTGGCGACAGCGCTTAGAAACCCACAAATTGCAGCCCAAAGACTTAAAGATTCAAGACCGTCAGCCTTTAGAGAAGTCTTTGAACAAGCGCTCAAGGAAGCTATGCCACAAGCAGGAGCCAGAGGATCAAAATTAGCGGCTGATAGAGTTTTAGGCACAAGCAATACCATAGTACCTAGCAGCGTATCGCAGCAGGAACAAGAGCCAGAGCAAGAGATAGAATCATCTCAATCTAATGAAACCTTATACAGACCAAGCGCTTTTAATTTATTAGAGGACGACATGGCTAAAAGTAGAGAAGAAATAGAGCAGGAAATAGACGCTGATCCATTCTTTGCGCTTGCCTATCAGCTTGAATCAGGCAGAGGGAAGTATTTAAAGAACCCTAAATCATCAGCTAGTGGGCCATTCCAGATGATTAACTCTACTGCTAAGGCGGTTGGGGTTAATGCTAAAGATGATGACTTTACAGACGATCTCGAAGGCATGAAAAAGCTAAAGGCTGAATACTTAGAGCAAGGGATACCAGACGATCCAATTATGTTATATGCCGCCCATTACTTAGGGGTGCCAACTCTTAAAAAGTGGTTAAGCGGTGATGACTTAACAGAAAAACAACAACAACATGTTAATGATTTTGAAAATGTATTAGTGCCAAGGGCGAAAAAGTTTTTAGATAAGTATGGGCAGGTAAAAGCATGATCCAGCAGTACGATCCATTAGCAGTATTTCAACAGCCTGAAAATAAAGCAGGCATTTGCGAAATTAAGCAATTTGCGGTGCAAGTTGCAGCTGGAACGCCAGTCACTGTTTTAGTGTCGCCAGTTACAGGTAAAAAAATTAGGCTACTTTCCTTGCAAGTATTTGCAGAGACAGCGGACACAGCTTTCAATCTTCAATCAGATCCAGGTGGAGGGGGAACTATAATCTTTAAAGGATGGGCCATTTTCGAAAATGATAAATATATATCTCAGCCTGTGATTGGAATTGTGGATACTGCCACTAGTAACGGATTGAGCGTAGGTACAGCAGCAGGTGGCAGCACAGATTATTTTGGTAGATACATAGAGGTAACACCATAAAAGGAAAGGAGATGACAGAGCAAAACGGATTTTATAAGCATAGATTTGACAAGATTGACCAAGATATCGATGAACTAAAAGATCATCTAGCTAGCGCTATTTTGAAGCTAAGTACAACGCTAGACACAAGCACAAGAAATCTGGCAGAGACGCAAAACAAGCTAACAGACACTATTCAGAGGCTATCTGATAATCTGAAAATGTTCATGGATATAGCGCAAAGTTCGATTCCGATTAAAGCAGTCTTTTGGATGTTTCTTATTCTAGTTCTAACTATTGCAGGGGTTGAGGGCATTAAGCACTTATCAATATCTAAATTTTTAACATTAGCACCATGAATTACGGAATAGATTTTTTAGGCGGCGCAAGATATCAAAAAACAGTATTGCAGAACCATCCTAGGTCTTGGGGATTTGGAGTATTTGCTGAAGTTGATGGCTTTGGCAAAGCTTATCAGCTAATCGATCAAGTTGCAGCTTTAGGGGTGCCGTTTATTCGAGTGCAAATGATCTGGAAAGATGATCATAAGTTTGGAGCTAATGAGCTAAAAGTATTAGAGCAAAGATGCAAACTTTTAAAGCCTATATTGTTAAAGCATCCTAGCGTTAAATTTTATGTATCTCCATGTTGCGAGCATGAATTAAACGAGGCAGCTTGGAATAAATTTGCAGGTGTAGTTATTAATATATTAGGTGGATTGTGTCAGCTAGTAAACTCACCTAACTACAAAAAAGGCTTTGTTAGTAGAGAATATATTAACGAGTATCACCACGAAGAAAAGCCAAGAAGCGGTGGTAAATATGCCTTTAGTTTTGACGGTGCAAACTGCGTAGATTCAGACGTAGAGAAGTATAAAGCTAATTACAAAGACGCTGTTTATTTCATGTTCTGGAATAGCCAGTGCAACGGACGCAGAAATTTAGAAGATAAAACACCAAGAGCGCAACGTAAATTCTGGCCTACTGCAAAGCAAATAGATTCATGGATTTGGCTTCATAGAGTTAAGGGCGCAACACAGATGAGAAAATCTGATTTGCTAAAGAGCCACAGCGATCAGCATACAGTACCGCCAAGCGGTAAAGATCAGAAGCCAGTTTTTATAATACCAGAAAAAGCAAAAGAGCTAGTTTTAAAAGCTGATAATGGGCAGACGATTGACACAGCTAGATACTTTGGCACTTTTACCGGAGGCGGTCATAGGTATTACTGCACGCAATGGGGCTTTGATTTAGCGCAAAAGGCATTGCGTATACATGGGAAGCCAACAGCTAATTTATTCTTAAATGGCAAAAGAATAGGCGTAGTAAATTGCGCGTTCAGAGAAGGCAAATTTAGATAGGAGGCTTTATGTTTGAAGAACTAGACTGGCAAAGCTTAGGGACAGCAGTAGCGATATTAACAAAGACAAATCCAGTTGCAGCACTAGCGACAGGTGTAGTCTCTGGCATTCTTGGTAAAGTTTTTTTTGATAAAGCTAAACAATCAAAAAAAGAGAAAGAAGAAAACAGAAAAATTCTGGAAGATATTTTAAACAAAAAGGAGAAAGATAATGGTCAAGATATTGAATGATTTACTCAGCAAATTACCCTTTAATGGCAAGAAGTCAGTCGTGGGGGTAATCCTGTCTATCATCGGCTATGCTTTCCCTGATTTTCCGCTTAATGAGGGCACAGTATTAGCAGCCGTTGAAGCTTTTCAAAAGCTATCAGAATATGCAGGGCCAATATATTTAGCGATTGGCTTACTGCATAAATGGATTAAAACTAAGGTTTAGAAATAAAAAAAGCGCGACAAACAACATCGCGCTAAGGGCTTCAAAATATGATAATCAAATCATAAATTGACAGCTATATTATTACAACTAACCTATTTAATTTTTTTACACTTAGCGCCACAAGCTTTTCTAAGTTTCTTAATCAAAGCTAAGTTTTTATTGTACGGTGTGACAAGGTTATTATAGTCAGTTACTAGGCTATTATTAGAAGCTAGCAAGCTATTGTAATTATTAGCGCATGAATTACGAGCATTAAATTCTGATAGATAATTATTATACCAGTAAGTAGAATCGCTCTTTTCCTTGCTCCAGCTCTTAATTATAGCAGCCATTGGGGAACCGTATTTAGCCACGTTTGATTGTTCTGAATAGTCTATCCATTCATACAAGCCAGTGAACGACTCATAACAATAGTTTGGGTCATTAAAAGCTACATAGCAACCGTCTGGGATAGGTTCAGCAAATGCGCTGGAAGTTGATAATAGTATTATTAATGCGCTTAATGTTTTTTTCATATTTTTACCCTTTATATTAAATTAACAAAATCTAGGAGCTAATCAAATTTATTTTTGCTCTTTATCCTCACCTATTAATTCCTTTACGATTTGCTCTAGGTCTTCAAATGCAACTACCTCTACGCAGCTTTCATGAATGTATATAGGTGGGTTAGAAAGCTTCTGCCTAGTCGGAGCTTCAAAAGCCTTCTCCTTTGCTTTGGTGAGAAGCAGATCTAATAAAATCTTCCTAGCTTCTGGCATGAGCTGCGGAACTCCAAAACATTGACCACTGACATTTCTTTCAGTCACGATCCTAACGCCATTATTTATATATCCTGACTCGGTTATAATCTTTTTTTCTTCACTCATATTATCCTTATTCTTTATACCCACTATTCCATTCCTCAAAGTCTACGGGCTCTGAATTAACGTGGGTAATTATATACCTTTCACAACCGTTGCAACTTCCTTCGGGGAAACCACCATTTTCATCTTCACTGTCTGGAAAAGTCCAATCCCAGAAATATAAATGTCTATTACAATCACAACAGCCGTTCCCACTTTGCCACCAAAATTCGTGACTATGTCCTGGCCCCCAATGTATAACGCGAGACTGCTTAGTTTTGCGATCATAGATCGTTATGTCTGCTTCGTCTGTAAATTCTTCCATAACAAAAAGCGGCCTTTCGACCGCGTTAGTTAGCCTTTCTTCTTATCAACTCTAGGCACTGAATAACCATCATCAACTAAAGCCATTGCTAGAGCTTCTTTTTCTTCGCTCGATAGCTGGGCTATGTCTATTTGTATCGGTTGCATTGCCTGATATGCTTGATAGCAGTAATAGCCGCCTAGAGCCGTTAGGTTGACCACTATTGTAAACGCTAGGTGACCCATAAGCCATAGCGCAATGTTGCCTAAATTTCTCGCTTGTTCCATGTAATTTCCTTATCGTTTTAATAATGCCTAAAGTTATAATCATTGCTTCTTCATACGTTGTTTTCATGGCTAGTACCTCTTTTTATCTGCATCAACTACCTGTTTTAATCCGGCGTTATTATTCAGCTCTTTGACAGGGCTAACGCCTATTTCAAAACGCCAGCCAGTCTCAGAAGCACAGCCAGACAAAATACTAACAGCTAATAAAAAAGTTACAGCCAACAACAAAGTATATATTCTCATAATCGATCCTTCAAAAACTTGATGCTTAATTGCATCTTGTAAAATGAGTATTCGTACTATGAGATGTATAACTTAACTTATTTCTTTCACCTTAAATAGATTAAGTTTATAAAGATAAGATAACTATTTGAAAGTAGGGGATTATTTTTTCTTTTGAAGTTTGTTTAATTTGGCTTTTAGCTTTTCTTCGAGGGCTTTATGGACATGTTTTTCTAAATTAGCCATATACTGAGCAGGGGACTTTTTTGACTTTTTAAAGGCCAAAAATAGCACTATTTCACGCAACATAATAGGTTGCTCGAATATACTATCAATCTGGTTATATTGAACAAAAGCCTCGGCTGCCAGCTCGTTTATAAGCGAATACTTTTCACCATGCTCTTTTTTAAGTTCTGCCTCTAATTCTCTATACATATCCATCCTGTGAATCTAAAACCATTTTATTTTTTTGACTATACTTAAAATATTTAAGTTAAGTATTTGACTTAATAACAATCTTATTATATAGTTTAAGTTAAGTCAATTAAGTTAAAAGGTATTTATGTCAGACATCTACAGCATAATAAACGACTTAAGAGCAGAAGCCGCTTCACTTAGAAAAGAGGCTAAAAATCCAATTTACATAGAGGGCGTAAAAGATAGTTTTAAGTACAAAGCCGAGCAGATAGAGAACGTAATTTCTGATCTTGGCATGCTTTACAGAGATGAATTGTACGCAGACGAGGAAGAACGATTTGAAGATTTAAGCAATTAATAAAAGGGTGAATAATATGGAAGAAATAAAACTAAATCAGATAGATTATACAAAATGGTCTGAAAGATCTGAGTCAATTACAGAGCTTGCAAAAGCCTTATGTAAGGCACAGGCAGAAATTGAATCAGTAAAAAAAGAGTCTAGCAATCCATTTTTTAAGTCTAAATATGCTGATTTGTCTAGCGTATGGGCGGCTATCAGGGAGCCATTAACCAAGAACGGATTATGCTTGGTCCAAAATCCATCTTCTAAGGATAATAGAGCGCAAGTAGCAACTATATTAATGCACACATCAGGCGAGTATATTAGATCTGTCCTAGAGATGGCAGCCGTTAAGTCTGATCCGCAGGGCATAGGATCGGCTATTACGTACGCTAGAAGATACGCAATATTAGCAATTATAGGAATTGCGCCAGAAGATGACGATGGCAATGCTGCGAGTCATGGCGGTGGCAATGATAAAAAAAAGCCAATGCATAATTTAAAGACAGCGGATCAGATTCAAAACGAGACAGCAAAGAAAGTATTTAAAAACGACGATTTAAGCTGGGATAGTAACGGCAATGTAGATATGTCTACAACTCAAAAAATAAACAAAGCTGGAATATATCACTATAATTTAGCTAGTTATTTTGAGGGTAAAGATGTCAAAGTAATTAATGCGCTGTTAAGGAAAATTGAGAAAATAGGGGGCTTTGAATTATCTAATAACTTATTTGCTATACCTAAATTTGTCGATGAATTAGCACCATATATTGTCGAGGATGTAGTAGAAGGGGAGGTGGCCGCATAATGGAAGCACTTACAATAATTGACGATTCTAATATTAAAATACAAAGCATTAAAGAGCGTATTGATGCGCTTATATCTGAATTTAAAGGGTATAATGCGCCAGTGGTTAGGGATGCTAAGCAATGCGAAGATCTCTTAAATTTTACTAAAGAAGTTAAATTAAAATGGGATGAATACGAGGCTTTAAGAAAAGAATTTAAAAAGCCTTTTGATGAAGGCGCAAAGAAAGTTCAATCAGTTTTTACGCCATTGCTAGATTTATTAGCTAGAGCTGAAAAGGTAAATAAATCAGCTATTTTAAGTTATAACTTAGAACAGCAAAGGCTTGC
>JACCDR011503174.1_pt1 | contig 10257 bp, 11 predicted proteins | sample 7446431 | NCBI WGS metagenome assembly JACCDR01 (sample SAMN15323443, study PRJNA562643) | freshwater metagenome | isolation source: river surface water | place: USA:Blue River Watershed | collected 2017-08-17 | reverse complement strand
GTGTTTTGCCGGTATCAATTAAATAGCTATGCACTACTGGACCGCGTTTGCCGTCTATCTTTTTTACGGCGTGTATCTTACCGCTTAACCATTTGCCATCAAGTTTGTATTGTACTTCTGTGCCTATTTCAAAATTTGCCATACATTACCCCTACATTAATTCTACCATTATAAAGTTTGGATTTACTGATGAGCCGTTTGAGTTAGCAGTAGATGCATTAGTACCTTTAGAAATTTGTGCTTTATAGTTGCGTGTACCTGTATCACTCTTAACCGCTGCAGGATGATTGCCTGCGGCATCACCTGATGCGTTAGTAGAGTTTGCCATACTAGCTATCTGAGCGCCTGCAGTTACATCATATAGCTGCATTGATACGCCGTTGTTGGCTGCAGATGCAGTACCACCACCTAGAAAACCGCTAACCTTAAATCTGCGCCCGGTAGGGATAATGACTGTAAGGTTAAGCCCTGTTATATCGCTTTGTGATGTTGTAGTTGCATTTGATAAAATTTGTCTATAGCCAAGCACTTTGCGTAATGGATCGCGCGGTGCAATTAAGTTACCTAGTGAGTCAGTAGTCATGTAGGGTATTGATGATGCTATTGGTAGTACCTTACCAACCTCACCTTGGTTTACTGAGCCAACACTAGCAATGTTTGATGCGCCAGTAACAATAATACCTATTCTTACTGAGTTGGCAGCTAAGGCAGGACTTGCTGCATTGTTTGTAACCTCAGTATATACAAGCGTGCCTGTGCCGTCTTGGTTATCTAAAACATCAATGTATGTATCTCTTGAGGCTGTGAATGACCGGGCAGACACACCGCTAATAGAAATGCGCCGCCCATTTATATAAATTATACCGGCGCTCATAGATGCATTGCGTGTTGATGCATATGCATCACCTGACCATACCAAGCCGCTAGCTATATGATCAAAAAAGCTATCTGCTAGGCGTGTTACTGGTGATCCTGAGCCTGCAGGTATATTTATTTGGTCAAAAAACCACGCTGCTAATGTAGATAATAGCGTGCGCTTAGTAGTAGGACCGCTAGGATCATTGACCGGTACATAGTGGCTACCATCAAGGCTTGAGTCTACTGGTAATCCTGATACTTTTACATCTGCCATAATTTTATATTATACCTTTCATGGTTATTTTTAGCTAGGCGCACTTGGATTTGCTACAGTCTGCTCTGCAGTAAGTCCGCGCATTATTTTCTCAAATTCATCACTAAAGCGTTTTGGCATAGTACCAAGGGTTAAATTAACTCCTGACTGTGTATACTCAAGGCGCACAATCTGTAGCATAAGATTATCAATAAATGTGCCAAAGCCGCGCAAACCAACAGTATCACCCGGTCTAAAGAGTGATGTATCAATTGTGGTATCTAGGACCGTTACAGTAGTTTCATAATACTCATCCTTATTTTCATCAATAAAGCTGTCACCAATAGCATCAGCGGTTGCTTGTACACTTACGCGGTTATCGCTCTTGCGCTCTAGGCGCTGACCATAATTGCCAATGCTCTCTTGATCACGATATTCAGCATATAGGTTTGTACCGGCAGTTGTTGCGCCACTAAATAGCAAGTTATTCTTAACATTTTCAATGCTCATGACTAGGTTTAACTTATTAAGGTGTCTACCCTTAATAAGTGTGTATGTTGGTGTTGTTGGTGTATCTTTGAAATAAAGCACGCCAGTACCCAAATCTACATAGAAATGAAAACCACTAGGCGCTAATGACAAACATTTTTTAAGGGCATCTAATATTGTTTCAGTGTTAAATGTCGCTGTGAGTGATAAGCCTGTTGCCTCAATGCTATCTGTTATATAAGTGATGCGCCCACCTCTTAGATTGTAATCATCTACAATTGGTGCAAGTATTTCTGTTGATGGATCTTTGCTTGTGTATGTTGCAGTAGTAGTGTTTAAGCCATAGAATGTGCCAAAGTTAAGATCATAGGCAGCCATTTGGGTATAAGCACCGCCGCCTGAGCCGCCTGAGTAGGTTGAGCTATACATTGAGCCGCCTGAGTAATTATCTGCGTTGTAATGCACATAGCATTGCTGACCTGCGCCAACAGCTAGGGTAAAGAAATACTGCTGACCTGATACAACCGGCAAGAGTGATGCAAAAGCAAAACGGATCACCGCATATAAGCCTGCAGTGTTTATGCTTTTAGTAACTGATCCAATTTCTGTACCATTTGTACCGTTATAGGCAGTAAGTGTTACATCACAGTTACCGTTTAAGCCAACATCTATAGCGCCAAGATTATTGATGCCTGCGCCCGGTGTCCATGTTTGACCATACCGCTGCCAGCCTGCGCCCTTTGAGTCTTGAGTAATTAATGTATACAGCCCATTTAAGCCCTGTGATTGATCGCTTGTATAGCTGAATGGCGCACCGCGCGCTATGTAATCATCTAGATCTGCGCCATAGCTTAATAGCAATAGATTAATTTTATTCTCTGCTGATGTACCAAAGCCTGCGCTAATTCTGTTTACAATTCCACTAAATACCAGTTTGCCATTAGGGTGATAATAGCCATATTCCCATATTTCAATGACATTACCATTTTGTATTATGTGCGGATCTATTGAGTTACCTGCGCCAATAATAGGCGGTTGCCCATCTGTATAAATATAATCACCTGCCTCAGTTGTTATTGGCTCACCTGCCTCAGTTACAAGCCTACTACCCGGCAATGCAGCTGTATCAGCTGATATACCGCACTCAATGTTTAGTGATGATCCTACACTGTTTATATCAAGTGAATAGCCAAAAGGTGATGTGACATTTGGTAGGTTTCCAAGATATACGCCATCATTAAATACTTTGTGCAAATACCTTTTAGGCACATCCGCCGGTGATACATCTACAGAGTAGTGCCAGTAAACAGTAATGCGTACAAAATCAATAGCTATGCTAAAGTCATTTGGACTTGAGGTATATGTTGCATCAAAACCAAAACCAAAATTGGCGGCATTTATTTCTGCAGGAGTCCATGTAGTACCCCATAAATCCTCTGCACCGCCATAAGTCCATAAGCCACTTGCTGCAGATCCACTACCGGCTTTGTTGTCACCAGTAAGCACACCTGCCTTTTTGAGCTTAACTGTGCCATTTGACTCTGACCACCTATTACTACTAGCAACCTCATACTCTAGTTTAATGCCATCAATTACTGCGTTACTAGGTATGTTAAAACCAAATGTGCCGCCATTAAGCTCATATGTATATGGTGGTGGTGGATCTAAAAATACAGCTGTAGCATTACTGCCATCATCTGCAAATATATTTGCAGGGTTTGCCCACTCACCATCAGTACCAGTACCATTTACGGTAGTAGTAGTTGTTGGATATTTAGGACCGGTGCTGTAGTTAATCTGTGGCATATAACTCCTATTGGTACATCGGGTAGTAAATTACATTTTCTGTCATAGTCCTAGTTGTAAAACCATCAGAGTATGTAAAGTTTTGACTGCCCGGTGCAAATTCAGGAAATGCGCCCAAAAAATCTATTTCAATTCCGTTTTTCTTTACGGTTTTATTTACACAATCTATCTCTAGTACATCTGATGCAACCCATGTCTGATCAGTAATGGTAATACCCTGACCATTTGCATTATTGCCAAATGATACAAATGATGCGCCGCCGGTAACAGCTGAATATGTAATTGTGATAATTGGTAGTTGAAATGGTGCAGATCCTACAAAGGTATGACTATCATTATAGCTACTAGCTGTGCGCCCTGTGCCGTTAAGAGCTGTGGTTGATGTGGTATCTCTACCAAATGGCTGACTACAAATAAAGTCAATTGTGAATGTCGCAAATAGTGCCTTTTGTTTTCTAGTAATAGATATTTTATTAACAGTTGCAATGTATCTGCGTGTGCTTGCGCCATAGGCTATATCAAGGTTTTTATCTTTACCATTAAAATAACCCTTGAATGTATCAATGCGGCTATCTAGATCTGCTTGTGTGCTGCCCACAATTGCGCCTGCAATAGTTACTTGCTTGAGTGGATAACCTACATATGGCATTACGCTTGCATTTGTGTTGGCTAGGGCAAACAGTGCTGCATCTTTTTCAGGCAGATTAGTATGCTCAATTGCATTAGTAATAATGCCTACTAAAGCACTTGCTGTGTAGGTCTGTAGATTATTACTGTCAAATGTAATTGCGCCGGTCATTTTATATTGCCCCCTGATTTGGTGTAAAGCCCATACCTGTGTTTATTGTATCTTGGTTAAGCTCTCTAAAGAATGCTTTTACAGCACTTTCATCACCAAGCACTACTTTTTGGATGCTAACAGTTTGATTAGTCGTGCTGTTATTGCCGTATGGCAAGCCTGCGCTGTTAGCGCCAAATGCTGCTGCAGGATCGTATAGAGGCGCTGAAATGCTTGATATAGCTTGATTTGCCATATCATCTGCAGCTTTTCCTACTAAGCCGCTAGTTGCCTCAATACCCTTAGCTAAACCGCGTGGCACTTGCATACCAAGCTCTGCAGCTACCCTAGATGGTGAGTTGATGCCCAATGCTGATTTAATTGGACCGGGTATTTTGTCTTTTACAAAGTTTACTATCTTATCCTTGAGCCAACCGCCCATGTCTTGTATACCTTGCCACAAACCTTTTACTACATCTGTACCAATACGCATCAAATTACTAGGTGACAGTACATTACCTATAGTTTTAATAATATCCCATGCTGCGCTTGCAATAGAGCCAACCATGCTAACAATGCCTGAAATAACGGCTTTGAGCAGTTGCACACCGGCATTGATCATTGCCCTAATGAATTGTGGGTTTGTAAGCACTGCTAGTATATTCTCAATGATTATAGGCAGGGCAGCAACCAATGAATTAACAATGATTGGTATTGCCTCCACTAATGCAAGCAAAAGCTCTACAGCACCCATCAAAATAGCTTGTATAGCCTCAGGTGAGGTGAGGTTAGTAACAATGGCATCAACAATTGTTGGTAAGGCTTGTGCAATGATCCTTACAATTTCAGGTAGTGCTTTTAGGATTGCCATAAATAGATCAATAAATGCTTTTATGACCGTTGGCAGCGCCTGTAGTAATACTGATATAACTGTTGGTAATGCAGCAACTAGAGCGTTTAGCAGGCTCACTACTGCTTGTATAAGAGCCGGTACAAGGGTAGGTAATACTTTAGCTAGGGCAGGCACTAATGCGCCCAATACCTTGCCAATGCCCTCTACTATCTTAGGCAACATTTCAACAATCTTTGGTATTGCAATATCAATTGTTTTTATTAAAGAGTCTATAAATTCGCCAACATCACCCTGACCACTCATAAGATTATCAAATGCTTTTTTAGTGGTGTTCAATGATCCTGATAGTGTTTCGTTTTCTTTAGCATAGTTACCAGCATATTTTGCTGTTTTTTCCATAAACATTTGCTGTGCAAAGCCAATTTTTTCTTGTGCTGACATTGATGCAGTAGACTTATCAACGCCCTTACTCATGGCATAGGCTTGTATGGCTGTGTCATTCATTGCCACACCTAAGTTATCCATCATAGTAAAGTTGCCCTTAGCCATACCAGCTACAGCCTCTAGAGCATCGGTTGTGCTAATACCCATAATGGATGCAATGTCTGAGGCGCGTTGCATTGAGTCACTAGACATTTGCATTGAGCTTTGAACATCAAAGCCTGCGCCCTGAAATAGTGAACCCATTTTGTTAGCGCCCTGCAAAAACTCTTGCTGTGATAGACCGGCAGTCTTAAATGCGTTGGCAGCCTTTTCTTGTATGGTTGTAGCGTAAGATCCAAATACAGCCTCTGAGCCGCCAATTTGCTGCTCTAGCTCTGCCTGCGCCATCACTGCTTTACCAGTAAGCGCTACAAGCCCTGCAATCCCTGCAGCTAAACCACCGGCAATAGCTAAACCACCAACTTTTGCAACGCCACCTAATTTGCTTATAGCATTCTGAAATGGACCGCTATTGCTATTGACCTCATCACCAAGAGCTGCGGTTGCTGGACCGGCTGCGCCTTTAAATCCGGCGGCAATCTTGCCTTGTATGCCGGTCATGTTTGGCGCTACCCTTACATATGCTGTTCCAATGTCTGCCATATAGTTGCGTTTTTACCTTATGATTTAGCCAGTTTTACCGCAACCGTTGGCGTGCTTTTATATTGTAAATTATAACATAACCAATTAGCTGCGCCCAGCATCCTTAGATTTCGCTAAAACCATATTTCCAATGTAGGCTGCATGAGCATCACCACCGCCATTAGCGCTGATGGTTGCAATGGCGCGCACACCTTTACGGATTGTACCAATTTTTGTAGTTACAGCTATCTCAGGTGGATTACTGGTAAGGCTACCTGCCATTGATCTAGCACGCGCCGCAATAGCATCTGCACGCTCTTTTACAGTTGGCATCATCATGGTTTGCAATATATTTTCACCACCTTTTGTGTCTAATGCAAATGATACATCTTTACTCATGATTACAGTATAGCTTATGTGTATGGTGGTTACTATATAGGCACTCCCCTGCTCTGCCTTGTGTGCGCCCTGTTTTTTTGTTGTAAGGTGTTTGACAAGCTGTAAATTTTATTATGGTAGGGCAGGGGAGTGGTTGCCACCCCTGTTAAGCGTTGTAATGCCTACAATGCCATATTTTGCCCAAAAAAGCCAGCAGGGGAGTGGTTTTATACCCCTCTAGGTACAGATAACCAGCTTTTAACATCATCTACAGTCATTGTTTCAGCCTCTTTGTTAATCTCTGCTGGTGGTGTGGATGATTTCATAAATTCAGGTATAAATGGCTTTGGTCTGTTGCGCTTGTGCCGGGCAAGAGCGCCCTTATTCTGTGGTGTGCCGTTTTGCCAAATCAATATCTCAAGCAGGTAGTTAGTCTTATTAGCAAGCATTTCATCCCAGCCCCATTGAGCTGCAGGATTAACAGCCGCGTATGTTCTACACTCACGCGGTAACTGAAATAGCAACCGCGCTGCCCTCCGCCGGTCTACTTGCGCGATGTCTAGATTAAAGTATTGCTGAAAATCTGCCTCAAGCTCATCAAAATATTGGCGGCTTATTTTGATTAAGGCTAGACTTTTGGGTTAAATTTCTCAACTATTGCCAAGTAAACTTGCTGCAGTTTGCTCAAGCGAAAACGCCCTTTGTAATCTTTTTGATCTTTGTGAGCCTCAGCATCAGCCTTAGCAAAATGTGCTTTCATTTGCTGATAACCCTCAGTGCCAATAATAAACTCAAGTAGTGGCACAATGGCAGCAATTTGGTTTTTATTCTCAATGCGATCAATAAGCTCAAATGTTTCTACATCATCCAGCAAATCAGTATCAACTGTAAATTTATATCCATCTACATCAACCTCTTGTACTGTGGTTTTATTCTGCTCTGTTTCAGGCATTGCTTTTACTCCAATCCTTGTTAGTTATCGTAAGCATAATTGTAACATACAAAAACGCCCGGTACATAGCCGGGCGCTGTTGCTGTATATGCTGATCTTAAGAGCTAAGAGCCGTTGCAATATATTCTGTGTGTGTCTGCCCATTTGAGTCAGGGTAGGCAACAAACATTGCAGGGTAGGTGATAGCCTCACCATCAACATAGGTGATTTCACCGCTACGGTCAGCGATCTGAGCATTTGGCACGACAATGCGCTTAATGCGCCCGCCGGTCAAAACTAGCTCAAATACTACTACCACATTTGGCAGCATTTCGCTGGTTTGGCGCACAGTAATACTACCGTTGCCCTCTACCGTAACATTATCCTCACCATAGTAAACCTTTAGTGCCTCTGCGTTGGTTTCAATCAGATTGACAGTAAACATTTCTTTAAAGGTGGTCTGACCTACTAAAACTAGATCGCCGCCCCAAGCGTTTACTTCCTCTGTGTCACTCTCAACAGAGTTTACTAAACCATCCTCAGATACATAACCCATACCTTCAAAAGCTGCGTTGAGGGTTTCCCAAGCAGTTGTAGGCAAAGTTGTACCTGCAGGCGCTACATACACAGCACCTGTGGCTTTTGGTTTACCAAACGATACATTATCCGCATCATTCATGGTTTTGTTTCCTATATAGGTTGTTGGCACAACAATGCGCTAGGCAAAGCTCTGCTTATGTTTTGATTATACCACACTATTTTTTCTTAATAAGTTTCAATATTTCAGATTGTGCGGTTGCTAGTTGGCGCATACTGTTAGATAACTCACTTAAAGGCAGCTCTTTATACACAGATACTTGCCCCCTCAGCTCAGATATTGCTTTTTCATTGTCTATATGTAGTGTTCTAAGCTGGTTTACCTGAACAGTTAATGTATCAATAAGCTCTTTTTGTGATGCAATAGTTGCCTTGGTAGTAGCATTTTTGAATAGTGCAAAAATAATGCCTGCTATACCTATTATTACTATAAGCCCCTCTGCTAGTTTTACTATTTCGTTAAAAGTCACCATTGCCCCCTTATGAACTGTATATATTACCGTATAGATTTTGTGATGTATTCAAACTACTTAAACTCTGTGATCCATAAAGCCCAAGTGATTGCAACTCTGACTTTTTAAACCATAGATCACCACTAGGATTAGTGTATTTGTAGTTTTCACTGTATGGACCGGCGGTCTGACTGTAGGTATCAACCGGTGGTACATCAATAGGCGTAAGCATGGCGCGCTTTACAGCCTCCATGACTACCCATCGTATAGTTATTGCGTATGACTCACGCGCTGCAACCTGTGCATCAACATCAACCTCAACATCATAACCAATCTCTCTGAGCCGGGCGCTTGCAAGCTCTAATAGTACCTCAGCCCTAGCCTCCTCACCGGCATCTAGCGCTTTCCAAAAAGCCTCAAGCTGTGCAACTGATGCAAAATTAGCCATTACTGTGTACCTCCGCCATTCATAAATGCACTATTCTGAGCAGCCAACCGCCTTGCCTGTAATTCCTCTGCCTCTCTAATGCTGATGCCAAGCAAGCGATAACCGGCAATAGTGCCAATAAGCTCAGGCATTGCTTGCTGCAGTTTAAATACAGCATCGCCTGCGCCTGCCAAATCAACCTGAAATATTGGTTTCCATGCTGGTACAATTTCGCGCAATTGCTGTGGGATCTCAGCATTGCCATTTAGTGCAAGCCTAAGTGTTATAGCAATCTCTTTAATCTGCTTGCCCATTTCCTCTTGACTATTCATAGCCTCTAGCAATAGATCATCTGACATTGCTACCAAGCTCTCAGCGCTGCTAGGGTTTCCAGTTTCATAACCTAAGTTGCGTAATGTCAATGCAGTTTCAGCACAAAAATCACGCGCCTTATCTTTTTTGGCTGTTTCAAACTGGTTAATGCTCATTTGAGCTAACTGCCCAATCTCAGGCTTATCACCATCCTCATCTTTAGTGATTGCCCAAACCTTGCCAATAGCACTGTCTAGGCTTGCATCTTTTTTAGCGCCCTCAGCCAAACCGTTAATATAGCGCTGTGGTAGGCTATAAAATTCCTCTGCAATTTCCTCACGCCTTTTTTGTCTGCCAACTTCGTTAATGATCCGGCGTGCAGTATTTGTGAGGCGTGATTTACCAAGTGGGCGGTCAGCGCTTGCGCGGTGAGTGATTGGATGCAATAAACAGCGCCCTGTAGGGTTTGGTATAACTTCTGATATTGTGCGACTCACAAAAATTGCAGTAAACATGGGGTGAAATACTATGTAATCTGCAGGTGCGAAATTAACACCAGCCTTTTTAGGCTGTGGCTTTTCCCAGCGCGTAACTGCAAGCCCATATTTTAGTAAGCCTGTGCGCTGATCAACAACGCCTGTTGCCTCAGCTGCAGTAAATGGTACTAATAGCTTAACTTCTGACTCAGGATCATCAGATACTGCTACAAAGGCACAACCAGCAATAAATGCATCATGCTTAGATTTTGAAATAACGCTAATGCCGTTAATGGTTTCCATGTAATCATTGATGCCAAATGTATCTTTAGCAAAGCCATCAAATACAACGCGATCAGATAGCGTGTTTACTGCGCGACTTGCCCAGCCAACACCGGGGCGCAAGTGGACCATTTTAGCAGGGGTAGATATGCCAAAATCTCTAATGTCATTGTCAGCATTATAATAGTCATACTTATTTTGCACCTTTGGCTCATAAGTACCTAAATTTTTCACTAGCTCTTGTGCTAATGTGTTTGCTGCTGTGATTAGTGGGTTTTGTTCCGGCTGCATTTCCTATTC
>JACCDR011055882.1_pt1 | contig 10257 bp, 10 predicted proteins | sample 7446431 | NCBI WGS metagenome assembly JACCDR01 (sample SAMN15323443, study PRJNA562643) | freshwater metagenome | isolation source: river surface water | place: USA:Blue River Watershed | collected 2017-08-17 | reverse complement strand
GAGAGCTTTATCTTTGCATGGGAACGTAGCGGAGCATCGTCGCGACGTCCAAGTCGTGTTCCATTAATTGACAGAACACTTGATAGTGTTTGGGATCGCTAAGTGTTAACGTCCCATAGGTTACGACAATGTAGTCCTTAAAGAAAAACTTATCGTCGAAGTCCCAAAGAACCAAAGGCATGAAAGGTCCAAGGGTATGCTTGACTGCGTTGATATCCAGCAACATGCGAGCATAGTCACCGCCAAACGCTTCCTTCGTTAGCACCCCAGTTGGTGCGGCCTTCTCCCAGAGTTGGAGCATGAAAAGCTGGTTGCATTCATCGAGTCGAGCGAACCAACTCAAGCTTGATAACCAGCTGCGTAGCTCGGCTTGTGATTCGCTCCACTCGATCTTGGGTAGGTCAGCGGTCATCGATAAGTTCCTCAATTCGCAGGCGTGTTCCGTCCTTAGAATTAGGCAACTTCCAAACAGTCGCTAGTCTTAAAAAAGATATTCTTCCGGTTTATACAAGTCCTTTGCTGTTTGGGTGACGTCAATCCAGCTTGGCTTGTAGGACACTGATTTCGATTCTGATGATGCAAACTTGTCGATAGCTTCAAAGATTAGCGAGTATGGTAGAACTTGCTGCATTTCCTTCAGCACCTCTCGGCATTTTAAAAGATCAAATCTCCAGCCAAGATGCCTAAGCTCAAACCAATGACGTGCGAAGTAAGCGTCTTTTCCGCTCCATCTAAACTTAACCAATGGTGCTGGAATCCCGTTGATTGATCTTGAAAACCGATCAAGGCAATCTTCTAACGATATGCCTTGATTAAAAAACCTGAACTCCTTGAGCGATAGAGCGACCAATGAAGGAAAGATAATGCCTGTATCTGTCGCAACCTCTAAAGCTATTCGCCAAAACTTGCGATTCGCTACCACAGGAGGAATAAGCTGATCGTCGCTTTTGCCTTCAGGAAGCAGCGTAAACAACTTAGGGATTTCGCTCTTGTAAATAATGGCTATCTCTTCTGCGAACTGGCTAACCATATCCGTACACATGGCCTTGCCGCAGTGGTGAATCATTGGTTCAAGTCCATAACCGGGGCGAAACAGACTTGACCAATACACTTTTCGGTCGACGCAACCAATCTGATCACCGGAATAAATCATTCCTGGATCTTGGTCGCCAATCTCCGTTATCGACATAGACCAACCAAACTGCGGCGGCCAAGCAATTCCTGCCTTTTCCATGATCGATTGAGAAAAAACCGCTTCACTAACTTGATCGGTTAGAAGATTAAACTTCGATGATGTGCGCTCTGTCATTTCAATTTCCCTAATTACCAAGACAGTAATCCCAGAGAATCTTAGTGTTACTCTATTGAAGAGCTGAGCTAGAGGCGCAGACCGACCAGTTCCCTCACTACCGGGTGGGTAGTAGAGTTCTGTGTTGGCCTGCCAAGCGTTACTCCACCGTTAGGCTTCGCTTGTCGGCATCGTGGTCCCATATCTAAGCCACGACCTGCGCCCCGCTTTAACATCGAGATATCGACGTATCCTCGCCCCCTTGCGCCTTAACCTGGGGCTGCGAATTAGTGAGGATGTTCCCCGGCCTGGTTTCGCGTGTCGCCTTAGCCGCCAGTCATTACCCCAGCTAAAGCGATTCTTACAGGTTGCGGTTACTACGCCACCGCACAGGCGTTGTTTTGGTTGCAGGCATCACGCCCCTGCACACTACGTGATGCAAGTCCCTACCAGAGTTGCAGGTACCAAGCCCCTGCACGGGCGTTAAAAAGAAATCCCAGTCAGTCCGGTTTAGCAGACGATATCGGTTTGGGTTTAGACAAGCGTATCGAGACGAACTGACTGGGATGTTCCAGAATTCATTTTGAGATACTTGGCTAAACTCCAATCCACACGTCTGCTAAACGATGGGTGGAATCTAGCTAAGCACTTCAAAAATCCAAAGCTACAAAAACGAAGATTTCCTACAGCACTCGCCGTAAGTCTCTGTCAGATAAGGCAATAAAAAATTTTGCCCTAGTCAAGAAATTGTTACCTAAGTGGCGCGTGCTGAAAACGACCCTGCCAATAGGCTGAAAGTGCTCAAAGGAAGATTAATTCACATTGAAGAACTGCGAATTTAATACACCCCCCGACCACGGTAAGGGTTAAGGTACCCTTAAGGTACCCTTAAATTTCGTATCGTTTTCCCTGGGAAAACTGCATGTTGCGCAAAGTCGCGCACAAGTCGCGAAAAAACGTGCCAAAATCACTCACGCATTTCGCCGGGTGCTAATGGCAAAGTTACCACCATTTTCTTTCTTGTGGCGTTCTCGAAGATCTCGGCGACATAGTAGCCCGACCCATACTGCTGAAGATCAATCACGCAATCTGGTTTGGCTTTTCGGTAAGTCTCTTCGATCTCTTTCAGTCGCTGACGTTCATTGGGGGTTAGCGGATCGCCCTCCGGCCTGTTGCCGCGTGAGCCTGTCTTTTGCGGATTACCCCGAGGTGGCGGGACGAGACGGTCAATCTCAGAGCGACGTACGAGAATGGGAACCTTGTCGTCCTCAGCGCTTTCCATCGGGAGACGGCAATGCGAGATAAGAGCCGCAAATGTCGCCCACCGTAAAACGGTATTCACGGTAACGCCTTTGATGGCGGCAGCTTCCTTGAGGTCAATCCAGTCGGGCTCAATAACTGGAACAGCAATTGGCGATACTTCTTGGCAATCCAATCGCTTGGCCGGAGCTAGCGGATGCGAGACGATCATCCTAGTTTTGGAATCGTCGCTCCAAATTTCGAGCATGTAGTACCCGCTCGGCGTCTGGACCCTACGAAAGACGCACCCTGGGATAGCGTCGCTGTACAGAGCCTTTATTTTGACCTCTCGCTCGACCTCGGCTTCAGACAGCGGATCACCCTCGGGACGCTTCGGACGCCCGTTTTGGCCCTTCTGATGGCCCTTTACCGGGCCAATGGCGGTCTTAAGCTCATCCGCGCAAAGCAACATGCGGCTTAATTCGTGCCCATTTCGCGCCTTAGCCCCAATATTTCGCCCATGTTTTGGCATGATTTTGAACGAAATAAGGCCCAATTCCGTGGCCCAGCGATATAGAGTTGAGCGTTCGACTCCGCGAAGCGAACTAGCAACGCTTAACGGAACCCAATTTGAGTCCACCGGTTCAACAAAATCGACCATAGCGCACCCCCGCCGGTCTACTAGATTTTGCTTGACTTTGGTGGGGCTCCGAATCAGGGTGGATTCAGATACCCAGAAAAGCCACGCGTCAAAAACGCACTCTCTCCAATCAAATGCGGCCGAGAGGACTCGAACCTCCACGACCTAAAACGGTCACTAGCCCCTCAAGCTAAAGTGACCGGATTCTGTGGCTTTTGAGGAATTGGGTATCTGTGCGGTTGGATCACCCACCAATGGATTTTCCCAAGGATTTTGGGGGTAAATCATTATCAAAAGATCGTGAAAACTGTCCGAAAAGAAAGGCAGCTTCACGACACAGACATTTAGGGGGCCTATTTATGATTGCCTTAGAGTCGCTAGCTTTGTCGGAACTTTTAGATCGATTTATCCTGAACCACGAAGAGGGCTTATCGAAGTCAACCATAGCTTGCTTTTACCGGCCAGCGATTTCGGATTTTTCCAGATTTCTTGGACATCCGGCTGAAGCCCTGGACCTGCGAAAAGAAAACATCAATCAGTGGATTCAGCACAAGATCGATTCGCAGTGCGCTTCGGCGACCATCAAGACCCGCCGGAACGCCATCATGGCCCTATGGCGGTGGGCCTACGAAAACGACATCGTCACCGAGGAACCCAAGCGCATCCGAAAAGTTCGGCTTTCCTACGCCGGCGTGGACGCTTGGACCCCCGAAGAAATCACCCGACTGGTGGCAACGGCCATCGAGGGTAAAGACTCCTACCTAGGAACAACGAGATTGGTCCATTCCCTGTTCTTTGGGTCTCTGGTCTCGGCTGGCTATGACACGGCCCTGCGGCTCGGCGATCTTCTGGCCCTGCGGCGCGATATGATCCAAGTCAAGAACCGATGCGGTTACATCCGAGTCGTCGAATCGAAAACCGGCAAGGTGAAATCCGCTCGGCTTTATCCGCACACCATGAGATTGATTGACCAGCTTTGGGATCTGAAGCCGGATCGCGAAAAGATATGGCCCTTATGGTGCAGGCGCGAGCAGTTCTACCGCTCGTTCAATACTCTGGTGAAACGAGCTGGTATCCGCAAGGGAACTTTTCGATGGTTACGTCGGGCATCGATCACGCAGGTGGAACTGATCCATCCCGGTTGGGGCACGATTCACGCTGGGCACTCTGATCCGATCATCACCAAACGGCACTACACCGATGGGAAGCAACTGAACGAAGAGGTGACTGCGCCCCCTCCCCTATTTACCGGCAAGGTAAAAGCTAAGTAGTCCCCGATGTGCCCGCGTAGGTGATGATGAACTTGCCGTTGTCGAGCAACTTGGGACGTGATGATGTGGTCTTGTCCCATAAGTAGAAATTATAGGTCTTATCGGACTTGGCGCTGACCGTTGTTGGGATTTCGACCGTGTACGTGGCGTTGCCGGTTCCGCCAACAGAAATATCCGCATCGGGGATAACCGCTTTGTCGTTACGGTTTTCGCCTTCGATGATCATTTCCAGGGTCTTGGCCGATAGGTCGACATTGGCCCCGGTTGCATCGGTGACGGTGCGAACAAGGGTGTAACCTTCGGTCCGGTAGATACGAATCTCATCGGTCGATGCGCGTCGATCCTGCTGCGTACCTTTAGTGGGTAGCACGTAAACGGTGCCGGAGGATGATGCGCCGAGTTCCAGAGCGTTGGCGGTGTACTGATAGACCAGACCGTCCAGTACCAGCATTCCATTGAGCTTGTCGGTGACGGTCTTAATTGCCGCTACCTCCGAATCAACGTAGTCATCGATCGCGTCAAGTTTCGTATTGACTCCGGTAAATGCGGATGCAATGACACTGGCGCTAGCTGGGTCGTTTGGCAGGTTATCGGTACGAGCCTTGATTGCCGCAATTTCGGTGTCGATGTAGCCCGCGACTGTTGCAAGCTCAATCGAAGTAGCCAAGCCTGCCTGGATCTCACTAACAGCATCCGTTGCCAGTGCAGCCGCTGTAACTGAGTTGCTAGCCATTGCACCCACATAAGCATCCATGCGACCACCTACTAGCGCTGCTGGTAAGCGTGTCTGAATATCTTGAGTGTCCGTCTCGATATCCGTTGCTGTTTTGACCGATGTTCCCGATAGATTCAGTACCGTAGTAGGTGCTCGAACCTTGCTCCAATCTAAGCCAGCATAGCCCGTTGTGTCGCTTGCTGAGGTAATCACGCAACGGCTTTGTGTGGAGCAGCCCGACTTATAAACCGCGACCAAAAAAAACGGATCGACTGTCTCGGCCTGCGTTGGCGCATAGGTCCATACTCCACTAGTCGCATCACAATCAAGATTACCGGCACCCGCACCCCACGGCGCCGTTCCAATCTTCACTCGTACCGATGCGCCGGTTGTCTGAATGGTGCCATCAGAGAAAAGAACAATCTGGCCCATCTCAATAATCGGCGGACTCACTGCGTTTCGTGGATACATTAGCAAACTCCCCCGCCTATGATGTTTCGGCCTTGGGCTAGCCAAGCTGGATTAAAAAACGCTGCATCAAAAAATACTGACCGTCGCTTTCGCCGTTCGTACGCAATGCCACGACGTACCGACAATAAACGAGCTTCGGCAGGTGAAAGCAAGCGATTGTATAGCCTTACATCATCGAGCGATCCACCGCTATAGAACCGACTGCCAGCGCCACCCACTCCGCTGATCATGTCAAACGGTATAGAGGTACTCGTAGGGTATGTCGTTGGCCGTGTCCCCGTACTTCGATCTGTAGCCGTTACAGGTTGTCCGTTGTGATAGATGGCACAGGTTGATGATGCGCCGTTGATGAAAAGCACAAACGCCACGTGCGTCCACGTATTCACTGTGAGTTGTGGTCCAGTGAATGCTAGATAATTTGTTGTTGATGTCCCGACAACAATAACCGATTGACCAAGAGCGGTGAAAAAAGTCGAGCCAAAATAGAAGTTACGTTGCGGGCTGGCGTTTGTGTTGTACTGAGTGAGCGCATAGCACTCACCAGAGGTTGGGGGCCGAATCCACGCGGAGCCGGTTAAAAACTGTCCGGCCATCGGAACACTGGTTCCAATGCTCACAAAATCATTCACCTCATCAAATTCCAAAGCATACCGACCACCACTAAGCAACCAATCATCAGCCGGTACCATATTGGTCAGCGTGCCCCAGTTCCCGTATCGGCTGAGATCGTGCAGCCGCAAACCAGTTGGCCCAAGACAAGGAGCCCACGCACCTACACACCCTCGCCAGAGTTCTGGGTAGGCCGATTCGTCGTGCGTGCCGTAGTCGCTCCAACTAGCTAACCGTGTCAACTTGCGCAAGCCTCCTTGGGACTAGAATAACACGGCTTAGATTGTCACTGTCCGGTGTTCTGTTGCGTAATCCGACACCGAGGTTGTTGTCGACAATCGGCACAACATAGCGGCCTTTTGGTCGCCATATCACTGCATCTTGGCCCAACAATGTATCAGCGTCGTTTGTTGCAATTAACGAGACAACTGGCGGGCCTGCTTGACGCAAGTTTGCATCTGAAGTCCCAAGAGTGTAGGCCGCATCGCTGCCAGTTACTTTAGCTGGCCAACTTGTTCCGTTGTAACTTGAGATTAGATACAAATCCAATGTCGTGCTGGCGGCTGGTGCTGTGCCCGTTTCGCCAAACAAAAACACGTCATACTCATCATCCCAGTATTCACCGAGGTCAGCACTTTGCCCCATACGTGCTGTTGCGTTGGCAAGGTTGTCAAATGACAAATCGCGAGTTACACCACTTCCGCCTGGATGCCCCCAGATAATCGCTGTCCCTTGCGTAATTCTCAAAAAGTCTGGTAGTGCCATTAGCTACGCCAAGCCTCCCCTATCTGTGCTGCTGTGAATGTCTGCGCCACCTCGGCGGCTGCCAGCACTGGCGCTGCCTGCTCTGGTGTCAAACCGACTCCACCTAAATTCACTGGTGCAACGAGCATGGCTCGAACTTTTGGATCACCAACATCAATCCCCGGTGCTGCTGGAGCGGCCCACCGCCAAGCTCGATGCACGACTGGATTGCTATTGGCCACAGCTTCGATAATTTGGCAAACAGCCTCACCATCAGCGGGATTAGCAAACAAGCTCACAATATTGATGTCGCCTAATCTCTTTGGGACGATCACTTTGGGAGCAATCACACCACATCGAGCCGCGCATGCCTCATCATTGCCTGCGTTGGCAAGTGCGGTGGCTTCAGCGTCCGATTCAATCAGTGTTTTCAATTGCGCGGGTGTCATGCCTCGCCCCTCACTTAACTAGCAGGATGTGCCTGCGAAGCTACAGGGCGTGATATTGGCTAGATGGTTCGCACCGTTCAACGTCGACCGCTGAGGTACTTTGCTGCCAGCTCCCTAATGGCCTGCGTTGGATCGATCTTGCGCACTGGCCCTAGATTTCGCGATCCCATGAGCCCATCGGACTGATTCCGCTTAAGCCCTAGAACCTGTGAAACAATCGGATCGGTACCAAAATCCGATACCAAGAAATAAGAATTGACCGGGTGAATCTGCCCATCTCGGTACGTACGCCCGCAACACTGATCCATACAAGCTGGGGACCAGTCCAGTTCCGCAAAGACGTTCGTACACGACCGGAACTGAAGTCCGTCTAAACCTTCGCCACTGCGGAGTGAACACACAAAAAGGCTTGTGTCCTGATTCCGGAACCGTGTAACCGCTGCATCCTTTTGGAGCGGCGATTCCGTTCCCGTGTAGAACGCTGGCTTCCAAGCCCTCAAGCGATTCTCAAGCGCCTCGTACACCTGACGATGGTAGGCAAAAAGCACAACTGGAATATCTTGCTCCAATAGCAACTCCACGAAGTCGGCCACATACGGGAGCTTTGCTAACGCCGTGGCTTGTCGCATCATGGCATCGAATTCACCACTAGCCCGCATCGAGTCGCCACGCTGCCGCTTGGCATCGTCCAAGATGATTCTCGCAAGTTCTGCAGCGCGACCGCTGACCGCATTAAACGCTGCCGCATCGGCCTGAATTGGATAGGTAATCTTTTGATGCGCGTTTAACTTGATACCGACATCCTCGGCAGTGCGGCGCAACATCACGCCATGAGAGCGAAGGTAAGCCCCAAACGATTCCGGATCGGAAAGAGCAGGCTCCTTGCCCATGCCCGTGTATCCGCTGCACCATGTTTCCCGGAAAGTATCCTTCGGTCCCAAAAAGCCTGGCGAGATACATTCAAGGACGTTCCAAGATTCACCGCCGTAGTTGTAGATCGGTGTACCGCTAAGCCCCATCCTGACTGGGACTTGATCGGCGATCGTCTTAGCTGCTTTCCATTTGAGCGAATCGGATCGCCTTAGAGCATGGCATTCTTCCCACACAACCATCTTGGCAAAGCGTCCTAAGTGATCGGCCCAGTTGCTGAGCTTCGTGTACGAACATAGAACCACATCGGGATACCGACCGCCCGAATGGACCGGAAGATTGCACTTGGGACACTGAAGCCGATTCCGTTTTGTGTGAAGCCGGGAGTCGATCTTTTCACCGCACTGACAAGGCTTCATCACGTTCAGTGCATAGGGTGTGGTCGAATCGACCGCATGAACCGAAAGCTCTGGAAGAAATCGTTTGAACTGCGCTTTCCACTGAAGCTCAAGCGCCGGTGGGGCAACAATCAAAGCTGGTCGCATCGCAGGATCTGCGATGGCGGTTATGGCTGAGGCCGTCTTACCAACACCGAGGCCATCCGCCAAAAGCAAACTTCGACTCGCTTTGACAAGGTCAGCGGCCACAATCTGATACGATCGAGGAGCTTCACCCTCTGCAAACTTTACCGGCTGAGGCTTGTATCCTTCGGCGAGAATTGCGGCCCGTTTCTTTTGAGCCATCACATACCGACCGGCTGCCACACGCAGAACAACCTCCGGCTGCACCTTCATCGGATAACGTGACTTGAACCACAGAATATCCCTGGCGGCTTCATCGGTAGCCCGGATCTTGATCTTCCCTTCGGCCCTCGTTGCACCGAGGAAGATCTTAAATGCTCGATGAAGAACATGCGGATCGCCACTGATGAACCAATGGCCGTCCCGCAACACACACTTACAATCTTGAAACCCAGTGGACATGCACCCTTTTCCCGTTCAATGTGATTCCATCCAAATCGCGGTGTGATGCGCGTGTCGTGACCAAGACAAGCTCTTCAATCACGTCGAACTCGGCGTATCGTGAAAGCTGCCGCAAGACATCGTTCTTACTGCCTGCAATCTTGCATTCCACTCCGATACCATTGATTAAAAAATCAATTCGTTCGGATGGCGCAAGAACACATTCCTTTACGTACGCGCAAGTGTCATTGAGGATCACCGCGATATCTCTTTGCATCGCCGATTCTTCGTGCGTTGCAATGTCGAAGGCTGCTAAGATCGTGACTAAGCCGATTCCGTCAAGGTCGTACTCTTCGCTCATTGCCTGGCCTCGCATATCTGAAGTGCGTGATGTGCCGGTCCAATCCTGTCCCAAGAAAATTCACCTTTGGACGCATGGAGCTCCACCACGTCTAAGCCTGCTTTATCGCACCATGTAATCCACTGGATCGGCGTTGCGGTTGTGACGTCAATCCAGTCGCATCCTTCACGCGCCACATCATAGAGCGGCATCTGAATCGCAAATCGCTTCGCGTACCGCGCAATGAAATACAGAGTCGATTCGATCATCGAGTGCGTCATGTGAATAAATACGTTCGCGGAGAACATCACATCGACTTGTCTGTCAAACCGAAATACCTTTGCATGCGGAACATTTACCCTTGTCAATTCAATCGCAGGGATCGAAACATCGGTGATAAACAGTTGCTGGCACTGAACGAATTTGGCGAGTCGTCCATCACCACAACCATACTCCAATACCGTATCGGATGGTTTGATGTATTTGGAAAGACGTTCATTCCAGTAGGATTGCCCGCTTGCGAAATACTCGTCTTCATTCTCGATCGGATGAAAGTCCCTGCGAGTGGCTTGCTGCCAGTGTTGCACGCGCTCGAGGTCGTTCATAACGCTCTCCACAGGGGCACGATTGATTCGGGGCCGTATTTGGACATGAGATAG
>JACCDR012472141.1_pt1 | contig 10258 bp, 17 predicted proteins | sample 7446431 | NCBI WGS metagenome assembly JACCDR01 (sample SAMN15323443, study PRJNA562643) | freshwater metagenome | isolation source: river surface water | place: USA:Blue River Watershed | collected 2017-08-17 | reverse complement strand
GTCGGTAGAGGAGCGCACCCGCAACGCGATCAAGCTGGCGACAACGCAGGTTGGTCCCGATCCCGACCCGGGCGGGGGCCCTCTCAGCGCTACCCTGCTGACGGGCGGCCAGACGCTCTCCTCGGGCAACACCTTCACGGCTTTCGCCCCGATGCTGGCTGTCGCCTCCGGGGGTGTCGGCCCCTACGAATATCGCTTCTTCTGGCAAAGCCGGGTGAACGGATCGTTTGGCTTCGCGGGCGCCAACACGCAAGCGCTCGTAACGCCACAGGTTACGGGGGTGAGCGCCCTGACGACGGCCACCGCGCAGCTCGTGTGCGAAGTCACCGATGCTGTCGGGACGCGGGTGCAGAGCACCGCAGCGGCCTACTCATTCACCAACACCCTCCCGGTGGACGTGACGCCCCCGCCGGCCGTCCCGACCCTGGCCGTGAGCCTCAACACGACGGTCTTCGCCGGCAGCGGTGAGAACCAAGCGAGCAGGACTTTCGGCCCGGCCATCGCCACGGTCACGGGGGGCACCGGGCCTTTCACCTACGCCTGGTATTTTGAATCGACTTTCGAGGGCTCGTGGGTGCTGTCCGCGCCGGATGCGGCCACAACCAACCTGACGGTGACGGGCGTGCCGCTGGCGGTTTCGGCGTCGGCGGTCTTGCGTTGCCGGGCGACAGACTCTACCGGGGCTTTCGGGATATCGCCGCAGCTTTTCGCCTACCAGACGAACAGCCTGCCAGAGGGGAGCTTCATTCCGTGAGTGAGTGGGTTCTCGCCACCTGTGTCTGGAGCGACGATGGCGTCTGGATCGACGGCGTTCGCTGGAGCGACGACTGCACCGATCCGCTTGGCGCCAGCCGCAAGCAGATCGTGGCGTTTCCCATCAGCCTCGACGCCCATGATTTCTATGTCATCCGGCTCGGGGAGCGGGAAACCCTCGTCTATGACCTCAACACCGGCACCTGGTCGTCGTGGGATTCGCCGGGCCGCTCGGTGTGGCGGGCCAACTCGGGCACCAACTGGATTGGCGTGCTCGGCTCGGGCGACATGGGCACGATGGCCACGAATATCGTTCTCGGCGACGACGGCTTCGGCGTGCTGTGGACCCTCGATCCGGAAGCCGGATACGACGAAGGCACCTTCGACGGCGACTTCAACGAGAATTTCACCCGCACGGTGACGGGGGGTATCCCCATCCGTGGCCGCCCGTCCCCGCGGTGCAATGCGGTTGATCTGACAGCCTCGGTTGGCGACAATGGCATGACCGACACCGCCATCACGTTGCGCTACAGCGATGACAATGGCCGCACCTTCACGGTCGCCGGCACCGTCATCGTGCAGCCAGGGGTTTTCACGACCGAACTCCGCTGGCGCTCCCTTGGCCTGATGAAGGCCCCGGGGCGGATTTTCGAGGTCATCGACACGGGGGCCACCGTGCGGATTGACGACGCCGTGGCCCGGCTGAACGACGAAACCGAATGACCCAGCCCCTTCGCCCCGGCACCCGCCTCGTAGAGGCCGACGGTTCGGCGTCCGACCTGTTCGCGCGCCTGTGGCAAAATTTGCTCAGCGCGCAGGGGCCGGTCATTCGCCCGCTGACCACCCAAGACCCCGCGATCCCGGGAGATTTGGTGATCGAGGCCACGAATGACACGACATTGACTTTCAAGTATATGGGCTCGGATGGCGTCATCAGGGACGCGACCCTGACACTGACGTAGGAGACAGAAGGTGGCGCAGCAGATCCTTGGCAACGGCGAAACCGGCTTGGTCATTCGCACCAAGATCAACGACAATTTCACCGAGGTCTACGGCACGTTCGACGGCCTGACGAGCGTGTGGCTGACCGCGGCCGAAGCCGTCGCCGGGGACAACACGACCAATCTCCAGACGACCTTCGATACCGGCTTCTCCACCTTTCGCAACGTGGAAATCCCCGCCGGCCGATTCGAGGTAACGACCCTTGAACTGCCGGGTTCGGCCGCCGAGCGCGGCTACGCGATCCAGCTTTCCGGCCAGGGTTGCGGTGAAGCCTTCGTGACGGCTTCGCTCCAGCGGGGGACCATTTTCGAGGGCACGAGCGCTATCGCGCCGACCTTCCAGTATGTGCCTGACGTGGCCAACACCGGCAACGGCATGGCCATCGTCGAGAAAATCAGGTTTGAGGGGGACACGTCCACGCCGGTCGTGGATCTCGACAGCTTCTACTCGCAGAGCCAATTCCGAAACAACGTCGTCTATCAGTATGGCGCGGGCGACGGGATGCGTATCCGGCTGTCCAACACCATCCGGGTGCACGACAATTATGTGTTGAACGACGACTGGAACAACAGCAGCGATACGCTCATCCGCACGGGCGTCGGCGTCAACATCAGCAACACGCTTTCGGGCGGCGCTGGCCTGACGACGCTGGAGAAGATGACCTCGCGCGGCTTCCTGTGGGGCTATAAATTCGGTGCCAGCAATAATGGCTCGCCCGGCGCGCTCTACACTTTCGAGCTTTCCGATAGCGAAGTCTCGGTCTGCACGAACGGCGTCTGGATCACCAACGACTGTCGCTCTTTCAGCCTAAACAACTGCTACATCGAGGGCCTGAAGGGCGGCACCGCGGTTCTCGACGAGGGCCAGTATTCCGACGTGACCGGCAACCTGGCGTTCGAGGGTTTCGGCGTGGGCATCGACAGCCCGAACACCACCTTTGGCGGCTATTACGCGGGCAACGTGTTCTCGGCGGGCTATCGCGCCAACACGACCATGCTGAAGCTGGCATCCAGTGGTTCGGGCGGTGGTGTTCGCAAGTCGGCCATCGGCAACACGCTGGTCTTCGCGGGCTCCTTCTTCACCTACGCATGGACGGCCTCGATTTCCGGCACCACGATGACCGTGACGGCGGTGAGCCAAGGGCCGATCCGCAAGGGCATGGAGATCACAGGCTCGGGCGTGACGGCCGGCACGACCATCGTGCAGCAGCTCACCGGCACGACCGACGGCATCGGCACCTACGAAGTCTCGATCTCGCAGACGGTCGGCTCGACCACGATCAACGGCAAGATCCCCGGCGTCGTCGGCGTCGATATCCAGGGCGTTGACCCAGGTATCGACCTGATTGGCCTCGCCACCGACCCCCGCGGCGCGTGGGAAGGCACGGCAGGCGCCGGCACCGGCACGCGCAAGTTCAAGGACACGTCCACCGACAGCCAAGGCACGACCGGCAGCGGGCTCGTGGGCCTCGCCTACTCGGAGAGCAAGAACAAGGCGTGGATGGTGCCGGCGCTGCGGCGCGGCGCGATTCAGCTCAAGACCGACCCGACGGCGCTTGCCGATGCTGATGTCGCGGCCGGTGTCCTGACGCTCTCCGAACTGTCGATGATGACGCTTACACTGGCGGCGCCTACCAATATCACCAGCTTTGCCGCAGCCAACCTGCCCGACAAGACCTTCGGTATCCGGGTCACGAACGGCAACACCACCTTCGTTCAAGGCGCGTCGATCAAGCTGGCGGGTTCGGCCAACTGGACGCCGGGTGCCAACGGGGGCCTCATCATGTTCCAGATCTGGCCGGGCGGCATTGCGTGGGAAATCAGTCGGACGGCTTACTGATGATCCGTCGCCTCGACAGCCCGGTTCTCCTGGCCGAGCGCGTAGCGGAGCCGGATATGGCCGAGCTGGTGAGCGAGGACTTCAACGCGGCGGAATGGCTGGCCGAACCGGGCAACATCGGGCTGACCGACGGCCACAACATGATGCTGTTCGAGGCGCTGCCTGAGGCAACTTGGCGCGGCCACTGGCTTTTGCGTGACCGAGCGCCAAAAGCGTTCTTGACAGCCGTGGAGTTCCTGCGATACCTGTATGCCCTGCATGGTGCCCACATGATCGTGGGACTGGTGCCCGCGCATTGTCGCGCCTCACGATGGTTCACCCGCCAGATGGGTTTTGTTTCCGGCGGGATGGTGGACACGGAACAAGGGCCGCAGGAGTTCTTCTCCATGACCCTGCCACAGTTTGAGGCGCGCTATGGGTTTTTTGCGAAGCAAAAAGAGGTCCACGAACCTCGAAAGCAAGTGGGTCAACAGCACCTTCAAGCCGGTTGCTGAAGGGCTCCTCACGCAAGGTCAGGGCGGCCTCGCCGACTACCTGATGGCGTTGCAGACCGGCGGCGGTCCCGCTTTCGAGCAGTATGAGGCGTCCACCGGCTACGGCGGGATCTTCGACGAGGCCATGCGCGGCGTGACCGCGAACACGGCGGCCAAGGGCCTGCTGAACTCCGGGGCGATGATTCGCGCGGCGCAGGACCGCGCGGCCGAACTGAAGAAGCAGAGCTTCAGCAATTACCTCGCGCAGCTTCTCCAGGGCTCGCAGACGAGCCTGACCGGCGGCATGAACGCCGGCAACACCGTGGCCAACGTCGGGGCGCAGATGAAGCGCACGGGCGGCTTCTCCAACTTCCTCGACAATCTCGGGAAGGTCGGCACGACTGTCGGCCAGATCGTCAGCGGGTTCGCTCCCAAGGTGCCGGGAGGCGGCTGATGTATGACAACTTCCTCGCCACCGGGGTAATGCCCGAAGTGCCGGCCATGCCGTCGCTGAACCTTGCTGCCTCGGCTCCGGTCAAGACCAAGCGGAAGCGCAGCCTGGGCGAAGTCATCGGCATCATCGCCGACGGCATGGCGGTGGCTGGCGGCAACACGCCGATGTATGAGACGACAATGGCCCGGCGCGAAGCCAAGGCGCGGGCTGACGAGGAATATGCACGCCAACAGGCGCTCATCCAGCAGCAGCAAGCCGCTGCGCAGCGTTTCGGGCAGAACCCGAACGACCCGACGGTGATCGGGGAAATGGTGGCGGCGGGCTACGACCCGCGCGACGTGGCTGCGGCCTACAACGCGGCCAATCCGCGCGAGGGCTCCAAGCCGCTCCCCATCGCCATTGCCGAATTTCTTGTCGAGAACCCTGACCACCCGTCGAAGCCGATGCTGGAGGCGGTGCTCGCCAAGAGCGGCTATGTCGCCCCGCAGAAGCCCATCTTCCGTGGTTTGCCCGGGGGCGGCACCGCCGTCATTGACCCGGAGACGATGGCCGTTACCCCCATCATCGCCGGCCGGCCTCCCGCGTCTTCGGGCGGTAGCGGCGGGGGTTCGTCGGGTGGCGGAACTCGTGCGGCTTCCGGCGGAGGCAACACGCAGAAGGCTTCCGGCCTGAGCGCGAGCGATTATGGCAAGGCCCGCGCCCGCCAAGAGCAACTGCCGACGATCCGCAGTTCGCTTCAGCGGGTTCGCGCGGCCGAGGACGCCTTGCGCCGTTCGCCGCTCACCGGGCCGGTCGGGGGCTTTGTCCCCTCCGCGCTCAATGAGGCGGCCAACATCTACGAGCGGGAACTGGCCATTCTCCGTCAGCAGATGCGGGGCCTTACCCGCGTGGCCGGCGAAGGCTCGATGTCGGACATGGAGACGCAACTGGCCAACGCGCAGCTTCCCTCGCGGACGGACACGCCCGCAGGTCGGAAAGCCGCGCTCGACGCCCTCGAAAACCTCCTTGCGCAGACGGACAGCAGCTACACCGCCCTCCTCGGCCGCAGCCGGGCAGAACGACCGCCTCTCAGCAGCTTTGAGAGGTAGCGATGGCGTTCGACCGTCAGGCGGCATTGGCTGCGGGCTATACCGAAGCCGAGATTGACGCGCACCTGGCCAGCCAGAAGCCAGCGGCGCCGAAGTCGTTTGACCGTCAGGCGGCGTTGGCGGCCGGCTACACCGAAGCCGAGATCGACGCGCACCTGAAGGGCGGCCGGCCCGAGGCTCCGAAGCCGGTGGCCCGCAACGAGATCGAGTTCGAGCTGAACCAGCGGGCCCGCAAAGGTGCGTCGGTCGAGGAGCTGCAAGCGTATCTCAGCACCACGATCAACCCGACCACCGGCAAGTCGTGGGGCGAGCAGCCCACCCAAGGACTTCAAGAACTGGTGAACTATGTCCGTTCCGGCGGCAAAGAGACGGTCACGCTGGACGAGCAGTTTGTCGGTCCCGATGGCCAGCCAGTGTCCAAGGCCGGCTCGGCCTTCCGAGCGTTCGGGGACACAGCAACCCTGAATTTCGCTGACGAAGCCAATGCTGCGGTTCAGGCGCTCCGGGCTGCTCATGGAGACGAAGCCGCCACCTATGACCGTGTGCTCGCCGAGCAACAGCAGATCCGTGCGGCCGACGCACTGACCAATCCCAATGAGAAGCTGCTCGGGTCGCTCCTGGGGGTTGCCCCCGCGATGCTTGCTCCCGCGGGAGCCCTCGGCGGGGTAGCCGGCCTTGGCCGCCAAGTGGCCGTAGGATCGGCTCTCGGCGCCGGAACAACCGCACTGGCGGGCGTTGGCGCGCAAGCTCCGGGCCAACGGCTCGACAATGTGGGCGGTGACCTCCTGACCGGCGCGGTTATCGGTGCTGCTTCGCCAGTCGTGGCCCGCGTTGGCCGCGAAGCCGCGCAGGTTGTAGGTATCCGGCCACAGAGTGGCGCAAATGACGCACTTCAAGCAGCCAAGCTGGACCCGGCCGAACTGCGTCGTCGGGCAGATGAATTTCAGCAGCGCACGGGCAGAGGTGCCCGGCTGGCCGACATTCTCACCCCCGATGAGATCGCCCAATTCTCGCGGCCCATTGGTGCGTCCGCCGACGCCCGCACGCGCGTCCTGGCCGATGCGGAGGCCACGCGGGAGGCGCTGCCGGCCAATCTGACCGAGCAGATCACCGTCGGCCCCAACATGGACACCTTGGAGGTCATTGGCCCCGAAGGTATCGTGAAGCGGACGGTTGAGCGGGGGAACCAGGAGTTCCCGGCGTTCTACAAAGAGGAGCGGGTTATTTCCCCGCAGGATCGGGTTTTCCTGTCGCAAAATATTCTCGACGGCCTGAAATTCGACCGGCGGTTTACCGAGGGCCTGCAACAGTCTCTTGAGACCGGCAAGTTCACGGGCGAACAGCTTGACATGATCCGTCGCCAGAACGACCGGCTCTCCCGTGGCTCCGACCCGACGGTGCGCGAGACTGCCCGCGCTCGTCGCCAGGATATTCTGGAGCTGATGGACATGTATTTCCCCGGCGCCAAACAGCCCATCGCCAATTACCGCGGCGGGATGCAGACGGCTGAAGGAGCCGAACTTGGCCGTAGGGCTATCCGCCCGGGTGCCGGCGTCGTGGACGTGCGGGAAGAACTGGCCGGGCAGACGGTGGACGCCGCCAAGGGTGTCGCGCTCGGGGCCCGTTCCGGCGTGTTCCAGGAAGCCGCTGGGGGCCCGTCGGCGGCCTATGCCTTGGCTCGCCGCCTGTCCAACAGCCCCGCCGAGCAAGCCAACCTGCGAGCCGCGCTGGGGCAGCAGGAAGCCGATTCGCTGATCGAGTATGCCTTGGCCAGCAAGCAGGCCATCGACAACGTGGCGGCCTTGGCGAAGATCCCGCCCGAAAAACTCAGCACGCTCCTCGACAACATCGAGGACATTTCCGACGCGGTGGTGGGTATCGGCGCGGGTGCCGGCGGTGCGTTCAAGGCCAATCTCGTCAGCCGCCTGCTGGCCAGCGCCGACATCGGCCGCGGCGCCGCGAACAAGCTGGCCGACGACCTGATGAACCCGGCACGCCGGGAAGCCGCCATTGCGGTGATCGAACGCGCGGGTATGCCGCGGAACGGACTGCGGGAGCAGATGGCCGGCGCGCTCATCGCCGTCGGTGCTGCGTTGCCCGCGGGGGGCCGGGCTGAAGCCACGGCGCTCCAATCTTCGCCAAACGGGGTCGGAACCCTACAAGTGCCGGGGAACCCTCAATGAACAGGGAAGATAGAAGCGGCATCGCCGCCGCGCAGGAAAAGGCACCCCGACAGGATTTCACCGGCTGGACAGTCGAAACATTGCAGGAGGCTTGAACAATGACAATTCTTGGCTTTCACATTCTCCGCGCCGCGACAGTGCAGCGTCATGCGGAGATCATCGCCGCCACACTGCGGACCTATGAGCGCGAGGGCTCGCACCGGGCGTTGAAGGCCCACCACAACGCGCTCGCCGATGCGGCAACCGTGCTGGGGCTCGACCTTGAGCCGTTGTCCGGCGGCACGCCGAAGCCCCCGCGCGAGGACTGACGCATGTGGACCGCGATCTTTTTCGGCGCTCTGGCCGCTGTCACTGCGCTGGCGTTCCAGTGGGGCGACACCGGATTGCGCCGGACAGCCTGCGCGCTGCTGGGCAACTGGATCGCGTGCACGGTCGCTGTCATCGTGCTGAATAGCTGGGCGCCCTGGCCCATGTTCATCCTGTTCGACGCGGCAGCGGCGCGCATTGTGCTCGCTCACCCGAGCGGAAAGCCGCAGGCGATCATCGGCTCGATCTACCTGTTTCAAATCGCGTTCCATGTTGCCTTTGCGCTTGTCGGAAGCAGCGCGGCAACATCGCTCTATCTCGACATGCTCGCCTTCGGAGCATGGCTTCAGGTCGGCACTCTTGCAGGAGGTGCGATCTATGGAGGCGGACGAAAGGTTCTTGACGCTGCTCATCTCAGGAATCGTCTGTTGGGTTCTGATTCCGCGCATCGTCGCGGCTTGGGGGCGCCAAAATGAGCGAGAGTGAGGGCCACGACGCACCGCGGGAGCGCGCGATCTCGCTGGATTGGGGGACCGTGTTCGGCTTCCTCGCGCTGCTGTTCGCCGGCTTTGCCTCGTGGCAGGCCATGAACGAGCGCGTGGCGCGACTGGAAGGGTTCGCCGATCCGCAACTGCACGGCAAGCTCGCGCGCCTGGAGGCAGGGCAGGACGAGATCCTGCGCCGCCTCGACCGCATCGAGCGGCATGAAGGGGAGAAGGGGTGACCGGATTTGCTCTGACAGCGCGCGACCTGACCCGGCTGCAAGGCGTGCACCCTGACCTTGTGCGGGTGGTGAAGCGCGCGGCGGCCATGTCCCCGAGTCCGTTCACGGTCCTTGAGGGGATGCGGACCCTGGCCCGGCAGAAGGAACTGGTCGCCAAGGGTGCGAGCAAGACCATGAACAGCCGGCACCTGACCGGCCATGCGGTTGACATTGCCCCGCTGCTGGGCGGCAAGGTAGCGTGGGACTGGCCGCTCTATCACAAGCTGGCGCCCATCGTGAAAGCCGCTGCCGCTGCCGAGGGCGTCAAGATCGAGTGGGGCGGCGACTGGCGCTCGTTCAAGGACGGGCCGCACTGGCAACTGCCCTTCTCGGGGTATCCGAAATGACCCGGCTGCAAGCGTCCCTCGTCGGCGGCCTTCTGTTCGCCATCCTGGTCGGCATGGGCATCATGGCAGGACTGATCTCGGGCGGCGCCGATGGCAACGCGGTGGCGGTTATCAGCGCGATTGTCGTCGGCCTCATGTCGCCGCTCGGCCAAGCCTATCGCCACCTGTTCCCGACAACCGATGCACCGAAGGATGACACGAAATGAGACACCTTCTCGCGCTGACCCTGCTTGCTGGCTGTGCCGGCGTGCAGACCCCGCCGCCTGCGATGATGCTGGATTGCGCGGCCTATGAGCTGCAACTCGCCGCCGCCGAGAAGGCCGTGAGCGAGGGCCGACTGACCGGCGCCGCTGCAAAGGCCGAACGCGAACGACTGGAAGCCCTGCCAGAGCGCTTGGGCTGTCTTGGAGGGATCTACTGATGGCAAAGCTGGATGACGCCACGATCAACGCCCTGGCCGGCATCGCGGGCCAACTCGGGCAGGTTCTCGGTCATGGGCAGATCGGCACGGTCGCCAACGCTGCGGCTGCACTCGCCAAGCTGCTGGATGGCAACGGGCCAGTGGCGCTCGATGTTGCCGAGCAATTGCGGGCGGCTGTGAAAGCGCACGAGGACCGCGTTTATGCCATGCTGAAGGCGGCAGAGGATGACGACGGGGCCTAAGGCTCCGCCAGCCAGGTAAGCCCCCGCCACAGCAGCATCATCACCCCGACCGCCAAGGCTTCGAGGAACAGGAACAGCGCGACCCGTTCGATCCGGCTCATGCGGACGCTGGGGGGTTGGGGGACCCGTTCAGTTCTGTCCATCGCCCGCCTCCCGCTGGAGGATTGCGCGGACGGCTAGGCCCTTCTCGGTGAGGCGGAAAAACCAGCACGCCGCAACCGAATAGGCAACCTCATCTTCGGAGGCGCGATAACTGGGGCGCGACCAGTCGCCAAATCGCCGCTCGACCAAGCCCGCCTCCATCAAGTCGGCCAGGCAGTCGCAAACATCATCTGGCAATTCCGGGCCGGGCCGCTAGTTGTCAGAAAGCCCCAGCCCAGCCTCGCC
>JACCDR011617060.1_pt1 | contig 10259 bp, 11 predicted proteins | sample 7446431 | NCBI WGS metagenome assembly JACCDR01 (sample SAMN15323443, study PRJNA562643) | freshwater metagenome | isolation source: river surface water | place: USA:Blue River Watershed | collected 2017-08-17 | reverse complement strand
TTCCCCCATCACAGCAACCTCAGACTTCGTGCTTACGTGCACACCACAGGATCCTTCCTTCCCCACACCACCTCCTGCCAGAGCTCGTGTCGAGGTCGTACCCCGACTGCAAGAGGTCTAACATTATCAGTGACCTAGAGGCTTCGTTACAGAAACTCCTCGTACTAGCACGAGGAGTTTCTTGGTTACCCGGTTTTACGATCTGTATGTAGGCATATTTCTATCCCCGAACCATGCGAGCAGGCCTCTGTAACTGTACGGTACACTGATACCACAAGAAGCATGGATACGTTTGTCACCTCAGGTACGGGAAGCCCTCGTCCTTCCACCTCATTTAAGATCATCTACCTGATTTCGGTGATCTTCACCTTTCACACCCTCCTCACTGCTTACTCCAGTTCCACCTACCTCGAGCAGTACATCAGCACGACCGGCGTTGGCGTCCTCTACGCCCTGGGTTCTGCCCTCTCGATAGGTCTATTTCTCATTCTCTCGTCGCTCTTGCGTAAACTCGGTAACACCGCTCTAACCGCTCTTCTCTCGGCGCTGGCAATAGCCGCACTAGTAGCGCTCGGAATTGGCATCATGCCACTTTTGGCCTTTGTGGTGTTTATGGGTATCAATCCCCTCCTCTACCTCACCATAGACATCTTTTCAGAGAATACCATCGGCGAGAACGAGGGACAGACTGGGCAGAAGCGCGGCCTCACCCTCTCGCTTATGGCCATTGCCTCGGTGTTTGCGCCACTGGCGATGGGCATTATTGCCGGTGAAGGCAACGAGCGACTCGCCCACACGTACTTTGCTGCGGCGGCAGTCGGAGCATTATTTATGAGTATCGTACTTCTGAAGTTTCGCCGCTTTCCAGACCCGGCATACCCCTCCGTTTCGCCGCGCGAAGTGATTCGCTCACTGTTTGTCACCCGCGGCATCCGCGGCGTCATTGCCGCCCACTTTTTACTTCAGTTCTTCTTTGCGTGGATTGTCATTTACTTCCCCCTCTACCTCGCCACTGAACTGAACGTACCATGGGACACCCTCGGTCTCATCATCGCCGCTGGACTCATGGCCTACGTCTTTTTTGAGTATCCGATTGGACTCATGGCCGACCGCTATTGGGGCGAGAAAGAGATGATGGCGGTGGGCTTTGTCATCCTCGCCCTCTCCTCCGCCTCGATTGGCTTTCTCGCCGCTATCGGTACCGTCGGCTGGATGCTAGTGATGTTTGTGAGCCGCATTGGCGCCAGTCTCGTCGAAGTCACGACTGAGAGCTACTTCTTTAAGCAGGTAAAAAGCGGCGACGCACCGCTCATTAGTCTGTTTCGCCTCACCCGTCCGGCTGCCAATTTAGCCGGCGCCCTCTCAGGTAGCCTGGCACTACTAGCCCTCCCGTTTCCCCTCCTCTTTATCCTCCTCGGTGTACTTATGGTACCAGGCATCATCCTCGCCGCCTATCTCGTTGATACCAAGTGACCCTTCCTACTATCGTATATGATAGTAGGACGAATGTTGCCCTACTCGCATTCACCAATCACACTACTACTATCATGTATGATAGTAGTATGAGACAACCACGTTACCGTTTAAACCAGGCACAAACTAAGCAGACCCTTGACGCGCTTTGGGAAGCAGCTGAACGCTCAGACAAGGCCAACACAACCAGTGATTTCCTCCGTGGCGTCCTCACCGATAGCGAACAACTACAACTTGGACGTCGACTCCTGATTGCGAAGCGACTTCTGACTGGGCACTCCTGGTCAAAAATCCGTGCCGAGCTGGGCGTTAGTCCAAACACCATTGACGTGGTGCAAACCTGGCTCAGTGCTCAATTCCCCGACTACGAATCCGTAATTTCTGATAAGCAAAATCGACGTGCCGATGCCAAGCCAAAGCAACGACGTACCTATGATCGAAACCCTCTGTCTTGGGAACGGCTACGGAAAAAGTACCCTGGTCACTTCTTGCTCTGGAACCTTCTCGCAAACAACAACAAGTAACTACTACTATCGTATACGATAGTAGTAGTTACTTAATCCACTTAAGGACTACCTATCGTCTCTCTTACTATCGTATACGATAGTAATAGTTAGTGCGGGAGGTGGTAGCGTTGGCCAGTTTTTGCCACGATACCTTCTGCACACAGGTCGTGTAGTTGTGTACGTATATCATCCACAAGGACACCATCACGGACGATTTCGTGCTTGATGGCAGCAATAGTTAGCCCGTCTGCACTCCTATCAAGCACCCGCACAATCGCACCGCGTACCTGTCGATTGCTCCCCACGAACCGTGACTGCTTCGTATAGGAACGACTGCGACGATTAGCATTACCGTGCTGGGTTTTGAGATGCGAACCATAGTCCATAAGTGCCCAGTACCACTCCCGTGCCCGTCCTCGAGGCAGGGCCTGCGCAATGAGGGGCAAGAGCGCACTATCAGATACCTGCTCAATACTCGGGAAACAGTGGTGCAAGAAAACCGTACGGACATTTGTTTCTATGAGCACCACCGGCTCATTGTATGCAAACGCAAGTACCGCGGCCGCCGTATACGGACCAATACCTGGTAGTCGACGTAGCGTTGCTTCGTCACGAGGAAACTGCCCGGCGAACTCCGCCACCACCGCCTGTGCGGTTTTTTGTAGTAGCTTGGCCCGGCGGTTGTAGCCAAGCCCTTGCCACAACCGTAGAACGGCCGACAACGGTGCTGCAGCGAGCACCTCAACCGTCGGAAAGGACTCCAGAAATGACTCGTATTTCGGTATTACTCGCGACACCTGGGTCTGCTGCAACATCACCTCCGATACCAAGACGGCATATGGATCAGTGGTGAGTCGCCACGGAAGATCATGACGTCCATGCGCTTTGTAGTGTTGCCACACCGCTCGCCGCACCAGCGTAATCGTGTCACTCATGAAAAGAGCGTTGTCTCCCCCGTACCTGACCATCGCTCAATGTATGCCGCTACATCAAACTTACGTTTCGCCCCCGCAAAATTCATATAGCGAATCTTGCCAAAAATTGGTCGCTCATTCCATGCCCGGTCATGCACTCCGGCAATTGACCACATTACCCCCACCACTCCATTCGGGTCATTGCCATCAAGTTCGTAGCGATCATTGAGATAGAGCGCATCATTAATCGCGGTCTGCGCATCAGTACTCCACTCCAAGATTTTTTTGGCCCAGTACATCCGACACCAACCATGAAGTTTTCCCGTCTGCCGCAGCTGTGTCTGCATCGCATTCCAGAGCTTATCGTGTGTCGCCCCAGCCTCCAGTACCGCTCGATCATACACGTACTCACGAGCGTCTTTAGCGTGCTCTGCAATCGTCTTCTGTGCCCACTCGTGTGCACCGGCTACCTGATCGTAGGCTTCTGTATAAAAACAATAATTATCGGTCAACTCTCGGCGCACGATAAGCTCTTCCAAAAACGCGTCCTGATCTGCGCGTGAAGCAAAAGCAGCGCGCACCGCGAGCGCCACCCGCTGCGGAGCCAGTTGCCCAAAGTGGAGGTATGGCGAGAGGTTTGACTGCGCTTCTTCGTTAGGGTCATTCCGCCGCTCGTCGTAGCCTGAGAGTCGCTCATTACAAAACTCTCGCAGCGCCGCCGTGGCCGCCGCACTACCCGGCACAATCCAAGACACCACCCCTACCGAACGGTCAGTCCTAACCGCACTCAGTAAGCCTTCCCAGTCATTTGGCTCTGGTGCAGGGAGACTCGTAACAGCAGGGAGTACCGGAAACTCAGTAAGGAACTCACGCAGCAGCAGGGTCACCTTTGGCCTAAAGGTGTATGCGGCAAACTCAGCCTTGGGGCTCGCCACCCACACCGGCACGATGTTATGAGCATCAACTTCCGTGAGACGCACCGGCAACTTATCAGCCACCTGCGCCCGCCAGGCATCCGTAAAGCGCAAGGGGTTCTGATCTACCACCACCTCACCTACCTGGTGCAGGCATACAAACTCGGGGATGGTAGTAGTCGGGAGACCACGTAACAGAAAAAAACTAATGCCCCGCGCTCGCAGCGCAGCTTCAACTTCGGCGAGACCTTTAAACATAAAATCGTAGTGCCGGTAGGTCGTTTGTCCAAAGATATCCACCAGGTTAAACACCACCGCGAGCGGCACCTGACGTAGCTTCGCTTGCTTGGCGGCATAGAGAAGGGCCCAGTTATCATCAATGCGCTGATCACGTTGCATCCAGTACACCACCGGACCAGCACCAATCGGCGCCTCATTGCGGCTGCGCACTCTACGCTCGTCGAAGTCCATAGTTATTCAATCACCGTGTATTCAACACTTGGTTCCTTCGGCATAATGAGCCAGGCGATAAAGTACAACAGCGCACCCGGAAAAATTCCGGTAACGATGAGAATGACAATTGCTAAGAGCCGAAACAACACCGGATCCTGGTCAAAATATTTAGCGAGTCCGGCGAGTACACCTGCAATCACTCGCCCCTCCGCTGGTCGCTCTAATTTTTTTGTCATACCACGTGTTACAGATGATAAATCACATCCTTACGCTCCACCACCACCGGCCACTCCCGCAGCTGCGCGTGCTCGTAGAGCACAGCGTTCGGGTTAAAGCAGATAGGCCGATCAACCGCCTCTAAGAGTGGTATATCAGACTCGGTATCACCGACCGCAAGTGAGCGCTGTCGCGAAAGCTCTGGGTGACGCGCAAACACACGCTCGACGATGGTTGCTTTATTGGATATCAAGTACTCATCGGTTACCTGACCGGTAAACCGATCTTGCGGGCCGAGCTCATACATGCGCCCATACACCTTATCAAACCCATACTGCGCGCAAAACTCATCAAGGATGGTCTTAGGCGACTGCGAGATAGCAATCAGCGTATAGCCTTCGTGCTTGAGCTCACGCAACAGATCTCGGGTATAGCGATAAACGCGCTTACTATGCACCCCTACCACCTGCCGCCCCACATCAGCAAAATCACCGTAGTAGACACCGCGCAAATGCTCCCGGAAACTGGCAATCACTGACTCGATGTAGGCCTCGTAGGTGCCTTCGCGTGATTGCCAGGCACGGTGATCAGCTTCGTATGCCTCACGAGCCACTTCAGGAAAGACACCCTCACGTACCAGGGCCTCAACCAGCTCAATCAGGAGACTAGAGCGAAAGACGGAGCCATCAATATCAAAAAAAGCAACGGGGGACTCTGTGGCCATATGCGCCCTATGGTAGCACAAATTACGCCACCATTATGAAGACTGGTCGTAGTGACTGCCAGCCTGACTCTGTCAGTCGTACCGTGTCGTATCGTCCCTCTGAATCAATAATCCCAGACACCACAACCGATCGATCGGGGTGCACTGCTTCGACAAAACGCAGTGCACCCTCCCCTTCGTCATCAACCCACTCCACGAGCGCACCCGTGCGAGGCATGGCGCCACTTTGAATCCCGGACACACCCCGCAACATCTCATGCCACCGACCGGCTGGCCGTGGACGGACGGACGACCAGGCAATAGCACGCCCCTCTTGGTACAGTCGATAGGTTACATACTCACCCGGTAGGAGTGGTAGTCCGAGGCCGGCGGCTGCAAACGGGTCAGAAAGCAATCGTCGCACCGCAGCCGTGGCCGTATGATAGGCATCATACTGCTGACCAGCTTGAAGCTGCGGAAAAATATCGAGTTCGTTATATATGAGAGCATCCTTGTGCACCCACCCCCGCACCGTACCAACAAGCACTTGAGTAAACTGTCCCTCATGCCGCTCGGCTACCACCTTCGTTGCGTACGGTAGCGTTATGAGCACCGTATCAAGAGCACGAACAGGACGCTGGTAGAGGGGCGTCGCAGCGTAGGCACTGTACGCCGTGGTGTGCGTGGACAGTGGTTGCAGTAAAGCAAGCGACTCATCTACCTCCGCCGAACCCAAAGCGAGCGGCGCGATGGGTGCTGGGAGCGTCATTGCTGACGGCGCGGGCAATGCACGCTTTCCACCACTACCGAGCAAAAACTGGGTTAAGTCCGAAAGCACCGAAATGAGCGCTCGCGTATAACTCATAGAACTCAGTATTTACCGAACGGCGTGATAAATGCGTTCGGCAATCGCACCGAGGGTAATCAGGAAGACGAGCAGGAGCGGGATTGCGGCGAGTGCAGGCAGCGTGAGACAAAGACCAATAATGGCCGCACCGAGCACGATGTACAGTAGCCCAAAGCGCTGCTGCGGTCGCAAGAAGCGACGAACCAGGTCACCCATAACCGCAATTGAACCTACAGCAGCCAGTACGATGATGAGTAGATACAACACGAAGAGCAAGATGCCTACCAAGACACCCAACTGGCTTGCCACCAAAATACCCATAATAAAGGGTGTCACCAAAAACACCGCCGCACCTAAAAGCCCTGCTCGTACGAGTGAGCGCGAGGCCGCTTCAGTGACCAACTCGAGATTGCGACGCAGAAGTAAGTACCAGCTCAGTACCGCAAAGAGCAGCACTAGGATTGTTTCTGCCACGCCCTTAATGTAAGCGTATGGATCGGGCACCTCGCCGTCAGCCTGCACCACCGAGCCCGAGACAACCGCGTCAGGTGCCCGTACCAAGGTCGCCGCACTTTCGTACCGTACATCTCCTGTCACCGCTGCCCGGTCACCCAGCGTGAGGGCCCCTACGGTCACATCAACCATACCGGCTACTGGACCATCGACTCGAAGCTCGGTCACACGACCCAGAACATCATTACCAACCGCACCAGCAATCGTTCCTTCCTGACCAAAAAACAGAATATCGCCCTTAACCTCCGCTTCAGAGAGCACGCTGAGTTTGCGCGCAATCACAAAGAGGTCACCTTCAATCGTGCCAGAAATCGTCACTGATTCCGCCACCACACGCAGGTCGTCGCCGACGGTACCACTCACGTCCACCATACCCGCAAAGGCCACGGTGTCTGAGGCCACGGAACCGGTAATAGTAAGTTTACCCACCGTGGTATAAAAATCACCGGTAACCGCACCCGAAACCACCGCCTCGCTCCCAACACCATAGAGATCACCATCGGCCACCGCTTCACTCGGTACCGATACCGTGTCCTCTACCCGCACCACACTGCGGGCTTCGGCCGGGAGAGCGAGTAACAAAAAAGCGCACGAGATAAGCGCACTAACGGTCAAGAAATACTTCATAGTGGTAATTATACCACAAAAAACACATTAGAGAAGCCTCTGTCCCCGGCTACAAACAACGCAGCAGCGAGAAAACTTCGGTTGGACCCGGAGCGTCACCGGCCACGATTTCCGCAAAGCGGGCAGCTCCAAGGCGGTCTTCTGCACATATCACCATCTCGGGGGTAATCACAAAAGTCTCGGGATCAATACCAGCGCCGCGCAAGAGGTCTTTTTGGGTATCTGAGAGCGGGAGCGAGGAAAGCGGGATAGGTTCTGACAGGACCGGAGTCGTAGCCTCGGTAGGTTCTGGTGCGGTCTCTTCGACAGATTCATTCACGCTCACTGGTTCCGTATCACGCGGCACGGTCGTGTTGGACGCAGACGGTAGCACACCATCCTCAGACACCTCTACCGAATCCTCGGGCGCGAGCGCCATCTGTACGTATACAAATGCCGCCACCGCCAGCGCGAGCACGAGTACCATGAGACTACAGCTAATGATAAGAAATCGCTTCATGGTCGGGTGGTGTACTCAATCGGTGCCTGCAAGATAGCAATAATGGTGAAGGCCAGCATAAAGAGGAACAGGGCTGAGGTAAAAAGCGCTACGCGTGGACGGGATAATTCCATCTGGCCGTTGTACCAGTTACGAACATAAAGAAATGAGAAGATGAAGCGCAAAAACGCCATACCGTCACAGTGTACCAAAACCTTTTCCCACAATCACGAGCACTCTCCCCTACTCTGGCGCTGCCGTGAGCTTAACGGAGACAGTTTTCTCTGTACCGGCTGACCAGACGCGTAGCTCGATTGTTGTATCGACCGCCTTACCACGAAGCACTGTTGCCAGGTCACGGTGACGCAGTTCCTCACCGTCAATGGTAAGAATGATGTCGTTCTCGCGTAGTCCAGCCTTGTCGGCTGGCGACCCTGGCATCACCGCCAATTCTTCACGACGCTCACCACGAACAATGATTGCCCCGTAGTCAATGGGCAGATTATTGAGTGTACGCAACTCCTCCGTGACCATTGCGTAGCGAACACCCAGAAATGGTCGCACGATGCTTCCTGTTGTCTCCACTGATTCCACCACTCCACGGACAACCGCTGCCGGCAACGCAAAGCCGATATTATCGGCACCGCGGGAGGTTGCCACATTCACCCCAATTACCTCTCCCCGCAGATTGAGAAGTGGCCCACCAGAATTCCCCGGATTAATCGCGGCATCGGTTTGAATGACATCATTAAGAGCTTCACTGCGACCAAAGCCGTCACTGGCTACAATTGAGCGTGAAAGACCTGAGACCACGCCGACGGACACAGAATTACGAAACTCAGCCAAGGCGTTACCAATCGCCACCACCGGCTCTCCGAGTCGCAATGTGTCCGAGTCACCAAAACTGAGATGATTGAGTTCAGTACCCGCAGGCAGATTGGTGATCTTGAGTACCGCAATATCAAGCTGCGGATCACGTGCGAGCACCTCAATCTCATAATCAGTTCCATCGCTGAGGAGTACTGAGTACCGAGCCTCGGTATCGTCGACCACATGGCGATTGGTAACGATCACCCCATCACTACTGACCACAAAACCGGAACCGCCACCCACCTCCTGCTCTTCGGTCCCATTCTCTCGCACGCGAGGGATTGAAAATGCTCCTCCCCAAAACCCAAACGGATCCCACTCTTCATAGTAGCGCTCGTATACCGGAACATCCTTTGTGACTACGACCGACACTACGGCGGAGTTTACCCGCTCAACCATATCAGGAATCGTATTGGCTTCAGTAGACCAGACTGGTGATTCATGCAGAAGTACCGGCACTTCCGCCGAGGACAAAAACGCTGGGCGTAGTTGCGGAGCAAAGAGTAACAATATCGCCAGAACCGCCAATGAGAGGAAACTACCCAACACGCCACCTCCTACCGCAAAAACAACGAATAGTGATTTTCGCATACGATACGTCAATTACGTAAGTATTACGCTCCTTCTCCCTCAGGTCTTTCAAAGAGTAGCCGGCCTCGATCCCACATCTCTGGATGATCATGCTTTTCCTTCAGCCAATACCACCATTCCGCACCCCAGAGGTACTGACGGTCGTAGCGTGTACCGCGCGCATACTCAAGGATGTCATTAAACTTGTGCACATCCATCCGTGAGAACTGAATATCGAGCGGTGTCTCCACCACCGGCGCAATGAGCCATGGCTCGGCAGAGAGTTCAATCAGAACCGTATCGCGTTCACCATACCAGAGCTTGAGTAGTCGCTCCTTCACGCGGTACGCCCACGGTGGCAGCACGGTCCGGAATTGACCTAACTCCGGGTTCCAGAAATACACATAGACACTCGTACCGAAGATATCGCCACGCGAAAATGCCCCGTACCATGTTCCTAAATTTCCACTATCAGTGACGAGGACTGGCCGAGTCGGGTCGAGTTCACGCACGAGCGCAAGTTCTGCATCAAGTAAGTCATAGTCGAGCTCCCCACAGTGCTCAAAGGCAAATACGCGCAAGAACGGTTCATTTTCTACCTGCCAAATTTTTACCGCCGGACTATCCTTATAGCGCTCGACGACCGTCTCTACGTACGACAGCACCTCGGCATTCTTGGCTTCGCGCGGATAACTCCGTACCCACTGCGGAATATGGCACTCCGGCCAGCGCGGCAAGCGTCGCCCCACTGCCAGGACCACTTCCGCCCCCACCTCCTCCGCTCGACGAATTTGATAATCGAGTTCTTCAAAATTCCACTCATCGTTCTTCGGTTCGACCATCGGCCAATGAGCAGCCAGGCGTAGGTGCCGCACCCCCAAATCATCGAGGATAGCGTCATACGCTTCTTGCCAATCCAACCCGAGTTCACGGGCATAGCCAGTATTAAACGACATGCCATAGGTAATACGCTCAGGGACCGGCTTCTGCGCTAACCAAGTGACAAGCAGTACACCAAGGAGTGCAAGCGCAAGACACACCAAGATAAAAAACTTCAAAATCCGCATACTACCAATTGATGAACAAAATCAGGTACCCCACCACTATGAGCGCAACATACAAGACCTGTCGCAAGACCACCTGCGGGCGTGTGTCCTGTACGGCCGCACTATTAG
>JACCDR012301836.1_pt1 | contig 10262 bp, 11 predicted proteins | sample 7446431 | NCBI WGS metagenome assembly JACCDR01 (sample SAMN15323443, study PRJNA562643) | freshwater metagenome | isolation source: river surface water | place: USA:Blue River Watershed | collected 2017-08-17 | reverse complement strand
GGTGGAGCTGCTGGAGCCCCTAATTCACCCAACTCGACCGCTGGAGTTTCTTTACCTGGAGCCTGCTCGCCTTCTGGCTTCTCGCCTTCAAGCTCAGCATTCTCTTGATCTTTCCTCATTTGTTTACGCTGCTTCTCTTTCTTCTCATCACTCATTAGTTTTGCACCCATGTCTTGAGAAGCCATAGCACCACGTACCTTAGCTAAGATATCATCAATACGAGTTGCAATATAGTTGTTAGCATCTAGGGCTCTATTCTGTGCTTCAGCTAAACTTGGGAAGTAAGCTGAGATACCCTTGCTATCAAACATCATGTCTAAACGGGCTAGACGTCTAGGCATTTCTCTAACCTTGTAATAGGTAGAAATATCTTCTAGTTCAGAAACAATTTCCTCCATAGTAACGCCTTTGAAAGTAGCATCAAGTTTACTATCTAAACTTGTACCCGTACCACCAGAAGGTGTATCACCACCAATAGGCGGAATATCATCTTCAGTTACTTCCAGAGGTTCTTCTTCGGCTGGAGCATCTCCCTTAGCTGGTGCTTTAGGTTCCGCTTCAGGAATAAAAGCAGGAGGGTTTCTATCTGGTGGAGGGCTATCCGTCATTGGAACGTCTTCCAAAGCGGCTGGTGGAGGAGGTGGGGCAACTGGTGGAGCCACTTGAGCTTCTGTTACCATTAACTCTTCTTCATTGTCTTTAACTTCTAGTTCATCATCTTCAGCGCCAGTAACATCGGCTTCTGTTTTATTTCCATCATTCATATTTTCACTGAACTGTTTAATGGCTAGTGGTTGTGGCTTTTCAGTTTGAGCCACTGGGGCTGCTGGGGTCGTTGCTGGCAAACCACCTGGAGCGCCTTGTGGTTCGGCTGGTGGAGGTGGAGGAGATGTATTTGGCACTGCACCACCTTCTGACTGCCCTTCTGGTGCAGTTTCGCCGGCTGCGCCAGGGGTCTGTGCCAAAGAATACAGCATCTCAGCAGCTTTAGTGAATCCACTACGCTTCAGAACGTTTCCCTCACGAACAATCATATCTTCATATAGACGAGTAGATACGCTTAGTTTATTGACAAGTTGAACTTTCTTCTTGAGAGTATAAATTGCTTCCATCAAGTTTTCTAGTTCGGAACCAGCAAACTCTTGTCCGTCTTGAGAGCGAAGTAACTTCTCAGCAGAGTCTAAACGCCCGATAATTTTGGAACGTTGTTTCTCAATGATCTGTCTTTTCTCTTCTTTACGTTCAGCATCTTCACGAACATCATTGACAGCATTAGCATCAGATGGAGGCGCCATCTCTTTTTGAGCGTCTGGCTTGATATGAAGAAAATAGCCAGGCTGTCCATTTTCATACCAGACTTGTGCAAACTTATATTTCATATGAGCCCCTTCTTCGTGGAACTTTAACCAATTCAAGAAGTCGTAGATTTCCATTTTCTGCCAACCCTGAGTAGCATTCTTGATTGCATCACGATATTGGAATCCGGCCTTCTGCTTATAATGAATATCCTTTAGCGCTAACATCCACCTTTGCATATCATGTTGAGCCGCAATAGGTTGGTACTGATCATAGTTAGGGTAAGCCTTCTTATCCGAAATGTAAGAATAAAACTTAGGAATAAACTTACCATAGTCAATACCATGGTTATCGAAGAATTCCATAAGCTTCTTCATTTTTTCTTCCATTTCAGGAGTGAGCTGTAGCTCCTCATCCGAATATGGCTGAGTGGCCCTCTCCAACTGCTTTTTGGATGGCATCTCGATAATAGGTTTGTTGGAAGGCTTATTCTCTGGCATTACTGGTTATTCAACTTTTTGTTAATAGTTTCGTTGAGAAGTTTGGCCTCAGCAAGTTTCATATCAGTATTAAGTGGCTGTTCTTGAGTAGGTGGTTTCAATTTAGCCATCTTCTCCTGAAATAGCTCCATGAACAACATAGAGCTTTCTAGGTCCAATTGAGACAAAACATCTCGTATTACATCATGAAATACCGAAATATGCTGATCTACTGCCTGCAAAGTCACGTTGTGCTGGATAACCAAATCTGCTGGGTTCTCAGTGAATTTATAGTATTTCTCCAAAAGACCGCCCAGCAACTCGCCATACTCGATCAAAACACGGTCGATCTTAGTATTGATATTACGTGGATCTTCTTGAATTTCATCAAAAACTTGACCCAAACGTGTCTCAATAGCCAGACACAATTGTGCTACCATTTGACGTACGTCTATTTCTTTACCAGCTAATTCCAACATTTTACTCTTGTAAGTGGAATTACCCTTGACCGCTAATTCTAGCTGATCTTCTGTACTGGTAGCTACAGCTTGCTTGGTCTTCAACATGTCCTCACGGATCATGGAATAAACATCCAAGTAATTTTCTTTGAATACTTTAATTGACTTTTCAGCAACTACAAATTTAGCTTCACTAACGTTAGTATATTTAGCAGCTAACCAATCATGAATATCTTTTGCAGGATAATCTAATACTAGCTTTGCAATAATTTCATCTTTATCTGGGTGTTCCAGAATTTTCTTGAGTGCGTTTTTGTTCATTCAATTTCTCCGTCAAACGGTCTAAGAAAAGCTCAGCCATTCCCGGGTCTAACTGTGACAAAACCTCTACTATAGCCTCTTGAAACTCTTCTAAATGCCGATCAATTGTATACCGGTCAATCACTTGTTGTAACCGAGTCTGCCCTCACGGGTATCAAAGATAGCATGGAATGGAGTCTCTAATCCGCCAGTCTGTTGAGAAACATCTCCACCAGGAACTTTTGAACCATTAGCTAATTCGAAACCAGTTTCAAAATTGTAAGTCTTCTTGTCTAATTCACATTGCCATACGTGCTCGCCTACACGCGCAATCTGAGCGCCTGCATGATCTGGACAGTAACGTGTACTGAGTGGAGCTTCTAGAATCTTGTATTCTTTAGTGAAACCACTTTGCTCAATAGCCTTTTCAGATTTACCAATCTGATTATACTTGTGAAGCTCTTTGCGTGGGTCTTCATACTTTTTTCTAACTTCATCAACCCTAGCATCTACTAAATCTTTACGCTCAGCATAAGCATTTGGCGGAGCTGCAATAGTTAAAAGAAGTTCATCTAAAACAGATGCAATTCTCTTTAGTTGAGGATCTCCTGATTGATCGAAAGCATTTGCCAAAGCAGCAGTCTCTTCGATGGAATCCGATGTAATAACAGATTCAGTTGGTGATTCAAGGACATCTACTTCATCAGCAGCTTTCTTGAGTAGCTCGGCAGCTAGGACACAAGACTCTGCGACTACTTTCATGCACTTCTCATCAGCCTCAGCAAGCAATAAAGCTTCATTGTTTGGGCTCTCAAGCCAAGAAGCCATGGCATTTAATAGTTCAGCGATTCTCATTGGTACCTCTTTAAAATTTGCTCAAGTCGAGAGTTGCCTTCTTTTCTAACATGTCTCTCGCGGTCTTCCTCGATTTGCCTATCTCTTTCTTCAAGCTTGCGTCTATGCATCTCGTCTCTCATGATAGGATCTTCTTGATCTGGCGAGTCCTGCTTTAATCTTTTAGCCTCTTGCATCTGACGACTCCACTCTTCTTCTGGTGGTAGAACATTCATGCGTTGTTGGGCCACTTCCTCTGGAGCATTAAATAAACCTTCATTAGTTCTCTGTCGCTCCCTACTTCTTAGAATAGTTAAGACTTCTCGCATAATCTCTGGGTCAGTAAAAACCTTTGTTTTTACGTTTTCACTCTTATTGATGAGATCAATTACCCTTGGTTTCAATTCCGGATTATCCCAGACTTTGTTAAAGATTTCCGCATCATCTAAGCGGTGATGTACTGCCAGCGGAGTAAATCTAAATCTAAACTGTTCTTCCGCAGTAGGCTCTCTAACCATAGGCTTTACTGGGCCGCCCATAATGGTTTCATCGCTTTTAGCAAGAACCTTCAGCTTTTCTGCTTGCTTGTGTAAAATACTAGCCAGCTTCTTATTAACTACTTGTTCCCACTTAGACAGTGCCATTTTCAATTCATTGTCTGAAGGAACTCTTCTTTGGACTTCAGCCCAGTGTTTTCTGATACTATTCCTAATAGTTACATGACCTTTATCTTGTAAGCTGTCAATAATAGCTAAGATACCATTAACTTTAGTCAACATATCTTGGGGAGTAGAATCAAAAATTTTCTCGTTCAAATCCTTCATTAAATTAGTTATCTGTCGGGAGTGAATCTCACCAAGACTGTCTAATATGATTAGGATATTGTAAGCTTTGACGAAAGTTTTTGGATTAATGTAATTATCATAAGCATCCTTCAATTCCCTTTTGACACTATCAAATGTCTCTTTGGGAGATGCAGCTTCAGACTTGAGCCCATATTTCGTCTCAAATAATCGAGCAAGTCTAAATAAATTCATTGGTTACCCGAAAATCTTGGCGTTAATGAAGGAAGCCCCCTCATAAGTCTCGTCCATACCCTTACGGTATAGTGGACGGCAATATCCGTTCTTATCTTGGTATACCTTGTTAATTGGTAGGCCGGTGTGTGAGCAGATTGGATACTCACTGTTAGCGTTCTTAATCATCTTAGAGCACTTAGTCTCAGCGGTTTTAACGCCAGATAATCCAGACATATACAAATTGAATGCAAGAGCATAAGCCTTCTCATCACCAGCGTTAGCTAGAACATTGAGAGCATCTTCTGCCTTAGCATAATTTTCATCAGCTAATGCTTGACGTAGATTATTGACAATTTCGCTTGGCTTGAGTGATGCCATATTAGAAGCAACGGCAGCCACCTTGGAGTCACTCTTGTTCTCAGATACTAAGCTGTTGATGCCTTTTCTATCGAAAGAAGCAATAGAACCGTTACACAACATAACAGTTGGCTTCTGTAGTTTGTCATTAGCAACCTTGACTGGAACAGTGAAAGCTACCTTACCGGTGTCCAAAGAGACTCCACAGAAAATAGTGTTTTCATCATTACCTGTAACAACTACTTGGTGGCTGGCGAATCCCATGGATTGTAGTTCGCGAGAGATGTGGTTCTTAGCAGTTCCAACTTTTTCTGCACCGAATCTCCAGGAAGCGAGCCCCTGTGGAGTAGTGAACTTTTCTTCAAAAGAAACGAACTCATCAGATTTTGGCAGAGCGACATCTGCTTTAGCAGCGGCTTCAACCTTAAGTCCAACAACTTGATCTTGGAAGAATTCAGACTTACCCTGACGCTCAGCGTTCATGCGGATAACTGCCATTTCAGCGGCAGTAACTTCACGCTTATCACTTGCGGCATGAGTCAAGGCAGTAAGGATATCAGTGGCGCCAATCTTAGTCTTGGTACCAGCCTGTTGCTTTAGGTAAGCTTTGATAGTGGTGTGATTAAGATCTTCTGGACCAGTATTTCCCATGAATACGTCTGGCTCAACTACATCATTCTTGGTCACTTCAACTGGAACGTAGAAACTAGTTACACCCTTTGGAGTATCATAGTCTGCCTTAATAACGATGAACTTATCATTGCCATCACTAACGGCCAAATGAGATGGTCTGAGGTTCCATGCATCTAAAGTAGAACCAACTGACTTCATAGCTTTATCAGCTACTGGCTGTGAGTATAGCTTCAATGGAAGGTGCTTATCGAAAGCGCTTGCGAGGGCATTAGCCATAACCTGATCACCAAATTGGTACGGGTTAATTTCTGTGACTGCCTCATCGCGTTGATAAGTAGTAATTTCTGGCTCGGCTGTTTCGCCAAGCTCATCTGATAGCAACTCGGCAACTTTAGTGCCATGTTGATACAGTTTGCCGTAAAGTGACTTTAGTTCTGCTTTACGAATGAAGTTTGTGTTGTTGCTAGCCATCTTGTCGATAATTCTGGACATAGCGCCAAGAGTTTTATCTTGAGGGTAAACTTCAACATAACGTGCTAGCTTGGCGGCTAAAATCGGAGTTGGGATTCTCTGATTTCCGTCTACTGCCTTTGCTAAGGAACCGACTAGTTGATGTATTTTATCAATGCTCATTGAATACCTATTCCGTTAAACCAGTTCTGGGTATCGCTTGTATACTTCTAATCTAGCTGTCTCACTTAGCTGACTCAAAAGAGCTTTGACGAGCTTCTTATTGGTAGCAAGCTTTTCTGGTAGGTACTGCTCAGCCTTGTGCAACTCGGAGCTTGGGATTCCAAGTTTAGCAGATGCCATTCTTACAAGGGGGTCACCCTTGTAAGAAATTTGCAAATCATGACCATTCTTAGTTACGAATACACCCCAAGGATTCTTCGCAGCAGCGGTCTTCTCATTTTCTTCGTCTGCATCATATAGAGCAACGATATAATCGCCATCATCTGCGCTTTGGATTTGCCACAGATCAGCACCCTTGTCGCCGTCTTTAAACCTAACTACATCAAAAGCCACAGTTTCTAACTGATCTTTAACATCAGAAAGACGATATGCCTTCTTTTGAATTTGGGCCAAACCTGAGTAATCTATCGAAAATTTTGGCATCATGTCTCCCGTTGAACAGAACGTACCCTATCTTAAATAGAGTAATATTGATAATATCCTGCACTTTATTGACAGGCAATCCTACTACGTAGATTTCAGAATATTACCACTTTTCATCGCGAGCATCGCTCATTTTCTTGAGAATATCCTTGATCTTCTCATCATTTTCGATGATCTTGCGAATTTTCTTTCGGGCTCCACCATAAATCTTCTTACCATTCTTATAATCAACGTTTCCATTGAGAGACTTGGTAATAGAGCTTTGATTGACATTTAGCATCTTAGCTATCTCCATTTGAGTATAGCCATCAGCATATAGCCTGATTACTTCTCTTTGTCTTGGGGTCAATAGTGTGTCTACAACTCTCCAAAACTCTTTCTTGAGCTGTTCTTCCAGCTCGATTAAATCTTCGTTATAATCAAATGGATTAAGCCTTGCAGAGATACTATCCTCATTGCAAAAAGCTTCCATCATATCATTTGAACAAACGGTTTCCAGCAAAACCCATTGGTACTTATCAGATCTGTTTTTTCTACGTTCACGTTCCATCTTTAACCCCTAGATACTAAAAGACACAATCACAATATATCAATAGAGGAAAGACGGAATTTTCTAAGAAATTTCAGTCTTTGACGACAAAAGACAAGTCCCCATGATCACTAATTCCACCCTTAGTGATGTACTCATCTATGTCTTTGAAGTCGTCTGGCAAGTAAAAATTACGAATGTTGGCATATTGCCCATACTTACTAATGATCTGTTTCCTCCCTTTTTGGCCAGCTTCATCATTGTCTAATAACAAAAACAGGTTATTAGAGTATCTGCTAATGACGGAAAATTGATAGGCCGTCATAGAAGAGTTTCCTAATGCCACAATATTCCTTAAACCAATCTCAGAAGCTTTAATTACATCAATTTGGCCCTCTACAATATAAACAAATCCTCGATCTAGTATATGTTGTTTATTTTCATATAAGCCAAAAAGTAAGCTTCCTTTTTCGAATTTGGTATTTTTGTACTTAGAAATACCCTTTTCTTTCTGATCCTTATCAGAAAGGATGGTTCTACCAACTAACCCCGCCACTCTTCCATATGGATCTCGGAATGGCATAACCAAGGGGTAATCCTCAAAATAGCAGGACGGCACCTTGCGAGGGAAAAGGGCGTCCTCAATCTCTTTTATAAAGAGAAGCTTCTCCTTGTGTAGCATTTCCTCGCCCACCAAATCAGCAAGTACTGAGATATTCTCAACCCCTGGAAAGTAGCCAAACTGGAAAATCTCTTGACTTTCTTCTTTAAGACGAGAATCAAGATACAACTTACTTGGCCGAGCCCCTGGATAGTTCTGCAACAGAAAACGGCACGATTCAACTATCTTTTTTAACATTTAGACATCTTTGTTTGCGGTTCGTAGCTTATCCTTCAACATCATTTTGAAGGGCTCACTTAGGTGAGTATGCGGTTTCGAGCATCCGGGGCAGACTATATCATCGCCAACTATCTTGGGTTGCGCCTCTTTTCCACAACTTTGGCACTTAACTCCAAAGGCTACCGCCTGTTTTTGCCTAAATTGTTTAAGTGCCTTCATTTGAACTTTAACGAAATAGGTTACGTTAGGCAGTTCCTGATCACATAAACTACAGTATACCTTATCAGTCTTTGAATCCAAATATGGTTCCATTTGACTTCCAGTACCCTTACACCCTTTGTGTTGACAAAACATTGCGAATGGCATTATACTACCTCATCTAGAAGAACGCCAATCAGTTTGTCAGTGTTCTTTGGATATTCAACGTCTAGAATAACCTTTTGATCTCCAGTACCGCTTACACCACAATGGGGCACAATCACCTCATCACGATTTCTAGACTGCGGTTTAATCTGAATTTCTTTGTCCCCATGAATAGTTTTCACATTACGTTTGCATCCACGCAAAGCATCTAATAACGGAATAGTCAAACGACTAATTACACTAGAGCCCTCTATATTTAAACCTGGCTCGGGTGTAACATTTATATGTAAAAAGGCATCGGTATGCTGATCGGCCAATCCCATGAAGGAGCCTGCGTAATTTCCCATACCTTGCAATCGCAAAATGTTGCCATCTAAAATTCCCGCAGGTACAGACACGTGCACAGACACGTCTGCGTGGACAGTTCCATTACCATGACAGGCGGCACATGAGGTTATATTAGCCTGTCCATGACATTCAGAACAGGTGCTAACCATAACCATATTACCTTGTCGATTAACAACTTGACCTTTACCACCGCACGTTTTACAGCCGTTGTTGAGCTTGATCTCTCCAGCTCCTCCACAGTCTTGACACTTACTTTGTCGTGAATACTTGATTTCTTTCTTACATCCTAATACAGGCTCTGTAAAAGAGATTGTTTGGTGAACTTCAATATTCTCTAGTTGAATAACCTGTTGTCTATGAAATCCGCCTTGATGGTAAGAAGGCCGCCTATCTTGCGGATCTGTCCCTTTACCAGTCTGAATGATTTGGTAGGCTTCATTGATTTTCTTGAACTTAGCCTCAGCCCCCGCGTCCTTATTTACGTCGGGGTGGTACTTTTTAGTAAGTTCTCGGTACTTTTTCTTGGCCTCCTCCGGGCTCGTGCCCTGGGCCAATTCTAAAGTTGCGTAGGCTTCTCTAAGATTCATTTCTTCTTACCCTTGCGCTTGACCAAGCCGGCCAAGACTCTTGCGTGATAAAGGGCGACCGCCATGCCGTCAGCTTTGTCGTAACTTTCGACCTTGATGTTGCCCTTTTTATTATACTCGTAAGGAAATGTAATTCCTAAATGTTGGGCGACAAGGGCCGGCATTTCTTCTTTTTTTGGTAATTCTTTGCCGGTCTTCAATCCATGGCGAATAGTCATTACACTATAAAGTGTTGGTGAATTACCCAAATAGTCATAAGAAGTCAAACAGATCATTCTATTAAATGTAGTTAGCATTATGATAGTTTTTGCCGTACTCTTGCCTTTCATAAATTGAATTATCTCTTCAATTGCAATATGGTCTGGCTGAGCATCTACAATAACCTTTTGTACTTTATTTCTAGTATCTACTATTCTCTCAATAATAGTACCCTTCTTAAGCGGTTTAATATATCCAGCTTTGACAAACGAAATACTGTTATTAGTATCATCTAAAGTTAATACACAATAACCAATAGTAGTGGAAGAGGCATCAAAGCCAAGTATAGTTTTTACCATACTTGGTAATATAACCTTGAAAAACAAAAAGCCCATAACAGTGAAGTTATGGGCCTTTTGACTATCTAGGGAGTGATAGGTGACTTAGGACTGAGGAGCTTGTCCGTCTTCATAAGAAGGGAACGAGTTCTCTAATTCTTCATCATCAGTCATGCTGACGGCTGGAGCGGCAGCCTTGGTGCTCTTCTTTGCAGCAGCGGCAGGAGCCGAGGCTGAAGGAGCTGGTGCACCGTTGGTCGTTACACCATTGATCTTGTCCAAACGCTTCTGAACAATTTCAGGAGTAGGTGGAGTGACTCTTCGCTTTAGGTCATCAAAATCAATGCTGTCCTTAATTACTTGATCAGCAGCAGATAGTGGCTCTTTTGGTAAAGCCTGGACTGAGTAATACCCAGTAGCCCCACCGTTTTTATCAACCTCAATGTTGATATCATACTTGGTTGGATCCCCAAATCTTGGGTTCTTGTTATACTTTCTAATCTGTGAGCACACAGCGAAAGAGATATCCAAAATCTTGTAAGAGTTGGTCTTGCGGGCAATGACGC
>JACCDR011581595.1_pt1 | contig 10262 bp, 15 predicted proteins | sample 7446431 | NCBI WGS metagenome assembly JACCDR01 (sample SAMN15323443, study PRJNA562643) | freshwater metagenome | isolation source: river surface water | place: USA:Blue River Watershed | collected 2017-08-17 | reverse complement strand
CTGCGGATGCGCTGGGGCTCCGTCACTTCGGGGGAAGCTTTTTCTTCCGAGGGTGGTAGCAGCTGCTCGTAGGGGTTTCCATCGAACAGTCGTGCGAAAGGTGTCAGCGACACCTCTCGAATTCCCAGGTGCTCTATCGCGCAGATGGCCACCACGGGCTCTTTAGTCTGCGCGTCGCGGCACTCGGCGAGAAGCACGTCTCCATTCTCGAATGCGCGTTTCAGCGTCGCAAAATTATCCGCGTGGTGCTTCAGAATAGTCACTTCTGAGTCCTTCGGGTTGGTTGTCTTCGATAACAGCGGCACGTTCCCATTCGATGCGGATCTTCGCTGCCTCCAGGACTACGGAACTGCCGATGGCTTCGCCCGCGAACGTTTGCTGGAAGGCGTCGAGCTTGCCTCGAAGTAAAGCCTCTGCGACGTAGAGCGGGCCCCCATACTCGTCGCACAACTTCTGGGCGCCGATCGTTGGCATGTATCACCTACTTGTAGCTAGAAAAGAACGAGGGTGGAAGGGGCGCTTGATGGCGCCCCTACCGTTATTGGGTTTTGTACAAGAGTTACAACGGCTTTGGATCTTTGAGCCGGCGGATGATTCGGCCGTCAGAATCCTCCACCAGGATCCGGTCAGCCTGGCGGTGTACAAGTACTGGCAGCTTTTCAGGCTCCTTGCACCGAATTACGAGCCCAACGTCGTCCACGTAGTCGACCTTGAACCCTCTTCCTGTTTCCTCGACGAGTCGGTTGATGCGCGTGATGAGATCCACCTCCTCGCTGCGGGTTAGGTCTCCGCGTTGTGCCTCTTCTCGAAGCCTGCAGATGTCATTGCAGTAACGCCGGGTCTTGGCCACAACCTGTTGTTCTTGAGACATCACTTACCTCGTACTCGGTATTTGAGCGGCGTACTCCCCGCCCGTTTTGGTACTACCTTGGTTTCTTCCGCCCCGAACCACTCAAGGCGGTTTTCTTGCACTAGCTCGAAGAGAATGTCGATGACACGTCCGTGCGTCAGCGTGGGCTCATCGAGTCGTAGCTCGAAGTGGTAGACGATGGTGGTCTCTCGTCGCCACGCCCTCTTCTTTATGTAAGCGACGATTCGTTCGCGTATGCGTACCCAGCAGAGATTGCACTCAAGACCATCCGACCCTCCGAAGCAGTATGGCCTCCACTTCTTGCAGCGCACGCACAGGAATTGGCGCCCCTCGCAACTGGTGTCGCACGTCTTGTCCGTACGAGCTGGGCAGGTGGGGCACGTATTTCCCGGGAGCTGCCGAAGCTGTTCGACAGGGACAGGGCCGCTATCGTCGAATCCTAGTGAGCGAAACGTGCTCAGCTTCACTCTCTTTTTCTTGCGCATCAATCCTCTCCCCTGTCGTTGGATCTACAAATGCCACGAGGTTCAAACGCCGCGCTACGACACAAGCGCGGTTCGGTTCCTTGTCGTAGAAGCCCCGGCATACAGCCGCGTCTCCTCGCGCTGTGGCCTTGTGGCAGATGAAGTATTTGTCGTTCTTGCGCAGCCCAGTAAGCAGTTGGTCACGCCGCGCATCTGTCACAATCTTGTTGCCGGAGAATAAACACTCGTCGCAGCGACGCGCCGCCACCTTCAGTCCTACGCCCCGCACATAAGCGTCGGTGCGCTTCGCACGACGATTGCCCGTCTTTTTACGTACGCGGCACCAGTCTGGGCGGAACATCTCGGGGAGCTGAACCCCGTGATGTTTCTTGACCGAGTCAACAAAGTCATCCCACGCCGCTGGTGACAGCTGAACGCCCCGACAGTCTACGCAGGCGACGCCGCGTTTTAGTTGCTCCTCGAAGCCGTAGTGCACGTCGATGCCGGTCTTTGAAAATCGCGCGACGGTACAACCCTTGCGATCGGTAACCCAGATGACGTTGCCGTCCGTCGTGATCTGAAATCCTTTGACTACTTTTTCTCGATGAGGCACGGTCCTCCTCAGTTGGTTCACAATTTGCTAGGCGGGGCGGTTCACACGAACACGCGAAAGAATCGTGCGATGAATTTCCCTCAGAATTGCCGAGAGGCCTCCACACGTCTTCAGCAGCTTTCCGGGCTCGCAAACGCCCTCGACATCGATCTCCTTCGTTTGGAAGATGACCGCCGAGACACGGAGGTCTTAACCTCGATGGTGCAGAAGTTCCGCGAGGCAGGAAGCCTCAGTGAGGATCTTTTGCACCACTACATCCCGGCGGTGGAGGGCGAGGAGCCTTGCGTTGCGGTGGCGCTCAAAATCGCTCACGAGGAACTTTTCCGCCGGGTCATCGGTGCGCGTCACGATCTGGAGGTCATGACGCGCCGCCGGGACGTCGCGCGAGCGCAGCCGCGTCTTCGCCGCGTCGGGTAGTGCGGGCCCTACGTTTTCGATTTATTTGAGAGTGCGTGGAGCTCCAAGCATTCTTGGCAGACTCCTGCGTCGGCGCGGTACGGGTTGTTCATGTCTAAGTACTCGACCATGCCGCACTGCACTTCGACCGCACCGGGACGTTCAGCGGGCATTTCAAGCACGAGGTGCCAGAGTCCGTCCACGCATACTCCGTAGCGTTTGCCTTTGAACCCTACGTAAAGGTCACCGCTTTCGAGCGCGTTGAAGACGGTCTTAGGAGCGGATCTCTGCGCCCTAGGACTGGCGTTGGTTTGCGACGAGATGGGGGTGCGTTTTGTGTTCTTCACAGATCTGTACCTTCTGCAAAAGTCCGGTAGGGAGCCCGAACGGGTCGTGCACGCGGTACCACGCCTCGTAGGCGGCTAGCTTTGGGCAACCACCAACCTCGCAGCGCTCAACGTCGTCACTGTCATCGCCATCCAAGTCTTGCTGGCGTAAGAAATCCCTGAGCTCGCTGATCAAGGCTTCGCGGGGCATGGTCTCCGCTTCGGCGCGTGCCAAGATTTCCTCGAGCCCCAAAACCGTGCTTTTGTCGATCATTCCTCGTCGCTTTCGTCGCCAAGGATCTGCGCCATCTTGTCCGCCTCTTCCGCGGACAGAAACTGGTCGTAGCTGCCGGAGAAGATGGCGTCGCACAGCTCGCCACGCGCCTCCGACGAGAGCTCCTGATCTTCGTTCAAGTCTTTGACCGCCTGTGACCAAATGCGGAGGTACGCCTCGCATTCACTGACACGTACATGAGTTGCTTTACTTTCGAGTAACGCAGTGAAGTTTTGGACGTGTCGATCAGCGATCGCAAGCTTGGTTTCTTTGGTCAGGGCAGCGTCGACTTGTTCTTTGATGCTCATGTTACATACTCGTGCAGCGTTCTTCATCCAAGCAACGCGCGTAACGCTCACGACATCGGTCGTAGCAGCGTAATCGTTGCAAACTTCCCCCCGCCGTTGTTTCGCTGCAACGTACCTCGCAGCGGAATTTCCTCTTGCCGCACTCCGTTTCCGGAAAGGCGCCTCGTCCGTAGGAGAACAAGCTAACTACGACGGTGGCCAGCAGCGCGGGCTTCACGCTCTTCATCCTCCTGCCTATCTTCCTCTGACACACGCGCCATTTCCTCATCCGTAAGCGGGCGGAACTTGCTGTGGAACCCTGCCTTGTCTGTTGTCCACAGAACCAGCATCGGCAGGACGACGTACGTCACTTTGCTCGAGGAGATCTCGTCGATGTAGACGTGCTGCTTGTCGCGCTTTCGTACGTAACGTCGGCCGACAACCAACTTCCAGGCCGGCTTGGTCTTGCTAGACGTACTTTTCTTTTTGGATGTCATCGTTGGTTAACCTCAAAGCGCATTGTGGTAGCGGCTGGCGAAAAGGTTTGCGTGCAGTTAGCTGCGGCTGCGACGCAGGGCTCCGGCTGAGTCACACAATCACAGGCGTCACAGGTGGGGCAGACATCCAGCCCATGCTCTTCGCAAGGAAATCCGATGGGGCAGGATGCCGCCAAACGCAGCCTACAGCTTTGGGCGTGCGCGGCTTTCACGTTACAAGCGCATTCGATAAGCTGGCACACGTGGCACCCAAGTACGGTCACGTCGCCTTTGAGTACGTTGAATCCGCGACAGACAGCCACAACGGCATTGGCTTTTATCTTGGCCATGGAGCCTCCTTCGCTTCTCTTATGCCGCGTTCGGTTCAATACTTCTACCGTGGCCCACGTCGTTGAATTTCCTCGTAAGCTCGAATGGACCACAAAAACGTTGTGGGTCGCCAAGGTGCGCGGGACCAGCCTTCACGCGCGTATAGAAGCCCGGGACCCGGACGGTGACTTCGTCTGGTACGCCTGGAACGGGCCCTGCCTCATTTCTGCCGGCGCCGAGCGGACGCTAGAAAAGGCCAGGGACAAGGTCCGGGCCTCGCTCGAGCAGAACGTGCTCGTTGTACGTGTATTGCCGCCGGGCGACTGACCTGGGGTTTGGCCGAGAGCCCTTGCTATGATCGCTTTGAGCAGGTTCTCCAGATGTCAAACTTCGTCGCGGCAGCCCCCTCTCCTGGTCGACAGCAGCGCATTGTCGTGAACGGCACGGGTGGCCGCACCCTGTTGAAGGCCTCCATCTTCAAGTCCGGTGGGCCCATCATGGTCATGGCGCGTGGTGCGGACATCGACTTCCAGTTCGGGAACTCCACCGTGACGGTGCCCGTGCTCAATTCGACGACGGATGGCGCGACGGGCGCCTCCATCGCATCTGGGCAGTGGATGCCCCTCTACTTGGCGAAGGGGACGACGCACGTTTCGTGGATAGCCTCTGCGGAGGGCTACCTCACAATCATGCCCGCGGGCCCGCAGACGAAGACGTAAGAAAGGAATTTCATTCCAAATGTACCAAGTCGAAGGATCGAACGCCGCGATCGGCACCACGAAGTCTCCGCTCGCCATCACGGGCGGCACCGGCGTGGTGGTCTGCCTGACGTGTTACGAGCTCATGTGCGAAGGCGCCCCGACCTCGGAAGCCGCCATCGCGGTGTTTCTCCGGCGGCAGACGGCAGTGGGTACTGGCACGTCGGTCACCCCCACGGTCAACAGCCCCGGCTCTCGTCCGGCGGCCGAGGCGGCTGCGCTCAGTGAGCTCACAGCGGAGCCCACCTACGCTTCCGGTCGCGTCAAGGCAATCTCTTGGAACCCGCGTTCTCGCGCGCTCTGGAACGCCGTGGACCAGGATGCTTTCATCCTCACCCCGCTCACGGCCAACAATGGCCTCGGCTTTCAGTGCTCGGTCGTTGGTGGCGGCTCCGGCATTCTCCGCGCGAACGCTGAATGGAAGGAGTGAGGATGACCTGGAAAGCTTGTAAGGCCGAGTACGCGCTCGAGGGCGAGGAGGTCGCGCTACCCCCGGTGGGCATGCACGTCCTCACGCAGCAGCGCGTGAGCCCGGACGCTGTGGCGGAGCTCAAGATCGTCGAGGTCCTCACGACCAGCAAGACCCCGGACACGGCCGAGAGCCGGGCCGCGCTCTTGGTGGCGTTTCCGCAGCTCAAAGGCGTTCCGACCAAGCTCGTGCGTCCTTCCGCCATCGTCTCCATGTGGAGGAAGTCGGACACCGCTGCTCACGATGGGTGGGCGAGCGATGCTTTCCCGATGCACGTCGAGCGGCTGCCCACGCACTGGACGGGCATTCCGGCGGAGCTCGAATAAAGGCACATGGCGCGTCTTCGCGGGCGCCGCGCTCTCGGCATTTCGCAGAGGCAGGGCCCTGACGGAATTCACGAGTGGGAGACGCACACGTGCTTCCACTGCAACGCTGTCATGGACACGAAGGTCCAGGACACGGCGGATTCGGTCGGAGGCTATTGCCCGCGGTGCAACTCGGTGGTGTGCAAGGCTTGCGCGCAGAAGCAGGTCTGCACGCCGTTCGTGGATCAGATCGACAAGAACTTGAGGCAGCAGGCGCGGAGAAGGGCGATGGGGCTTTGATCAATGCGTCCAGTGCGTCGTCGTCATCGGGTCGTGCGACGTTCCGCACAGCAGGCCCCTGCTCCGCTCCCCGTTGAGCCGGACGTTGAGCTTTTCCCGCTGCAGGTGTCCCCGAATGGGCGATACCTCGTAGACCAGAACGGCGACCCGTTCCTGCTTTCCGGTGATGCGGGTTGGACTATTGCCAACCACCTGCCGGTTGCTGACCAGAACGACTACCTCGACCACCTCGTGAACGTCGGGTACAACGCAACGATCTTGATGAACATCGTTCGCGGCGGCGCCGAATCGTGGCCGAACGTGAACGAGCCGGCGGACGTCGATGGGGTGCAGCCGTTCACCACGGCGAATCAGTTCTCCTCGGCCAACGACACCTACTTCTTGAAGGTGGCCAACTACATCGAGCGGGCCAACCAGCGCGGGATCGTGGTGCTCCTTTTCATCTGCTACGCAGGGTACGACGGCGGAGCAGACGGCTGGGAGTCTACTATGAACTCCCCCAACACCAACTCGACCTGTTTCAACTTTGGCGCGTATCTCGCGAACAAGTATCCGCACCTGAACGTCATCCCCATGATGATGGGCGACAACACCGCGGAAGGTACGACGCTAACGCGTTACCAGAACATGCTCTCCGGATGGCAGAGCGTTTCGCGGAATCGTCTGTGCGGGTCTGAGCTCTCTTCCCCCGACACGCTCGTCACCGACCAGTCGGGCTTCACGTACGGCACGAACCCGGCGACGACGGACATGCACATCAACTCGTACTATGGCGCCGGCCCGTCCGACGGGGCGCAGGGCGATGGCCGTACGTACGTCACCGCGCTACAAGCCTGGGACAACTCCCCGACGTTGCCCGCTCAGCTGCAGGAGCCGGTGTACGAAGACGCCTTCTACAACAGCAACAACTCGCGCGTGCTCGTGCGCAGCGCGCATCATTGGGCGCGTACCTCGGGCACGTACAACACCCTGAGCGGTGTGCACGGGCGCTGGCAAGGCACGCCCGTTGGGCTCGAAGGCGCCAATTCCCCGTCAGCAAACTGGAGAACGCGCCTCAACGGCAACGTCGACAACGACCAGGCGAAGAGCATTGCCTTTTACTCAGCACTCGAGTGGTGGCGGCTCATCCCTTCGGGCACGACGACTGGCCGTGCTGGCCGCAACCTGATCACGACGACCAACACGCAGAACCTCTCGTACATCTCCGCGAGCGTCGCAGACGACGGTTCTTTCATGGTCGCGTACGTGGGCAGCAACGGGACGGGCACTCGCGGGTTTTCCATCGATCCGCGCAGTCTCAGCGCGAACTATCGCGCGCGTTGGTGGAATCCCACGACCGGGGTGTTCATTGACATTGCTGGCGGTGCGTACTCGTTCTCGAATGCGGCGACCTCCGAGGCTTTCACAACGCCCGGCAACAACGGCACGGGCACCAACGACTGGATTCTCCTTTGTGAGGTGCCGCCGTGACCGCAGTTCGCCATACCAACGGGGATACGCTTACAAACGCGAGTGTCCCCACCGTAACCGGTGACTGGATCTTCGGCGCGTGGATCAAGTTCGAGACGGCGAACTACGTCGCGGGCCATCCGACGGCGATCTCGTTCGACAACGGGTCTGACGTCTTCCTCGGGTTCCAGACCGGCTTCTCCGGTACGAATACAAACCTCGAAGCGTTCATCTTCGACGGATCTGGCGATAGCGAGCCCCTCCTTACCGGCTCGAGCACCGCGTGGGTGTTCGTGTCGATGCAACACACGAGCGGGTCGTCGAATTACGTTGTACGGTGGCGCCTCGAAAGTCAGTCGACGTTCCAGTCCACGACGCTGACGATCGGGTTCCAAATGACCGGCATGTCGGCGTTCTGGCTTGGCCGGAATGGATTCGGCGAGCCGTCGTTGGACAGCGCGGTCCGGCACTTCTTCTGCCAAGCGACGACGATGGACGACGCGACGCTGTTCACGGCGTCGACGAACATCAACTCCGCGCCGGCGGGGACGAACCTGCACTGGCTCGATCTCGACTCGCCGACGAACGCGGGAACAAACGGCGGCACGGCAGGCGCGTGGACGATTGCGGGAACGCTCGACACATTCGCGGGCGAGCCCGTCGACATTTTCACGGGGCCTGGTACCCCCACGCTATCACCGGCGAACAACGCAGTTAACGTCCTGCGCGACGTCAACCTGGTTGCGACGTTCACCGAGAACATTCAGGCGGTTTCCGGGAACGTTGAGCTTCGCAGAGACAGCGACGACTCGGTCATCGAAACCATCTCGATCACCGATGGCTCAAAGGTCTCGATCTCGTCGAACGTCCTGACGATCAATCCGGCAACGACGCTCACGTACGGTGTGAAGTACTACGTCCTCATCGCCAACGGGGCGATCGAGAGTACGGTCGACGGCGAAGACTACGCGGGTATTGCGGTCAAGACTACCTGGGCGTTCACCGTCCGCGATGGCCGTATCGTCAATGAAGGTTCAGGAGCTCTCGCATACTCGGCATCCGGGGGTACCTCCGTTGCGCCGGCGTACCCAACGGGCGCTGCTGCGGGGGACATGTTCGTCATTCAAGTTGGGCAAAAGCCCACTGCAGCGAACGGCGGAACGTGCACCACGCCAAGTACCTGGACGCGCGGGCCAGAGAACACGGGGTCCACGGATGGCGACACAGGCGGGTATGGCGCGGTAGCGCCCGCAGCCGATACAGGCAACTGCAACGTCTACACGTTCTACAAGGAAGCCGCCGGCGGTGAGACGGGGACGCTCACCATCACCATTGGCGGTAACAACGTCGCGTGGGCGCAGATCACTCGCTTCAGCAAAGAGAGTGGTACGTGGAGCGTTGCGGGAGCGGTTGGGAAAGACACCGCCGGCGGCTCGGTTTCAATTGCCTTTGCTACCAATCCTGGCGTGGAAGCGGACGACGTCGTGTTGGCTGCCATGTGCATCCCCACAGACGTGACGACGCCTTCGCAGTTCTCCGCGCATGCGTTCACACAAACTGGGGTCACGTACGGAACTGCGGTTGAGATTTCCGAGCCCGATTCCACAACGGGCAACGACATCGGCGGCGTCACTTGCTGGGCACGTGCAACAGCGGGCACGGCAAGCGCCTCCCCTACGTGGGCAGCCACCGCGGGCGGTACAACCACCAACGTCCGAGGTCCGGGCGTGTTCCTTCGACTTCGAGCGGCCTCCGCCCCTCCGACGCTCGGGGACTTCATCCATCTCGACGTGCAGCGCCCCCAGCGCCGGCGGGAACCCGCTCGAGCTCTTCGAGAAGACGCCCCGCTGCTGGCCTACACCCCGGTCGTCTACCTCCCGCCCTTGGAAGACGACGTCGCCCCGCAGGTGCGCTGGACGTCGTTCATCCTCGAAGACGAGCCGCCGGCGCCGGTCCCGCCGATCTTCGACCCGCCCGTCCTGGAGGCCAGGGTCACGCGCCGCCGCTCGCCGCGCCTCGTCGTACCCCGGCTCAACCGCGCCGATCCGCCGGCGCTCATCGTCCTGTCGGGCATCACCGGCACCGCCGCCGACACTTCTCCGGCCAGAACCGACTCGCTGACCGGGACGGTGCAGATCTCGGGGACGGCTGCGGACACGTCACCGGCGCGCGCCGACGCGCTCTCCGGCGCCGCCCAGGTCGCTGGCTCCGCCCTTTCGGACACCTCCACGGTGCGCACGGACGCCGCAAGCGGCGGGCCAATCGCTGCGGGCACCCTTGCCAGCACCTCCACCCACAGCACCGACGCCTTGACCGGCACGGTCGTTGTGGCCGGGACCGTCGCCGAGCTCTCGAAGGTCCGAACGGACACCCTGACCGGAACTGTCCAGGTCGCGGGGACAGGAGCCGGCAACAGCCCCCACAGCACCGACAGCATGGCCGGTACCGTCGCGGTAGCCGGCACCCTGGCGGATACAAGCCCCAAGGCCACCGACGCGGCTACCGGCGCCGTGCAGGTCGTCGGGAGCGCGCTCTCGGACACCAGCAGCGTCCGCGTGGACGCCATCTCCGGCGGGCCCGTTGCCAGCGGCGCCGTCTCTGACACGAGCTCCAAGCGCACAGATGCCCTCTCCGGCACCTCCACGATCGCCGGCACCCTCGCGGACACGAGCTCGGTGCGGACCGACGCCGCATCTGGTTCTACCAATTTCCCAGGGTCGCTCGTCGAGCTCTCACCGGCGCGCGCGGACGCGCTGTCTGGAGCGGTTCAGGTTGCCGGCACCGGCGCGGACACAAGCTCAAAGGCGCAGGACTCTGCCGCGGGGACGGTGCTGGTTGCCGGATCGGCTACCGGGACTGGCGGGGCGCGCACCGACACGTTGACCGGCGCGGTCAGCGTGGGCGGAACCCTCGCGGACACCAGCTCGAAGCGCGGGGACACTGG
>JACCDR010557053.1_pt1 | contig 10262 bp, 10 predicted proteins | sample 7446431 | NCBI WGS metagenome assembly JACCDR01 (sample SAMN15323443, study PRJNA562643) | freshwater metagenome | isolation source: river surface water | place: USA:Blue River Watershed | collected 2017-08-17 | reverse complement strand
TCGCCCTCGGGACAGTCCAGCGCGGCGGGGCAGGAGCTGGAAGAGTCGCTCGACGAGCTGCTCTTCAACATGAACAACCCTACCGGCAAGGGCGCGGTCTTGATGATGACCAACAAGCTCGCGGCCCGCTTGACGGGTATGCAGAAGCTGGGCGGCGCGTTCGATTCGACCAAGGACCAGTTTGGCAACACGATTCAGACGTTCCGCGATGCCAAGATCCTGCGCACCGGCAAGAACGCGGCGGGAACCCCCTCGATCACCAACTACGAGCAGGCGACGGGCGTAGCGGGCACGGCGGGGACCAACAAGTTCACCTCGGTATATGCGGTCAACCTCGGCAACGAGATGGGTATGGCCAACTGGATGGCGGGCTCGCTCGACCCGACAGACCTCCCGCAGCACAATGTCTGGGAGCAGAAGCTCATCGACGTGCTCTTTGGCTTCCTCCCCCAAGACGACTTCTGGGCGGGCCGCATCTTTAACATCCAGGTGGAGGACTAATCCGATGGCAACTGACAAACTGCTTGAACTGCGCACTTCCACAACTGCCCAGACCGGGTCCACCTCCGCCACGCGCGCCAAGGGTGGGACGGGCATCAACATCCCCCAGGGGCTTGCCGGGACCATTATGTGGATCCGGATCGATGTCTGGGAGGCCAGCGGCAACACCTACACTCTCAAGGCGGACTCGCTCCACTCAATCGACGGGTCTACCTTCGAGATCTGCTACTCGGGAACGCTGGAGCTCAAGACCCTCACCGCGACGGGCCAGCGCTTCACGATCTTTGTTCCCATCACCAGTATGACGGCGACGTACTTCGACGCGCAGGTCACGCTCTCCAACAACGCGGCGACCGCCAAGTGGAACGCTCGCATTGTGGATCGCCCTTTCTAGTTTCCACGCACGCAACAAGAGCCACCTCAAGGCGGAAGTCGGGAACGTCGGGAAACCCGGCCAACCGACCCCGCCTTTTTCTTTGAAAGCTGACCCACTTTTTCTTTGAAAGCTGACCCACTTTTTCTTTGAAAGCTGACCCACTTTTTCTTTGAAGGCGGACCCATGGCCACACGCGGAGAGATTAAGCGCAATATCCGGCTCAAGAACGGGGAGACAGGCGGCTCGCTGGCGGAAACGCTCCTGCTTGACGAGATTGTTCACCAGGCGGTGCAGAAGGTCGCTCTGATGGACACGTTCTACACCTACTTCGACGAAGACCTTGAAGGCGATGTGGGTGACCCCGTGACGCGGCTGTGTCTGCCCTCGGGCAGTGAGGGGGGTATCTATAAGCTCAAGGCGGTGCGGGCCTGGGACGGAAGCGCCTACAAGCTCTTCACCGAAGGGCGGGGCTTGGTCAATCCTTCTTGGATGGACTCCCGCTTTCCTGTGTGGCGCGAGGACCCCGAGGAGGGCGTCCCCGAGTACGTCGTAAACGCTCGGCCCGATGTGATCCTGTACCCGCTGCCCAACTACACCAAGCCCGCCGGGGTGCGCTTCTATGGCTTTGCCTTCCCCGGTAAGCTCTGGAATCCGCTCTCCACGGAGATCGACGACGATGATGAGTTTCCCCTGCCTCTCTGGTGCCAAGAGGCGGTGGAGGCGTGGGGGGTCTACCTGCGAGCGCTGCAGACAGCGGGAAAGAACGATATTGCTCGGGCGCGAGAGTACAAGGCGCTCTTTGATGACGACCTTGCCCCAGAGGCACAGATGCGCGCGGCCCAAGAGTGGCAAAGGGGGTGGCAGGATTGACCGGACTGCAAGCGGCCCAGCAGGTACTTGTGCGCTTGGCGGAGGAGGCTAACTCCCCGGTGGCGGAGCTGCCCAGCGGCACGGGGCCAGATGAGTCGCCCACGATCACCAGCACGGCGCAGATCATCACCTACCTGATCGAAGGAGCCCGCCTGCTAGCACGTACCCCGCTCCTCCAGGTGCGGGGCACGGCGAGCCTTGATCCGGTGGAGGTAGGCGCTCGCCAGATCGACTATACCGACCTCACTGTGAGCCCTGCAAACCGCACGGTCTGGGCTATCGAGTCCGCCACGTTTACCCCAGCATCGGGGGATGATGACGGCATCCAGAAGCGCCTCGATCTCAACGATGCGGCCTACTACCGCGTTCACCACCCACACGCCCAAGTGGAGGCGACAGCGCGGCCTAAGCGAATCTATGACGCCGGGACGCACTGCTTTCTGGGACCTCGGCCTAGTACCGAGGGCGTGCTTGATCTGGAGGTGCGCCTCCTGCCCAAGGACATCGCCTCGGGGGACGCCATTGAGGACATCCCTGACGACCGGCTGCACCACGTGATCTCCTTTGGGTGCTGGCGCGTGTGCAAGGCCAATGCGGGGGCTCCGTTCGCTGCGGGGCTCAAGCTCTTTGAAGCAGAGATTGCATGGGCGGCTCCGTTCTTGGGGCTGGGGGCCTAGCCCGTGGCGATCTGGCGGTGGGGGACGAGCCTTGTTGCGGCGTGGTCGGCAATGACGCTCACGTCGCTCCTGAATGATAACACCCTGGGCGACACGTCCACCGGAGAAATCACAAGCGTCAGTCAGGAAGTCAACTCCCGCCCTACGCTCTCGTTGCTGAGCGTCAATGTTGTCTTCGTCGCGCCAATCTACCTAGAGACCAGCCATGCGCTCACTGCCGCGACGGCCAAGGTGGTCGCCACGCGCGATACCACGGCGGTGGGAAGCGAGTGCGTCTCGGGCGAGGGCTCCCCTGTCGCGGATGCGGACTCGGGCGCGTGGAGCCTTCAGGCGTGGGATGGCGCGGCGTGGGTGGAAGTGGACAGCGGGGCGCTCTCCGTGGTGAGCATGGGCGAGGGCTCTCAGACGACCAGCATCTCCGCAAGCTTCACCTCCGTGACCTCTTGCTGGCTTCGGTTAGAGATCTCGTATGCGCTTGAGTACGTGACGTGCGAAGGGGCGCTCTCGGGCTCGCTCCAAGTGACCGACTTTCGCTTCACGGGGACCAGCACAGGGCTAGCGTGCGCGGAGGGGTCGGACGGTTTAGGTGGGCTGGATGGCACTCTTGGGTTAATTGATGAGTTCACTTATGCGAACTGCGGGTGTGATGCAAATCGCCCTGCTCCAGTACAAGGGAGTGCAGCCCGCGTGGCCAGCGCCAGCAGTAGCGCCTCGCGTCCAGCTCCTCTTGCCAGCACGGCGGATCGCCCCACCTGTGCCGAGATTATTTACTACCTTGTAGATGATGACGGGGCTTACCTTGTGGACGACGATGGGGCATTTTTAACGGACGGGGAGAGCTGATGTCTCGGAAAAACGTAGAAACCTCGACTAACTGGCGGCACCCCTACCGCTGGGTCTGGGCGGATAGTGCGGCGCGGTCGGCCCAGAGTGTGGATTCGGGCGACCTCTATAAGCGCGGGCTCCAGATCGACACGCTGACGGAGTACTTTCTGACGGATGACTCGCCCGTGGTCTGGACTGCTGCGGGCGGCTCCGGCGGGGGGAGTGGGGCCGATGGGAACGACGGCTGGAGTCCGATCCTTGCCGTGGTCTCCGATGGCACTCGCCGCGTCTTGCAGGTCTCTGACTGGACAGGGGGCGAGGGCACCAAGCCGACCACAGGGCAGTATGTGGGCGCATCGGGCCTTGTTACCTTGGTTGCTGATGCCGTGGACGTGCGGGGCGCGACTGGGACCACAGGTGCTACTGGAGCCACTGGGGCGACCGGCCCTACGGGTGCCACGGGTGCAACGGGTGCTACCGGCCCAGCGGCGTGGTCTGCGGTCGCGGCATGGGCAGGCTCTACCGCCTATGTGGTCGGCCCTCCCTCCTCGGTCGTCACCTACCTTGGCGAGACCTATGTCTGCACCACGGCGCACACCAGCACGGGGAGCTTTGATGCTACCAAGTGGAGCAAGGTCGCGGCGCGGGGTAGTGGCACCCGCCAGATCACCTTCGACCTCTACATGAGCGATGGGAGCGTTCTTACCACGGGTCTGTGGGCTACTGAAATCCGTATTCCCTTCGGCCTCACCCCGGCCGCGTGGTACGTTCGCCTCCCCAACGAATCCGGCTCCATCGTGGCGGACGTCCGCAAGGGCAGCGGCACCTACCCCGCGTTCTCAACCTCCGTGGCGGGGACCGAGAAGCCTACGGTCTCCTCGGCGAGAGAGGCCAGCGATACCAACCTCACGACGTGGACGGCCCTTGTCGCCGGGGATGTTCTCCGAGTGAACGTGGACTCGGTGAGCCTCGCCACTCGCGCCATTATCGACATCATCTGCACGGAGAGCTAAACCTATGATTCGCCTCAACGACATCACCAACCCCCACGCACTCGCTCTCGCCATGGCAAACGAGGAGAGCCTCACGACCGAGCAGGCCGCGCTCCTCACCACAGAGCTTGCCCACGCTCGCTACACGGGCCTGAGCGCCTTGGAGTGCCTCCCCCTCCTGCACGACCCCACGCTCGTATCGACCCCGGTGTACCAGATTGCCAACGGAGCGCAATTACACGCATGGCTAGAGGAGCAGGGACGGACTATCGCCTACGGCTCGCTCTCAAGCCAGCTCAAGGCGAAGTGGGTGGCGAAGATTATCGAAATCAAGGGCCTCTACGGCCTTGGCTACACCTTCGACCCGCAGACCGCCCCCACGTTCGCGGCTATCTCGGCGGAGGCCCTAACAGATGGGGTTATCTCGCAAGAGGCGGTAGATGAGTTCAAGTCCCGGTACGTGACCTATGAGTACTCCAGCCCGGCGCAGGGGATTGTGGGGAGCGGCGTGCTTATCACCGTTGCCGACGTGGAGGACGTGGCTTAAATGGCAGATGCCAAGCTGATAGAGATCGGCCTGGGCGTCGGCTCCTCCACGCCTGCCATTGGGAACTTCACGCTCAATGGCACAACGGATGTCCTTACCTTCGTGTTTCAGGCACCGGAGGCCGCGACCATCACCGGGATACTGCTCCGGCAGGGCACACTCACGGGCACGGCTCCGGTGTTGCGGGTGAGCCTGCAAGGGGTGGATGGCACCGGTATTGAGGATGGGAGCATCAAGGCGAGCGCCGCCGCCTATGTGGACTACACGCCAACCTCTGGCAACAACAACACGATTCAGCGGCTCGCCTTGGGAGCCTCCTACACCTGCACTCGCGGGGAGGTGCTTGCTATCGTGGTGGCCTACCAATCGGGCACCATCGATGGCTCCAATAACTGCTCGTTTGGCACAACGCACTCCCTCTCGCACATCCCCGGCATCCCCTACTGCATCCAAAACGATGCGGGCACCCGCACCCGCCAGGCCGCAAGCACGAACATTGGGTACTACAGCGCCTCGAAAACCTACCTTGCCACTGCGGAGACGGTGAGCGGACTCTCATTCTCTGCGGCCTCCAACCCAGACGAGCGCGGCCTCAAGTTCGCTTTGCCTGCCGATTGGGGAGCGACCTACCAGATTCTAGGGGCTCGCTGGCTCGGCACGCTCCCCTCGGGTGGCTCCTACGACCTCGTGCTCTACGATAGCGACGGGACAACCGTTTTGCAGTCCGAGACGATGGACACCGACCACGACCAAGGCACGGGTTCGCTCCGTATGCGGCAAGTGCTCTTTGACGAGGCGACGCTCTCCACCCTCACCTATGGCACGCAGTACCGACTCGTTCTCAAGCCAACCAGCGGCTCACTCACGGTGTATGAGTGGACGGTAGACGCGGCGGGGGACCTCACCGGCTGGCCTCTCGGCACGGATGCGTGCTACACCTCCCGCACCGACGCGGGGAGCTGGACCGACGACGACAAAAAGCGCATCGCCTTTGCCTCGCTCATCCTCAACGACATCACCGAGCCGAGCGGGGGGAGCGCCGTGATGCTAGGGAGGGCAAGCATCCTATGATCGGCAAGCATCCTATGAAAAAGCTGACCGGACGCATGAAGCGCCTCACGGGGCGGCAGTGGACACTGCTTGGCCTTGGCTCCTCTGCTGCAATCCTTTCCGGGGTGGAGGGCAACGCCTTTGCCAACCGGGAGGGCGGGGACACCATCAGCGCCGTGGTGCATGATGCCGCCGCTGCCTACCCCGTGATTCTGGGGCTGGGCGTCGCCACCCTTGTTCACTTCGCCACGCCCATCCGAACTCCCGGTGAGCCTCGCCCGTGGTGGCAGGGTCCGGGCGTCGCCATGGCAGGGGGCGCACTGCTCGGCCTTGGCTGGGTTCTCTACGATAGGAGCCGCGTTTAATGCAGGCATTCAGTGATGGCAGTTTCGCATCCGGCGGGCGGTTCAAGGGACTCAACCTGACACGCTCGCCATTTGATCTCGCACCCGGTGAGCTCACCGAGGCGCTTAACATGGCCCTCGATGTGGACGATATCTGTGTGCGTCCAGGGGCTCAGGGCAAACTCTCGGCATCTCTCGCCGCCGAGATCTTTGCCCTGACGCCATTTACAAACGCCTCCTTCCTCTTCGTGGCAGGCGGAAAGCTCTACAAGTGGGCTAGCGCCTCGCCGACCTCCGCCACAGAGATTCTACTGGGCGGATCCTCGCTGTCTCTGACGGGCGCGGGAGTCCAGCTGGCGATGGTGCTGGGCGTGGGCTTCCTTATCGATGGTGCGGGCTCGCTAAAGCGCACGGACGGAAGCACGGCAACGGCGCTCACCGAGCTCTCACGGCCCGCCACGGCTCCCACGGTCGCGAAGACCTACCGGACCATCCTCGACGACCCCACGCAGTTTGCGGTCACCCAGTTCTCCGTGGGGGGGAGTTGGGCGACTCCGGCGGCCTCGGGCAATGGCCAAGCGCTCTGGCCCTACTCCTCGATCCTCGATGCCGACAAAAACTTCTGGCACGGTGGCGCAACGGGAGGCACGGCGTTCTGGAACTTTGAAGCAAACGCCACCTGCTCGCCCAACATCCTCACGATGAACGGGGACGCCTGCGTGGAGCTCGACTCCGACGCAGGCACGCACGAGTGGGCGGAGACAGACCTCTGCACTCTAAACAGCAATGCCCGCGTGTTTGAGGTGCGCTACACGTGCGCGGCGGAAGACCCTCCCAGTGCCGGGGTGCCTACCGAGCAGATCGACCTGATCGTGACCCCCTACAATGCCAGCTCTGCCGCTATTACTGAGGGAATTCGCCGCTACCGCTCCCCCTATGTGGACAAAGACCACGGCGCAGAGGTGCGGGTCTTGGTGGACTGGCGGGACCTAGCCACCGTCCCGGTGTACTACAAGCTTAAGTGGGAGCAGCCCCATATCCACACCACCGGCAATCAGGGAACTGATGTCAACCATGTCGAGGTCTACTTCTCCTCGATGGGCTTTAGCTACGACACCAATGAGCCTAAGCGCCTGACGCTTCGCCAAGGGGGCGTGCAAGTCTGGGGCGGCGCTGGTGCGGTGGCGTCCGGTCAAGGTCAAGTGGGGGGCATCCAAGACGGATCGACCAATCCGCCCGGGCGGCTCCTCACGGCGGGGTGCTTCCACAAAATCCCTCTGGCCAGCTCGGGGAGCGTGGACCTCACGGCCACCCAAGTCATTGGGATAGAGCTCTACCCCGGCTCTGGCGTGTCGGGATTGCGAGCGGTGCTAGGATTCAATCCCAGTGTCGGCGATCCGACGTGGTCCGACCCGCTGGACATCCCGCAAGGTGGGGGCTGGTCCACGGTGGATATCCGCGCCATTGCCAGCGGGCTCTCAGACGTGACGCAAATCTGGATCAAGCTCCTCGATGATGTCTTTGTCGATGGACTGCAAGAGGGCGGGCAGGCGATTGTCTGCCAGATCGGGGCGATTCGCGATGTGGGCAATCTCCCTGTGGGTCGCCCCGTCTGGTACAAGCTCGTGGAGATGGATGTGGCCGACGATGCCACCAACCTGCTTGATGTGGTCTGGTCGGACGGCTCGCCCAGCACACAGCTGCTAGAAGCGACGGAGGGGGAGCGCATGGGCAAGCTCACGCTCCCCGCTCGCACCAACTCAGGGGCGGAGTACTTCGGCCTCTATCGCTTCGGCGGGGGGTTCCTGCCCCAGAGCGCCGGGGAGGTCGCGGCGGGTCGCCTGCTCTGCCTGATCCAGTGGAGCACGGGGGATTTTGCCTTTGGGTCGGACACGGACAAGGGGGTAAGCCCTCGCATTGTGGCCCTGGGGAATCCCTTTGTCTCGTGGGACAAGACCGGCGGGGCCGGAGACGCGGGCTCGATCCTAATCGATAACACGCCCGACTCGTGGCTCACGGGGGCAGACCTCTACAGCTCGGGCAGGGAGCAAGCGCCCACGACTCCTAAGGCAGTCACCGCTTGGGACAATCGCCTGTGGCTGGCTTCGGGCTCGGAGCTCTTCGCCTCATGGCGCATTAGTGCTGGCGCAACGGCGGGGCTTTACTGGTCGCGTCTTCAGCTGCCAGAGTCGGCGGATCCGGAGGCCAGCATCAAGGGGCACTGGGAAAAGCTCCTGCTGCCGTCGGGGGACTCGATCCAGCGCCTGATCGCGCTGCCGGATGAGCTGGTGGTGCTGACCAACCAGTGCGTCTTTGTCGTGGCCCGCTCGGGTGAGGCCGTTCCCGCCTATCGGGTGCGGCGCATCCGCGATCTGGACATTGTCGGCCCAACGGGACACCTTGCCGCGTGTTCGTGGGGCGGGCAAGCACTCTGGCTCGGGCATGACGGTCTGCGGGCAACGGATGGGGTGGGGGTGGATCGGGTCTTTGAAGAGATCCGCGGCGCTATTGAGGCGGCCACGGAAGCAGAACGAACGGCGGCGCGTCTCAGCTCGACTCCCAAGCACCTGCTCTTGCATCTGGGCTCGTATCTGTATATCTACTATGCTCGCGAGGGCGGGTGGGTGCGCTGGGATGTCTCCGCCAAGCACGGGGCGGAGCTGGCGGGAGTGCTCTATCTGGCGGGCTCGTCGGGGCAGATCTTTGCCATGACGGGATCGGGAGACAAGGCGCTCTCTGCCTCTGGCGTAACGGCGGTCTCTGCCAGTGTCGGTCTTCGCCAGGTGGGCGAGGGCGGCGTCTGGATGGCCCCTGACTTGGTGGCGGCGTCGATCTACACGAGCCTAGACACGGACATCACGGTCACGGTGACAGGGGACGTAAACGCGGCGGCGTCCTCGAAGGTACAGAGTATTGACGCGGGTGAGAAGTCTTTCCAGACACGGCTTTCTCGGAGCGCTGGGGGCCTGCGCCTAGCAACGAGCTTTTCGTTCTCGACCACGGGGACACTGCGACTTCGCGGTGCGCGCCTAACGACCCAAGAGCGGCGCCCTCTGCGCTGAAAACAGCCCGACGATACAAAACAACAGCCCGACGATACAAAACAACAGCCCAACTATGCAAAACAACACGCGACGAATCTCCGCCCTTCGCCCTCCGCTCTTGATGCGGCTGCCACCCCAAGAGCTGGTGCCTTCCGCGCCCATGGCGTAGTCTCCTATGGGGACGGCCACGATGGCTCCGCCTGTGCCTCTCTGTACGCCTGAGCAGAGTGCGGGGGATGCCTTCGCAAGCTTTTTGGGCTCTGGCCCTCGGCCCACGGTGCGACCAATGGAGCAAGTGCCACCCCGCGACTTTGCAGGAGAGGGCAAGCGGGCGTTGCGCTCCAGCGTCATGGCCATGCTCTTTGGTCTTGGGCTGGGCAACGGATCGGCCGGCGCGATGGGCGCCTCTGCGGGGCGGGGCGCTCTCCAGGGGGCGGACATGCGCGATCAGGAGGTCCTCCAGCGCCTTCAGATGGGCAACCAAGTCCGGGCGAGTCAAGACCGCTCTGCCATCGATGCATGGGAGGCGCAAGCCAGGCCACTCCAGCAGCTCGCGCAGCTCGAGCAGGATCGCAACCAGCAGGCGGAGCGCTCTTTAGCTCAGGAGAGGGACAGCATCCGCCAAGACGAGACCCTCGCCCTCCGGCAGGAGACCGAGAAGCGCAACCGGGAAGCGGATGTCCGCTCGTCTCGAGACGACTTCTTGCGCCGCCTCACCAGCCTTGATGAGGCCAGCCAGCAAGCCATGCTCGATCAGGCGGAGGCGTCGGGGGAGCTTGCCGCACTGGGGGCCGATAAGATCCTGGCACGAGGTCAAGATGGCCGCTGGAGCGTGATGCGGCCCGCGCCTAAGCAGTTCTCTCCTCTCCAAGACCCGGAGTTTGTTGCCAAGCGGGATCGGGCTCGCTTTCTTGCGGAGCAGATCAAGTCGCCTTATCTAACTCCCGCGGTGAAGGCAAATCTCTCTCGTGAGCTGGCGCGGCTCCAGGAGGAGATGGGGGTGACGGGTGCCAGCACTTTGCCAGAGGGCTCGATC
>JACCDR012134561.1_pt1 | contig 10263 bp, 14 predicted proteins | sample 7446431 | NCBI WGS metagenome assembly JACCDR01 (sample SAMN15323443, study PRJNA562643) | freshwater metagenome | isolation source: river surface water | place: USA:Blue River Watershed | collected 2017-08-17 | reverse complement strand
CCCATGCGCCGCGTCGGGGCCACGGGAAATCGTCGTCATCCTTCACCCGCGCGGACCCTTGCCGTGGAAGGGGCACGACGTTACCACGCAGTAGCGTTTGCACAGGCCGGACGGGGTTGGCGGATACGTTGATGTTTTCATCGCGGCTTCCAGCTTCGTCACTCGGGGGAGCAATTCGATCCATTGGTCAGCGACCTCCTGTCGAGAGAAAACTTCGGGGGTGGTGCATTCTTCCTTGAGCCAGACGTACTCGCTCCGGACCCGCTGCACCGCGGGGAAGTGCGAGAAGATGCACTGCGCCATGAGCATCAACTGCACGCTGTCCTCGACGATCTTGCCGGTTTTCCAGTCGAGGATCAGCGCCACGTTGTCCCAGATGCGCACGACGTCACCAATGCCGCGATACCACACGTCCTTGGCGAAATAGGTCGTTGGTCGGAAGTCTCGCGTGATCGCGTACTTCTGCTCGACCAGCAGGTTGCCGGGGCCGGCTTTCACGCGATCAACCCAATCTTGGTAGTGCGAGAACTCGGCCGGCAGGGGCTCGACGCCGGTGCACGCTTTCGCCAGCGCGTCGTGCGCTCGATTGCCCGTCGCGAGGGGGCCGTCGGGCTTCTCCTCCTCCTGATAGTTCTTCTGCACGTCGATTTCATAGAACCGCTTCGGGCAGGTGTCGAAGTTCTTGAGCTTGCTATAGCTCCATGCCCATTCCTTCTTGGCGACAATGCCGATACCTTGAACCTTGGCCATCAGAAAATCCCTCGTGCTTTGCGCTCGGCTTCGGTGAGGCTGCGCGCTCGGCGGCGCGCATTTACCGCGGCGGTAAGGTCTGCGTCGTTGGCGGCCAGCTTCTGCTCCTGTCGGCGCGTCAGCATCGTAGCGGGATCGAAGCGCTTCAGGTCCTCGGCGTCGAAGTCGGGTATCTTGAATGCGTCGGGATTGAATTTGGCGGCATCGACGGCAAGCGAGACCTGAGCCACGAGCGAGGCGCTCGGATACTCGTCGCGAAGGTCGCTGAACACGAACTCGCCCACCCGGATGGTGATCTTCTTCGGGTCGTTGTTGTACTCGACCTCGACTGCGTGCCCGGCGATCAGCTTCGCCATGGTCTGGTTGCGGGCTTCGATCTCCTTGCCGGCGCGAGCGTTGTCGTCAGCTTCGCCGGGCGTGTCGCCAATTCCTACGATCATTTGTCCCAGAACTCCGGTGGGGTGAGGGTCTTACGGTACTCGTCGCGACGCTTGCGCTGCTCGCTGTAGGCTGTTTCCTCGGGCGTCTGAGCGGGTACGCCAGCGAAGTCATCCAGTGCGCCGATCGCTAGTCCGATGTTCGCAACCAGCGCTTCGCTCGGCCAGTCGGGGCCATAGCGTTCGGACCAGCGGACGCTTCGGTCGTTGCGCAGGGTGATCTCGATCTCAGTCCCCTCTGCGCCATATTCTGAACCGAATGAAACCTTGTTACCTTCCCGCCAGCGGACCAGCATCTTGCGACGCTCGAACACTTCCGGCAGGCAACCGTGCCGCGAGATGAACTCACGCTTGGCGTTCATCTCGGCGATGTAGGCGCCTTGGCGCATCTCCATCTCGCGGCGGGTCGGCATGACCAGCAGGCTCGGCCGTTACCGTGACGGTAACTTTGCGCCGCGCGGAAGCGGCATATCGAGTTCGGCTTCCAGTTCTTCCTGCAGCAGCGCCAGCGCGCGCCACGCCAGCGCGGCACTGTGCCGGATGACATGCTGCACGCCGTCGACCACCACGATGTCGTAGCCGCCGCGTTCCAGCAGATGGCGCGCGATGCAGTCGGCATGGTCCATGGACTTGCCCCGCGCGTGGTGCATCTCCTCGCCGGGATTGTGCTTCATGTTGCCGACGTAGGAGACGTTGGACACGAGAGCCAGCGCGTCAGGGAAGTAGTCGAACAGCCCGCGCGCCATCGGGAAGCCTTTGCGGTACTCGCTACCGCCCGTGATGATGCGCTTGGGGTTCGCGGCGGCGTCGATGACGGCACCTTGGAGAGCACTCACCTCGGCCAACGCGGTGGGCGAGAGGCCGGCGGCGGCCGGCGGCGCGGCGCGGCGACTTTTATTATTCGCGCGCGTTGTGGTCTTGGTCGGTCGTTTGGACATGGACACTCCTGTCAGGTTGTCGGGTCGTTTGCTTGGGCGTAGGCGAGCTTCATCAACTCGACCACTTCGGGGTGGAGGTAGACAATCTCCATCCCTTCGGACTGCAGAGCGACCGCGAGGCGATGCTCCGCCTGTGCACCGTTGGATTTCTCCCAGCCGGGCAGCAGCACAATGCAGTTCGCCTGCAAGCAGATGAACTCACAATCTTCATTGAGGGCGGTGCGAAGTGAGAAGCCGTGCTCGGCCTTGGCGACGGTGATGTCGCCCTTCGCGTTACCGGCGGAGATATTGACACCGGCGTGACGCTCGATGTCCTTCTCGGCGGGGTTGAACACCGTGTGACCGTCCTGTCGTAAGGCCCATGATACGGCGTTGAAGGTGGGGAAGTTGAACTCTGGGTAGCCCTGCATCGGGCCGGCGAGGTAGATGGTGGAATTGACTGGTGGGACGCTCACTTGGCTGCTCCGTAGGTTGACAGGAGGTCGGCAATGATCGCTGACCGGCGCTGTCCCATGTGGGGGAAAAGCACGCGCATCAATTCAACCGCGCGTTTGCCGGCGACCATGATTTTGTAGTGGCCCGGCGCGGAAGGATAAGCACGTGGTGCGGCGCATTGCATAATCACACTTGCGCGAGCGACCACATCGCGGTCGTTCATCCCTAATTGGATAACGGGCCGTCGATATTTGTAGCGCCGTCCGCGCGACGTTACACTGTATTGCTGCACCCCAAAATGGCCCTCGCCTTCAAGGAGGCCAACTAGCCAGAATAGATCACTTGGCTTCACCGTAGGACGCTCCTGTGCCGATGTCTGCAGTGAGAGGGATGTCCTTGCCCCACGACGGGGGGCGGACCATTTCCGAATGGATAAGCTGCTTTGCGAACTCCAACTCCTCGTTCGGTACGATGAACACCAACTCGTCGTGAGCTTGGAGGACGAAGCGATAGGCTTCCGGGCAAGGTCGCGTCTTGCCGCGATCACGGATGCGCAGCGCTGCGTTCATGACGATGATACGGGCAAGCGCTTGCACGATGTTTTCCAGCATCTTCGCACCGTACATGCGGTGCCACATCTTGCCGTAGCGATACTTGTACTCGGTGCGGAACTCCTCCTGACCAGTCTTGGGGTTCTTCCGCTTGCTGGAAAAGGCCTGGGGCTCGGCATACTGCAGCGGCATCCCGCTGGGCAGGTCGATCCTGCCGTAGCTGATCGTCACCGGGCCGAAGTTCACCGCAGGCATGTGCTGCGTGCTCCACACCGTGGAGACGATCTGATTGAGCCTGTTCCAGCCGGCAGGGATTTGGAAGTAGCGCTTGCGGTAGGCATCCACGCCTTTGTCACCGATCTCGCGCGTGTAGATTTGGGAGATGTCCACGCCCTGCGCTCGCGCGGAACGAATGATCATCGTGTCGAAGTTGTCCTTGCCGCAGCCGTAGCCTAATCCCAAAATCCCCGTCTTGCCGATGAACCCCATGATCTCATCCGGGGTGCCGACCAGCTTGCGGTTGACGGGCCGGCCGAAGATGGCGCCGGCGAGCTTGTTGTAGGGGTCGAGCTTCTTGGAGAACTCCTCCATCAGCGCGGTGGCTCCGCAAATCCATCCCACCAACCGCGCTTCGATCTGACCGAGGTCGCAGGTGACCACTGTGTGGCCCGGGGGCGCTTTGAGGCTGAGGCGCAGCTTGCTCTTACCTTTCGATCCGCGGACCGTAGGCATGTTCTGCATGTTCATCTTCCAGTCGCCACTGAGGCGATGGGTGTGCGCGCCGCCGTACCGCAGGGGGATCGGCATCGTGCCGCCGGAATAGAGCCGCGGTTTACCGTCCCGGTAAGTCGCCCATGGGAGTTCGCCGATGTTGAGCAGCGTCTTGGAGCGCGTTTCTTCCAGCGTGCTCTTGAGACCGATGCGCGCCGCGGCGAGGGCCGCCACCTTCGGGTCGTCACTCTCCAACAGGGCGGCCATGAACTCGTCGGACTTGGCGAAAGCAGGCGTCTGCTTCGGGTTGCCGTACTCGTCCTTTGCTGTCGGGCTGTCCTTGTACTCGATGTCGACGCCGAGGGCTTCGAGCGCAGCCTTGAATTTGGTCGACGACATGATGTCTGCCTTGGGCAGCGAGCCGGCATCCACCAGCAGTTGCTCCTTGGCGGCTACCACGTCGTCGTAGTGCTGCGAGAGCAAGGTCGTGTCCACGACGAACCTGGGCTCGACGCAGCAGCGGAGCACTAAATCCATCAGACGCCGCTCTGACCACGGCATCATCGGCATGAGGTTCTTGAACACGCCTTCGCATAGCTCGTTGTCGTGGATGCAGTAATCCTTGAAGCTCTGCCACAGCACCGGGTTCGCCTTGATCTGCGCTCGCGTCATCCCCTTGACGTCGTTGATCGCGCCGCCCTTGGCGGACATGCCGAAATAGTCGGCGATGGTGGCGAGGTTGAAGCGAACTAGCTGATGACCGAGGAGCGCTCGCGCCATGGCCATCGCGTCGAGCATGGTGTGCGGGACGAACCCATAGACCCATGCGAGGATGGCGTTGTCGAACAGCGAGTTGAATGTGACGGTGGTGGTGGTCTGGGGATTGAACTGGGCGAGGAAGTGGGGGATGTCTGGGCCGTCGACGATGCCGTGCTGCCCAAAGTTCAACTGGGCGGACATCATGATCGTCTCGTACTTCGGATGCAGGATATATTCCGCTGGCGTCATCTTGCGCAGGGAATAGTCCTGATCGTAGTAGGTCTCGAAGTCGAGAATGAGGATGTTGTTTGGCTTCGTCATGGGACCTCTGGGGGGTGGCGCGGTGGCCACCCCCGCGCCGGATCAGATGTGAAAGTGGGCCGCGTTGTAGTGGACCTTGATACCTTCCCACAGCTTCGTCCGCTCGTGGAAGCAAAGCTGCATGTTCCAGTAATCCTTAGCCGGAACATCGTTCGGGAGCAACTCCATCGCGGCCACTGTCGCGGCGGTATCACGAATAAGTGGCAGCACCTCGCCCAGCTTTTCGGGCGTGGTGTAGCGTGTCGGCGGCACCACCATGTCGGCGATGTCGCTGTCGGGGAGCAACGTCATCGCTGCCGGCCAATAGGTGCGCACGGCGCCGGGTGTGGCGTTCTGGTTGAACCAGCGCAGCATGTGCTTCACCCGGCCGTACTGTTCCTGGATGTCAATGATCGCGTGGATCGCGTCCATCAGGGGCTTCGCGTCATCGGTAGGGAAGAACTGGCTGGCTTCGATCGCCGGCGTGGTGTCGTCCTCGTGGTGCCCCCAGCGCAACTGCAGGCGCACGTTGTTCTCAATCTCGTAGTTCTTGATGGCGTTGGTATCCACCATGCCCATGACGGCGCGCAGCTTTTCGAGGCTGTCCGCCGGGAATATCCACGGCAGCACCTGCTCGCGGGTGAAGCGCTGCGGCACGAACAGGTCCACTGCGCGTTGGCAGGCCTTGTCGATCATCTGGCATGCCGAATGCATGTGCTTGTCGCTGAACGTGCCGCGTGGCTCGTCTCTCCATTGGCGTCTTGACATAGCTCCTCCTCTTGGTTACGCCCGCCAAGGCGCTTGCGCGGTGGCGGGCGGTTGCTTCAATACATTATCACGCTCCGTCCAATAGCGCGCTCGACCCATCAGGGAGCGCAGGTCGCTGTGTTCTTTCTTGCCATCGGGAGCGGTCCACCACCATACTCCACGGCGCGCGTCGAAAGTGAATTTGTGTCCGGCCAGCACCAAGGCCGCCATCCGGCGCAGGGTAGCGGGGCCTAAGCCCCGCACCCGCTGCTCGGTTGTGACGTAGTGGCGCTTCATCAGTTGTCGCTCGGGCTGATCTCCACGACGTCACCGTAAGGGTAGCCCTCCGGCCCCTTGCCCGTGCTCGCCCAGATGATCACGCAGTCGGGGTGCACATCCGGGAAGCTGACGTAGCCGTCGGTGAAGCCGATGAACACCTCGGGCTTGCCCTGCTGGTTGGCGATCCACTCGAACACCGGCTCGACGCTGGTGCCGCCACCGCCCATGACGCCAGTGCTTGCCACCTTGGCCTTGAGACCTTGCATGTCCGAGGGCTCCGACAACTCGTCGATGTTCTCCTCGATCAGTGCATCGTCGCACCAGCAGATGGTGAGGCGCTGCGGCATGCAGTCCTCGACGATCGCGCCAAGCTCGGCGATGTACTGGCAGAGTTCAGCCTCGCCGATGGACCCGGAGGTGTCACCCCAGACCACCACCCAGCCTGCGCCGTTGCCGGAGCGGGACGGCATGTAGAGGTCCCGGCAGATGAACCGGCGGTCAGGCCGACGCCAGTCGTAGCTGCCGCTGCCGACCTTGCGGTTGAAGATGCCGCGAATGTGGTCGGTCCAGGGCACCTTCGGGTTCAGCACCTTCTCGAACATACGCATCAGCGCGCCGGCCATCTTGCCCTGCGCCTTCATGGCTTCGATGGTCTGCGCCGCCTTGACCTCGACGGCCCACTGCTGCGGGTTCTGCTGCGCCTGCTGCGGCGACTGCCCCGTGCTGGCGCCGGGATCGAGCACGATGTCGAAGCCGTTGCCGGGCAGATCACCGTTCTGCTCATAGTCCTCGTAGAGCTTCTTGTAGACCTCGGTGACGCTATCGTTGGCTTTCGCCATGTCGTCGTCGAGCAGGCAGTCCTTCGGGGGCGAGCCGATGCGGCTGTCGCGCAACAACGCGTTGATGCGGTAGTCCATTGCCTGCTGCATCACCTTGTTGTTGAACGGCTTCGTCGTGCCGTCGTCGAGCGGTACCGTGCCGGCCTTCATGCAGCGATGCAGGAAGGGGACGTCCTGATAGACGTTGTGCACCACCTCGTGGCCGATGATGAACACGCGCTCCTTAAGGTCGTACTTGAAGAACGTGTCGGGGTTTATGAGAATGTTGCGAGCGTCGGTGGCTGCGACAGGTACGCTCCGCGTCGGCACGCAGGCGTACTTCCCCTTGTGGTTTGTGAGCAGCTTGTAAAAGAGATGCCGGAAGCCCGGACATGTCCACGCCATCAGGGACATCGTATCCTGCCACTGAGCTTCCTGCTGTGGCGTGAGCCCACAGGGCGTCAATGGCTCGGGCGCGCCAACGTCGACGCCGGGGAGAGCCAGCGCGGGTGTGTCCGTCGGTAGTGCGGTCAGGGTCATAGAGTTTGCTCCTCTCGTTTTTCCAATAGTCGATCGGCTGCTGCAGCCAAGCGACGAGTTTCGTTCGGTGCTCCCACGGCATGTAGGTCAGGCCGTAGCTATCGACGCGTCGGAGCGCCGCCTTCTGCCTCTCCACGGCCCGCGCGATGGCTGCCGTGAACAGCTTCCGGACGAGCACACGGGGCTGGTGCTTCATGTGTCGTCCGTCAGCGTGCGGCCGACCTCCGCGATCATCTTGTAGATCGTGCGAGCGGCGAGGGTGCAGTTGTGGGCATCCTCGATCTCGTGATCCGCGCGGAAGGTCTTGGCCCGCTCGACCACATAGCGCTCCGCAAATGAGCGGAAGCGCTGGTTGCTATGGCGCTTGCGCTCGTCAGGCGTCTCGACCGGGGCTGGCCCTGACACGCCCGGCGAACCCGCCGGGCCGGAGATCATCGTCAGCGGGAGCTTGCGGCTAAACCCCATCGCGGGCCGCCGACAGCAGTTCGCTGCTGATCGTGTCTCCGCCTTCGGGGGCGGTCTCCACGGTCTCGTCCAAGCCCTGCTGGATCACATCGTCCATGAGCTTGATCTCCTCGTGCCCGGAGAAGAAGTCGTCCGAGAACACGGCGACCTGCGGCTTGATGCCGTCGGCAAGCAGAACCGCGGTGGCGTACACGTGGCGGGCAGCGTGCTGCAGCGCCTTGCGCATCACCTCATTCTTGTCGTTGTCCGCATAGTCGACGCGGAGTTCGATGGTAAACTGTCGTTGCATGTGTGCTCCTCTCGTGATTGCCGTCAGCTTCTTCTTGCGAAGATGCCTGGGCGAGTTCAATTTCCAATCCAGCAATGCGACAAACATGTCAGGGTTGGTGGTGACGTCGATGCCCATGATCGGGGCGCGATACTGATCGTCAGTCGGCGTCATCATCAAACCTTTTTACCGTCACGGTAAGCGCGCCGCTGGCGCATCGCAACCTTTCCGGGTCTGTCATGTGTCCGGTCAGTCCGGCTGAGTAGGCCGTAGGGCTACGATGGCCAGCGCGCATTGGGGGCAGGCATGAAGCACCTGCCCCGCAGCCGCTTAGTTCGACAACGACGCGATGATGGACACCAGCGCGGCGTTCTTGTTGATCCACGCCTGCATCGGCGGCGTGGAGATCATGCCCTTGTAGTCGCGACGGAGCAGCGCCGAGATGAACGTGACACCCATGTCCTTGGGGAACATCTGGATGTACGTGATCAGCGGGCCGAGGTCGGCGACCTGCGCATGGCCGGCAAGCTGATACGCCATCAGCATCTGCAGGTCGGCGCGGGACGGCACCAGCGACTTGTCCGACGGGTTCGCGATGACGTCGGCGTAGCTCGGCAGTTCGAGCAGGAACTGCATGTGCGAGGCGTAGCTGGTGGTGGCCGCCATGCCGATGGTGCCGGCGAGCACCTCCATCATGGCCGGGTCGACTTCCTGCTTGCCGGTCGCAGCGAACGCCACCTGCAGGTAACGATCAGCAGCGAACAACTGGCGCGGGTTGCACCACGGCCCCTGCTCCTTCGGCTCGTCCTCGAACACGATGGACGGGTTCGCCGCAGCCCAGGCCTTGGTCACCGGCATCACGTTCCACTGCTGGCCCTGATGCGTGTACGTCTTGTCGGCGTGCACCAGCAGAGCGTCGACGTCCGGGGTGATCTCGATCCGGCTGCGACGAGCGATACAGAAGTCGAAGTCCTTACTGACCCCGTACCGGGCTCCCTCGTTGGTGAGGCCGATGCGGACAGAGCCCTTCGGCAGGTACCACGGCGAGGTGCCGCCGTTCAGGAAAATCTCGGCGATGGCCCGCTTGACGTCGCCCTCGCCCTGACCGTACTCGTCGATGATCAGGAAGAACTTGTCGTAGCAGAAGGCGGGCTTGCCCTCGGTCGAGATGAACCAGAGCGGGCACGACGGGTCCGTCATGCTGATCTTCTTGGTCACCGGGGCACCGTTCTCCATGCCCACGACGATCTCGCGCTCGCCCTTGAACTGGTAGCCGATCAGATCGGGCGGCGTCTGGGTGGCGGCGAAGATGATACCGCAGCCCCAGCTTTCGCCCTTGGCGGCGCCTTCGGCCTTGATGTCCTCGAACAGTTGGTAGGCAACCTGCGACTTGCCCATGCCGGACTTACTCGACCACAGCACCGCCTGTCCGGAAGCGAACAGTTGGCGGGTAGCGGCCTTGGCTTGTACGATGTTCATGTAGTCTCCTCAGTTTGGGGGTGGAAGTAAACCCGGCGGCCGGAGCTTAACCCGGCCGCCGGTATCGGCGCGTCGCGGCCCCCCATGAAGAACAGGAGGACTGCGCTGATAGCGTCACCGCTGTGGTGCATGCTTTCCCTGCGGCCCGGGAGCGTCCGTCTAGCACCTTCGGACTTCGGTCTAGGCGACGAGGCCCAGAATTTCGTTGAGCTTCTTGATCTCGACTGCCGGCACCGTGTGCTGGTACGGGAAGTCGGCCGGGAGCGAATGGTAGAACTTCCTACCTTCCGGCCAGTCCGACTGCAGCCGCTCGAACGTCGGGATGCCCTTCAACATCGCACGCAGCGTCTCTGCCGCTGTGCTGATGTCCGCCTTCAGCTTCTTCTCGGCGGCGTGATAGTCGTTCACGGCGCCGATGAGCGCATCCGTGTCCGCGGTCTGATGGATCACGACGACGGGATCGTAGGTGGGGTCACGCGGCAGGGGGCGCGTCGTGTGGAAGTGCTGCTGCTGACCGGCGATGTTGACCATCATAGCCACGCCGTCGAGCTTCCTCGGCGCGATCGACTCGCTGCCGCCAAAGACCGGGAACACGGGGGCATAGTACCCCTCGCGGTGACCGGGCTTGGCGAGGAAGCGCTTCGGCAGCTTCGCCAGAACGCGCAGCTTGTCCTTGTAGATCACGTCCCACAGCATGTTGCCGATGACGACGTTGGCGTGCATGTGGTCCGCGACCGGCTTGGCGAAGCGGCCCTTGATGGCCTTTATCGCCACGTGGTCACGCAT
>JACCDR011886908.1_pt1 | contig 10263 bp, 10 predicted proteins | sample 7446431 | NCBI WGS metagenome assembly JACCDR01 (sample SAMN15323443, study PRJNA562643) | freshwater metagenome | isolation source: river surface water | place: USA:Blue River Watershed | collected 2017-08-17 | reverse complement strand
GCGAGGGCCTGCACGTCATCCGCATGCCCGAGCACTACGGTGCCTTGTCGCCGCTGCTGCACGTGGTGCCGCTACAGCTGCTGGCCTATCACACCGCCTGCGCCCGCGGCACGGATGTGGACAAACCGAGAAACCTGGCCAAGAGCGTGACCGTCGAATGACGGTTACGCTCTTGCGTCGTTTTGCGATGGCGCCGTAGGCGCGCCAGGTTTCTCGGTTTGGACGCCGCTCACTTCGCGCAGCGAAGTTATGCGGCGGCACAAGCCAGCGCAATCTCGCCAGGCGCGTCACGGCCTGGTGACGTCCGTCTTCAGCCTCCCAGGCGCTGGCGCACTGCCCGCTTGCCCAGCTTGCGCACCTCGGCGATGCGCGTGAGCTGGGCCGCGCGGGGGCGGGACTGGCCGTGTTCCCAGTGGTAGATGCTCTGCAGGGAGACGCCGATCAGCTTGCCCATCTCGGCGGCCGACAAGCCCAGCTTCTTGCGCAGGCTGGCGAAACCCGCCGCCCGGAAGCGCAGCGTGCCCGATTCCGACTCTTGCGCTGCCGCCGGCGTGCGCTTCTGCGTCTTGCCCAGGCGGGCGATCAGGCGCTGCTGCTCGGCCAGACGACGTTTCAGTGCCGCGATGTCGGCACGGTACTGCGCCGATGCCTTTTTCAGGGTCTGGATTTCCGCGCGGATTTCCTTACGGGCCAGGCGCGTGATCTCGGCCTTCAGCAGGCTGGCGAATTGAGCCATGTTCTTGTTCCGGTGTAGCGACAGGATGAGCATATATCAGTTGCTCAGGAACCGGCCCTGTCCCGCAGGGTCCAGGTCCGGGTTTGTACGCAAGAGAAACCCCCTAGTAAAACTACGTACGCACGGCCCTAAGATGAGGGCTTCGTTGGGTTACTGAATTCTTCTAATAAATGCTGAGTGCTGCGACACGTTTCCTCTCCACCCTGCAGGAGAGGCTGAATCCCTTGCGCGAGGAGGCCTCCGAAGAGGCCCCTTACCAGATCGACGACATACGCCAGGCCATGCTGAAATGCCTGGATCCTGAGATCAGTGAGCGTTTCCCCCATGTGGAGCGGCGCATCCTGACGGCGGCCAATGTGCCGGCCCTCTGGTTCCTGCGCCCGGAGCTCCTCATGGTGCTGGCCGCCCGTTCCGGCGAACAGGCCGCCCACCAGGTGGTCGACGAGATTTCGGCCATGTTCGACGGGCTGCTGCCCAAGAGCCTCAACTACAGACCCAGCCGCCTGGGCCGCTGAACCCTCGCTTGCCGGGGAGTTTCCCGGGCAGTCTTTTCAATAAAAGTCGTTGATTCTTTGAATCGACGACTTTTTTGCTTCCGGAAGGCTGCCCGTGTCAAAGTTTTTTGAAAATAGGCCTAAATCCTCCCTCATTTCTGCCGTTAACCCATGTACGTAACAGGATAAAAGCCTCCCGCTTTCGGGCGGGGCGCCGGAGCCCATCATGCAACTACCTAACATTGACCGAACTGCCATCCGGCCAGCCGGCTCGGAGGTAGTTGTGCCCGCCGCCGCCCGGGTGATCCCGGTGGCGCCGGTGAATCCGCCGGCGCCGGTGCAGGAGAGTGCCAGCGTGGTGAACGACATCAACCCGGCGGTGCAGGCCCAGGCCAACGAGGCGGCCCGGGCGGATCCGCTGCGGGGCGGCAAGGAGGCCGACACCTCGGGCAAGGACTGGACACAGCGCCAGGAGGCCGCGCCCAAGCAGGAGGACGTGCCGCCCAAGGAGCCGCTGTCCAAGATGCTGATTGACCACATGGCCGCGGTCTGGGGGGCGAGTGCGCGTGTGGTCGAGATCTGGATGCAGAACAACCCGGCGCAAAATCCCAAGGCCAACCAGCAACTGCAGGCGCAGGTGCAGGCCAGCAGCCGCCAGGTCGACCCCATGGCCGCACCCGGCGCGATTGCCAAGGAAGTGCTGACCTACTCCCCCACGCAGATCAAGAAGACCGAGAAGCCCGAGTAAGGGCCTCTTCACGGTCTCGCCGGGGCCGCGCCCGGGATAATCGGGACATGCACCACCAGACCGCCCTCGTTCTCTTTTCCGGCGGGCAGGACTCCACCACCTGCCTGGCTCATGCCCTCCAGTCCTACGAGCGCGTCGAAACCATTGCGTTCGACTACCGCCAGCGCCACCACGTGGAGCTGGAGGCCCGCCTGAAGGTCCTGGCCGAGATCCGCCGCCAGTTCCCGCAGTGGGGCCACAAGCTGGGGCAGGACCATATGCTGGACCTGGCCGTGCTGGGTGCGGTGAGCGAGACCTCGCTCACCCGCGAGACCGCGTTCCAGATGGAGGCCAGCGGCCTGCCCAACACCTTCGTGCCGGGGCGCAACCTGCTGTTCCTCACCCTGGCCGCGGCCGTGGCCTACCGGCGTGACCTGCAGGTCATCGTGACGGGGGTGTGCGAAACCGATTTCTCGGGTTACCCGGACTGCCGGGACGACACCATGAAGGCCATGCAGCTCGCGCTGTCGCTGGGCATGGACAAGCGTTACCTGATCGAGACGCCGCTGATGTGGATCGACAAGGCCGAAACCTGGCGCCTGGCCGAGCGCCTGGGTGGCGCGGCCTTGGTGGACCTGATCGTCGAGCACACCCACACCTGCTACCTCGGCGACCGCACGCACCGCCACGCCTGGGGTTACGGCTGCGGCCAGTGCCCCGCCTGCGAGCTGCGCGCGCGGGGCTGGGAACGCTACCGCTGGGACCCCGCAGCCTGAGCCTCAGCCCGCCTTCAGCTGGAACAGCGCCACGGTCTCGTCGCTGCGTCTCTCTAGTGTCCAGCTGTGGCTGTGGAAGGTGGCCACCGTGTGCCGGTGTGCTATTGAAATAATAGCGCCATTGCCGGTCTTCACCAATGCCAGAAGCCTGGCGTAGAGCGTCTTTTCGGCCTCTTCGTCGAGGGCGCTGGTGGCCTCGTCGGCAAAGATCCAGGCTGGCTTGCGCAGGAAGACCCGCGCCAGCGCCAGGCGCTGCTGCTCACCGCCCGAAAGCTTCTGGCCCCAGGCGTCCGTCACGTCGAGCTGGTCCACCAGCTGGGGCAGCAGGGCGTCACGCAGCGCCTGCTGCAGGGTCGCATCGTCGTACTTTTCGGCCGGGTCGGGATAGGCCAGCGCGTCACGCAACGGGGCGTTGGGGAAATAGGGGCGCTGCGGGATGAACATGCTGGACTCTGGCAGCGCCACCCGGCCCGAGGCCAGCGGCCAGATCCCGGCCAGTGCGCGGAACAGGGTGGACTTGCCGCTGCCGGACGGGCCGCTGAGCAGGATGCTGTCACCCGGCCGCACCTGCAGCGCCGTGTGCGCCAGCAGGCGGTTGCCCGTGGGCAGTGCCAGGGTGAGGTCGCTGGCCTGCAGGCCGCCACTGGCGGAGGTCTCGCGCTCCAGGGGCGCGACTTCGCTGGCCTTGCGGATGGCCGATTCAAAATGCGTGAGGCGGTCGGTGGTGGCGCGCCAGGCGGCGAGGCTGTCGTAGTTGTCGATGAACCAGGACAGCGAGTCCTGCACGCGGTTGAAGGCCGAGGCGATCTGCATCAGCGTTCCGAGCTGGATGGCACCACTGAAGAAGCGCGGCGCGGCCACGATGAAGGGAAAGACGGTTGAGGCCTGACTGAAGGAAGCCGTGAACATGGTCAGGCGTTTCTGTGCGTCGATGAGCTTGACATAGTTGCTCAGCACGTGACCGAAGCGCAGGTCCAGCTGCTTGTATTCCACGCCCTCGCCGCGGTCCAGCGCGATGGCCTCGCTGTACTCACGCACGCGCACCAGGTTATGGCGGAAATCGGCCTCGCGGCGCTGCTGCTCATAGTTCAGCGGGATCAGCCGGCGGCCCACGTAGTGCGTGAGCACGGTGCCCGCGGCGCAGTACAGGATGGCGACCCAGAGCATGAAACCGGGGATGGCGAATTCCGTGCCACCCCAGCTGAAGCTGAACTCCCCGCTGAGGGTCCAGAGGATGCCGACAAAGCTGGCCAGCGTCACAAGGGCGTTCATCAGGCCCATGCTCAGGCCCACGGTGGCCGTGGTGAAGAGCTTGAGGTCTTCCTGCATGCGCTGGTCCGGGTTGTCCGGCGACTGGTCGGGCGCGAGCTCGGCGTAACGCGTGAGCTCCAGGTGGTAATAGACCTGGTGGTCGAGCCAGCGCTGCATGTAGTGGCGTGTCATCCAGGCGCGCCAGCGCATCTCCAGATGCTGGGTCAGGTAGAAGCGGTAGACCGCGATGATGATGTAGATGAAGGCCAGGACCGTGTAGCGGATCAGCTGCTCGATGAAGACCGGGTAGTTCTTCTCCTGCAGTGCGTCGTAGAAGAAACGGTTCCACTCGTTGAACAGCACCAGCGTGTAGACGAAGGCCAGGTTGAGCGCGACGATGGCAGCCAGCAGGCCGCGCGCCTTCCACTTCTCTTCGGACTGGAAGTAAGGCAGGGCCAGCGCCCAGGCGCGCCCGAGGAAGGCCTTGAACTCGGCCGCTTTGCGGAACAGGGACATGGGGAAGTTCTCCCGGAGAAAGGTCAGGGTCAGGTGTTGGCCACGCCGCTGGCCACGTGCCCGGCCGGCACATGGCGTGCGGCCGATTCGATGTGGCCGGTCTGGTCATCAAAGAAGAAGTCGGGTTCGAATTCGCGCAGGAACTCGCCCTTGGGCAGGCCCCCGAGGAACATGGCCTCGTCGACCTCGATGTTCCAGTCCATCAGCGTGCGGATGGCGCGTTCGTGCGCCGGCGCGCTGCGCGCCGTGACCAGCGCGGTGCGGATGCGCATGATGGGCGTGCCTTCCTGCTGCAGGCGGTGCAGCGCGGCCAGCAGCGGCTTGAAGGGGCCGTCGGGCAGGGGCTGGTGCGCCTTGTCGCGTTCATGCTGCTGGAAGGCCGGCAGGCCGGAAGACTGGTACACGCGCTCGGCCTCGTCGCCAAAGAGCACGGCGTCGCCGTCGAAGGCGATGCGTACCTCGTTGGGGTGGTTGTCCTGGGCGCGCGCCGAGTGCGTGGCCACGGTGGCGGCGGGGAAACCCTGGGCCAGAGCCGCGCGCACGTCCTCGGGGTTGGCCGAGAGAAAGAGGTTGGCGTGCAGGGGCTTGAGGTAACGCCAGGGTGACTGGCCGCGCGTGAAGCTGCCGCGCTCGATGGGCAGGCCGTAGTGCTGGGCCGAGCGGAAGACCCGCATGCCCGAGACGGGGTCGTTGCGCGAGAGGATGACCACCTCCACACGCTGGGCCTGGGCGTCGTTGAAGGCCAGCAGCTTCTTCACCATGGAGAAGGCGACACCCGGCTTGGCCGGTACGTCGAGCTTCTGCAGCTGCAGCTTCATGTAGGCGCGGTCCTTGTGCGGGCCATGGCCGTGCTCGAAGACCTGGTTCTCCTCCTCGAAGTCGAACAGCGCGCGCGAGGAAATGGCGACGACGAGCTTGCCGTCCAGTGATGCACCCATGGTGTTTCCCTTGTGTCTGTGGGCGGTGGCCTCAGGCGGCCCAGCGCGCCAGCAGTTCCACGTCCTCGGGGAAAAGCTGGCCTTTCTCGGCCTGCAGCAGCCGGCCGTCGCGGCCGCGCACCAGGGTGATGGGCAGGCCCCTGGGCTTGGGCATCACACGCTGGATCTGCGGGGTCACGAAACCGGCGGGGAAGGTGTAGCCCTTCTTCTGCAGGTAGGCCCGGGCGTCCTCGGGCTTGCGGTCGATGGAGAGGGTGAGGAACTGCAGGCCCTGCGGCTTGCGGCGCTCGGCGTCCCAGAGCTTCTGCATTTCCGGACTTTGCAGTGCGCAGAAAGGGCAGGTACTGGCCCACCAGTAGACCACGAGCACACTGCCCTCGGACTGGGCAGGGCGGAACACCGAACCGTCGAGCAGTGTGACCCCGGGCAGGGCCAGCAGGGTGCCGATCTCGGGCAGGGGCCCGGCCTGGGCCTCGGTGGCCGCGGAGAAGGGGGCGGCGGCCTGGGCGCCAGCCGCGCCGTGCCAACCCAGGGCCAGGCTGCCGCCCAGCAGGGCGCCGCCAGTGAGCAGGTGTCTGCGATGCATCTTCATGCCGATGATCTTAGCGTCCGCCCGCCGGCCCGCCATCGGGGCGAGCCCTCGGACCGCGAGCAGGAAGCGGGTCATGTTTATACACTATGGGGTATCAAGAGCCAACGCCCTCACACGCCATGATTCCCATCCAGACTGAGTCCGCCTGGCGAGGTACCTCCGATTGCCGCAATTGCGGCATCCGCGACATGGTGCTGTTTGCCGATCTGAACGAGCAGGACTTCGGCCGCATCCACGCGCCCATCGACGACCTGGAATACAAGGCTGGCGAGGCGCTGTACGCCGAGGGTGCACGTGCCCGGGGCATCTACACGCTGCGACGGGGCATGCTCAAGCTGGTGCGGGTGACGGCCGACGGGCGCCAGCGCATCGTGAGGGTGCTGCGCCCCGGGGACGTCGCCGGGCTGGAGGCGCTGGGCTCGGGGCAGCACGATTGCGATGCGATTGCGCTGACGGAGGTGGCGGTCTGCCGGATCCCGCTGGACGTCATCCACACCCTGGGCGCCAGCAGCCCGCGCCTGCACCTGCGCCTGATGCAGAAGTGGCAGAGTGCGCTGCGCGACGCCGACGACTGGCTGGCCGACCTGAACTTCGGCACGGCGCGCCAGCGGGTCTCCAATTTCATCCTCAAGATGCGCAGCAGCCAGGACGGGTGCACCGTGACCCTGTTTGCGCGCGACGACATGGGGGCCATGCTCGACCTCAAGCTCGAGACGGTGAGCCGTGAGGTCAGCCGCCTGGTGCGCGAGGCCGTGATCGAGCCGCTGGACAAGCAGGGCCGGGTCTACCGCGTGCGCGAACCGCAGCGCCTGCAGCAGGCGGCCTGAACCCTACCCGGCGCGCCGGCCTCAGGCCCAGGAGTCGATCAGGGGCTCAGCCTGATCGACCAGGAACTTCTTGAAGGACTGGGCTGCGGGCGAGAGTTTCTTCTGGCTCAGGTGGGTGACGTACCACTTGCCCACGATGGGCATGCCGCTGATGTCCAGCAGGGCCAGGTGGCCGGCGGCCAGCTCGTGCCGCACCGTACGCAGCGAAAGGAAGCTCAGGCCCATGCCGGCCATGACGGCCTGCTTGATGGTCTCGTTGCTGGGCATCTCCATGGCGACCTTGATCGGAAACTCGTACTGCTCGAACAGCCGTTCCATGGCAGCGCGAGTGCCTGAGCCATGTTCGCGCACGACAAAGGGATGGTCCTTGATGGCGTCGAAGGCCATGCGCTTGCGCCGGACCAGGGGGTGGTCGGGCGGGGCGACGATGCCCAGCGGGTTGCTGGCAAAGGCCGTGGCCTCGCAGTCGATGTTGCCCGGCGCGCGGCCCATGATGACCAGATCGAGTTCGTTGCGCGCCAGCTGGCCGAGGATGTTGTCGCGGTTGTCTATGCGCAGGGAGATGTCGATCCCGGGCATGAGCTTGGTGAACCGCACCAGCAGCATGGGCACGAAGTACTTGGCCGTGCTGACAATGCCCAGCTCGATGCGGCCTTTCTTGGCGCCCACGTGCTCGGCCATGCTGGCCTCGAGGTCCTTGAGCTTGCCCAGGGCGGCGATGGCGTGGGTCAGGAACTCCTGGCCGGCGTGGGTGAGCTGGATGTTGCGCCCGACCGGTTCTATCAGGGACAGGCCGAAGGCTTCCTCCAGCTGGCGGATCTGCATGGAGACCGCGGGTTGCGTCACGTACAGGCGCTCCGCCGCCCTGGAAACGGACTTCTCGCGGGCGACTTCGATGAAGGTCTGCAGTTGCTTGAGCGTGTAGTTGCGCATGGATCAAATCAGCTAATGCTGATATTAAAGGCAGCAAAGATTATATTTAGTTGATGGGTCGGGCTCATGCAGCCGGGCCGGGCGTGTCCATGCGCAGATGGCGTCCGAACTGCGTGGCCAGCAACTCCTCGCCGCGTTCCAGGATGAAGTACCGCAGCGCCTCCGCCGCGGGGGAGAGCAGCTTGGAGAGGGTGTGCACGACGTTCCAGGCCCGCACCACGGGGCTGCCCTGGACATCGAGCACGGCGAGCAGCCTGTTGTCCAGCTCCAGCCCCAGGGTGTGCAGGGAGAGGAAGGACAGGCCCATGCCCGCCATGACCGACTGCTTGATGGTCTCGTTGCTCGACATCTCCATCGTTACCTTGGGCTCGAAGCTGCTGGCCTCGAAACATTTTTCCATCGCGGCCCGGGTGCCTGAGCCGTGCTCGCGCACGATGAAACTGTAGGCCTGCAGTGACTGCACCGTGAGATGGCCGCGGCGCAGCAGCGGGTGGTCCACCGGGGCCACGAAGACGTGCGGATGGGCGGCGAAAGGCTCGGCGCGTGTGGCCATTTCCTTCGGGGGGCGACCCATGATGGCGATGTCCACCTCGTTGGCCTGCAGCATGGCGACCAGGCGCTCGCGGTTGCTGACGATGAGCTTGATCTCGATGCCCTCGTGCTCGCGCTGGAACTCGGCCAGCAGGCGGGGCAGGAAGTATTTGGCGGTGCTGACCATGCCGATGGTCAGCGTGCCCACCTCGAGCTTCTGCAGGCGCGCGGCCGCATCCTCGGCGTCCTTGAGCGTGGACAGGATCTTGCGCGCGTAAACCAGCATGTACTCGCCCGCCGTGGTCAGCGCGACCTGCCGCCCGCTGCGCTCGAACAGGGGCAGGCCCACATGGCCTTCCAGTTCCTTGATCTGCATGGTCACCGCCGGAGGTGTCAGGTGCAGGGCCTGCGCGGCCTTGCTGAAGCTCAGCTGGCGGGCGACCTCGCTGAACACGCGGAGCTGGCGAAACGTGGCGTTCTTCATTCAGGTATTGCTGAATTTAAAAGTAATAAAGATTGAATTTACCTTATTTCGCCTTGTTCTTATATTTCGCTCACCACGGATTCATTCCCTCAGGAGCACTTGATGAGCAACTCGACCCAGATCACCGACGCCAAAAAGCGCTACAGCGCGGGCGTGCTGAAGTACAAGCAGATGGGCTACTGGATGCCGGACTATGTCCCCAAGGACACGGACACCATCTGCCTGTTCCGCATCACGCCGCAGGACGGCGTGGACCCCGAGGAAGCCGCCGCCGCCGTGGCCGGCGAGTCATCCACCGCGACCTGGACCGTGGTCTGGACCGACCGCCTGACCGCCTGCGACAGCTACCGTGCGAAGGCCTACAAGGTGCAGCCCGTGCCCAACAACCCGGGCCAGTATTTCGCCTGGGTGGCCTACGACCTGATCCTGTTCGAGGAGGGCTCGATCGCCAACATGACGGCCAGCCTGATCGGCAACGTGTTCTCCTTCAAGCCGCTCAAGGCCGCACGCCTGGAGGACATCCGCATCCCCGTGGCCTACGTCAAGACCTTCAAGGGCCCGCCGACCGGTCTGGTGGTCGAGCGCGAGCGGCTGGACAAGTTCGGCCGCCCCCTGCTGGGCGCGACGACCAAGCCCAAGCTGGGGCTGTCGGGCCGCAACTACGGCCGCGTGATCTATGAAGGCCTCAAGGGCGGCCTGGACTTCATGAAGGACGACGAGAACATCAACTCGCAACCCTTCATGCACTGGCGCGACCGTTTTCTCTACGTCATGGACGGCGTGAACAAGGCACAGGCCGTGACGGGCGAAGTCAAGGGCTCCTACCTGAACATCACCGCGGGCACCATGGAGGCCATGTACGAGCGCGCCGAGTTCGCCAAAGAGCTGGGCTCGGTGGTGGTGATGGTGGACCTGGTGATCGGCTGGACCGCCATCCAGTCCATGGCCGAGTGGTGCCGCAGGAATGACATGGTGATGCACATGCATCGCGCCGGCCACGGCACCTATACCCGCCAGAAGAACCACGGCGTGAGCTTCCGCGTGATTGCCAAGTGGCTGCGCCTGGCCGGCTGCGACCACCTGCATACCGGCACCGCCGTGGGCAAGCTGGAGGGCGACCCGCTGACCGTGCAGGGTTACTACAACGTCTGCCGTGACAGCTACACCAAGACCGACCTGCCGCGCGGCCTGCATTTCGACCAGGACTGGGCCGACACCAAGAAGGTCATGCCCGTGGCCTCGGGCGGCATCCACGCCGGCCAGATGCACCAGCTGATCGACCTCTTCGGCGACGACGTGATCCTGCAGTTCGGCGGCGGCACCATCGGCCACCCGCAGGGCATCCAGGCCGGCGCCGTGGCCAACCGCGTGGCGCTGGAAGCGATGGTCAAGGCGCGCAACGAAGGCCGCGACATCAGGAACGAAGGGCCGCAGATCCTGCAGGCCGCGGCCAGGTTC
>JACCDR011277195.1_pt1 | contig 10264 bp, 7 predicted proteins | sample 7446431 | NCBI WGS metagenome assembly JACCDR01 (sample SAMN15323443, study PRJNA562643) | freshwater metagenome | isolation source: river surface water | place: USA:Blue River Watershed | collected 2017-08-17 | reverse complement strand
ATTCATCTTCGGTTTTCCCTCTCGCTGGTAGTTCGTCAGTTTCGTACTGGTCAAAGCGAAACGACAGGCAGTAGCTGTAGTTCTTCTCGCCTTCCTTGTAATCGTAGATCGCAGCCACCCGAAGCACCTTGGCTCCATGAGTGCAGTAATAGAACTTCCATTCTTCCTGCTCAGGGATCTTGATGGTGCTCAACAGCTTGAGCAGGCTTTGCAAAGTGAGGTCTGCGTGCTCCGGCGTCTTGTGCGGACTCAGAATGGCGTTCTTAATCCCTGGGGTGAGCTGCTTGATCAACTCTGCCAGAGACGGGATGTACTTCTTGGGCTCAAACAAAGACAGGGCTGCCTTGTTTTCAGACACCTCGCTTTGGTGCATCGTGGAGATCACCCGCATCTTGAACATGGTGGTGAGCTTGCCGCCCGCATACACAGGAGCGTCAGGCCAGCGCATGTACTCCACCGAAGGCAGCTTATCTCCATAGCCGATCGTATCGACATCAAGGTAGAGCTTCACAGCCTGCAGCGCAGTCAAGATGAAACCTACCAAGGGGGCAGGGTAGGTCTCTGGAACCAACATGTTGTTCTTTCTCGGACACGGGGTCTCGAATAACTGCAACTCAGCAGTAGTCATTTGATAAGAAAAAAATAGGCCCGAAGGCCTATTGGACTGGTCCCCCTTGAGGAGGGATCAGTCGCTGAATGGGAAGGGGGAGGTGCGGTGCAGCGCACTGCGCGGCGAGAGCAGCTCCAGATCGGAGAACACGAAGCGGGCGCAGTGGCGATCCTCGGGCAGCACGCGGTCGCTGCTATACAACTCGATCACCAGCTCATCGACTTGCGATTCACGCGACATGCCGAAGCCTGCAGCGATCACCAGGTTCTCGCGGTTGCTGTGGGCGAACTGCAAGATGTCGGACAGCAGCTCCTTGACGGTCACTGCTTTGCCCTGGACCACATAAACACGCGCGTAGATGCCGTGGCGACGCACGAACTCGCTCAGACCATGGGCGGTGAACTGCTGCAAAGCAATCCCCACACCACGGCGCGAAGGCAGCTTGGTGCCCTTGACGATCCGCGCCAGCTCGATCTCATCGCCCTTGTAGTTGACAAAGCCCGAGGACATCCAGAACGTCTTGGCCGTCTTGCGACCTTGGTGGAAGAAACCGAACGAATCGAAAGCAGCTGTCGGGTTGTAAGCTGCACGGTTCATGCTCACAGCAAACTCACGAGAGGCCTTAGCAGTGATTGCTTTGTTCAGGTTGTTCATGTTGATCAAATGATGCTTAGAGTTAAGATAGTTGGGGATTTTACCCCACTGCTTTGAGTAATCCCTCCAGAGTACTCACAAACAGTATATGTGCTTGAAAAAAATTGCACTTTGACTGCTTGACTAGGCTATCTCTACATAAGCGGCATAAGTAGTTTTTGGACAGTGACTCACTCATTAGCCTAAAAGAATTTCAGGGATGAGATAAATCACTGTCCTAGGTCTACTTACAACCCACTGGCCATCAGACGTACAGGTGGCTCACCAGCATGGCGAACTTCACCAGGTTGATCTCGTCGACCAGCGTGACTGCCTTGGTGCCATCATGGCCCTGGTAGTAGTACACACGGGTGTGCAGAGGTAACGTCTGCGTCAGCTCATAGATCTGACGGATGCGCGATGCCGTGAGCGGGTTAGGCTCGTTCATCGCAATGGTCAGCAAGTCACCAGCGGAGACCGCGTTGAACTCGGTGTGATCCGCGGAGTACCACGGGAAGTCCAAGTTACCCACGCTCACATCCATCACGCGGCGAGAGAAGTGAATCCACTTCTCGTGCAGGCCGAAGCCATTGCGTGAACCCGGAGCGTTGCTGGTAGGCATGTAGATCAACTGAGGGTTGCTCATGTCGATCAGGCCTTCAGCGAAGGTGCGGTACTGGTTGTAGGTTTCGAGGGCAATCTGGTCCGGGGATTGCTCGAAGGTGGGTGCAAAAAATGCGTTGCCGGTGTAGGCAGGGGCAATAACGGTATCGGTAAACATGGTTTCCTCGCTGATGAAAAGTCAGTCGGAAGTTCCTGATTGAAGGGCTCAGCACCAAAGCACCTATGGTAAGGGCTAGACCGTACAGTTACCCAGTACACCCAGCGCTAGGACACAAAAGGTCCCTTTAAGCTTGGATAACGAGTGCTGTCGGTCAAAAGTACTACGAGCTACAGGGCGTTCCTGACAAATCGTCGTGAATGAAATCCGAATTTCCAAATACTTTTCTCATGCGTGCGGGGCGTTCTGCTTTTGTAGAGCAGCTCGTGCGGCTTTATCTGTCGATCTCTACGCATTCACCCTCTCTCTTGGAGGGCGGGAAGAGAGTGCTGGCTTGTGACAGCCTAGTTGAGACGCGTACACCACATGCACGACGCAACCACACTACTTCATCGAGATCGATACTGTTATCGGTACCGCGATTCGTATTCGCTTGAACCACCTGGTCACACAACGAACACTGGCAGGAGACTCATAAGACCTAATCGGGGGAATGACCCGACTGTAATCCCAGAAATACAAGTATTGCGGTCTGAAGAAATTTGACCACTTAAAGGAAGATTTTTTCGGCTTTAGTCCTTGAAAGGCAAAAGGTTAAAGGGAAGGGTTAAGGGGTGATGGTGTATCTGAATGGGGCGTGTTTAGGACTTGTTCATAGACGGGACCCGGAGGGATGGAAAAATGCGTCAGGGGCATAGATAAAAGAAAGCCAACCGCAGCTTTGATGACACGAGTGTCACTGCGGCTGGGTTGGCTTCAAACCTATCGCGATCCTAGAGAGGGACTAGGACCTTTGATCGACAGGGTTATCCATGAATCTACCCAAACCATGCTTACCGATGAGTGTTTAAACTTTCTCGGTTCTACGCATTCGATACAGGTAGTCGGTAAAAAAACAAATGCCTGCTCAGGCGAACTGGGCTTCAATCGACAAATAGTGCGAGTAGGGCTCTTTGAACAGCAGTTCGATCTTCATCTTGCTGCCAATGGCTTGGCGGTCAAAGGAGAAGTGGTGGATCCACACCGCACGGCTCCTCCAGTGGCGCAGCAGGCGCTGGAGCTCGTCCATCACCACATGAAACGCTACGCCGCTCTTCAGGCGCAGGCTGTGGTAGTAGTCCGTGTCGTTGCGACGCAAATCGTCGATGTAGGAAGTGATTGCATCCACGCCCGTCGGTTCGGGGTTGTCTTTCACGAAGCCCTTGAAGTACTGGCGCAGGTCACGGTCCGTCGGACACATGCGCAGTTCAAAGTCCTCGCAGCTGAGCGACTCAGCGACCACAAAGCGGCCGTTGGGAACGTGCACGAGGTGCGACGATTCCACCTTCAGCTGGCCCGGCTCGACCTTGTCGCGCAGGTGGTGCCACAACTCGCGTACTTCCGCAGCAGGATCTGCCAGCGACCGGCTGTAGGTGTTGCGGTGGTGCATAGCGAGGAAGGTTGCCGCCGTGCGGTTAAACGACTTCAAATCCTGGCGATACAGCAGGACGATTTCGTCAGCAACCGGTGGTTTGGGATTGGTGGACATGGAGGGACCTCACGATGTGTGAACGATGAGAAAAAGAAATGGGGGAGATGGGAGCGCAAAGCAGAAGGCGCGAGCACTTGTCAAAACAAACCTAGCTCAGCAGTAAAGAATTCACCGACTACCCTACAATACAAACACCCCCGATTTACAAGACATGGGTAAGCTTTTACCTTCATCCTTATGAGAGACTCCACCCGGGGTCACGATTATGCCCTAACCCCCCAAACACCCAGAGAGTTTCACATGACCATGAAGAGTTTCCTGGCAGCTCGCCTGTCCGGTCAGGCCACGGAATGCGCCGATTGCACGGGTGGCGCTGTCCGCTCCGCAGGCCAAGAAAGCGTGCAAGGCCAGCCCGCACAAGCCGAACAAGAACCCGCCAAAGAGCCTGTGACCCAGGCCGAGGACGAGGACAAAGAAACGGCCGTGATCAAAGGCCCGCTCGGCTACGTGATCACCGAGGCGATCAACAAAGCCTTCTCCAAGCCCAAGCTGGCAGTGGGGGTGGAATCGATCGCTGTGCAGGCCAATGGCCAGATCCAAGAAGGCGGCAGTGAAGTGCTGAACCTGCACCGCATCAAGCGCGTGGTCGGTGTCGTGCCTGCTACCGGCGAAGAACCCACCGTGGTCAACACGATGCTCGCTGCAGCCCGTCAGGTCGACCAGGTGGAATTCATGTTCGTTGAGAACACCACCCACAACGGCTCGGACGCGCAGCCCGGCTCTGACCTCAAGCTGATCTCTCTGGACCCCGAAGAAGAACGCCGTCACGAGGAAGCTCGCCTGGCCTCTCCCGAAGTGTCTGCACCCCCTGTGGTGGCCCCTCAGGGTTACGAAGTGGCTGTCGAATCGATGCAGGTTGTGGTCAACTACCGCCTCGTCAAAAAGCCCTAAAACGGCAAACACAAAGACCCTGAACAGACGCCATCCCAGGGGTCTTGTTCAGGGTTTTATGCTGCTCAAATCCAGTTCAATCGGTACTGTAAATACACGCCCAACCCCCTTAAGTTATCGTCTCATTCTGAGTAACTTTTTACAAGTGAGAGATATGACTCGCACGTGCGCGCGGGCGTGCGCGCCTCACGACGCGCGGTTTACTATATTTTAATATATTAATTAATTAGAATAAATTAATAAAAAAGAAAAAGTAACTACGTTACTAAAAAGAAAAAAGTTTGAAAAAATGAAATTTCAATCGATGGGGTCCGTAAGGCCCCATCTTGAGCTTTCAAATCGATTTTAAGCGCAGGGGTTGGTAGACCCCTGCTTGAACGAAAAATGAACCAAGGCGAAGCCATCCAACCAAGACTGCTGAGACGATCATGGAAATCGTCTCAGTCCTGATCGACTTGCCCGATAGACCCAAAGTCCAGAAAAACATGTTTGAATTTAGGGGTTTGGCATGGCCCTGCACACTTGAATTTAGCTCACTGTAAAAACGTACTGAGGCAAAAACAGCCTGCTGGCTGGGATGTGATTTCCCAGATCAAATCGCAAGCCACAATCGCGATTGCAGACGTTTTGACAGCCCTTGCAGCGATCAAAAACCTTCGGGCATAGAACGATGACCCTAACCTGCAAAAACGGCTTGTAGGGCCTGTAATCATTTCATGCCTGCCAGCTGGGTTATTCCTGTGTACGAGCCTGACGCTTGAGACCCTTCTGAATTTTTTTACCTGCGTGAGCAATCCCTTGCACGACAGCCGCAGGTTTCCTCCCAATCCCAAAAGGAAATCCTTCCATGACCGAACCGATTCATCCGGACGTCAAGAGTGCGCTGGATGCACTGATGCCGAATTTGCAGTTCGACAAAGACCTGGCTGTGCGACTGCAGCGCTACAAGCAGGAATTCATCAACCGCAACCGCGACCACGCCGCTTTCTTCGGCGGCAACTTGCTGGGCGTGCAGACCGTGCGCTTTGTACCCCAGGACGTGAACAACTGGTTCGACAACATCCTCGACGCTGACGAGGAAGCGATCCGTGAGGCGATCCACAAGTCGCCGGGCATCAACAAGGACTGGCACGTCTCCTCCAACCCGATGAACGTCACCTGCCTGTGGCTGGTGCACCGGATCTTTCGCAGCTCCATGCCAGCTGAGCTCAAGACCCAGGCCATGACGGATACCCTCCTGATTCTGCAGATCAAGATGGTTACCTCGATCATGTTCAATTTCTTCAAGAAATACCCCGCTTCTCCGGAAGTGGCGGAGGCGACCTACGCGGCGCTGAACATGAAGTTCATCCTGAAGGAGCAAGGCTCCTGGTTGGCTTTGTTGACCTACCGCGCCGAGAGCATCCTGTCTCGCAACTCTCCGCTGTACGATGCGATCAGCTCGTTTACGCCCAACAAGCGTATCATCGAAGCCCTGAACTCGATCCACGGTGCGCTCAAGGGCTACATCCGAAAGATCCGTCAGGTGATGGGGACTGTGCTGGTCTCTGGCGGCAAGATCTCTGCGACGTCCGCTGCAGTGAACGCCAACGGTGAGGAAATCCTGCGCGATAAGACGCGCGGCCCGATGACCTACACCAACTACCTGAAGTCCATCATCTCGGACAAGAACTCCTTCATTCGCGAGGAGCTCTTTCACATCGTGACGAAGGTGATGCCCAGCGCCCAGCCGCGCTACCTGCGGGCGTCGCTGGAGTTCATCTCTGCGAACTACTTCCGGGCCCCGCACAAGGACATCGAGCGGATGATCAACCTGGCGATGCTCCACAGCCACGCGTACTTGGCGCAAAGCCGCCTGACCATGCGCTCCAATGTGGACCTGGGCGAGATCATGATCGAGCTCAAAGGTGCTTATACGTCCTCGCGTTCGCGTGACTCGGACCTGCTTGAACTGCGTGAGATCACGGAACGTGTGATCCGAGGCTCGGTGGACTCCAAGACGGAATCTGTCGTGGCTTCTGTTCGCACTGGTGTGCTACTGTACATCGTCTCGCGCGCTTACGCCATGAACCACTACTCCGGCAGGGTTTGAAACCAAAGCGACATAAGCAGCAGAGAGGGCATTGCGCCCTCTCTGCTTTTATGCCGTTAACGTCGCATACCGAACCCTCCAAATCCACCCGTGCCAAAGCCCGAGTAAAATGGCTGGTTGCTTGCAGCGCCATTGCTGCCACCGTAGTACGGATTGGGCCGGTTGCTGCTGCTCCAAGAACCCCGATTCTGATTCTGCCCAGGGCGAACGCCTTGAGGGCCGCCTTGTGCTTGGTTGGTTTTCTTGTTCTCCTTGGCAGTACGAATCACCTCGTCGATGTTGAAGAGCTCGTTGTCCTTCATCACGACGTTGCGAGACAGCACCCGCATCTCCTGCTCGATACGTGCACTCAGGAACGGATCCTTCGATTGCGTGATCTTCTCGGCCAGCTCAGTGATGCGCTTGCGCACATCCTCTTGCTCACGGTCGAGTTGAGCGGCGAGTGGGTCATGGCCTTCAGCAGCATTGAGCAGGCAACCAATGCGGCTCGAATCGATACCGTAGTGGCGCAGGTTTTGCCCGTGGTTCATGAGCCAGTGCGTGAGCAGCCAGGCAAAGGTCATGTCGTCGTGCTCGCCAGTAGCGTGGTCCACCCGTCCGTTCTTGGTAATGAGGCCCGTGGTCTGATCGACCAGCGTCTTGTCATACAGCTTCTCAGCCGTACGCTTTGCCGCCAGCTGCAGCACTTGGGAGTACAGCAGAGACCGGGCATTCTCACCAGTGCCGGAAGTGGTAAAGCCAAACGTCTTCTTAAAGCGCACATAAGCCGACTGATCTTGCGTGCGAGCAGCGCGCATGGCGTCCTCGTAGAGCATCGGGTTCTCGTTCTTGTTTTGCACCACGCTGTTGTAGATGCGCTTGAAGGGATCGATCCCCACAGCCAGCAATTCGATCAACAGGTAGTCGATGATCATCTGACCCGTCGAGCGGTTTTCAATGATCAGCGTAGAACGGGTAAACCGCATCAGCAGACTTGCGAGCCACTTGCTGAAGTGAATCAGGTTGGTCTCGTTGACGTTCACTGCACCCAGTGTTTCCATGGACTCGGTATCGACGAAGTACATCGTGATATCGTCCCCGCCACTGGCATTGGACGTGTCGCAGCCGATCACCACAGAACTGTTGTTCATGCGGTACTCTATTTGGTCCTCCGGGATGTACCAGCGGATCACGTAGCTGTTGATCGGGAAGATCTGCGTGTACTGCGTCTCCCGAACACTGCGGCGCATCTTCTCCAGAATATGGGTGGGAAGCGGCGAGGTCTGGCTACCAGACGTCCACATGTTGAAGTAGTCTCGGTTAGCGGCGTCGCCTGTTTGCAGAGATTCTTCCAACTTACTGAGCAGCCACGCGTCGGTCTTGCCGAGTTGCCTGTGGTTCATCGTGATGTTCACACGCAGCTTACCGCGCGGTGAAGCACCCCGAATGATCTTGTACAGCGTGCGGCGATCTGGTGCATCGAAGAACTTCTCCGTCCAGACAGCAGATTCCTGCAAGAGCACATACACGTACTGACCGTCCACGTCGTCCTTACGGCCGGCAGTGGTCGTCAAGATGGTTCCGTAGTGCGCACCAGCAGCTCGTGCACGATCCACCGCAGCGCCGGTAGCAGCCAAGGCTGCAGGCAAAGCAATAGAGATGTTCGGCTGGAAGGGAGGCTCGTCCACGTGGAAGATACCCGATGTCATACCGCGACCCAGGTTCAGTGCACGCTTTGGAGAAGCCTGCGGCACATGGGTCTTGTAGCGATTACCCAACCGCTTGACCGTGATTTCTTCCGTGTTAGCGGTGTCTTCCTTGGTCCTTTGGTTAAGGTAGGACGGCAGCTCAGAAGCAATGTCCTTCAGACGTGTCACGTTGGTACGGCGAAGCGCATCGTCCTTCGTGAGCAGGTTGATTTCCGTATCCTCGCAAGCAATGTGCATCAGGTACGTCATCAAGGTATCTGTCGAGAACGACTTACCCGTTTGACGAATCTGAATGAGGAAGGTCATCACGTGGTTGAAGAACAACCAAAAGAGCGCGATGTTACCTCGATTCGCTTCCATGGGCACAGAGGCACCACCACCGATAGCAGGAGCGCGTGCGATCTCACGGAAATAGTACCACGGGTTGATCTTCGCCTCGATAGCAATCAAGGCCCGCTGCAGTTCAGTGAGCTGTGCGGAGTGCGGATCAACGCCATGGATCTCTGGGTTAACGAGGGTCAGTAAGAACGCGTGGTTCTTAATGCCTAGGCTGCGGTACAGCGCAGACAGACGCACAAAACTCTGGTTGGGAGTGTGTACATCGATCATCGCTCCGGGAAAGCGATTCCAGTCTCTACTGAAAAGTATCATTATTCTAGCCTACCTTCTCTTTCACGGAACAGGCTCTCCAATGCCAGTTCAGCACCGAAGATGGCTTGTCGCGTGGTTTCACGGTAGTTCTCGTACTGTCGGTTCTCCAGCATGTGAGCCGCCACGATGAACATGGCCTCGGGCGTCACGCCCTGGTGGCCATAGGTGTGCAAATCACCGATATCCGCGGGCAGCACCAAAGAGCGCTCCCAGGCGCTGTTAATGTGGTCTTGCACACCGCGGAAATGGTACGTGTTGGTGGCGGGGTTATGGAACACGCCCAGGCCAGTGGTATCGCGGAACACCTCGATCATGCCCTGGCTCAGATAACTCACGCCTTCTTGCACAACAGGGCTTGCCGGCATGGCGGCATCAGCGAGACTGTGTGCCTGCAAAAACTCCTGAGGCGATACAGGCTTTGCGACTGCTTGATCGACTGGCTTGTGGACAACAGCGTTTTCTTGTTCCAGATAAACACCGGACTCGCTAGCCAAGCTAGCACCGAGCTTCTCCACCACAAAGCGGTAGAGGTTACGGATGGTGTTGACAATACTCTTTTTCATGATGAGTGGTTTTGATTTAAGCAATCACCACCCTCCTACCCATTCCCAGCTACGCGGCTAGGATGGGTAGGAGGGCAGCTTATGCCGTTTGGTTTACAAAGCGGTGGAGGGGTACAGCGGAATACCCACGATACCGAGCTCGAGGTCGGTCTCAGGGGTCTTCTTGATCCACTCCAGGAAAACGGTACCGTAGTTCACGAGACCGTTGAGAACGGATTGGGTTTTATCCCACTCCGAGATGGCGAGTACACGCACATCATTGCCCACACGCAGGCGGAAGTGCGTGGGCAGCGGCGCTTGCGTCTCACGCAGCGAGTCGTACTGCGGCCGGATGGCTTTGTACAGACGCTCCAGCCATTCGGTTTGCGTGACGCAGTTGCCCTTGAGGTTCAAGCGATAGAAGTTCGCATTCACCATCATCAGCAGCGCGTAGTTGTTCACGCCGAACGCAGGGTTCTGGCCGGGGTCGAACTCGATCGTCCAGTTGGTCTGCTGCTCGGTGCCTTGGCGCAGCAAGGAGACCGATTGCGTCTGCGTGTGCCGGTAGTTCTCAAACGCCGGGTTGACCTGCGAGAGGTTGACCTGCACGTTGAGCAACTGGCTGGCGTTGTACAGCAAGCCGTCGAAGGCGCGGGTGTTGGCGGCCGTGCTCACCAGCGTCGTGACATCTTGGCGGATGTTGCGGTCCGTGTTGTACAGGAACCAGCGCATGGTGTAGCCGTTGGTGGGACTGACCCACACGGGGTAACCATACAGACGCACGTTGTACGCGCCGTCTGCACGCACCGTCTTGATGCGGTAGTGCTCGGACTTGTGCCAGAACT
>JACCDR010510764.1_pt1 | contig 10264 bp, 21 predicted proteins | sample 7446431 | NCBI WGS metagenome assembly JACCDR01 (sample SAMN15323443, study PRJNA562643) | freshwater metagenome | isolation source: river surface water | place: USA:Blue River Watershed | collected 2017-08-17 | reverse complement strand
CGTTCATCTCAGGAGCACGGGCTGGACGTTGGTGCAGCGGAGGGGCGGGGTGGTGACGAGGGCGGTGCCGGCGGGGAGGATAGTCCAAAGGTAGGGACGGCCGCGGCCGGTGGTGCGCTGGGGATCGGTGATGAGGCCGGCCTTGTGGAGGCGCTGGAAGGCATCGAAGGCGGCGGGGTGCTCGCAGCGGATGGAGCATCGGATCTGCTCGACGGTGAGGCCGGCATTCCCGGCTTGGTGGAGGAGGTGGAGGATGGCGGCGGAGAGGAGATCGCGGAGGCCGGCGGCGTAGTAGGCGGATGGATCGGCAACGGTGGCGTCGATCTGGTCCTCAAGGGTGTCCTCGAGGTGCTGCATGCGGTGCCGCAAGCGGCGGAGCTGGTCGCGGGTGCGGGCGGCGGTCATAATTCTTCCGGGCTGTGGCGGATGCCGAGGATGTCTTGGAGTTCTGCTTGGATCTCCTTGAGGGCATCGCGGCAGGCGGTGTGGGCGGCTTCGTCCATGCGCTGCTTTGCTTCGCTCCATGGGACCTTGGGCGGGAGTGCCTGGCGGCAGCGGGCGAGGAGTAGTTGAAGGGTGCCGGTAGGCACGGCGATGCGTTCCGGGTCCATGGTCAGGCGGGGACGGGATCGGTGGAGAGGAGTTGGTGGACGAGACGCAGGCCGGCATTGGTCGCGCGGTATTCGAAGGCTCCGTTGACTCCGCCGGCGTAGGGTCGGCGCTCGAGGTAGCCGGCCTCGACGGCTTGGCGGGTGGAGGAGATGATGATGTTGGAGCTGAGGGTGGGCGCTCCGGCGGCGAGTTCGGTGCCGGTCATCCATTCGCCGGACCGTTTGGTCAGAACGAGGAGGACGATCATGGCGACCACCGGGACGCGCTGGGTCTGGCCGCTGGTGATGGTGCGGGCCTGGGTGAAGAGGTGGATGGCGAAGTCGTGCTTGGTCATGGTGCCAAGGGGATCAAATGGGGAGGTTGGGCTGGGTCTCGTCAAAGTGGTCGCCGAGCTTCTTGAGCTGGGACTCGGTCTGCTGGAGGTCCGTGATGAGGGACCGGATGCCTTCGAGGTCGACGGTGAAGCGGAAGTCGGTAAGGGTGGGCTCCTTGACGACTTGGGCGTTAACGAGGCGGTAGACGGGTTCCATGGCGGAGACGACGATCTCGGCCATGGGGAGAGGCTTGACGCCGTCTTTCCCGACGGGGAGGGAAAGGAGGAGATTGGAGGCGGAGAGGCAGAGTTGTTTCACGGGTTTCAGGCGCAAGATTTGAGAAGGCGGAGGGAGCGGCGTTCTTCCTGCTGGAGAGCGTGCCAGGCTTGGGAGACGGCGCGGACTTGGGCGGCGAAGAGGTCGACGCAATCCGGCGGGGTGTGGAGGCGGAGGGCGCGGAGGGCGCGGATTTCGTCGCCTTCTTCGATGAGGCGATCGAGTACGGTGGTGACGACGTCGAGGGTGTCGGTGTTCCAGCAGTGGTCTCGTTCTTCGGCTTCCTCGATGGCGGTGCGGAATGCCTGGACGGCGGTGTCGAGGTGTTCCCGGAGATGTTCCAAGGAAGGGCCGGCCGCATTTGTGGGCACGGGCAGGAGATCCGGCTGGAGGCTCACGGAAGGAAGGGGGTGATGAGTTCGCGGCCCTTGGTGGTGATGGCGGTGAGGACGAGGCGGCGGTCGAGGGTGTCGTGGTGCCGGTTGACGAGGCCGCGCTCGGCGAGGCGGTCGACCATCTGGGTGGCGGCGGCGGGGCTGACTCCGCTGGCGGCAGCGAGGGTGGTGGCGTTGGCGTGGTTGACGCCGGCCAGGTGGATGAGGGCGAGGAGGTCGGAAAGCCGGTTGACTTTGGCTTTCTGGGCGGCGGCGAGGGCCTCGGGAATGGCAAGGATGGTGGTCATGGGTGGAGTGGTCGGGTATTTGGTGCGGAGATCGCGGGAGAGGAGCATGGGGTGGAGGTGTGGAGGGTGATCTCGACGCGCGGGCAGGCTGCGTCCTTGGCGCGGGTGGAAAGGGCGAGCTTGGGGAGCTGGCGGTCATCGATTCCGAGGGCGTCGGCAATGCCGTCGCGGTAGGCCTTGCAGGCGGCGTCGGCGTTGTCGTCGTCCCGGAAGGCGGCGGTCTTGAAGAAGTGGGCGATGGTGTAGCCGGTGAAGGTCGGGACGGGCTGGCCTGCGGAGTGGTAGAGGTGGCCGATGGCTTCGAGCGTGCGGAGCTTGGCGCGGGTGCGGTGTTCGCGGACGAGGCGAGCCTTGGCGATGGCGGATCCTTTGGACTGGCCGCGGGAGGCATTTGGAGAAATGCGGCGGTCCGGGATGGGGAGGACGATGGTCATCAGAGATATTTCCCGGTGATACGGTGGGCGCGCTTTTCGTCGTTGGCGGCGTCGTAGGCCTCATTGAGGGCACCGAGGGCGGCGACGAGGACGACGACGATGCAGGCGAGGAAAAGATTGCCCGGGCCCCAGGTGAACCAGACGGCGGTGCCGGCAAGGGCGGTGACGATGGCAAGGGCGAGGAGGAGGCCGGCAGTCATGCGGCATTCCTCGGCGCGCTGGAGGAGTTGCTCGACGGTCATGGCATTGGGGCTTGTTCGCGGTGGTCGCAGTCTTTGCAGCGGCGGGTGCCGATGGTGATACCGGCCTCAGTCTCCCAAAGGCGGATCCAATCGGTGAAGCGGTGGGGCGAGCCGTTGAGGCAGTCGGCCTTTGATGGCGTGTAGTGGAAGCTTACAGCGGTGCTGAAAACGAAGTTCTTGCCGCAGGCGTCGCATTCCATTTCGTGAGCCTTGTCTTCCTCGTAGCCGAAGCCGTCGTCGTGGCAGACTTGGCAGTCAGCCCCACAGTAGGGACATTCGAGGTCGCTCATGGCTGGAGGCGGCGGCGTTGGATTTCGCGGAGGAGGGCGGCCTTGCGGCCGAGGATCCAGCCGGTTTCCCGGCCTTCGTCGGTGCGGAAGTTTGGCGCGGGGAGATCCTTGCGGCTGCAGAGGTCCTTGGCGGCGGCGAGGAGGGTCTCGTTGGAGAGTTGGCGGACGGCCTTGTCGTGGTCGTCGGCTTGGTTGGGGCGTTCCATGGTGGCGATGGGTTTCCCGGCCACGCTGCCGCCCCTGGTCGCGCCGTGGGGCGCTCCAGTGGTGCGGGCCGGGCCCGCACCGGGTGGGGCCTTGCGGTAGTCGGTGATGGTGGAGACGGGGCGGCGGGCTTTCATGCGGATTTGGGGAGGTGCCGCTTGGCGGCGGGGTTGCGGGTGTTCTCGGCGAGGAAGGCCTTGTAGGCGGCGATGGTGACGCGGCGGGAGCGGGGGCCGACTTCGACGAAGGGGAGGAGCTTGGCGGCGCGATCGACGGGGATGCCGAGGAAGGAGGCGCAGGTGGAAAGCTCCATGGTGTTGAGCTCGTCGATGTTGATGCCGGCGAAGAAGCGGTCGGCGATCTCCGCGGCGGCGGCGTGCTTGACGTCCTCGATCTCGGCGGGGGAGAGGTTCATTCCGGGCGGAAGGTTTCGATGTTGTCGAAAGTCTCCTCGATCTGGGCGGCGGCCTCGGCCTCGGTGACTTCACCGGCCTCGACCTGCGAGGCGAGGCGAAGCATGGACTCCGCAGCGGTGGCGAATGCGGCGGAGTAGTCGCGGCAGACGGCGGCAAGTGTTTGGGATGACATGGGAAGGAATGGGTTGGGGTTGTCGGGGAGGAAGGATCACCCGGCCGGATCGGAAACCCATCGCCCTTCCTCCCCAGGAGGCGACGTCCGGCCGGGTGAAGGGGGTCATGCGGCTGGTGCCGCGGAGAGTTGGGCGAGGAGCACGTCAAGGCCGCGGTCCATGGCGAGGCGCATGGCGTCGGACTTCTTGAGCTTCACCTTGGCGGCGACTTGCTCGGCCTTGGCGTCGAGGTCGTTGGGAACGCGGAGGTTCAGGACCTTTTCGTCGGACTTGTAGGGCGCTTTCTTGGCTGGCATGGGGGAACGGTATACGAATCGTATACCCGCGCAAGAAAAATGTAGCGCAATGTTCTACAAAGTGATTTTATCCGGCATGGACAAACGCGACAGCAAGCCAGTGCCCATTCGGATCGAGCCGGAGCTGGATGCCAAGATCGAGGAAGCGGCCCGCCTGACGGGGATGTCGAAGGCCGAGGTAATGCGCCTGGCCATGCGAATCGGCTTCGAGGATCTGCGGCGGATCAACTATGACATCGCCGGGGCCGTGCTGGATGCTGCCAAGCCTGCGGTGCCGGTCGAGCGGAAGCCGGTGAAGTATCCGAGCGCGCGGGATCTGCGGGCCGTGCCGCGCACCTCGCTCAATGAAGAGCCCGAACCAAAGGCGAAGCCGAAAATTTAGCCCACTTCTGGCCGTGCCAGTTTTGCCACAAACGAAGGAGAGAGGGAAGCGGCCAGTGAATCATCGGGCAAAAACCAGAGTTTTTCCTATGGTCAAGCGAACACTATGCGCGCCGGTTGGCGTTGCGCTCGACTTGGCGGCGCTGCTTTTCTTGTTGGGCTGTCATTTCGCTGCGGAGAGCCGAGGAGTAGATGAGCAAGAGAACAGCGGCGGTCAGGATGAGTGCGATGGTCGATGCTTCGGTTTTGAGGAGAGCGCGGGCTCCAGCTTGAAACATGGAGTACCATCCACAGATACCGGCAAGACAGAGCACCGAGAAGATTGGTTTGCAGAGAATGCGGGCGCGGTGGCGGCGTTCCAAGCGATCCATAAACCATGTCGGCCAAGCGGCGAAGGCAAGGGAAAACAAGATGCCAAGGGCTGGGAGAATAGTAAAAAGAACGGTTTTCATAGGGAGGAAACGGCATGAGCGCTAAAAAAAGATCGGTCGTCCGTCGAGGCAATTCCCATTTGACGGTCTATCCCTACGGGGATGCGTGGCGGTTTTGCTGGCGGGAGCGGGAGGGGTTGCCGTGGCGGTATGTTACCCGGGGAACAAAAAAAGAGGCTGAATCTGCCGCGTGGGACAAACTTGGCGAGATCGATGCCGGTGGGCTGGTGTGGAGCGGGCTGGATGGGGAGACTCGGCGATTCCTGCAGGAGGTGCATCGGCTTTCCACGGAAGCGGATCGGCCCGCGGTGCTGGGCTTCCTGGCGAGCCGGAGGAAGTCGGCGGAGATCGTGGCCAGCGTCGAGCGGTTCATGGATTTCAAGGAGGCCCAGAAAGGCGGGGCGACGCGGCACTTGTCGAACGTCCGGCGCGATCTGGAGGCGCTCGGCAAGGCTTTTGCGGGAAGGAGCGTCACGGATGTCACCGATGGCGAGCTGGCGGATTGGTGGCAGGCGAGGGTGGGCGAGCGGAAGGGGAAGACGCGGAACGAATGCCGCGGGAACCTGGTGGCGTTTTGGAACTGGTGCGTGCGGGACGGGATCTTCCCGAAGGAGGTGACTCCCGCGGAGAAGCTGCCGCGGGTCGATCTGGAGCCGTGCGAGCGTCGCGTCCTGACTTCGGCGGAGCTGCTGGCGGTGCTGGCCCAGGTCGGCGTGGAATGGCGGCCGTGGGTCGTGCTGGGCGCGTTTTGCGGGCTGCGGCCGGAAGAGATTGCGCCGGTGGTCGGGAAGGTGAAGACGCGCCGCGGGAAGCGGGGACTGCGCTGCGAGGAAATCGACTGGCAATTCAACGTGATCCGGCTCCCGGCCGAGGTGTCGAAGATCAACACGCCTCGACATGTTCCGCTGCTGCCAGCGGCCCGGGCTTGGCTGGAGTGGGCCGGCATCCGGCCCGGGATGGTGGGAGCGGTTTGCGGCGTGAATCCGACGGAAGCCGGGGAGACGCTGCGCCTTGGGAAGCTGGTGTTCAAAACCGGCTGGCCCCAAGACGCGCTTCGGCACTCCTACGGTTCCATGCGGAATTCGATGCTGCGCAACCTGCCCCAGGTGGCCGAGGAAATGGGGACGAGCGAGACGATGCTCCGCCGCCACTATCACAACCCGAGGACCTTGGAGGAGGGACAGGAGTGGTTTGCCCTACGGCCGGACATGATCCGATTTGATCCGATGGAAAAGGTTCCGCAGAGTGGAGCGCAAGGGGGCGGTCGGGCGGCCGGGGCTTGAAAACTTAAGGAATCCGCCCTTGTCAGGGCTTTAAGGAAGTAGTCCCGACAGGAATCGAACCTAGCCGCAATGCAAGCTTTTCAGGGAAAAAGCGGGCGGAAATCCGATGGGGTTCCGATGAGGCGAGGGTCTTGTAAACGAGAACTCCCGGCCGACGCGATGCGTTGACCGGGAGCTTTCCCAGGTGCCCCGGCTTCTTACGCCGGACTACGTGCGGGGCGGTGCTTGTCCAGTGACCCTTGTTGGCGGCGCCGCCTCATGGTTTAGGTCTCGGTCCCGGCGGTTCCCAGGCTTGCGGGCCCGATTTTCACCCCTGGAAAACTGGTTATGGAGTGACGCGGCGGAGGTCCTCGATGGCGTCGGTCTGGGCTTCGAGTTTGGTGGCGACGGACTCCATGGTGTGGATGGCGTCGCGGTAGGCTTCGAGAAGCTGGGCGCGATCGGCGCGCATGTCGGCGTAGACGTGGACAATCCCCCAGCCAAAGACGGCGGCGACGGCGACGCCGGTCCCAAACTTGGCAATGCCCCAGACGATGAAGCCGGCGAGGGTGTTGGGAACTTGGATGCCGTCGGGCGTGGTGTCGTTGGCGATGCGGTGGAGTTCGTCTTGGGACATGGATGGGGGTGATGTCGGGGTGAGTCAGGGAAGAGGCGTGGTGAATCCGCAGGCGGCGCGGAGGGCGGTCATGGGGAAGGCAGGGCCGGGGTCGGTTTTGCGATCGGGCGCAATGTCTTCGTGGCCGATGACGTCGTCGAGCTTGTACCGGGCGACGAGGGCCTTGCTGAGGGCTTCGCAAGCGGCGAGCTGCTCGGGAGGGTAGGTTTCCCAATCGGTTTCTGGCCCGCCGTTTTTGTGGCGGGCGCGGGTGGGTTTGATGAAGCCACTGGAAAAGCGGGTGGGGAAGGCGTCTCCGCCGTTGGCAAGTTCGATCCCGATGGAGCAGGAGTTGAGGTTGGTGTAGGGCGTGCCGGTCTTCGGGTCGCGCCACTGGCTTTTGCCGGCGTGGCCGGCGGTGCGGTTGAAGGGACGGCACTGGTAGATGGTGCCATCGCGATCGATGACGATGTGGGCGCTGGCTCCTTTGGCCTCGGGGGTTTTCCAGAATTCAATGGACGACTGCGCGGAAGCGCCGGCGGTGAAATGGATGACGAGGAAGCGCCGGGTGAGCATCGGCGAGCCTCCCTTGAGTGGGCGGCGGATGGCGGTGTCGAGCCAGTGGTCGGGCGTGATCTTCATGGCAGGTTACTTGCCGGAGTTGACGATGACGGCGCGCGGGGCGAAGGCCTGGGCGGTGGTGGAAAGGGCGGTGACGCTGCCGGCATCGGGCGCGGTGGTCTTGCTCTGGGTGACGGTGACGGTGCCGTCCGGGGCGGTGACGGTGGTGACGGTCTCGACGGTGGAGCAGGAGACGGCGTAGATGACGGCAAGGACAAGGATGATGACGGTGCCGATCTGGCGGAGGATCTTCATGGGGTCACGGGGTGGGGTTGGTTGGCGGTGGCCGGTCCATTCCTCAATCGCGCGGAGGGCGGAGCGGTCGACTGGATGGAATCGGAAGGACATGGCACGGCGGAGTTTGCGGCGGAGCCGGTGGAGGTGGTGAAGCGGGAGGCGCTTCACGGGGATCAGGGGGCGGGCTGCTTGTTGGCGGCTTGGAAGAGGCCCCAGGCAAGGACAAGCTGGGCAATGACGACGTCGAGCTGGAAGGCGGTGGTGGCGCTGGCGTCGAGGTAGTCGTTGACTTCGCCGAGGATGACGACGAGGGCGGCGATGATGCCGGAGGCGGTGGTTTTCATGTCAGTCGATGGGGATGAGTGCCCAAGAAACGCCGGCGTCGGTGGTGCCGATGTCGACGCCTTCAGAGACGGCGTAAAACGTGATCCATTTGAAAGCCGTGGAAGCGACGGTGAAAGCCGTGGTGGAGTTTTCAGGCACGACGGCAACGGTGCCAACCGAGCCGGTAAAGGCGGGGTTGACGGCACTGCCGGAGACGTTGTTGATTCCGAGAAGGTAGCGTTTTCCTGGAGTGGTGGCGGCGGTGGATTGAACGTCTGCGGAGATCATGGGATGGCGAGGTTAGGGTGCGATGGTGACGCCGTAGGAGCCGACAACCACCCAGCCCCGGGTGGTGAAGTACTGGAGGGTGACGGTGTCGCCGGCGTTGGTGAAGGTGATGGTGGAGAAGCCGGTCTTGGTGGTGGGGGTGAGAATGCCGGATCCGCCGTCGACGTCGTGGACGATGGTCTTGCGCTGGCCCGCGGTGCCATTGGCGAGGGTGAGGGCCTGCGAGGCACCGGTGGAGGTGTAGAGGGTGACGGGCGTGGTGACCGGGATGGCCCCGGCGCCGGAAAGGGTGTCGGGCGTGTAAACGTCGGTGCCAGTGGTGACGACGTTGCGGAGGTTGGCGTCCCAGTTGAATCCGCCGTAGCCGCCGAGCTTGTAGCCGGCGCCGGTGGGGGAAATACCGAAGAAGCCGGTAGGACCGGTGGGCATGACCCAGACGTTAGTGCCGGCGAGGCGGCCATACATGAGGCCCCCGACGTTTCGGAACGAGCTACGGTTGCCGAGATTTAGCGGCGTGGTCTGATCGCAGAGGAAAATTTCTGCGGTAGAGCCTGCGACGGTGAGGGAAGGGGCGATTTCCACCGTATTCTCCCCGAGGTCGCCTAGGCCGCGGCTGTTGAAAGGGGTGTATTCACCCTGCCCGGACTGGGTGGTCATTGCTCCAAGCGGGAGGCCGCCGATGGGGAGCTTTGACCAGATGACATTGTTGCGGAAAACGCCTCCCTTGGTTGAAAGGTGGACAGTATCCGTCATCAGTCCGGCCGCGGTGGCAAAGGCATAGCTGCGGAACATGCTCCAGCCGTCGAGGTAGCTGTGGCCGGTCTCGAGCGCCCAGGCGCGCTGGCTGGCGCGGACGGTAGCGTGCCAAGTTTCCACGCTGGCGGGGTTTGCGGAGATGATGACCCAATCGGTGGCCGATTTGATGGCATTGACTGCGGCGTACCATGTGCGGAAGAGTCCGCCGCTGTCCCATGGGGCGCTGGCTCCATCGGTGCCATCTGCAAAGCAGCAAAGCATGAGGTCCGGAGCGAGGTGGGTGTAGATGGGGGTGTAGACAGCGGAAGGGGTAACCCCTACGAATGAGGCGAGGTCGAGGCCGGATTTCCCGAGGAGATCCTTGATGGTGACGACGCCGCCGCCGGTGCTGTAGTAAATGCCGGCCCCGATGATGGTAACACCGCCACCCGTGACGTTGTTGATGCGGATTTTGTAGGAGGGTTCGTTGGAAGGAGGGAGATCGGCCTCGAAGACCGCGCCGATGGTAGTGGCGTTGGCGGCTGAAATGGCAGTTCCGCCGGTGGCCGCGTTCCAGGTGCCAATGGCACTGGCGCTTTCGTACTGGATATCGAAAGTGCCGCCACCGCTTTTCTTGAGGTAGTAGATGACGAGCTTGTTACCGCGGCGGTGAGTGGGCGACGGGTCGCCGCAAGAGAATTGGGCCGATGATCCGGAAGCAAAGACGGTGGTGATGCCGGTAATCCAGGAGGCAAAGTCGGTGGTGGTGGGGGTAACGCTGCCGGAAGCGCTGCCGTAACCGTAGCCGATCGATCCAGCGTCGGCCATGAGGGGGCCGCGGCGAAGAGGACCAAGGAAGGCAAGGGAATCGCCCTTAATGCCAAGCCAAAGGGGAGCGGCGCCAGACGAGTTCCAGTCGGAAACTTTGGCGAGGCAGTAGGGCTGGGAGTTGATGGCGTCTCCGCCCTCAACAAGCGCTTCGGCCTCCGCGGCGCTGGCGGCGGCGGCCTCCGCGGAGGCATCGGCCGCGGTGGCGGCAGCTTCCGCGGCGGCGATGTCGGCGGCGATCTCGCTTTCGGTGAGGGCGAGGATCTGGGCGGGGGTCTTGGTCTCGACGGCGCCGGTGGTGGCGTTGAAGTAGGGGAGCTTGCCCTTGCGCGATGCGGCGGCGGGGAGTTCGACGGCGGTCTCGCCATCGGGAAGGCGGAAGGAGCGGGAGAAGTAGGCCTCGATGCGCCGGCGGGTATCGATGAGGGCCATGGTGACCTTGTCGAAAGCGGTGCCGATCGACTGGGACGGAATCTTGCCGTTGTTGGTGAGGCCGAAGGTCTGGGTGCGGGAGGTATCGCGCGAGATGCGGAGCGTGGCGCTGGCCGGGATGGCACCTCCGCCGGTGACGACGTTCCCGCTGGTGGAGGATCCGGAGCCGG
>JACCDR010354017.1_pt1 | contig 10265 bp, 10 predicted proteins | sample 7446431 | NCBI WGS metagenome assembly JACCDR01 (sample SAMN15323443, study PRJNA562643) | freshwater metagenome | isolation source: river surface water | place: USA:Blue River Watershed | collected 2017-08-17 | reverse complement strand
GGTCGCGCTGCGCGCGCTGGCCGAGCTGCTGGCACTGGACGAGCCGCCGCAGCGCAACGCCGACGGCGAGCACGCCGTGCTGGTGGTGCGCATGGGCGGCGAGTCGCTGGGCCTTCTGGTCGACGACTTCCACGGCACCAGCGACATCATCCTGAAGCCGCTCGAAGGCGTGCTCGCCGGCCTCACCGGCTTTGCCGGCACGGCGCTGATGGGCGATGGCAGCGTCCTGATGGTGCTCAACCCCAAGGAGCTGGCGTGATGGCCATCCGCTACCTGAAGAAACACGCCGCGCTCGAGGGCCACGTGCCCGTGGACGACGCCGAGGCGCTGGCGCAGTGGCTCGGCAGCCACGCCGCGCCGGCCGTGCACCTGGGCAAGTGCGAGCACGTGCACGCCGCGGTGCTGCAGGTGCTGCTGGCGCTGAAGCCGCGCGTGGTGGCGCCGCCACCCGACGCGCTGCTGGCCGCCGTGCTCGACGCGGCCTGAGCCGGCGGCACCGGCCCGCCTAACCGACGGCCCGCACCCAAGCGCCGACGCCATGCGCCGCCTGCTGCGCCGTGCACCGCCCTGGCCGCTGCCGCTGCTCGTGCTGGCGCTGGGCCTGGGCCTGTGCGCCATGGCCACGGCCACCAGCCGCACGCCCTGGCTCGTGGGCACGGCCGGCACGCTGGGCAGCCTCGGCGCGGCGGCGCTGCTGTGGCGGGCGCTGGCGAAGCTGCACCGCGCCGAGCGGCAGGCGGCGCTGCTCGCGCCCGACCACGAGCGCCTGTCGCTGCTGGCGCGCCAGACCTCCAACGCGGTCATCGTGACCGATGTCGCGCGGCGCATCACCTGGGTCAACGCCGCCTTCGAGCGCATCACCGGCTGGCCGTCGGCCGAGGTCATCGGCCGCTCGCCGGGGCAGCTGCTGCAGTGCCCCGACACCGACGCCGACACGGTGGCGCGCATGCGCGCCGCGCTGGACCGCACCGATGCCTTCTCCTGCGAGCTCATCAACCGGCGGCGCGACGGCCGCCTGTTCTGGATCGAGATCGACCTGCAGCCGATGCACGACCGCCAGGGCCGGCTCGACGGCTTCATCGCCATCCTGTCCGACATCACCGAGCGCAAGGAGGCCGAGGCCGCGCTGCGCGAGAGCCGCGCGGTGCTCGACCGCACGGCGCGCATCTCGGGCACCGGCGGCTGGAGCTGGGAGCCCTGGAGCCGCCGCCTGCAGTGGACCGACGAGACCTGCCGCCTGCTCGGCTACGAACCCGGCCACGAGCCCACGCTCAGCGGCTTCATGGCGCACCTGGACCCCGGCTCCCGGGAGCCGCTGGAACGCGCGCTGGCGCAGCCGCTGGACACCGAGACGCAGTGGAACGTGCAGGTGCCGCTGCGCAACACCGCCGGCCGCGAGCTGTGGGTGCGCGTGCGCGCCGAGACCGAGCGCGACGCCCTGGGCCGGCTGCGCCTGGTGGGCACGCTGCAGGACGTGACGGCGATGCGCGCCATGCGCGCCGAGGTGCAGCGCAACGCCGAGCTGCTGCGTGGCGCCATCGACGCCATCGACGAGGCCTTCGTCCTCTTCGACCCCGATGACCGGCTCGTCTTCTGCAACGAGAAGTACCTGCAGCTGTACGGCACCTCGCGCGAGCTGCTCGTGCCGGGGACGCGCTTCGAGGACATCATCCGCGGCGGCGTGGCCCGCGGCCAGTACCCGGCCGCCGCGGGCCGCGAGGAGGAGTGGATCGCGCAGCGCCTGCAGGCCCACCGCGAGGCCAGCGGCTACGGCGTGCAGCGCCTGGACGACGGCCGCGTGGTGCGCATCGTCGAGCGCCGCATGGCCGACGGCCACCGCGTGGGCTTCCGCGTCGACATCACCGACCTCGTCAACGCCACCGAGGCCGCCGAGGCGGCCGACCGCGCGAAGTCGGAGTTCATCGCCACCATCAGCCACGAGCTGCGCACGCCGCTGCAGTCCATCCTGGGCTTCTCGGACCTCGGCCGGCACTTCGCGGCCGGCCACCCGCAGTACGAGCCCATGTTCCAGGACATCCACGCCGGCGGCACGCGCATGCTGCAGCTGGTGAACGGGCTGCTCGACGTGTCCAAGATCGACGGCACGCAGGGCTCGCTGCGGCTGGCGCCGGCCGACCTGGGCCCGCTGCTGAAGGCCGTGCTGCACGAGCTGGAGCCGCTGACGGCGCCCCGCGGGCTGCGCCTGCGGCTGCCCGAGCCGATGCCCGTGCTGTGGGCCGACGTCGACGCCTTCCGCGTGCAGCAGGTGCTGCGCAACGTGCTGGCCAACGCGGTGCGCTTCAGCCCCGAGGACGGCGTCATCGAGATCGCCGCGCAGGCCGCCGAGGGCGAGGGCCCGGCGCTGCTCGTGCGCGACCACGGCCCCGGCATCCCCGAGGACGAGCTCGAGCAGGTGTTCGAGCCCTTCCAGCAGTCCAGCCGCACGCGCGACGGTGCCGGCGGCACCGGCCTGGGCCTGGCCATCAGCCGCCGCATCATGCGCGCGCACGGCGGCTTCATCGCGGCGCGGGCGCCGGCCAGCGGCGAGGGCACCGTCATCGAGCTGCGCTGGCCACCCGCGGCCGGCGCGCCGCGCCCGCGCACCAGCCTGCGCGCACTGCGTCACGCGCGACAGCCGTCCGAAGCCCTTCAGTCAGACCGCGGCGATGCCGATGAGGCGACATGCGCAAGCACATCCTGACCATCGAGGACCAGCCCGACATCCGCCGGCTGATCCGCATGACGCTGGAGTTCAAGCACTACCGCGTCAGCGAGGCCGACAACGGCGAGGAGGGCCTGCGCATCGCCCGCCGGGCCCCGCCCGACCTGATCCTGCTCGACGTGATGATGCCGGGCATCAGCGGCCTCAGCGTCGGCCGCGAACTGGCCGAGGACCCGCGCCTGCGCCAGGTGCCGGTGATCATGCTCTCGGCACTGGGCCAGTCGGCCGACGTGCAGGCCGGCCTGGCCACCGGCGCGCGCGCCTACCGGGTGAAGCCCTTCAGCCCCTGGGAGCTGCTCGACCTGACCGCCAAGCTGCTGGCCGAGCCCGCCGAGGTGGCGCCGTGAACGGCGGCGCGGCGCCCCGCCGCTGGTGGCAGCGCCTCTTCGGCCTGGGCGGCGGGAGCGGTGCGGCCGCGCAGCCCGCCCAGGCGCTGGACGAGGCCCGCGACTGCCTGACCCTGGTGGACGGCCAGCTCGACGGCACCGTGGCCGAGGCCGCCGCGGCCACGCAGGAGGTGATCGCCTCGATGCGCCGCGTGCACGAGGTCTCGGCGCAGCAGTTCGAGGCCATCGGCCGCACCGAGGAGAACGGCCAGGCGCTGATGCAGGTCGTCAAGGAAAAGGTCATGGCCGACACGCAGCTGGCGAAGATCCTGGAGATGTTCGTCGAGAAGCAGGAGTCGGACATCGCCGCCAACCTCGAGCGCGTGCAGCGCCTGAAGGGCGTGAAGGAACTCGCCCCGCTGGTGGACGTGATCGCCCAGGTGGCGCGGCAGACCAACTTCCTCGCCATCAACGCCGCGGTGGAGGCGGCGCGCGCCGGCGAGGCCGGGCGCGGCTTCGCGGTGGTGGCCGCCGAGATCCGCCAGCTCTCGACCCGCACCTCGGGCGTGGCGGTGGACATCGCGCGCAAGATCGCCGAGACGACGCAGGGCATCGACGAGGAACTGCGCAACGCGCAGGACGCCGCCGGCCGCGAGAACAGCACCGGCAACATGCGCCGCGTGCTGGTCGACATCGCCGAGATGCAGCAGCGCTTCGCGACCTCGGTGGAGCAGCTGCAGCTGGCGCAGGTGCTGCACCAGGTGCGCGCGGGCCACGAGCACATCGCCCACGGCCTGGCCGACGCCATGGGCCAGCTGCAGGTGCAGGACGTGACGCGCCAGCGCATCGAGGGCGTGCAGCAGGCGCTGGCCGACCTTCAGCAGCACCTGGCCACACTGGCCGCCGGCGAGCCCGCGGCGCCGCTGCGCGAGCGCCTGGAGGCGCTGAGCCAGCAGTACGTGATGGAAAGCCAGCGCGAGGTGCACCGCACGGTGCTCGGCGGCCCGCCCCTGGCCGCGCCGGCCGGCGCGGCGGCCCCGCGCATCGAACTGTTCTGAGCCCCCCTCAAGTTGTCGACCTGGCAGCCGATGAGCAGGGCTGACGTGAAGGTGAACCCATGAAGAGTGTGTTTCTGGTCGACGACTCGGCCACCATGCTGATGAGCCTGCGGGGCACGCTCGAGATCAGCGGTTTCAAGGTCGACACCGCGCCCGACGGCGAGGCCGCGCTGGCCAGGCTGAAGGCCGGCCTGAAGCCCGATCTCATCATCACCGACATCAACATGCCCAAGCTCGACGGCCTGGGCCTGATCCGCGAGGCGCGCAAGCTGCTGCGCTTCACGCCCATCCTGGCGCTCACCACCGAGAGCCAGCAGGCCAAGCGCGACGAGGCCAAGCGCATCGGCGCCACCGGCTGGCTGGTCAAGCCCGTGGGCGGCGCCGATCTGGTGAAGGTCATCCGCCAGGTGCTGCCGGGCGCCTGAGGCGCCGCCTGCCCGGCCTCAGCCCGCCGGCCGCACGTCGGCCTCCAGGCCCAGCCACTCGCTTTCGCGCTCGGGCTCGGGCAGGTGGCGCAGCTCGCGGATGATCGGCAGCCGCCAGGCCACCAGCACCAGCAGCAGCGTCGTCACGCCCGCGAAGCCGAGCGCGGCGCGCAGGCCCACGTGCTCGCCGAGCCAGCCGCCCAGCAGCGCGCCGGGGCCGGCGGCCAGCAGCGTGAGCCAGCGCATCGTGGCCGTCATGCGGCCGAGCAGCGGCTCGGGCGTGACGGCCTGGCGCAGCGCCAGGAAGTTGATGAAGATGAACACCGCGCCGGTGGTGAACATCATCAGCATCAGCGCGAAGGCCGCCACGCCGAACGCGTTGGCCGGCGCCACGGCCAGGATCAGCCAGCCGCTGCCGGTGATGGCGTAGCCCACCACGAGGCAGGGACCTGGGCCGATGCGCTGGCTCACACGCCGCCCCAGCACGCTGCCGAGGATGGTGCCCACGCCCATGCCCATGTAGCACAGGCCCACGGCCTGTTCCGAGAGCCCCAGCGTGCGCGTGGCGAACAGGATCTGCACCACCATGGCCGCGTAGTGCGCCATCTGCCACACGCCCATCAGCACGGCCAGCACCACCAGCAGCCGCGTCTGGGCGCAGAAGCGCACACCCAGCACCAGGTCGCGCCAGAACTGCGCCAGCCGCTCCTGCGTCGTGCCGCCCTCGGGCCGCGGTTCGCGCCGTTCGTGCACGCGGATGCCCTTGAGGATGAGCGCCGAGCCGATCAGCAGCACGGCGTTGACGATCATCGCCAGCGGCGCGCCGAAGGCCTTGATCAGCGCACCGGCCAGGCCCGGGCCCAGCACCTCCGAGCCCGAGGTGGCCAGTGCGTTCTTGGCGTGCGCCTCCACGAGCCGCTCGCGCGGCACCACCTGCGTGAGCACGATCTGCGCCGCGGTGCCCGACACCGTGTGCACGCTGCCGATGACGAAGCCGATCAGGTACAGCCAGGGCATCGCCAGCCAGCCCATCCACCAGGCCAGCGGCACGCTCAGGGCGCAGGCCGCCACGGTGAGCTCGCCCACCACGTAGACCGGCAGCTTGCGCACGCGGTCGAGCCACACGCCCGAGGGCAGGCTGAACAGCAGGAAGGGCAGCAGCTCGATGGCCGTGAGCAGGCCCATCTGCAGCGGCGTGGCCTGCAGCAGCACCGCCGCCGTGAGCGGCAGCGCCAGCATCATCACCTGGTTGCCGAAGCTGGCGGTGAGGATGGATCCGAACAGGCGCGCGTACGAAGGGTCGCGCAGCAGGTCGCCCGGCGGCAGCCGGGGCATCCAGGTCGGCAGACGCGGGATGGGCGGCTCCTCAGCTGCGGTAGTCGGCGTTGATGCTGACGTAGTCGTGGCTGAGGTCGCAGGTCCACACGGTGGTCTGCGCGGGCCCGCGGTTCAGGTTCACGCGGATGGTGATCTCGCTGCCCTTCATCACGCGCTGGCCGTCTTCCTCGCGGTAGCTGGGCCGGCGGCCGCCGCGCTCGACCACGTGCACGTCGTCGAGGTGGAGGTCGATCAGGCCCTGGTCGAGGTCGGCGATGCCGGCGTAGCCCACGGCGGCGAGGATGCGGCCGAGGTTGGGGTCCGACGCGAAGAAGGCCGTCTTCACCAGCGGCGAGTGCGCGATGGCGTAGGCCGCCAGCCGGCACTCGGCGTCGTCGCGGCCGCCCTGCACGGTGACGGTGATGAACTTGGTGGCGCCCTCGCCGTCGCGCACGATGGCCTGCGCCAGCTGCTGCGACACCGCCACCACGGCCTCGCGCAGCGCGCGGCCGGCGGGGCTGTCGAGCGATTCGATGCGCGCATGCGCGGCGCGCTGCGTGGCCGCCAGCACGAAGGAGTCGTTGGTGCTGGTGTCGCCGTCGATGGTGATGCGGTTGAAGCTGAGGTCGGCCGCCTCGCGCACCAGCTGCTGCAGCACCGGCCGCGCGATGGCGGCGTCGGTGGCCACGAAGCCCAGCATCGTGGCCATGTTGGGCCGGATCATGCCGGCGCCCTTGGCGATGCCGGTCACGGTGACGGCGTGGCCGTCGATGTGCACCTGCCGCGAGGCGGCCTTGGGCAGCGTGTCGGTGGTCATGATGCCGGCGGCGGCCTCGGCCCAGCCGTCGTCACGGCGCGCGGCCAGCGCCGCCGGCAGGCCGGCCTCGATGCGCTCCACCGGCAGCGTTTCCATGATCACGCCGGTGGAAAACGGCAGCACCTGCTCCGGCGCCAGGCCCAGCAGCGCCGCCAGCGCCACGCAGCTGCGCCGCGCGCGCGCCAGGCCGTCCTCGCCGGTGCCGGCGTTGGCGTTGCCGGTGTTCACCAGCAGCGCACGCACCGCCCGGCCCTCGGCCAGACGCTGCTGGCAGATCTGAACCGGCGCGGCGCAGAAGCGGTTGGTGGTGAAGACGCCCGCGACCTGCGTGCCTTCGCACAGGTCGAACACCACGAGGTCGCGGCGCCCGGCCTTGCGCACGCCGGCCATCGTGACGCCGATGCGCACGCCCGGCACGGCGTGAAGGGTGGCGGGGTCGGGGGCTTGCAGGTTCACGGGCATGGCGCGGCTCGCACGGCAGACGGTCGCGCATTGTAGGAAGGCGGCACCTGCGGCCGCGCCATGGAAAAGGGCGCGACCGCCGGGTCGCGCCCTCATGCCCGGCCGGGGTTCGGCCCGGCGGCGGGATCACCAGCCGATGTCGCGGAACAGCGGCATCGTCAGGTCGATCGGCGGGTTCACCGACTGGGTCAGGTCGGCGTTGAACGAAGGCTCCATCAGCTGGTTGGGCGACGCGGTGGTGTCGAAGTGCGACACCGACGAGCCGACCTGGAAGGGGTTCGGCGCGAACATCAGCATGCGGCCGAGTGCATCGGCGCCCGCGATCTGGGTGCCGAAGAGGCCCACGCGCGCAAACACCCCGCTGCGGGTGCGCGAACGTTTGGCCAGCTGCACCTTCAGCGCGTTGCCATCGGCCTGGGTGATGCGCACCGCCGGGATCGTGATGGTCGGGTCGACACCGATCATGCCCGGCGGGGGGGAGCCCGGCGCGTTGTCGGCGACCAGCACGCCGATGGCGCCGGCCAGCTGCGCGTTCTTCACCTTGATGGTGAAGCTGCAGGTTCCACGGTCCACCAGGGCGATGCGACCGGCAACGGCTCGCGCGTCGTTGGTGGTGAGCGGACCGCAGGCCGAACCGCCACCCGTGGGCGTGACCACCGGCATCACCTCGCCGGTCACGCCCGCGTTCGTGAGCGCCGCGCCGAATGCGGCCTCGCCGGCCAGCAGCTGCGTGCCGGCCAGCGGCCCGGCCGAGGGCCCGGAGATGCCGACCCCCGGCAGGCCGGTGCGCAGCACCGAGGGCAGCGCCGTGTTGACGTTGCTGCCGGTCCAGACCAGGCGGTTGACGCTGATCGCCGACGCCACGCGCTGCGCATCGGTGGCACCGACCCAGTTCACGTTGTTGGTGGCATCGAACAGGAAATGGTCCCAGACCGACGGAATGCCGTTGAGGAGCGCCCCGCTGGTGCCGTTGGTGAAGGTCTGGAAGCCCAGCCCGTGGGCCATCTCGTGCTGCAGCACCGCCACGAAGTCGACGGCGCCCACGGGCTCGTTGCTGTCCAGCCCGTAGTACCACGGCGAGCCGGTCAGGCAGCCGGGCGTGCCGAGGTTGCGGTTGAAGCGCGCACGGATCTCGGCCACGGCCGGATCGAGGTTGGTGCCCGACAGCTTGTTGGCCAGCGCGGCCGGGTACCAGGTTCCCGCCAGCGGTGCGCCGGGGAAATCCAAGAACACCTGCGTCGCGCCGGCCGAGCCGAGGATGGCCGAGGTGGCGTTGCAGCCGAGCGCCTCGAAGGTGGCGTTGATGACGATGGGCACCGCGCTCGTCAGGTTGGCGCCCCAGATGTTGGCGGCGTAGGTGAACGCGATCAGGCGTTGCTCGCCGACCGTGACGCCGGTGTTGCCGCCGACCGGAAGGGCGGGCGTCGGGTCGTTGAAGCCGACACCCGGCGGATCGCCGTTGTTGATGATGATGGACACGGCGGCCCCGGCCGGGCCGGCGAGCCCGAGCACCAGCGCCGCGGCCAGGGCCAGTTCAGCGCTCTTCATAGGCCATCCCCCGTGCGGTGCGGGCCGTCGCCATGGACAGCGGCTTGGTGAACGACGGACGCTCGGACGCCTGCGCGGCCTGCTCGGCGCCCTGCACGCAGCGCCGCGTCAGTGCGCCGTCGGCATGGCGCGTGAGCACCGTGTAGGACATCAGGCTCTCGGGCACGTCGGCCACGACGGCACCGTTGGCCAGCTTCCGCATGACGACACGGCTGGCCGTGCCGCTGCCGGCCTTGCCGCGCAGCGCGGCCGCCTCGGCGGCGGTTGGGGCGCGCAGCGCGCCGGTCTCGGCGTCGCGGGTCACCTGAAGGCCCGCATCGGCGGCCTGGGCCGGCATGGCGGCACAGGCGGCGGCCACGGACGCGGCCACCCACGGCGCATGGCGCCAACGGTCTCTGTTCATGAGCCCTTCTCCTGGTTGACGGTTGTCGTGCTCGCCGCACGCGGTGCCGGCGGTGGCGCCTGGGCGGCGCCGGGTGTCGTGAGGTCAGTCGGCGCGCCGGCGGCGCGCTCCCAGCACGAGTGCCGTGCCCAGCCCCATCAGGGCCCAGGCGGCCGGTTCCGGCACCACGCTGACCGAGTCGATGCCGACGTAGTTGCCCTCGACGCCCGTGTCGCCGATGACGTAGCGGAACCCGATGCGGCCTTCCATCGCCGGCAGCGCCAGCGTGAGCGCGAGCCACTGGGTGTCGGCCCTCGCGCCATACGACGCGAGCAGCGTGAAGCTGGCGGGGTCGCTGCTGGCGCCGGCGTTGCTGGCGTAGACCTGCACTCGGTCGAGGAAGCCCTCGCCCAGCAGCCGGAGCGCGAGGTCGATCGAGCCGCCTTCGGGCAGGTTCAGCACCGGGGTCATCAGCCAGTCGCTCACCGAGCCGGTGCTGCCGACCCAGTTGGCCGCGGCGTAGCTGTCGGGCGCGCCGCTCTCGGCCGTGAAGATGCCCGCGTTGCCCTGGAACCAGCCGTCACCCGGCGCCGTGCCATTGCTGAGCTGAACCCAGCCCGCCGCCGTGAGCGAGGCCACGTCGTCGAAGCCTTCGGTCAGCACCTGCGCAGAGGCTGCCATGCTGGCGCACGACAACAAGCCCGTCACAGCCCATCGCATCGGTTTCATTCGCACCCCTGGCCTTGAACCGCCAAACCATAGGGCGACCCACGGCACGACCGTATCCCGCATTCAAGCGGGCGGGTTTTCCCGGTCAGGCCAGGCGACCGTGGCAGCTCTTGTACTTCTTGCCGCTGCCGCAGGGGCAGGGGTCGTTGCGGCCCACGCGCGGCACGGCCGCCGCGTCGCCGCCCTCCAGCAGGCCGGCATCGGCCTGCTGCACGGGCTGGCCGGTCTCGTCCGGGTGGGTGTAGGTGACGTTGCTCAGCTGCGAGGCCTGCTGCTCCAACAGCTCGGCGGCGCGCGCGGCCTCGTCCTGGCTCTGGATGCGCACGGTCATCAGCAGGCGCGTGACATCGCGCTTGACCACGTCGAGCAGCTGGCTGAACAGCTCGAAGGCCTCGCGCTTGTATTCCTGCTTCGGGTTCTTCTGGGCGTAGCCGCGCAGGTGGATGCCCTGGCGCAGGTAGTCCAGCGCCGCCAGGTGC
>JACCDR012207446.1_pt1 | contig 10266 bp, 23 predicted proteins | sample 7446431 | NCBI WGS metagenome assembly JACCDR01 (sample SAMN15323443, study PRJNA562643) | freshwater metagenome | isolation source: river surface water | place: USA:Blue River Watershed | collected 2017-08-17 | reverse complement strand
TCAGAAACCAATGATGTGAATCGTGATATCGAAAGTACTAATCCTAGTGACTGGCACGCTGATGATTTTGAGGATTTGATTGACGAAGAAGTTGACGAAGATGATCGTTGGATGCTACTCGTCTTCGAAGATACTGGTGAGCTACTAACCAAAACGGCTAAAGCCGAGACAGGTCAAGGACTTTCCCGTTTCCTTAACGTGGTAGATGGTCTAATTGGTCAGGGACTCAAGATCGTTGTCCTAGTGACCACTAACGAAGATTATGACTCATTCAATAAGGCGGTAATTCGTCCTGGACGATGCCGTGCCAAGATTGATTTCAAGAATCTCACAAAGCAGGAAGCCAAGGCATGGGCAGAAAAGCATAATCTACCGGTGCCCGATAGGGATCAGAACCTAGCCGACCTCTATGCTCTCAAGAACGAGCAAATTAAGAACGAAGAAACCCGTCAGACGATTGGATTCAATGCTTAACGATGAAATTAGAGTTTTAGATCATGGATTTGTAACGCTCAAGCAGACAATGGGTGATGATCTTATGGTGGCCAATGCTGCTAGGGTATCCCTGCAAGTATATCATGCTGAGCTAGAAGATAGCGATTACGGATTGATTAACTTCCTGATGCGTGAGCGTCATGGAACACCGTTTGAGCACAATAGCTTTACCTTCCATATCAAAGCTCCGCTCTTTGTGGCTCGTGAGTGGATGCGACATAGGATCGGGAGCTATAACGAGCTTAGCGGTCGATATAAGAAGTTTGAGAATCCTGATTTTTACCTTCCTGAGAATTGGCGTTCACAGGTAGGCAAGCCTGGGGCTTACTACTTTGAGGAATGGGAGCAAACTCCTGTTTCTGATAGATTGGACGCAATTTTTGTTAATCATTATAAAGATTGCGTTGATACTTATAATTACGCTATTGAACAGGGAGTTGCAAAAGAATTAGCGAGATTGGTTCTCCCGCTAGCAATGTATACTGAGTTTTATTGGACTGTAAATGCACGCAGTCTGATGAACTTTGTTTCTCTACGAAATTCGGAATTTGCCATGAAAGAAATCCGAGAATATGCTAAAATAGTAGAAGAATTGTGGGCAGAGGAAATGCCGATTACAGCCGAAGCATTTAAGCTCAATGAGCGGAGAACACCATAATGACTAAGAAGGAAGCTAAGGCAATAGCTCAAGCTGAGAAGCGTGAGCGGAGACAGGAACGATGGCGGGAAATCCGTTGTTTCTGGACATGGCCTTTCGGACATTGGTATATACCTTGGCAAGAGGGCGACACGTATGATTCTCCACATGGTTGCGCCGGATGCGGATATGTCAGACCACAGTTCTAGATACCACTATCATGAAGACGAGAAGGGAATCCTTCATCGTTGTTATCACAAGACTCGTATTAGCTGGAAGGCATGGGTTCTCGCAGCGACAATTGCTACACTAGGATTCCCAATCGAACACACAATTTGGGAGAAGGTTCCGCCCTTCTCTAATATAGCCGACAGAATAGGATTAATTGATCATGGCGCTCACTCCAAATAAGTATCAGAAAGAAGCGTATAAGACCTTCACCACAATGGGTATTCAGAAGTTCCTGGATTCACCCCACGACGAGAATCTAGATGCTTTCGAAGCTATTGAAGCAAGTGACAAGCAACGCGACTTTGTTAAGTTAATGTACTGCGCCGGTAAGTTAAATGGTGAGGCGGGAGAATTCGCAGAGGAAGTCTTCAAGAGCCTCAGGGATGGAGGCAGTATTAAGGAGCGCAGGAGCGCCGCCCTAGACGAGCTAGGCGACGTGCTCTGGTATGTGGCCGCTTGTGCCACGATTTTGAATGTATCATTAGAGGATCTAATGGAGCAAAATCTAGGCAAGGTTCGGGCTAAGCTTAAGAAACAGATGGCTCAAGAGGCGGAAGCGAGACGAAATGCTAAGAGCTAAGTGAGAATTATTCAAGAATAAGTCAGTGGTATTTATTTCTGTTGCGGTTTGGATGCTGCTTGTCACGGCGTATAATCTTTTCGCCGTGATTGCCTACCACAGCCTATTTTCACTAGCGGGTTTTGCTCTAGGGGTTCTTATCTTGAGCTATATGTGGTTGGAACTGGATAAGAAAGATAAGGAATATAAGAGGTATTATGGGTAGATTAGAAATTATTGTTGGCCCAATGTATTCAGGGAAGTCTGAAGAGCTTCTGAGAAGATTACGCAGAGCCGAAATTGGTGGTTATAAGGTGGTGGCAGTTAAGCCTAACATTGATATAAGGTATGCCGAGGATAAGGTTGTGTCACATGCAGGGTCGCATAGAGACGCTTTTATGCTTGATTCTATTTACGATATTAAGTTAAAAACGTTCGGATATGACGTAATAGGGGTAGATGAGGTTCAGTTTTACGACGATCCATACTTACTTGAAATTTTACCTACCATGGCGCGTACGCAAGTAGTGATTGCTAGTGGTCTAGACCAAACCTACCGTGGCGAACCATTCGGTTACGTTCCTCAGCTTATGGCATTAGCTGATCGGGTTGACAAGCTTGCTGCCGTTTGTCATGTGTGCGGTAAGGATGCAACCAAGACTCAGCGATTGATCGACGGTAAGCCTGCACCATTCACCGGTAGCACGATTCAGATCGGCGGCTATGACTCCTATGAGGCTCGTTGTAGGAAGTGCTGGCAGGAGGGGTAATGGACGCCTACAGGAAGTATGTCCTTGATAAGGAGCGGCGAGAACGTAAGGAACGCTGGTTGGGTTATGCCCGTGAAGCCTTTGCTCTAGTCTCTTGGGTGACATTGCTTATCCTCTTCCTTATTTTTGTTGCGCCCCACTTGCCCTAACTTTTTAAGAGTCTCGGCATCTTAAAGGATAAGATGAATAAGTTTTCTTATCCGCCGTGCAGTATAAATCCTGTGACCGAAAGGCCATTTACCCGCCACAAGTGGGTAATTGTGGCTTCCGGTAATTCGAAGGTTAAGGATGATATTCATTACTATAGGGTACGATGTTCCAGGTGCGGCGTCAACGATCCTAACCCTCCGAGGTTCTAATGGTTAAGTGTTCGGTTTGTACCCAAATACGAGAATTAGAGGTTGGGAAGAATGGCTCTTCTGATTATGAGATTCAAGATCTAGTAGAGCTTCCTCTCAAGACGGAACGCAAAGGATTGATTGTCCTTTGTTGCCCGAGGTGTGATGGAAATGTAGTTAAACACCCAAAGGAACGAAATGCAAAATCATAGCAAGATCGAAATTGATCCAGAGGATTGACCTAGAAATTACTGAGATTCCTCTTTTTATTGTGATCCATGTGAAGTCCATTGACCTTTAAGTCAGCACTTCGCTGAATGTCCTCAGTGTCTATCTAAGACAACAGCACAAATGGCAACACCACCCGATATGCGCTGGCCAGAAGCCGTTAAAATCTTCTTGGAAGAGAAATTTGAGAGCTATTATCGAGAGCGCCAGATGGAACGTGCTACAGAAACCCTCCAAACGTTTGAGAAAATAGTGGAGGCAGCATAATATGACAGAAAAACCACTAGGGCGTCGAACACCCACAGATTGAACACACGTAGAGAAGTATCCTTACCGAGCAATAGCAGCTATCCCTGATTTCACGGTCAGCCGTGTTATCTCTTTACCATGATGACATGCGCGGCACGATCAGGCTAGCGAGGGTAGCTGCGTAGGACATGGAATTTCAATGGAGCGAGCAATTGCGAATACCCGACAGAATGTAATCGCACAGGCTCCTATTCCACGAACTATGAGATACAATCCTATTCGTGTGTGAAATGAGGCAAAGAAAATTGATGAATGGGATGACACTAACCCTGGTGATGATAACGGAACCTCCGTTAACGCTGGATATGCGGTTGTCCGCCGCGAGGGGATGCAGAGGGTCACAAGCATTTCAATTATAGATGGAATTGTAGTTCCTAAGACAGGAACCTATAAGCCAGATTTAGCAGCCGGGATTGTTGCAAATCGTTGGGCTACTACTGTTGATGAGCTTCGTTGGTCAATTAAAAATGCAGCACCAGGCACTATCGGTATTAATTGGTATAACAATTTCGATAATCCCGTTCAGGATTCTACGGGTCAGTGGTGGATTGGTCGCGGAAATCTAGGATCACTTCGTGGCGGACATTGCACCGCGATTTACGGAGCGAGTGATACTAAGCAGGCGTTTAAGATGAAGAATAGCTGAGGGCTTGACTATCCTCAGGTATGAATTCCATATACTGTGATGCAGCGCTTGATTAACGAGTATGGCGAAATCGCAATTGTAACGGATAAATAATGACTAATGACCTATTCGCTGCTCTAAATGTAAATAGGTTTTCAGACATTATCTACAATTTAGAGCATAGAATTAATTTGATGTACCATTCTAGGCACGATTATCCGATTTGACCAGTTCATGACGATCCGCTTGACGGCTATGAAGAGAGTTACCATGCTCCAATACGTCACATCTATTACAAGACAACCATCCTCTTGGTTCGCACCCTAAGGGATTTGCGGAACACCATTTAAAAACAGGCATGACCGCCAATGAATATATGAAGCTTCTATAAAGGGTGGGACTAGGTACCAAATGGCATCAAGAGTACGAGCCGGTAATCCAGCGGCATTTTGAAATAACGTTGCAGTAGGCGCAGGCGGAACTTCTACCGCTGTTGAGATTTCTCGTAGCGTTGAGCATATTATCATTTATGTAGACACGAGCGCGGCCACGACTATCACCGTTGAGGTGGCACCTGATGCTGTTCAGACTTCAGAAGGAATCTGGCCTGAGGCCGGTACAGTGTTTTATACACTGGTTACGGGTGCAGCACCTACATCTTATGTTGCGGCAGGCTCAGGCAAGTTTGCCTTTCAGATTTCAGACTTTGTGCCTGGCACTGTTAGACTGAAGTCAAGTGGGGCTGCTACTATCACAGCGGGCTACGAAACCATAGGCGACTAACCTATTTAATCGAAGAGTCCGCTTTAATAAATAATGGAACGATTTACTAGAGGAATTTAAAATATGGCTACATGGACAGTCACAGCGCAACTAACAACCGGCACATTGACAGTTGGTGCCACGGATCGAGTTTGGTTCAACGGAACCAACTTTGGCGATAACGTTGTTGTTGGTGCTTATCAAACATCAACGCACATTTCTAACTCTTCCGACACCCATCAATGCTCAACAAACCACGTTAACAACGTGCAGTATCTAACTTCTACCACGTTCAGCTTGAACGGTGGAGGTTCGACTTCACTAGCAGCAGGCGCACCGACAACGGCTCAGTGCCCGCTAAAGGTTAACTTCTCTGATGCTGCCTCTGTAGCAACTTCAGCCGGTAAGTTTTACGCATATGATGGTACCACGGACGCAACTGGAATGGTAGGAGTCACCGTACAGGCAATTCAGCAGAGCAACACAACTTGGGTTGCGGCTAACGGGTTGGGTTCAGCAGTAAGCTTGGCCGACCAAGCAGCATCTACGTCTCACGACTTCTTCTTGGCACTCAGCTTGTCTCCAACATCTACAGGCGCAAAGACCGGTAAGTTCAAAGTTTCTTTGACCTACGTATAAAAGGATAAAAATGGCAGATATTACCCCAGGACGATACACCGTTCAAGATCTACTTGACCTTGCAGATTTTGATGCAAAGAGTGAAGCGGCTGTTGACTATAATGACAGCGGATACGACCTAAGACGAGTTCAGGTCGGCGGGCTTCCTCTTTCTGGCTTTGATCAGGTGATTGAGGTACCAGAATCCGCAACTGAAGTTGAAGTGACCTTGGATCAGGGTGTTGTTGCGACACTAAGTGTTGTAAGTAACGACGAAGAATAAAACTAAAAAGAAAGGGCACGGCTAATGGCTGACGCTGATATTAAGTGGGTAGCAACGCTGAGCAACGGCGATACGGTTGCTGAAAAGTCGGGAGAATGGCAGGAAGTCCCAGGTCAACGCACACCTTGGGTGAGGTTCGCTAAATTTGCTGCCGAGAAAGACTTATTTTTAACTTCATTAAGATTGAATATAGACGGAAGAACAGTTCATATGCCCCGAATAAATTTCGATAGGTTTGCTATGAACGAGACAAGTCTTGCGCCTCTTTTCTATTCGCTTCAATACCACATGGAAGCTGACATGCTTGGTGGTGGCGGAATAGAAAAGGAAACTCGTTTTATTGATTTAGCTGCACACTACCCTGAAGGGGTGGCTGTTCACTATATTCAGGAAATGGGTGATCAAAATAATAGCTGAATCACTTTAACCAAAGATGCACAGCGAATGGCTACAACACCGTTGAGGAAATCAGAATAAATGGCAGATTCAAGTGTAGGTATTAAAACTGGTGTTGATGCTCAAGTTAGCACACGAACCAATGCTTCTGGTGAGCATATGGAAGTTGTGATGCTTGGAATTGACGGAAGCAACTCTGTCGTAACTGCCGATGCAACCAATGGTATCGATGTTGATGTTACTCGTGTTTCAGGAACAGTTGCAGTTTCTCCTGCGGGGAATGCGACCGCTACACTTGCGAATGTCACCGCTGCTACCTCAAGCACGACTCTATTTGCGTCGAACGCCAATCGCAAAGGTGCAATCCTACACAATGATTCAACCTCGATTCTATACCTAAAGTATGGAACAGCCGCTTCAACAACCAGTTACACCTATAAGATTGTTGCTGATGCCACTTGGGAAATGCCAAGTTTCATTTATACCGGCGCTATTACAGGTATCTGGGTAGCAGCCAACGGAGCGGCCAGAACTACAGAGATAACGTAAGATGCCGATTATTAATCCTCCTGCCGCGTCAGATGTGCCTGTTGGAACTATAACTCCTTACGGTGCAGCGACAGCGCCCTCATCAAAGTGATTAATTTGTGATGGCTCCGCAGTCTCGCGCACAACTTACAGTGTGCTTTTTGGTATTATGGGCACATCTTACGGAACTGGTGATGGATCAACTACGTTTAATTTGCCTGATCTTCGTGGACGCCATGCAGTTGGGCAGGGTACACACGTCGATGTTGACACGCTTGGTGACAGTGATAGCGCGGTTCTTGCTGATAGACGCCCTAAGCATAGGCACACCGTTAACGATCCGGGCCACACACACTCAGTTACAACTACTTCCCCGGTTGGTGGAGCTTCGCGAATAGCAACTGGTGACAGTGCTAACCAAACCACACCCTCAGTTAACTCAGCCACCACAGGAATCACCGTAGGATTACAGACCAACACTCCTGTCGATAGTCCAGCTTATCTGGTTGTCCAGTATATCATACGAGCACTTAGTTAGGAGGCGAAATGAGTCTTCTGACTATCCTAAACAATGCAGGGGTAGAAGTAACTACCGAAACAACCGTAAAGGTCACGGGACAAATTACAGTTTTTGATGGCCGTGATTTACGTCAGCGTGGACAATCGGTTTCATCCACTTCTGTTGATTTAAAGATTCAGGCTGGCATTAGCCCGATTGTTTATCTTGGATCGATTGGAACTGTAAGTGACAACACCTCAAGCGCAGGATTAACCCTATCTACTCCCTTTATCAATGCGGGAACACACGTCATTCTGCTTATCACGCATTCCTCGGGCGGATTTGTCACACAAGTCAATGATAGCAAGAGTAATGTTTGAACAATTGACAAGCCTTCAGAATTTAATTCTACTTTAGGTATAGCGATAGCATCGGCTCGCATCAGCACTTCACTTGCTGCGGGCGATAACATCGTTGTCACTTGGAATGCAGCCGTCACTCAAAAGGCAATTGTAGGTGAGCTTTTCCGAGGAATCCTGGCAACCAATTACGTAGATAGAACGGCATCGAATGCTGATATGGGATATCAGGTAAATACAGGAGTGACCTCCTTCACGAGCAACACGAGAGAACTGGTAATAGGAAATCTAGCGACGCTTGGCGCTTATGATATTACCTTCGTTCCTGATGCTGCCGTTAATCTACAAGAAAAGCATAGTCAGCCAGGGAACAGTAATAACCGAGTCGTGACTGGCGCGTTTCAGGTTACCACCTCACAAGGAACCTACTCAATTACCGGCACTCTAACCTAATTGAGTCCGACCTAAGAATAGATGGAGACATTATGGCGATCCCTATTAGCACACCCACCGTTACAGATTTGAATCTAAAGAGCTTTACCGGTCTTTCGTCACAAGAAATTCAGGTAGTTGGCGCTGTCCCTTTTAATCGTGTTCCTGTTGCTGCTACTCAAGGTAACTCTCAGATTTCAGTTGCTTCAACAGCTTTGCTCCTTAACACATATAAGCCTGCGGGCGCAACACATGCGGAAATAGCAGTAGAGGGGCAGGCAATTCGCTGGTGAGACGATGGAAAGTCTCCTACCTCCTCACAAGGTAAGCCTCTGGCCGTAGGTGATTATTTGTGGGTAGAGGCACCTACAAGTTTCCGTATGATCGCACAGACGGGAACAGCCACAGTAACTATTTCTTGGTATAAATACGAATAATGAGTAAAATAATAAAAGGATATAATCCTGGCTTAACCACGTCTTCCTTAAATGTAGGGCGAAATAAAACAGGCGTAACCGAACTACCTCCTAGCGGCCAGCAAGTTATCTTAACGAATCAGCGATTTGTTGGGATCAACTATCCTCAGCCATTAAATTATGATTTGGTAAAAGTAACCATTGATGCAACCGTCAATGTTCGTATGGATGGTGCTCTACTTGGTGGTGGATGCACAGGTCGTATTGGAAGAATCGAAATTGATACATGAAATGCAGATTGTATCCATATTGGTGTTGGTGCTCACGATCTTGTAATTGAGAGTGGCTATATCGCAAATCATGGAATCTTTGATCCCACAGTCCACATTGACGGTATTCAGTGTCTAGGCGGACAGCGGGTTACATTTAAGAATATGGATATTAATTGTCCTTTCGCCACTAACTCGCCGTTCTTCGTAGGTATGGGGGCGGCTCGCCAGGAGCTTCCAACTGATATTACAATTGATGGTTGTACAGTTAGGCGTTCACCAGAAGATAATCGAACCCTTCGTATCTATGAGTCATTAAGATGTGGGGCCAAGAATTCAACCATTTATTGGTGCGGTACCGGGCCAGGTTGTGGCGCTGGTGAAGCAATTTCTGTCCAACCTGAGACACAAGAGCTTGTAAATATTAACAATACCATTTTAACGTATACGTAAGCGGAGGATGGTATGGCAGTAGCATTTGATGCACAAACTAAATCCACCGCCTTTACGCATGGCACTTTAGGAACTATCACCTATGGCGGCGTCACTCTTAATTTAGTCACAGAGGCGCACGACAATACAACTGAGATTCTTGGCGCTTACGTTTATTTTAGAGGCTCAGGCATCCCCTCTGGTGCTCAGACAGTGGAGATTAAGGATAGTGGTGGCAGTACACTAACATCGTTTACCCATACGCCTGTTGGTACGCCATCCGGCGTTCTTGTCTTTGTTGGCGATGCTGTCGATGCCTTGCTAAGTATCGCTTGAGCAGTTACAGTGACCGCAAATAATACTACCTCGATAGAGGCATCGGGTATTTTTGAGGATAACGCCTTAGACCCTTCACTTGTTCTTTCCACCGGAGCTTCGCAGGAAACTTATGTTATCTCTATGTTTGTTTCAGGAATTGGTACCCCGAGTGGAATTGATTCAGGAACAGGATTTACAAGTTTCAGTAACCACGACTTGGGAAATCAGTCTGCTGAGATTGCAGATATTGATACAAATGCCACAGGTGGCAACGTTACAGTCCCTTGGATCACAACCCCTACCACTGACGACGTTGCAATTGTTGCAGTCGCGGTAAAGGAGAATTCATTTCCTTCCGTACAGGCTCTCGCTCCTTCGGCAGATTCGGTTGACGGCAATTGAACCGATCAGGCGGGCGGCACTACACTTTATGCGGCTATTGACGAAACGATAGCCTCTGATAGCGATTATATCAAATCCGAACTATTGTCTTCAGGTTCTTCTGCATGTCGAGTTAAATTACAGGCCGGTTTAGATCCGTTTTCCTCAATCAATCACAACATTAAGTGAAGAGTCGCCAAGAATGCATCTAGTGGTGCAACGATTGATATGACCGTTAAGCTCTATCAAGGTGGTGGCAATTCGATTGGTGGCGGAACCTTAATTGCTACATTCACTCGCAATAATGTCTCTACTACTGTTACCGAATACACTGAAACTTTAAGCAGCGGTGAAGCCAACAGTATAACTGATTACACAGAC
>JACCDR010826825.1_pt1 | contig 10266 bp, 9 predicted proteins | sample 7446431 | NCBI WGS metagenome assembly JACCDR01 (sample SAMN15323443, study PRJNA562643) | freshwater metagenome | isolation source: river surface water | place: USA:Blue River Watershed | collected 2017-08-17 | reverse complement strand
CTGCGCCCTCGACCTTCTCGCCAGCGCCCATGATGCCGCCGCCGGCACCAACGAACAGACCGGCGGCCTCGCCGGCCATGTCGGAGTAGGGGTTGGCCTCCTTCGCGAGAGAGAGGGCCTTGAGAACGTCCTTGCGCGACGACTCGCCGCCGATGATGTTCGCGCCCTCGGCGAGCAGCGCATCGGAGAGCCCAAAAGTGGCCGTGCGGCCCGCGCCGAGCACCGCGGTTTCGGCCTGTCCGAGGACACCTCCGATCTCACCCTGCAGTTTCTCCTGCTCGGTCTGGACGCGTGCGCCGGCTGAGACCGCCTGGCCAAGGTCGGCTTGCGGAACGGTGCCCTTCTCTCCCGACGGAAGAACAATGTCGACGAGGCCCATTGAGCCGTCAGCCATGGGCGCCTCCGTAGACTCGGAGGTGAAGCGCCTCGCAGGCCTGATGGTTCAGGCGATACCAGGCTGCCAGCTGCATGACTGGCGGGCACCCCTCGTCCACGCGGCACTGCTTCGGCCGGTCCTCGTAAATGGCGCAGGCGTGATCGTCTCCCGGCTCACCACGCAGGTGCACACAGGACTTGTCGCCGCGGTCGAGGTGAGCGAGCTCCGGCACTTCGCCGATGAGGCGGCAGCAGGCACCGCAGCGGTTGCAGGCAAACCCCGTCACTTACCCACCTTCGCGGTGCTGGGCAGCTCGGGCTTGTAGCCTTGCAGGCGCTGCTCGAAGATCTGGACCGCCCGAGGGTCGTAGCCAGCCTTGGTTCGCGCCTCCTGCTGCTGGAAAAACTCGCGCGCCTTGTTGATTGCGTTGCGCTGCTCGGCAGGCGTCTTCGCACCTTCGATCGAGCTATTGATCTTTTCCCGCTCCTTGTCGCTAACCCCGGAACCAGAGAGTTGCTTTGCCACGTCCAGCTTGAAGGACTCCCAGTCGTTCCGGGATACCCTCTCCTCGGCGCTCAGGCCGAGCACCTTGTTTGCGAACATCCCCAGCGGGTTCAGTGGGCTGGCAGCGTACTTGAGGCTGTCTCTGGCGTCGGCCAGCCTCCCAACACCAGCGAGGCCTTCACCGGGCGCCGCGCTGTCCATGCGACGGGAGATCTGATCGATGTTGGCCCGACCGGAGGCAAGCTCCTTGTCGCTCAGGGCCTTGCCCAGCTCCTGCACCTGCTTGTTCAGGTCTTGCGGGGAGACACCCAGAGCCTTGGCGCGCTCGATCTCCTGTGCGTCCTTCTTGAGACCGAGCTCGGCCACCTGCATCTGTCGTTGCCCGGCCTTCTCCTCGGCCTGACGCTGCGCCGCCGCCGCTGCTGCGGCCTGGGCCTGCGCTGTCGCGTAGGCGTCGTGCTTGAACTGGACGTTCAGCTCATCCTGCTTGTGCTGGAAGATCTGCGCAGCCTGCTCGGCCTGCGTCTTGACCGATGGGATGCCGAGTCGCTCCGCGTCGGCTGCAAGCTTCTGCTTCGCAGCCTCGTACATCAGGTTGCGCGTCTGCTGCGCGGCGAGGCGGCGATCGCCTGTCTCCTGCAGCATCTGCCCGTAGACCGTGTTGCGAGCGGAAAGGGAGGCCTTCTTGTTGTCGATCTCCTTCTCCTGCGCGGCGATGTCACGGTCGATCATCTTGTCGACACGCGACATGAACTCATTCGGCCCACCGGTCAGGCCTGAGAGCGCGCCACCGAGAACGCCGCCGAGGGCAAACGCGAACCGCTCCCCTGTGCTCTTGTCTCGGAAGAGGCGGCCCGGATCGACCTTCTGCTTGCCGCTGTCATCGGCGAGCTCCCGATTCCTGGCCAAGTAGCGCTCGTGCTGCTCCGCGGTCTTGGCTTCCTGCTCCTGCTGGATCTGCGCATCGCGCTCCTGCCGTTGAGCGTGGAGCGTCTCGAGGTCCGCCATCTGGGCGGTCTTCTCGCTCTGGTTGATACCGAGCTGCCGCGCGAGCATCTTGTCGGTGTCGTAGTCGGCGAGCTGCGTCCCGCGCGCCTCGTCCCATGCCGACTTCAGGCCCCCGAGACCTGGCCCGCCACCGCCTGCACCGACCTTTGCCAGTTGCGCGTACCTCGGATCGAGTGTCTTGCTGGCTTCGATCTCCGGGTAGGCCACGTTGAGCGGCCGGAGCTGCGTCTCGTTCCCGGGCGCGTCAAACCCACGGCCACCATGCTGCAACTTGGTCGTCGAGTGCGCCCCAGAGTCCAGCCCGAAGGCCTCAAGCCCTGCCTGGGCAGCCTTCTGCCCAACGAAGCCAGGCAGTGTCGCCGGGTTGATTGCAAGCGCAGGATGGTTCAGCAGGCGCTGCGACGACTCGCCGACGCGAGCAAGCACCGGGGCAGCGGCTCGGGCCACACCGAGTTTCTGCTCGAGGAGTGCGATCTCTTCGGGCGTAGCCATCACCGCACCCCCAGCAGTCCAGCCTGCTCACTGGGTGTCATCGAACTACCGGCGAGGGCGCGTTGGAGCTGGGCCATCTGCGCATCACGCATCCGGTCCTTCTGCGCGAGGTGACCCACGCCACCCATGGCCAGTTTGAGCGAGCGGTCGCGGTCGAGGGCGAGCAGGCCGGTCTCGTCGTCGCGGTTGATCGCCGTCCCCGTTACCGGATTGGACAGCATGTCCTGAGCCATCGGCCCGACGTTCTGGCCGGGCGGCCCCATCCCCGGTTTGTACTCGTACGAGTAGGGCTTCATGGCCGCGAGCGCGGCACTCGTCGGGTCACGCTCGAGTGCGCCCTGTACCGCCGACGGTGCCCCCATCTGCTGCCGCATCCCCGCCATGAGCCCCTCGGCTTGGCCGGCCGCGCGCGCCTCGTCCTTCGCCCGACGGTCGGAGACCATCAGGCCGTAGCTGTGCTTGGAGGTGATGTCCGATAGCATCGGGCCTGCGCCAGGACTGCGTGCGAACTGTGTCCCGAAGTTGCCGTGCGCTCCGAGCGAGCCGAGCACGTCGACTCCGGCGCCAGGGGTCATCACGTCGAACGTGGCGTCGGCGGGCCCGCTGAGCGGCGAGATGCCAAACTTCGACCGGATGTCGGACTTGGGGTCGCCCCCACCGCCGCCCTGCGTGGCCATCCCGACACCGCCCTGCGCGGCACCAAGCCCCATCTTGAGGAAGTCCATCTCACGGTTCGCATTCGCCTGGTTGCGTCCCGAGTTGATGTCCTGCGTCTGCCCAAAGGACCCGGACAACATCTGTTGGTTCCCAAGGTTCCCCTGCAGCTGCTGCTGACGCACTCCGAGCTCGTTCTGGAAGAGTCCCTGTGTGAACGCGTCGTTCTGCGCGCGGTTCTGGGCGTTCATCTGCGCTTGGAACTGCGCCTGCGCTGCCGCCTGCTGCTGGGCGTTGATATCCCCGCCGCGCATGCCGGAGTACGCACCGAACGCGGCTTGCTCCGCGGCCATGCGCTCCTGAGCGGCGTTGATCTGCGCCGAGTTGGAGATACCGCTTTGCAAGCCGGCAACGTTTGCGGCGGCATTCTGCTGCGCGAGCGCGAGAGCTGCAGGACCCCGCGCGCCCGCGGCAGCAGATGCTTGCTCGGCTGCAGCCTGGCGCATCTGCCGGTCGGCCTGCATCTGCGCGATGCTCGGCACGCGACCCATGGCGCGATCGGCCATCAGGTCCGCAAGCCTGCCCTGCGCTCCTCGAGCCTCGAGTCCCAGGTTGGAGAATCGGTCGGCCGCGTTGTAGTCGGCCTGAAACGCCGCGCGGTTCTGGGCGTCCATGCCCATGTTCATGAACCGGTTGGCTGTCGCGTCTCCAAGCCCCGCACGCCCGCCGAACTCGTACCGGTTCGGGTCGTAGTGCTTGCTATCGCCGAAGGACGTCGCGTTGAAGTTGCTCTTGCCGAGACCGGACGCACCGGCGAGCCCGGCCCCGCCGGCACCAGCCGCTGCCACAAGCCCACCTGCAATAAGGAGCGGAATGGCCATGACTACCTCCTCATCTCCGGATCCAGCCGAGGCGTGCCCTTCGTCGAGCCCTTCTTGGGCGCGATGTCGACGGACATGCCCACGAACGCGAAGCCCTCACCTGTCCCGAGCGTCACGGGCGCGGTGTCCTTCACCCGGAACTTCACCGAGTGACCGTGCGTCTTCGTCCGAAGCTCAAACTGTCGCTTGGAGAGCGCCGCGGCCTCGGCGTAGACCTTGTCGTTCGCTCCGGAGTAGGCCGCGAAGTCGTAGGCGATCTCTACGGTGATACCGGAGGCGCTCCCCTGCTCCGCGAGGAGGAGCGCAGTCCATGCAAGATGCTCCTGCTGCAGGCCCAGCTTGACCCACGGCGTCTCGTACTGCGCCGTGACCCACACGCTTCCGGGGTCTAGGTACGACGACCGGTTCTCGACGTAGACGCGACCATCGGTGCCTAGCCAGGCGTACCGCCAGGCGCTGCCGGTCCACACCATCGCCGCGGACTGCGCGGGCGTGTCCGCCGTACCCGCCTGGTTCTTTCGGCGGTCGGTAGAGACCCACGCGCGGAGCGTCAGGTCGTAGACCAGGGTACGACCCGTGCCCGTAACCAGCCCCGCACTCTCGCCCGTGGCCATCTCGAAGTACACGATCGAGTCGTACGGGTTGAGTGTTGCTGCGGTGCACACCGGGAAGGAGGTGACAGTCTCTTGCACCGGCTCACCGATCCATTCGACCGACTGCGCTCGCGTGAGCAGCTCGATGCCGCGCTCCGACTGAAAGAAGATGCCGAGAGCCGTGACGACGATGCTGTTGGGCTCGATGCAGCCAACGTCGACCGAGAGCCGGCGTGGCAGGCCGAGGCCGCCCGTTGTGGCGTTGTCGGCCGGAGGCTCACCACTGACCATGTGGATCTCCCGGCGCTTGAAGATGACGACAGAGCCATCCAGCACAGCCAGCCCCGTAATGTCGCCACCACCCTCTACGGGCACCTGGAAGATGGGCGAGAACCACGTCGCCTCGCCGCGCACAGGCTGTCCCGACCACCAAAGGTCGGGTCCCCTTGAGCCGACAAGCATGCCGTTGTAGCTGACGAGATGGAGTAGGCCAGGTGGCGCGCGACGGTCTAGCGATGCGCCTACTGCTGATGGCAGGTTTGGCGAGTAAAGCTTGGCGCTCGCGGCCAGCGTGGCGTCAGAAACGGTGTCGGCGAACGTCACCGTGGCGGACCCCGTGCTGTTCACGGTCGCGCCAAGCCGGTAGTACGGCGGCTCGTTGCTGTTCGAGTCGAGCGTCGCGTAGAACGCCACGCGCGCGCCCGGCCCGGCTGCTCTATACGAGACCGTGAGTGGACGGGTGGTCACCGTTACCGTGTCGTCCACGACCGGTCCGGTAGAAGCAGACGGGTCGCTGATGCCAGACACGATCCAGTTGCCGTTTGCGTCGACGTCCTCGTAGATGCACACGTATTGACGGCCGTTGGTGAGGGAGAGCCCCGAGCCAGCGACTGAGGTGGTCGGTGCCGTCGGTCTGACAAGAAACCCGGCCTCTTGCACGCGTGTGCCGTCGAAGTAGACGAGCGTTCCGCCGCCCATGTACGTAGAGCCGCTGTGGTCGACTGAGAGCCAGCGTGCACGTGAGGTGAAGTCGAACTCGACGAGGGCGCTGGTGGAGATCTGCTCGTTGTTTAGCCCCGCCCCCGCTGCAGCCGTACCCCTCGAGATGGAAGTAGCGAAGTAGCGCTTCCCGGAGGTCGGCCCCGTGACCGACTTGCTCGTGATGTTGGGGATGCTGACGAGCCCCGGTGCGATGTTGGCGACGGGGCGCAGGTACGTGACGTCCTCGCTCCAGTCGACAAGGATGCAGTTCGCCTGCGTGTTGCCCAGGAGCGTTCCGGCGGAGTTGCCGGTCATGACGGTCGAGTAGAAACGCCCGCCCTGGTAGAAGAGTCGCGACGAGGGGGAGGCGTTGTAGATGGTCACCTGCGAGCCGGACGCGGACACGGCTCCCGCCGAGGTCGTCCAGCTGCGCACGTGCGACTGCACGGCAGTCGCCGAGTCGCTCACGACGTAGCGGCCAGCTCCGGTGGTCCCCGGCGCGAGGGTGATGATGCGCACGCCGGTCGTGGCCGTGATGACGGTCGCCGCGGTCGCGAGCGTGGAGGCGAGACTGTCGGCGTCGAGGCCCACCAGCTTGCAGGCCGTGCCCTCGTTCCAGGCAACCCAAAGGGTGTCCGCGATACTGCCGTCCACGACCACCACACTTGGAGTCGTGCTCGATGTGTTGATCGTTGCCGTCTCGACCACCCCACTGGCGTTGTAGGTCGCGACGTTCGCGCGGTTCGTACCCGACGCTGTCGCCCAGACCACCGCCACGCGGTCGGTCAGAGAGCAGGCCGAGACAAGCAGGCCGGAAAGGGCGCTTGTGACCGTCGCAAGCGTGGACCAGCCGGTATTGATGCTGCTCGCGGTGTTGGTGTCGATGATGTACGCCGTGATGGTGGTCGTGCCGACCACCGCGACGAACGCCACGAAGTACCGGTCTCCGAAGGACACGATCTGCGACCACGAGTGCGACGATGACACCTGGTCCGGCCCGCGGACGATGGCTCCCGTCGTCGCGTCCACCAGGCTGGCGTAGAGTCCGTTGCCAGACGTTGCCACGCAGAACAGGCCGTTCGCGTACTCGACATCCATGGTGATGCCAGAGAGCGAATGCTGAGGGACAAATATCTCCCTCGTCGCACACTCGGGCATGCGGTCCTGCGTCGAGTTGACGTCGACCTCGGGGCTGTACGTGTCCAGCTTGCTCCCGTCGATGACCGCAACGCGGGTGCCATCAGCCACCAGGCGGTTGCCCTGACTACGGGTCGTGCCGTCAAGGCGGTTCAGCGTCTGCGCGGAGAAACCGAAGCGCTTGTAGAGCGCCCCCTTCGCCGTCTGCCTGACGTTGACCTGCGCGAGGTTTGCAGACCCAGGCTCCACGTGCTCCGCGCGCACGCCCTCGTTGATGCCCAGCCCCGCCGGCAGGTGGATGGTGGTGCCCTGTAGCATCAGGCCCCGGCCTCCTCCACCCGAACAGTCATCGTCCCCTCCGCCATCGAGACGAAGACGAGGGTGTTGTCGTCCGTGTCGTCGTGGCGCTCGACCTCGAACATCGCCGCACCGGCGGTCGACTGCCAGTCGACGACCCACCACCGGACCTTGCCGCCGAGGTGATGCTCAAGGCGATACTTCGTCGTCCCCGTGTCATCGACCGCGATGTCCTCGAAGTCGATCCGATGGGGACGCCAACGCCGGCGCATCGCGGCGACATCGCGAAGCATGCGGAGCAGTAGCTTGGAGAGCTTGGGGGCGTCTTGAACGTCCTGCTCGGTGATGTTCTCGTCGGGCTCCGCGCGCCCGTCGAGCTGTCGGATCAGTCCGTCGCTGGTGATGTTGGCGCTCATGGGAGCACCCACGCCGACTCGTAAAACTCGATGTTGCCCGCGCGCAGGCGGTAGCAGGACAGCCGGCTGCTCGACCCGTAAGCATACGGCCACTCGTTGGCGTAGACCTCATCCAGGTCGGTCACGCGGCGCGGGTTGCCTCGGTCGCGATTCTTAGACCGTGTGCGCACGCGAGCTTCGAGCATGGCAATCGTGCTCATCACCGCGCTCGGGTCGCTCTCGCGTTTGATCATGACATCGCGCGCCATCATGTTGGCCACGAGCTCCTCGAAGCCGCTCACGCCGTCGAAGGTGTCCCCGTCGTCGACGAGCACCGGGGCCGCGGGGATGTAGTCGACCTCCACATCCCACGCCCCTGTCGGTGCCTGGTGCCGCCCGCGCTGCCCAGACCCCATCGGACGAAGGGGTCGGCGGTGTACGCTCGATTCGACGACGTGGACCTCGAGAAGCGCTCGAAAGTCGACCTCGAGCGGGTAGGTGATCTGCGCCGCCGACGTCGTGATGGTCGTCGACGAGGCGTAGAAGTCGGGCGGCCCGGCCTCAATTAGCGCGTCGTAGACGGCCGGAATGTGCCGGTTGGCGAGGGCCGTGAGCTCGTCGTCAGTGACGTTCGGATCGTTCTCCGTGTCACTGAGCTGGCGAGCCCACGTCCTCCACTCCAGGAGGGTGACCGTCCGAGCCACGGTGCCCTCCTAGGTGTCGTAGTCCAGTGTCACCTCGACGATGCACGGGGCCTCGCCGTCGGAGATGATGACCCCGCTCGCGCCCTTGGTAGCTGCCGCACGGAGTGTCCAACCGCTGGCAACGGTCGCCACCGTAGACGTGCCGCCGACGACCGCGAGCTCCTTGGGAACGTCCGCCGTAGCCGTCCCGCCAGCAACGTCGCTCGTGTAGGAGGCGATCGTGGCGCTGTTGGAGCCGGCAGAGTCCACCTTGTCGACCACGAACGCGACGTTGTCGGTCGCGCCGGGGGCGATCTGCCGAGGCGCCAGGAGCTTCGCCGCGACGACCCTGAGGGATACGCCGGTGTCGTTCGTGAAGAACGGCGTGGCCGGCGCACTCGTCGCGGTCGCGCCACGGTCTCCGAGCGCCACACGGACCTTGAACTGCAGACCAAGCGCCTTCTTGAGCAGCGCTTCGTCGGTGGAATCGAGGCCCGAGAGCAGCCCCTTGATGGCGTTGAAGATGCGGTTTCCGGTGAGCTGAGCCATGGTTACCGTCCCGTGGAGTTGTCGAAGTGGATGACGAATCCGACGCGGCCCACCGGGTCGCGTGCCGTGCCGGAGCGGTGGGTGAACACCGTGAACGACCGCCCGCTCGCGTTGAGCGTGCTGTCGCCGACGACATTCGCCTCGAACCACTCGCCGGCGGAGTCGGGGTTCGGCGTGAGCACGATGCAGTGAGGCTGCGCCGGGATGGTGCAGCCCTGGGGCACCGTGACCGAGAACGTCCCCGTATCGCTGCGTGTGACGGAGAAGTTGAACCCCACCGGGTAGCGTGAGCTGGTGGACGCGGGGCTGGACGTGCCGTTCCCCGCGAAGCTGCCCTTGTAGACCTGCGGCTCGACGCCGATGGCCCTCAGGACCTGGGTGAAGAACCCGTCCATTACGACCCCCAGCCAGTGCCGCGTGCCGACTCGACCATGGCCGATTCAGCAAACTCGCCGTAGAGACCGATGCGGGCCTCGGCGGCGTCGTCCGTCGCGAGCGTGATCATGTTCTCCTTGCCGAAGTTCATAGGCATGGGAGCGGGCCCGCAGCTGATGAGCGAGAACTTGTCCATTCGCTTGAGGAAGACGTTGTTCTTCGGGCAGAAGGGCGACTCAAGGACGGGAATCTTCCCGTTGTTGCCCTGCCAGTTGGCTCCCTCAAATCCGATGGTCGGAGTTCCACCACCCCCAGCGAAGGCGACCTTCCCGTAGAGGGTCTTCTTCACCTGGCGCATGTCGCGCGGGTTGCAGATGAGGCGAAGCTTGGGCTCGTGGCCTTGGATCTGAATCAGCGACTCGAGGTCGATGATCGCTTCGGCCATGGGCAGGCCCGTCATATCGAGGACCTGCGAGGCGAGACGAACAGGGTCATCGTCACGCGTGAGGCCCTTCCACGTGCCCGGGGAGGTGCCGCCCTCGAGCCACTTGCGCATGCCCGCTGGGACGGTGTTCTCGCCTGCCACCGCCGCGGTCCCAGCGACGATGATGCTGTCTCCTGCGCTCGCGCCCGTGAACGTGACGTCCCACGCTGCCGCGAGGGTCGCCTTGCCGTTGGCGCGATCGAGCGCGGTGATGGTGCCGGTACCCGTGCGGACCGTCGGGGACAGCGTCGTCGAAGAGACGAGCTGAACCCGCATGCCTACGGACAGGTTGGCCACGTCTTCGGCGACGCTCAGCGTCACCTGTGTGGTCGTCTGACCCGATGCGATCGTGGCAAGGACCCCGTTGCCTGCGCCCATCGCGAGGCACTCGAGATACTTGAGGACGGTCTTTTCGATGCCGTCGAGCTCGTGGGACCAGAGGTCGACGAGCGCAGCGTCTCCGTTCATCGTGGCCGTGCGAAGCGCCTGGCCCTTGATGCGAACGAGGCCGTAGTACTCCTTGCGAGTGACTACAGCCCGGTAGAACTTGCTTTGCGCCGCAGCAGCCTGCGCGGCGGGGATGTCAGGGCCCTGGCCCTGCGGTCCCTCGGTCTCGATGGCGATCGCGTAGTCGCCACCCTTCCAGTCCGTCTTCTTGTCGACCTCGTTGATGACGGCGAACTTGGCGAACTGCGCTGCCGAAACGCCGCTCTGGTAGCGACGCTTCAGAACTGCATCTGAGAGTGCGTTGGTAGCGGTCATGGGAGAACGTCCGGGTTCGGGTTGGAACCAGGCGCGCTCTCACCGGAGCGACAGACGGCAAACGGCTAGGACGTGGCGTCGGGATTGGCTCGCCG
>JACCDR010356247.1_pt1 | contig 10267 bp, 7 predicted proteins | sample 7446431 | NCBI WGS metagenome assembly JACCDR01 (sample SAMN15323443, study PRJNA562643) | freshwater metagenome | isolation source: river surface water | place: USA:Blue River Watershed | collected 2017-08-17 | reverse complement strand
CGGACGCGGGCGGAGGTGAAATCCCCTCCGGGGGGGCTGCGGCCTGCCCCAGGAGTCCAACCCTGGCCCCGCCAGCTTCACTTGCACCAGCATCATTGCCATGATCCATGAGAGCCATGATGAGTGGGGATGGGGCAGGCGGGCATGTGTCAGCGGGGGCGGAGGTGGAACCCCCTCCGGGGGGCCTGGGGCCTACTCCAACCATGCTGCGTTGCGATGGGGCATTGAGGACTTTTGTCCTGGTCCATTGCAGTAGTGGGTGACAGGTGACAGATGTGGGACGGGATGTGGGCGCCGATAGGAACGTGCATTGTGGCGAGCGTCGGCATGCTTGCCGTGTGCATGATGAACCTGTTGTATCCTCCAGAGACAGGGCTGCCTCCCCTCGCGAAAGCAGCTGGTCGAGACCTCGGCGCATTCAACGCGGTGCTGCACATGTTGCATGTGATGCATGAGTGGCGGGCGTGGCTCGCATACCGCTTGCACAGCAAGCCGAAGGATGTGGCGGAGGCGGTCTTCAGGCGCCCCCTCCTCGCACTGGCCACTCTGAAACGGGCGGGGGTGAGCCGGGAGGATGCGCAGGACGCGCATGCAGCCCTGGTGGATGCCTTCTCTGGAACGCCCGGTGATGCGTCGCCACTTCAAATCATGCAGGTCCTGCTCGACCTGATGGTTGACACCAAACATTTTAAGCATGACGCGGTTTCCTTTGTGTTCTCCACCCGCACTGAACTTCCAAAACTTCCACCCGCACAGGCCAGCGGCCCGCAGGAGGGCGGCGCAATGTTCTGGAAAACCAAGCCGTCCCCGGGGCCCGCCCCGCCCCTTGACACTGCCAACAACCGCGTGTGGGAGTGCCCCATACATCGCGCCGCGTCCCTGCAGGAGGCGCTGCGCGCGACTTTCCAGAGCAAGCCGCTCGTCAGCACCGCCAAGTACTTCATCGTCCACCCCAGCTACCCAGAGCCGGCCGACTCCCAAAGCACGCTGCGAATCGACAAGACCATCGAGGTCCCGGCGTCAGGAGCGACGCAGATGTACATGCCCAAGAGCATCATCTGGGACGTGGGCGGCAAGTACGTCAACACCACCCGAGTAGCGAGCATGCAAAACCCCCCATGGCACCTCTACGATACCGCAGGGGCTGTGCGCATCCTCCAGGATCTCACATCGGCCCACACAGCCATCAAGGAGCTGCACGCAGGCGCCCATCCGCATCCTCACCTCGTCCTCCTGGAACGCATTGACATGATCTCCTCGGCTGTGGATCCCAAGCACAACATCCGCACGCAGCACGTCATGAACCGCCCGCTCCTGCGCATCGCGCTGGCTGACGCTGACGCATCGAGCAGGCTAGGTCCAGGCCAGAATGACGCAGAATGACGTCTACCAACAAGGCGCACTTGACTGCGCCCTTGTCGTTGTCTGTTGGGTGAACGGCGTCCCTCTGGAAGGGGGGGTCGCGGCGGGTGGACCCCCGCAGGATCACGGTACAAAGACGCACGGCACACGCGCGCGGCGGTACACAATCAGCCTTGATGTCACAGGGTCCACGTGCGTGCGCGCCTCGAGCGCCCTGAAATCGCACCCCCCGGTGAGCTTGGCGAGGGTGGTGGACAGCAGGGGCAGGCCGCCCCCCGCCTCCTCCTCGTCCTCGTCAGTCGCCTCGTCCTCGTGCTCCTCGCCTACCATGGCCCCCGCCCTGGCCACCGACCGCTGCCGCATGGCCATGCCCGGGATGGGCGAGGACACCACGAGGTCGCCTGTGCGCACGGCGCCATTCAAGTCGCACACCCACAGCGCGCCCTCGCCCGCGGCGTTGATGATGAGGCGGTCGTCGCACAGGTGGGGACCCGTGTGGTGAAACGCGAATCGCAGCGGCCCGATGCAGAAGGGCGGGGCGGGGCAGCACGCCGGGGCGGCCTTGCTGACCGCCCCAAACACCCGGCGGTCGTTGCCCTTCCGCGCGAGCATGACCACGGGCACGCGCTCGTCCACGCTTGTGGGGTCGTCGCGTCCCCACAAGTCTGCGTGCGCGCCCGTCGCCACGACCACGCAACCAGGCAGGTCCACGTCCGGCGGGTCGTCCGGCTGGCGCAGCCACGCGCATCGGTGCTGGCCCGTGAAGTTCAGGACGCCGGGCTGGAAGTCGTCCGTCATGGTGACCACCGCGCCATTCTTGGACTGGAACACGAGGTCTGCGCCCTGCAGCTGCGCTGTCCAGGTGGGGACGCCCAGGTTGCTCGACCCCCGCGCGATCCCCAGGGCAGGGCACCACGACAGCGCGGCGCCCGCCAGGCTCAAGGCGTCCGCATCCACTTGCACCAGGTAAGTGTCGAGCGTGGTGCCGAGCTTCCAGGTTCCGCTCACCCGGTTGTTGATGTTGAACGCGCCGTTACCTGCGCAGGTGGTGCGCGCTCCCAGGGCAACGCTGTCCGTGCCCGTCGCCCTGGCGCGGCTGCCCACGGCCGTCGCGTATGACACGCCCGCGACCGCGTTGGCGCCCACCACCGTGCATTCGCTGGACGAGGTGCTGCTCACGTCCGCGTTGAAGCCGAGCGTCGTGTTGCGCTGCCCGCTGCGGATGACGCTGCCGGCCAGCGTGCCCAGCACCGTGTTGGACCCCGCCGCGATGGCGTGTGCGCCCGCCAGCAGCCCAATGTACACGTTGCCGTCGCCGCCCATGTCCAGGCCCGCGTGCATGCCAAGCACCGTGTTGTAGTTGCCAGAGCGCACGTTGACCGCCGTCTCGTAGCCAATGAACGTGTTGCTGCTCCCGGTCGAGTAGGGCGCGACGTTGAAGCCAATGGTGGTACTCACGTTGAACGTGCTGACGGCGCCGCCCGCGCCGCCCTCAGACGCGCCCAGCACGTATGACGCGGCTGCGGCGGTGTTGGTCAACGACATGCTGTTCTGTTGTGCTACTCATTGCCACCGTGATTTGTGCCCCCCCGGGGACGAGGAAGTGCTTAAGGCCAGCCTGGGCATGGGGAGCACTGCTCCCTGCCTGATGTTCAGGCATGAACGCAGTGCCTGACCGCAGTGCCTGACCGCAAGCAATGGCTGTGACAGCAGAGAATGCTGAGGATGCACTCGTGCTCATACAGTTCATCTTCATGGATGGGCACGTCCTGGCCCCCCGCGAGAGAGCACGCTTCCACATCATCCGCCATGGCGCTCTCACGCCCCCTCAGCGCGAGTGGTTGGACGCGCTGGACGGTCACTGCGTAGATGCCTTGGGTCTCGCTGAACGGGTGATGTTTGATGCCCTGGAAGAGGCGCTCTTCCACCAGTGCCAGACAGGCGCGGCTGAGCTGACGGAGGACAGCGCCCTGCGCCTGGCGCCAGGCCAGGCGCTGCAGCGGGTCGTGACTCTGTACCTGATGGCCGAGGGGGTGGGGCAGCCGTGATGCATCCTGCTGCGACGTGATGCGCCTGCGTTCCTGACGACGTGTAACAAATCTGCGACCCTGTCAGAGTTGCAACATCCAGATGGCGGGACAGCTCGAGTACGAGCCGCAGGGCGCGATCCTGATCACGGGAGGGGCAGGGTTCATCGCCTCGCATGTGGTGGACCGCCTAGCGACCGCGTGGGCGCGGCCCAAGCGCATCATTGTGCTTGACAAGCTGGACTACTGCGCGAGCATGGAGAACCTGCACGGCGCGCTGCACCGCCCGAATGTGCGCTTTGTGCGCGGAGACATCCAGTCATTCGACCTCGTGTCCTTCCTGCTCGACACGGAGGGCATCGACACGATCCTGCACTTCGCGGCCCAGACGCACGTGGATGCCTCCTTTGGCAACTCCCTGTCATTCACCCAGAACAACACGCTGGGCACCCACTGCTTGCTGGAGGCCGCGCGCGTTGCCACACGCCCCGTGCGGCGCTTTGTCTACGTCAGCACGGACGAAGTGTACGGCGAGACCAGCGTCGGTGCCTACCAGGGCCTGACCGAGCTGAGCCGCCTGGAGCCCACCAACCCCTACTCCGCCGCCAAGGCAGGCGCGGAGATGCTGTGCCACGCCTACGCCACCAGCTACCGCCTGCCCATCATCATCACGCGGGGCAACAATGTCTACGGCCCGCGCCAGTTCCCTGAGAAGCTGGTGCCCAAGATGACGCTGCTGGCCATGCGGGGCGCCCCCCTGCCCGTGCACGGCGCAGGCGACGCGGTGCGCAGCTACCTGTACGTGGATGACGTCGCGGACGCCTTTGAGGCCATCCTGCGCCGGGGGAAGGACGGCGAGACCTACAACATTGGATCCGACACTGAACGCAGCGTCCTGGACGTGGTACACGATGTTGCTCGGGCCGCTCGGGCCGTGTGCGATGATGATGACAAGGCGGCGCCGCCCCCCGTGCGCCACGTCCCAGACCGCGCCTTCAATGACCGGCGCTACTTCATCGGCAGCGCCAAGCTCAAGGCGCTGGGCTGGCAGGAGCGCACGTCCTGGGAGGACGGCCTGCGCCGGACGGTGGCTTGGTATGCTCGGGAGCAGGGCGCGCGCGACGGCTCGCGCTGGGTTTGCCGGGAGGTGGAGTCGACTTTGCGGGCCTACGCTTGAATCGCTGGACCTCAGACGGATGGATCAGGGCGGGGGTGGTGGTGACCCTACCCCCCGCTGCCCCCCCACCTCTGTAGGGCGCCCCCTCACTCGCGCCTTGAGCTATGGCGCTCCCTATGCTCCCTACAGTACGGAAGGCGCTCATCAATGCTGACATGCCTCGTGACACTGGGCGGGATCTGTCCTCAATCTCCTCAAAGGATGTCCTGGCCGAATGAAAGGACGTTGCATTTTGCGTGTCGTCATCCAGACCGAATGGCATGTGCTCTGAGCTCACAGCAGGAGCAGCAGCAGCAGCAGCAGCAGCAGCAGCATCAGCAGGAGCAGGAGCAGGAATCTGAGGAGCAGGAATCTGAGGAGCAGCAGCAGGAGCAGGAGCCGGAGCCGGAGGGGGGGCCTCTATGGTGAGAGTGGCAGGCGGGGTCGCCTTGTCCTGCTTTCTGCACACCTTGTTCCATATACGCCGTATGGTATACCCAGCAGGCTTCGCAGGTGCATCAGGAGCGGCAGCAGCAGGAGCGGCAGCAGGAGCAGTAGCAGCAGGAGCAGGAGCGGCAGCAGTAGCAGCAGGAGCGGCAGCAGTAGCAGTAGCAGCAGGAGCAGGAGCGGCAGCAGTAGCAGCAGGAGCAGGAGCAGGCGGGGTCGCCTTCGCCTTGGTCTGGGCCTTGGTCTGGGCCTTGGTCTGCGGGGTCTGCGGGGTCTGCGGGGTTTGCGGGGTCTGCGGGGTCTGCAGGGTCAGGACCTTGGACTTGGTCTTCGGGGGCGGGATCCCGCCCTGCATGGTCTTGATAGTGGTCTGCGTCTTCATGCCCTTCGCGCTTCGCTGTTGGACCTTGCAAGCCATCTTGCTTGCATTGCATGCGAGGTCTGCGTTATCAGTGCTCCTCGTCTTGTCGCTGAGCTTGATTATCCCGAACAGCACGAAGGTCGTGACAGCAATCAGCGCACTGCCCCAGTGTAACATTGCGGTGGACATCCTCTGGTCTGCGGATGTACGTGCGGGGAGTTTGTTCTGCTACACCTTTGCTCAGACAAAATGGAAGAAAGTGTGCCCACGGGTCGGGTGCTGCATGCGGGCCGTCCATCCACAAAAAACTGCACCTGTGACAGAGGAGACGCGAGGGACAGACAGGGACAGAAAAAATAGCCAAGCCAGCCAGCCAGCCAGTCTCAGTCGACATGCCTGCCCCCAACAGTGTGCCTGCCCCCAACATGCCTGTCCCCAAAGTCAAGCCTGCGTACGTGAGGCTGGTCAGCATCGGCCTGCTGGTGGGCATGGTCCTGTTCGGCATCTTCCTGATCATCACCAGCAGCATCGTGCGGTACGTGGATGACATCAAGGCCCACCCCAGGCGCTTCGTGGGCGAGCTCCTGCTCGTGAGCCTGGGCTTCGCGGTGCCCTACGTGCTGATCGCCCTGCTGCGCCGCTCGTCCACCCGCCGCCTGCCCTTGGACACCCTCCTGCTCACGGCCAAGCTGATCGTCGCCTGGGTCTTGTTCGAGCTCTCCGGGTTCAACACCTTCCTGTTCCCCACAGCCTGACTGGGGGAGGGGGGGGGCGGAGGGGATTTCGCCTCCGGAGGGCCTCACTGGGCTCACCCTGGCCCTGCCTCACTGCCAGCTCACTGCTTCTTCGCCTTCTGCTTCAGCATGCTCTGGATGACCGCCGACATCTTCTTGAAACGCGCGTGGTCCAGCTTGTGCTTCATGGCGAGCACTTCCGCGAAGTCCGCGCCGCAGTGCTGCATGAGCTGCTGGAAGTCCTTCTTCGTCAGGGGCTTTGCTGTCCTGACTAGGGCCACCAGCTCCTGAACCACGGCCAGCTTGGCTTCCGCCGTCTTTGCTGACACAGCGCGCTTCATCAGTCCAGGCAGCGCGTCCAACGCGGCAACACGATCTTTCAGGCCCGCATTCAAGCTCGCGCAGGCAATGTACCGCTTGTAAGCAGGGGACTGGACGATGGCTTGCATGCTGTGTGTGTGAAGTTGAGTGAAGTGCTTGCTTTGCTTTGCCTAAGCATACGATTTTATTCGACGATCATCATCATCATCATCATCATCATCATCATCATCATCATCATCAGAAAATCTGCAGCTCATCCGCCTCCCGCTGCGCGCCACGCCTGCTCCCGCTGTCGCCCGCCCCCTCATCCTCCCCGCCCTCGCCGCGCCGCGCCGTGGGAAGCTCCAGCACGGGCGCCGCCCGGCCCGCCGGCGCCTCCTCCTCGCGCTGCTGATGCTGCCGCTGCTGCTGCTGGTACGGCGGCCCCCCCGGGGGCGCGCCCAGCACCACCTCCAGCGGCACCGGCTCCGCGCGGCAGGCGAGCGCCTGGTTGTCCACCAGCACGTCGCAGTCGCCCGTGCCGCAGGGCGCGATCTGGCCCAGCATCACGTTCGCTGACACCCCGTTGATGCGGTCCCGCTCCGCAAAGACCCCCGCGTTGATCAGCATCGCGTCCGTCTGCTCGAAGCTGCACTTGGCCAGCGGCCCCAGCTCGCCGCGGCTGTTGATGCCGTGCCGGTCGATGCTCATGAAGAAGCCCCGGTTGCTCATCGTGTCCGCCAGCAGCGAGATGTGGCGGTGGTTGATCGCCTGCTCGTTCAGCACCCGCTGCAGCTCCGCGATCAGCACCGCCCGGCCCGCCTCGATGCCCAGCGTCTGGTACACCTCGTACACGTCGTTGCTGATCGTGCGCGTCGCGTCCACCAGCTCCAGGCACAGCGCGTCCAGCAGGTTGGAGCCGGCCGTCTCCACGCTCCACTCCGTCTCCTCCACAAACGCGTCCACGTCCGGGTCGTAGCGCTTGAGCGCGCTCTTCGGCGGCACCGGCACCGCCTTGGCCACCCCGCGCACGCCCTTGATCACCAGCCCCTCCATGATGCTCTGCTCCAGCGCCTTGATCTCCGTCAGCAGGTCGTTGCTCAACGCGTCCTCCGGCCCGCTCAGCCGCAGGCGCAGGCGCGCCACCAGCTGCGCGGCGCTGTCGTCCGCCATCACGCAGCTCACCGTGCCCGCGTAGAAGTCGGCCAGCACGCACTCCACGTCCAGCATGCTGACCTGCAGGTCCAGCATCTTGGCGCGGTCCAGCTCGAAGCGCAGCACCCACGGGCTGCTGACGCAGTCGCCCCCCGTCGCGCCCACCACCTCCCGCGCGAACTTGTGGTAGAACGCCAGCAGCTCGCGGTCCTCCGCCACCACCGTGCCCCCCGCCGCCTCGCCCGTCGGGCCCTCCACCGGGTCGTAGTACACCGAGGACGCGCGCACCAGGTCGCGGAACAGCGTCGTCTGCACCTGCGCCACCGCCTCCTTCGCGCGGTCCACGTTGCCCGACCACCCCGGGCGCAGCCACACCTGCATCGCCGGCGTCTTGATGTTCTTGGACACGCTCATCAGCTCCCGCATGCGGGGCACGCCCGCGGTCAGCTCGGTGGCAGACGCTACGCCGCTCTGATGGAACGTGTCGCGGACGGTTAGACCACTGAAAAGGTTGAAGTTGCGGGTGCCCTCCACCGTCAGGTCGTAAACGTGGGGTCGCCCGTATGGCACCTCCTTGATGGCCACCACCTCGTCGTAGATGACGTGTGCCTCGAAGGCACTGCGCAGCACTTCTGCATCGTCCAGTGTGGCGGCGGCCTTGATCATCTGGGGTAGCTTGTCCCGATGTACGAGGGGCAGCACACCCGTGCTCAGGTGCATGTCTGGCACCCTGTCCAGCAGATTGTGTGTGTAGCCACGGTAGCGTGCGTTCTCGCTGCGCTGCACGACGGTCGCCAGGGCGTCGCGCTTGGCCTCGAGCGTCATCGCCACTGTCTTCGCGAAGCGCAGGGCATCGCCACAGGACAGTGCCATCTCCCACCCGTCATGCACCGTGTCATACTTGTCTCGCACGGCGTCCGAGTGCTCCCTGGGGAAGATGGCCGACGTGATGCCAAAGCGCAGGAGGATCTGCTGCATCGCATCCAACAGCTCCCGGGACGTTGAGTACGCAGTGATGCGCCCATCATCCGCGTGCACGCGTCCATCGCCTGAGAAGTATCCGTCCACCACCCCGAGCAGGAAGGCGTCCGGGGCGGCCAGCAGCTGAGCCGGGAAGCGCTTCTGGTACGACAGGGGGCCAAAGGCAGCGCCCATCAGGTGAGCCAGGACGGTGCTTGTCGCCCTCAGGGAGATGCTGATGCCGTTGTTGATGTGCCGCGCGGGCGGGGTGTGGTGGCTGATGTTGTTGCGGTCCAGCCAGGCAGCCGCGCGCTCACGGAAGGTTGGGTCGTTGTTGGAGATGATGACCTGGTGCTGGTTGGAGTTCCCCTCGGACAGGTAGGCCCCAACGTAAAAGCCAAACTCAGCGTCCAGCTCCAGGCGCTCCGGCACGCCCTTGCATCCCTTGCCTCCAGCGCCGGTGCACAGCGGGTACACACAAGCTGCCTCGTATGTGGTTTGGCCCTGCAAGCATTCACCGCATGGGCCAGTGGGCAGGGGCGAGCATGGCGCTTCATCATCGTTCGCCATCAGTGCAGAATGGGGGCCACATTGGTCACCTGAGTCGGCTCCCACCTTGTTGATGTGCGCCACGGCGAAGATGTCCCCTCGGCGGTATGGAAGCACGAAGTCGGTGCCCAGCCCGCTCTTCCACCACGCCCGCGGGTTGCGCTCGCGCGCGGCCTTGGCCTTCTCCACCTCCGACATGAAGACGAACTTGGTCTTGGGCACAAAGTCCGCCAGCTCCAGGTGCGTGACCTCGGGCGTGCCCTCCGTCAGGAACACGCGAGACACCGGCAGGAAGTCCCCCACACTGAGGTCTTCGCCATCCACACCCACGATGCGGTTGTCCACGCGTTTGAGGAAGCTTTTGGCCTTGGTGGCGATCACCTCGCGCCCGCTGCGCAAGCTCACGTGCAGCAGCGTGTCGCTGCCATCCTTGTTGACCACCGGGTGCTTGGTAACCGCCTCCACTCGGTTCCAGCTCATTTCGCCCCGCTCGTTGACGGACATCACCTCCACCCGCGGCTGCCCTGGGCCCTCCCGCAGCCAGCCCAGCCACGTATCGTTGGGGTGGGCCTCGAGGTTGGCGGTGCCCTGGCGTGCCTCAATGGCCGTCTCCGTGAACTCCCCGATCTTGACCTTGGCCAGCTTGCCCCCCACGCGCAGCAGCAGGTCCGTGTCGTGGTGCACGCTGTTAAGGGTGTTGTGCACAAGCACGCCGCAGTCCACCATGAAGCTGTCGTTGCCCGGGACCGTGAAGTCGTACACGAAGGTGCCCGGGTCCGGCAGGTGCTCCAGCTCCACGATCTCGTCCCACACCACATCCGCGTCCAGCGCCTGCTGGATGATGGCGAGCTTGGGCTCCACCGCCGCGAGGCGCTCTAGCGCGGCCGCCCGCTTCTTCTCGTTGGCTGCTGTGAATGCCGCGATGTGGCGGCGCAGCGTGGCAGTCGTGATGGTGGGCAGCGCGCCCCACTGCGAGTAGCCGCTGCTGGGGATGAGGGCGGAGCCCAGGGCCGCGATTGATGCGCCCTTCTCCGCGGGTAGCGCCAGCACACCCCGAGCGTTGGTGGGCGCCGTGTCAAGCAGCTCCTGCAGCCCCGCGATGCGAGCGGCGCACTCGGCAAAGTGCGGCTCCACCTGTGCTGCCTGCTCGGCCAGCGCCGCCTTGAAGGTGGCCTGGTACTTGGTCAGCGTGCGCCGGCAGATCGCTTCCTTGTTG
>JACCDR010670894.1_pt1 | contig 10268 bp, 6 predicted proteins | sample 7446431 | NCBI WGS metagenome assembly JACCDR01 (sample SAMN15323443, study PRJNA562643) | freshwater metagenome | isolation source: river surface water | place: USA:Blue River Watershed | collected 2017-08-17 | reverse complement strand
CTGATCATGCTGGTGAGGTCGTCGGTGTACACCGCTCCAAGAACGGCGAGATCACCGTTCAAATCAAAACGATCGAGGCAATGCAAGTCGGTGACAAGCTCACCGGGCGTCACGGCAACAAGGGCATTGTCACGCGCCTTGTTCCTGACCATGAGATGCCCCGCAACGCACAGGGTCAGCATGCCGAGGTTTTGCTGAACCCATCAGGCATTCCCGGACGTGTCAACGTCGGTCAAGTCCTAGAAACTGCTGCGTCCAAGATCGCGAAGAAGACGGGTAAGCCGTACATCATCGAGAACTTTGGGCGCGTCGAGGACATGCTCGAGAAGGTCCAGAAAGATCTGAAGACGCACGGTCTTCACGACACGGAAGAACTCTTCGATCCCATTACCGGTGTCTCGCTTGGGCATACGCTGATGGGTCCTCAGCACATGCTGAAGCTCACGCACCAAGTTGATAAGAAGATCTCTGCGCGGTCCGGCATGAACATCCCCGGAACACCGGGTGAGTTCTACGACAGCAACTTGATGCCTCAAGGTGGGGGCAAGACCGGCGCGCAGTCGATGGGCAACCTCGGCATGTACGTCATGCTGAGCCATGGCGCCAAGGCAAACATCCGTGAGATGCAGACGTGGAAGAGCGAAGGCGAGGATCCTGCGGCTGATGGAAAACGCTGGCCGTCACAGCATCTCGACGTATGGAAGAGGATTCAGTACGGCGAGCTCCTCCCAACGCCGAAGACGACTTTCGCTTTTCAAAAGTTCACAGATCTTCTTCGGGGCGCAGGCATCAACGTCGAGAAGAAGGGACATCTTCTGCAGGCAGGTCCTTTGACCGACAAGCAGATTTTGGCACTGTCGAACGGCGAGCTGAAGAATCCTGCTTTGCCACCACTGCGCTCAGGGATCGATAAAGCCACGGGTGAACCAAAACCGCAGGAGGGCTCGACGTTCGACGCCCGTCTCACCGGCGGCCATGGCGGGAAGAAGTGGTCGCACTTCACTCTCGCAGAGCCAATGCCGAACCCTGTCTTCGAGGGAGCTATTCAGAAGGTACTAGGGCTGAAGGAGAAGGAGTTTGCCTCGCTTCTTGAAAGCGAGCGGGCATGGGACCCGAAGAGCAAACACTTTGTCGCTCTAGGAACTCCGGGCAGTCTCACTGGCGGGCCCGCCGTTACGCACATGCTCTCGCAGCTCGACACCAAGAAAGAGCTTGAGAAGGCACGTAAGGAGCTCGACGCTACCAAGATCACAACGGACATCGCGTTCAAGTCAGGAACGAACAAGATCGATCCGCTCGTGAAACGGGTGAAGTACCTGCAGGCTCTCGACAACCTCGGCATATCTGCCAAAGAGGCGTACACCCTGAACCACGTTCCGGTGATCCCTCCGGCGATGCGCCCCATCACTTTGGGTGGGAATGCAAAGTTCAAGGACCTCCATCTTGGCGACCTGAACGTCCTGTACAAGGACCTCGCGGCTGTGAACGAGAAGATGAAGGATCCTGTCTTCAAGGACTATCTGGGCGACGAAGACAAAAAGGTACAACGCGCCGCGCTTTACGACGGCCTGAAGGCTCTGGTTGGCGTCGGCACTAGTTTCTCGGACCCGCAAGAGAAGGGGAAAGGCATCCTCCTTCAGATCTCTGGCCGCAATCCGAAGGTAGGGTACTTCCAGCGCACGCTCTTGAGTCGGCGCCAGGACATGACGATGCGTTCGACCATCGTCCCTGAACCGGCGATGGGTCTTGACGAGGCCGGTCTTCCGACGGAGAAGGCGTTCACGTTTTTCCGTCCATTCGTTGTTCGAAAGCTTGTGGAGACGGGAGTCGCAACCGATCCTCTTGCTGCGCAGAAGATCCTTGCGGACAAGAAAGAGCTCGAGAACCCGAAGGTTCTACGCGCGCTTGACCTTGTGATGGCCGAGCGCCCTTTCCTTCTGAAGAGAGACCCCGCTTTGCACAAGCACAGCGTGCAGGCCTTTACAGCCTTCAGAACTGCTGGTCGTGCCATCCAAATTCATCCGCTTGTAACGGGTGGCTTCAACGCGGACTTCGACGGGGACACGATGTCTGCGTACGTGCCCATCCATCCCGAAGCAGTGGCCGAAGCACGGAATATGATGCCGTCGAATAATCTCTTCAACGAGGCGACGGGCAAAGTCATGCACGTGCCGACGCTGGAAAGCGCGCTGGGTCTCTACAAGCTGAGTCGAATCACCGGTGATTCGGGTAAGAGCTTCAGCAATCCTGCGGATGCTTTGCGAGCGGTTGAGAGTAAGAAGCTTCGCGTGGACGAGGTCGCAGACATCAAGGGCTTTGGCAAGACCACGCCAGGTCGCCTCCTCATTGCCAACGCTCTTCCTGAGTCGCTGCAGTCGAAGATGTTGCACGATCACAGCAACGTCCTCGACAAGTCCGGGCTCGCCAAGCTCTACACAACGCTTGCGAAGGAGCATCGGGGAGACTATGGAACCGCTGCCAACAAGCTGATGGACCTTGGTTACGGTGCAGCATTTGGCGCCGTGAAGCTGTCCCACCCGGATCATGTTGGTCCGAACGCTGTCCTTGCGGCCGAGAAATCGAGAGAGAACATCAAGTTCTTGCCGATCGGTACGCATACCCTTTCTCTTGCTGACTTCAAGCCCGACCGGGAAACGCGCGACGCTATCGTTCAGCAGACGAAGGTGAAAGTGGATGCCTTGGAGCGCTCCAACCTCTCACGAAGCGCGAAGGATCAACAGGTTGTTGAGGCCTGGCTTGGCGCGACGAAGAAGATGGTCGACACGCATTTGAAGCGTGCCGAGAGCAATCAAGACAACCTCTTTCAGATGCTGAAGGCTGGCGTCAAACCAGATCCGAAGCAGTACCAGCAACTGAAGCTTGCGCCGATGCTGCTCCAGGATGCAACTGGCCGTATCATCCCGAATCCTGTTACGCGGAGTTACGCCGAAGGTCTCGACGTGGCTGGGTACTGGACGCAGATGCACGGAGCCCGGAAAGGATCTGTCCAGAAGGTTCAGGAAGTGCAGGAGCCGGGTGCGTTTTCGAAAGAGCTGATCAACTCGACGATGGCTCTTGTCGTGAACGGAAACGACTGCGGTACCGGTCGTGGAGTCAGCCTTCATGTTGGCAGCAAAGATGTCTATGACCGGGAGCTTGCCTCCAGCGTCTCCGTGAAGAACATGCACTTCGCGAAAGGCACTCTTCTGACGCCGGACATCGTCGGTCAGATCCGTTCCGCTGCGCCGGATATGACGGTTTTTGTACGTAGCCCGCTCAAGTGCGCAAACGGCCAGGGTCTTTGCCAGAAGTGCGCGGGTATTGCCCCGACGGGGCAGTACTACGACCTCGGGACAAATCTCGGTGTTCTCTCGGCTCAAAGTCTTGGCGAACGAGCCGTCCAGCTCACGTTGAAAGCGTTCCATCACGGTGGCGTTGCCGGTGGACAGGACCAACTTCTGGAGGGGTTCAAGCGCATTAAGCAGCTCACGCATCTTCCAAAGGACATCCCCAATGAAGCCACGGTTGCGATGCGCAGTGGAACGATTTCGAGCATCGAGAAGGAGCGTCTCGGCTCCAACGTGACCGTGGACGGAGTGAAGCACTTCGTTCCTTTGGACCGGGCGGGTCGTCATCTTGTAGATGCCGTAACCGACATCAACAAGTTTGGAACGCGTTGGGATGGTCTCCGTGTAGGGCAGAAGGTCGAGGCAGGCGACACACTTTCTGATCCCAACCGCACCATCATCAACCCCCATCACCTCTACAAAGCAACGAAGAACATCGAGTCCGTCCAGAACCACCTGGTGAAGGAACTGCACGGCATCTATGATCCGCAAGGTGTCCGCCGACAACATGTCGAGACCGTGGTCCGCTCGATGAGCAACTTGTCCCGTGTCATCGACCCTGGTGATGCCACAGGAGTACTGAAGGGCGAGTACCAACCAACTTCTGTCATGCGCGCCAACAATCGTGAGCTCGTCTCGAAGGGCAAGGCACCGGCTGTCGTCGCGCCCATCCTTCAAGGCATCAACGTCATGCCCCTCTCAGTTCAAGAAGATTGGATGGCGAAGTTGAACTTCGAACGTCTTCGAGGCACGCTGCGCGAGGCCGCGTCGACGGCTGCATTCTCGAACCTCCATGGACTCCATCCGATCCCCGGCATGGCTTACGGAGCTGAGTTTGGGATGACGTCGAAGCACCAGCTTCGTGCGCCGCATCTCGCTGACGTACCGCACCAAAACTACTGATGCTGAAGAACGCCAAAACACGATCGCAGCAGAGTCCGCTGGAAAGGACGAGTACAACTCGTTCTTTCTTGCAGGGTGAGGGTGGCGTCGGCGCTTTCACACACGAGGCTCGCATCCTCGACTTGAACTTGGTGAACCACACCGTAGACGTCGCGACCGTTTTCGACCAGAGGCGGTTCTTTGACGTTCAGGTCTGCACGCCGTACCTGCACCCTAACAACGGAGATGGCATCAGCGTGACGCCAGAGATTGGCGCCAAGTGCCTGGTCCATATCCCAAGCGACGGGCCACCCCCCTTCATCATCGGCTTCTTCATGCCGCTCGAGTCTACGTATGCAGACGACGAGTCCGACACAGCGCCGCCTGCAGGACGGACGCCGACAGGCGCATCGTTTTCTGGAGGGCGGACGAGAGCCAAGCCGGGCGACATCACCATAAAAGGCCGCGACGGAAACTTCGTCACCCTGCACCGAGGTGGGGTTTTGCAGATCGGTTCAACACCGCTCGCGCAGCGTATCTTCATCCCCTTGGGAAACCTCGTCACAGACATCAGTCAAAACTACAATCACTACAACAGCGCTGGTGCCATCAATTGGGGAATTCGTGAGACGACGAGCAACCCAGAGTGCGAGCATAAGCAGACCTTCCGCGTCTATGCGAACGATGAATTTGCAGACGTTCGCATCGCTACTGGGAAGGTTCAAGCTCCTGTCCCTGAGCCGGGTGGTGCAGCAGGCAGCACGAACGATCTCTCAGCTCTTGGGATTGGCGGAAGCTCCGCGCCTGTCGTTTTCGAGCTTACCGTTGCTCCCGGTGGATTTGATGGTGACACCGGCATGCCCCAGCAGAGCGCGCAGGCTGGTACCAAGCTTCGTATCTTCTTCGATCGAGCGGGGGGTACGATGCTCCGCACGGAGTCCTCGGTCAGCCTTCGCGTCAAGAAGAAGCTGCGTCTCCGAGTAGATGACACCATCGAAATCTTTGCGAAGAAGAGCGTTGCCATCGAGTCGGAAACCACGGCAAGGCTCTTCGGCAAGAACATCGTCGAGATCGCGACAGGCGGCGGAGTCGTCCGTATCAACGGCGGTTCCAACGCCGTTGCCCACGTCGGGTCAACAGTCCGCATCACCACAACTGTGCCTGTTCCGGTCATTGTCGGTGGTGTGCCGGGAACTATTTCCGCCGGCGCAATCTTCAGCGGCACCGTCACATCAGGCAACGACACGGTGAGGGTGTAGTGGCGCTCGACCCCCCGATCAGCGCGACTCTTGGCGAGGTGAACGTTGCTTTGGCTGGCGCCATCAACGTTCTAAACCCTCTCTCAGCTCAACTGGATGGTCTTCTTGCGGCTGGTATCGGTCCGTACCAAGCAGACCTTCAGGCGCAGCTGAGCGGGTCGCTTTCCATGCAAGCCTCTCTCGCGATTCAGATTGGAAACCCGTTCGTACAGCTTCAGCTTGCCATCCAGGCTCTGGCCCAGCTCCAGGCAGCGTTGACCATGGCACTGACCCTTCCAACGATCGATGTCAGTATCTCCGCTGAGCTCAACGCCCAGGCCGCTCTTGCAGGCGCGCTTTCGGCCAAGCTCGGCGCAATCCAGGCAACCATCGAGCTGGCGGTTCAAGCGAAGGCAGCGGCGCTTCAGGCCTCCGCAAATGCGCAAGCATCTCTTTCAGCCGGACCTGTCTTCGCCTTCTCTTTCAGTGGGGACTCTTTGGAGACGACTGGTGGAGAGATCGGAGCGGCATTTGCCTCAGGCCTGTCAGATCCTCCGAACACGATCGCGCCGGGCGATTCTGTCTCTGGTGTAGTGATTTTGACGAAGGACCCTGCTGCGGCGGCGGCCATCGCGGCTCTGTTCTCTACCTAGGCCTTTTTCGGCCTGAGCGGTACACTGACGGCATGGACCTGTTCCTGCAGCCCGTCATGCAGCTCGAGAAGACCGCTGGCTCGGTCGACCTCCCGGAAGACCCCAACGTTTGGCCGAAGGAGATCCTCGACGAGCTCTATAAGCAGGTCCCGTACATCTCCGACTTTTTTCCGCATGTGAATATGTCGAAGGTGGACGCAGAGCGTGCCTACGGTTTGGGGCATGTCGAAGTCATGAACCAACAGGCGCAGAGCACAGATCCCCAGACGATCCCGGCCGGTCTTCGTTCGATTCGAATCCCGGTCATCGTCAAGGACGGCAAACTCTGCCCGTTCGACATCTTCATCAACGACGCTGGGAAGACCCTTCCCCTCACGGAGTCGCGCCTGCGGCAGGCCCTGTTCCGCCCTCAGATTTTCGACGTCGCTTCTGACGTGCCTGGAGATCAGAGCACGATCGGCATGCTCTATCCCCCTTACCGGCAGGGGTACGGCTATGGCAGCGGCGTCACGCAGATGGCCAAGATGGGATCTGTGTTCGAAGAATTTCTTATCGAAGAGTTGGAGAAGCTCGATGCAGGTCACCGTCGACCGAAGCTCGCGTCGGCTTCGTGCGTACCCATGCGAAAGACTGCGTCGCTTCTGCACGAAATCTCTCCGACTATCAACGCTGCTGACCAAGATGCTTTCTGCGCAAAGCTGGAAGACCCGAACGTGCGTCTCTCATTCCGTAAGCACGCAGCTGCAACTGCTGGTGCAGTTGGTGCCATCCTCAACGCCGAGCCCGTCACGGCAGAGAAGACGGCTTCGGCCATCTTCTCGTCGATTCGTCCCAGCGTAGTGCAGCTGACCAAGCTCGAGGATGGGTACCTCGTGAAGAAGGCGAATCACGCCTTCTGGTCTCCGCAATCCAACGTCGTTCATCGTGGTGAGTTGGTTCGGCAGTTTGGCGAGAAGGTTGCCTTGGCTGTAGATCAAGCAGGAAGCGCAACCCTGAGCGCGGGTGCGGGCGTCGGTGAGGAGCTCGAACAAAAGACGGTCGCGCCTGTTACCCGTCCTGGGACATACAAGGTCTTCGACGTCGAAGGAAAAGAGCTCGTCGGAACGGTCATCCCAAACCTGGTCGACATCGACGGTGAAGCTGTTCCGCTGGCCCTCTTCACCAATGGGTCCCAGGCGACGGTTCAGTCGGAGGTCTTTGGGACGCTCGCCTCGGAGGAGGCGGCTCTTCCCGAGGGGCCTCCACAGGGCACCGGCACGTTCTTTTACAAGGGACCGGAGGGTATCTGCGCGCTCATCCCGCTGACGCTACATGGTAGCTACGCCGGGGAGGATGGCGTCGGGACCATGAGCGGTGAAACGTACGATGGAAGACCGGTGGAGATTTCCATCCAGGCCAACATCCAAGTCCCGACGGCGAGTGGTGAGGGTCGTCTCATCATGCCGCAGTCGTGGAAGTGGATGAGCATGGAAGGCGCGGCTGAGGTCTCTCTTGCTGGTGGGCCGGAAGTGCCGGCCGCGGCCGATGCCGACAAAGTGGCCCACGTTGTCGAGGTACGATCTTCGGATCCCAACAGCTTCACCTTCACTGGTCGGCCTGTGGAGAAACTTGGGAGTAAGGAGACGCAGTTCGTCTCCCTTGACCAAGCAATGTTCCTGCTTGCTGGTCTTGGGGTCGAGCAAGGCTTTGGCGTGTCCAAGCTGGCGGAGGCTTCGACGGGGTACCACCCGGTCGCACTTTTGACTAGCCGCGATATTACCCCGTCCCGCGAGCTCGGGGCTTGGGCTTTGGGCCAAGTCGAAAAGCAGGCCTCGAAGTCTCTGAAGAGGGACTTGGTGAAGGAGGCGGCGCTCATCCCCGACCCGATGGCGGTCGACACAGTCCTCAGTCTCGGATTCATCAACGAAGAGAACCTCATGACTTTCGTGAGTTATCTCCCAACTGTGGATGACGCACAGATGAAGATGTGCGAGCTCCTCCTGGGTGCGCGGTTGGGTGTTTCTGAAATCCCCGAAGCCGCGCTCGAGCGCGCCATCCGAGCAACAGAAGAGGTCGTAGAAGGCCTGAAGGTTCTGGCTTTCCAAGGTCGCTGACGGATTCTGTTGACCTTTCGCCAGACTTCCCTCACTTTTTGAGGGATGTCCCGCCCGCTCTCTTGCTGGGGGTGTTGTCCGTGATCCGCCGGTCACCTTGCGAGGTGTACTTGAAGTATCTCGTGACGCACCCGAGCAACAAACCAGTGGCGGAGATCCGTCGATTGGTCCGTGCTCAGCACTTGGATTACCCCAGCGACGAATACGTCGAAGGCCTTCGCGCTCGAGTTACTCCACCATCTCCCTTCAAGCCCGAAGACAAGCTCCACAACCGGTCGTTCAACTTCCTCACCCGCCATCAGTTGTTGGGCTTCTACCACCCCGATGACCACTCGATGATGGCGCATCGGTTCATGCTCTATCTGCCGCGGGCGAAGGAGCTCATTGAAGGGCTAGCGCTGTCGGGTGAGAAAGCGCCAAGCATCGTCAGTCGACTCAAGTCGCTTGATATTCGCGCGACGATTCCAGCGGTACAACGCTACCTCTCGTACTACTGGGACCTGTCCCTCGTCGACTCGATGGAGCTTCGAGCATTGCTTCGTATGCGCGTCGAGTACCCGAACTATCAATCAGAGATGGGAGAGTTGCCGCCTCAAGATCGTCTTCAAAGAGATGCGATGAAGAAGGCAGCGTACGGTGACGCAAGGATGATGGTTGCGTCGATGTCCTCGTCTCCGATGGCCGGCATCCTCTCGCAGATGCGGTACGGTTACATGCCGACGAAGGCAGACCTTTCAAGGTTAGCCTCCGCAACGCGCGTTGCTGCGTTGGTCCGTGCGTATGACGTCATGTTGGATGGCCGTGCGTCGGAAGCTGCCGGTGCCGGCCAGGGCTTTGCTCTCATCGCAAAGCTCATGGGAGAGATTCTGGAAGATGTCGGTGGTGGTGACGAGTTGCTGGCATCTCAGCTTCACCAGCTTGCGGTGAAGACAGATACCCAACCCGTTCCAACGCTTTTCCAACTGTCGCAGGGCAACCACGCGACGGATATGGGACCGACCGTAGTGAACGGAGAGCCTGTGAAGGAGCCGATCGATGGTTAAGAGCGAAGTCGAAGTGTTGAGGGAGATGCGGTCGAGCGAGGGCTTCTCTTCACAGGGCATCGCCGACGGAGTTCCGAACAAGAAGAAACTCTCCAACAAGTTCTTCCGCATGGAATACTTCACGAAGGAGGATGACCTCGTCATCCACTTCTACATGCCTGACGCAGCCAAGCCAGATGATGCTTGGCGTGCGTACTGGACACAGACCTTTCCATACGTGATGGACGAAGTCGCGCAGAACGTCTTCGAGGCTACGTATCCACGGCTCGAGGCTGCGTACATCGCCGACCACGAGCTCTTCTCGTACTGGTTCAGGGCACGCGGGTTCGGGTTGGTTGCGGACCCGGACATGCTGGTGAAGAGGTTCGAGACGAAGCTCTCCGAGGCACTTGCTGTGGCGCGCACCGGAACTCTAGGTAGCGCTTCCTGATCTTCACGTCTGAGACGCTCCAGTGGCTTTCGGTCGCGTAGTTCTTGATGATGTCCTTCACGAGCATTTTCATATCGTCTGGCAACGCGTTCACGACTTGGAAAGCGACATGCGACTTCCCGCCCTCCTCACCCAAGAGGATTCGGTCGGAGAAGTGATCTCCGGCGCTAGCTAGGAAGAGAAGCGTGTTCTGCACTAGCTCGTGAAGGTGCGCGGTTGGTTTAGGTGGAAACATGGCAGCTGCTCAAGTCTACGAAGAAGAGGAGTGGGACGACAGCTGGCATGAGAACCAGGTCTGGAATCCGGAGCCCGCGGTAGAGGACGACCCTGTTCTTATCGATCGCGCAGCGTTGCAGCTGCCGTCAAGGATGTTGGGTCTTCGACCTTCTGAGTTCACTGAGTTTGCGTTTCGCATGCCGCGCAAGCCGCCGGAGAAGGACGAGACACCGGAAGAATACGAGGCTCGTATTCAAGCGATACGAGATGCTGGGCAGGATATTCAGTTCGAGTCGTTCTCCTTTACAGAGCGGCCCTATATGCGTCGCATCTACGACACGCCTACAAGACGCGTTCTCTTACTTT
>JACCDR011018133.1_pt1 | contig 10269 bp, 4 predicted proteins | sample 7446431 | NCBI WGS metagenome assembly JACCDR01 (sample SAMN15323443, study PRJNA562643) | freshwater metagenome | isolation source: river surface water | place: USA:Blue River Watershed | collected 2017-08-17 | reverse complement strand
CCTAGCCCGTCGGCCTCACGGGCCCTCAGGGCCAGACCGGCCCCACCGGCCCCCAGGGCCCCACCGGCCCGGCGGGCCCCCAGGGCGCCACCGGCCTTGGCGCCACCGGCGTGATGGGCATCTATCAGGTGCGCCCGCACGGCGTCGAGTTCTTCCCGGCCGCCCTCTGGCAGCTCGACGGGAACACCCTCGACATCTTCAACAGCTCGAACCTCTCGGTCAGCACGGGAGTCCAGGCTTACAGCGAGGTCGGCCCGGGCCTCCGCGGATTCTCGTTCGACGGCGTCCAGGGCCTCGACGGCCCGAACACCCTCGGCTTCACCGGCCCGATGTCGTTCGTCGGCATCCTGAACCTTCCCGATGTCGGGACCGGCCTCTTCCCGCTCATCGCCTTCGGCGGACCCGGGGAGTCCTCGGAGGACAACCTCCAGTACGAGGTCTCCTTCGACGCGGCGACCAGGTATGCCCGCTATCGCTCCGAGGCCGGCGCCGGGAGCGACAGCGTGTCGGTCGCCACGGGCGTGCGCGCCCCGCTCGGCCAGCCCTTCCACTTCGGCTTCACCAGGAACGCCGGCGGCGTCCTCGGCTGGTATCTGAACGGTAAGCTCTACGCCACCGGCCCGTCCGTCGCGGCGGACGGCGGCCAGAGCGGCTTCTTCAGGCTTGGAGGCCAGGTCGACGGCGCCGCCGCCCTCCCCGCCGGCGCGGTCGTGGCCTCGGCCAAGGTCTTCCCGACCGAGCTCTCCCTTCAGGACGTCTACGACGAGTACAGCAGGACCGTCGGCGCGGTCTTCATCGGATACACGGGGGCGCAGGGCGTCCAGGGCCCGACCGGCCTTCAGGGCCCGCAGGGCGTCACCGGCCTCACCGGCCCCGCGGGGCAACAGGGCCCGCAGGGCGTCACCGGCGCCCAGGGTCCTCAGGGGCCGACCGGCCCCCAGGGCCCGACGGGCGCGGGCGTGCAAGGGTCTCCCGGCCCCACGGGCCCCGCCGGCCCCGCCGGCTCCACCGGGGCTGGCGTGCAGGGCTCCCCGGGCCCCGCGGGCCTCACCGGGGCTCTTGGCGTCTATCAGCTCCGGCCTCACGACACGACCTACAGCCCGGTCGGGCTCTGGCAGTTCGACGGGAGCCTCGTCGACTCCTCCGGCCTCGGCAAGAACCTCTCGGTCTACTCCGGCATCGAGAACTACACGGAGGTCGGCCCGGGGATGCGCGGGTTCTCGTTCGACGGCGTGGAGTTCCTCCGTCGCAACGCCCTCGACCCCGAGCTCAACATCACGGGCGCCCTGACCATCGAGGGCATCCTCCGCCTCCCGAACCCGGTCAGCGCGGCGGTGCCCCTCGTTAGCCACGCGGGCGTCGGCGAGACCTCGAGCGACAACGAGGTCTACGGCGCCGCGTTCGCCGCCACGACCCGCTATCCCGAGTTCCTCTCCGAGTCCGGCGGCGGCGTCGACGCTCTGACCGTCGCCACCGGCGTGGTGGCCCCCGTCGACGAGCCCTTCCACTTCGCGGTCGTCCGCGACGCTGGCCTGAACCTCGCCTGGTACATGAACGGCAAGCTCTACGCGACGGGGGCGGCCGCGGCCGTCAACGGCGGACAGAGCGGCTTCTTCAAGGTCGGCGTCTTCGCCGAGCAGGCCACGGCCGCCCCGCGCAACCTCGTGGTCGCCTCCCTCAAGGTCGTCCCGACCTCCCTCTCCCAGGAGGCCGTCTACGGCGAGTTCCAGAGGACCGTCGGGTCCGTGTTCGTCGGCCAGACTGGCCCGATCGGGGCGACGGGCCCTCAGGGCCTTACCGGCTCCATCGGCCCCACCGGGTACGGGTCTCAGGGCTCCCCGGGACAGACGGGCGCGACCGGACCTATCGGCCCGACCGGCCTCCAGGGCATCCAGGGCGTCCCCGGCGTCACCGGCTTCACCGGCCCTCAGGGCGCCACGGGCCCGATCGGGGCGACGGGCCCTGCGGGCCCCACCGGCGTCGACGGACCCACGGGCCCCACCGGTCCCATGGGGCCGACCGGAGCTGGCGTGCAGGGCTCCCCGGGCCCCGCTGGACCGACCGGGCCCGCCGGCGCGGCCGGGGTCACCGGCCCTGCGGGCCCCACCGGCGCAGGCTCTCAGGGCTCCCCGGGGCCGACCGGCCCCGTCGGCGCGACAGGCCCCCTCGGCCCCACCGGGCCCGCCGGCGCCCAAGGTTCTCCGGGAGTCTCGTCCGGCGCCGTGGCTCTGAACGTGACGAGCCCCAAGCACGGGACGTACTCGGCCAACTTTGGCGAGCTCGTCCTTGTCGTCCCGTCCGCCATCGCCACCGGCTTCTCCGTCATCATCCCGGTCCCCACCCTCAACACGAACCGCGAGGTCGGCGTCAAGAACATCACCGACTCCTCGATCCCCGTGTTCGTCACCCCGTCCGACTCCTCCGACGTCGACGGCTCCACCGGGTATGTCATGAACTCGGGCCGCCAGTACGTCATCTTCAAGTCCATCGGAACCGGCTATATCGTCATATGAGCTATCCTGGCAGGGGCAAGGCGAACTATCATGACGCCAGGTTCGGGCCGCTCTCCATCTGGCAGCTCAACGACACCCTGGCCGACACGGGCGTGCTCGGCGCCACCCTCGTTGTCGAGGCCGGGACGTCGGTCTTCTGCGACGTCCTGCCCGGCCTGCGCGGCTTCTACTTCGACGGGTCGACGAACCTCGTCCGAAGCTCGTTGACCCCCCAGCTCCAGATAACCGGCGACCTCACCGTCGAGTGCATCGTGACCAAGACCGCCCTCGAGGCGGACAAGACGATCCTCTGCCACGACGGGCAGACCGAGTCCTCTTCCGACAACTACCTGTACGACCTCTACCTCGACTCCTCGAACCAGCTCGTCTACTTCGCCGAGTTCGGGTCGGGGTCGAACATCTCTTATACGAGCACCGGCCTTTCGCTCCCCCTCGGGGCCCCCGTCCACGTGGCCCTCGTCAGGCGCTCGAACCAGTCGACCTTCTACGTCAACGGGCGCCAGTTCGGCCCGTCCTCCTCCGGCCTGGTCGCGCCCGAAGGCGGCGCCAACGGGAGGTTCAGGATCGGGGGCGACTTCGGCTCGTCCCCGTCCGCCCGCATGACCGGCGCCGTCTCCTCCGTGAAGATCCTCAACAAGTCCCTCACCGCCGCCCAGGTCGCCGAGGACTACAACGTCACCCTCGGCGGTGTCTACGGGTACCTATGAGCTACTCCGGCAAGACGGGGTCCGTGAGGGGCCACAACGCGTCGAAGGGCCCGGTCGCCCTATGGCAGCTCGGCGGGACGATGACGGACTCCATAGGCGGCCTCAACCTTTCCGTCTCCACGGGGACCGAGGCCTACGCCCCGGTCGTCCCCGGGATGACGGGATTCCGGTTCAACGGCTCGACGGAGATCGCGCGCGGCTCCTCCGACGCGTCCCTCCAGCTGCTCGGGGACATGACCGTGGAGGCGGTCTGCCGCGTCAACGGCTCGAGCAACCTGATGTTCGCCTTCGCCGGGAACGGCGGCACCGAGGACCTGAACACTCTCTACGGGCTCCGTCCCGTCGGCTCCTCCCTCGGCATGGAGTCCTTCCACGAGTCCGGCGCCGGGAACCTCGTAACCTACGACCTGAACGACTGTCTCCCCGCCTTCGTCCCCTTCCATATAGCCCAGGTCCGCCGCTCCAACCGCTACACAATGTTCCTGAACGGCAGGCAGATCGGGGCGACGTCGGGGACCCTGACGGCCCCGACCGGGGGGACGAGCGCCACGATGCGCGTGGGCGGCCTCTTCGGCTCCGCCTTCTTCAACGGCATCCTGGCCTCCCTCATCGTCTACGGGCGCGCGCTCTCGGCCAAGGAGGTCGCCTCCGACTATAACCTGACGCTCGGCCCAGTCTACGGCCTCTATAGTCCGTAGGCCGGTAGGATCCGCCAATGGCTTTTACCGGAAGGCTCGGGACCCCGAACAGCAGGTTCGCCGACATCGTCTTCGCCGCGGTCGACGGCTTCGGCCCCGCCGCGCCCGACTTCCAGGCCCATCAGCTGACCTCCCGAAGGTTCCGCGTCCTGTTCAACCTCCAGGTGACGGACAGCGCGCTCGTTGCGGGGTCCTACGTCCTCGTGTCCCTAGCCTCCCCCGGCTCGGCCTTCGTCCCCCAGATATCGTCCGTCACCTGGTACGACGAGACCCACGACTCGGTCGTGGTCGAGCTCGACGCGCCCCTGACGACGGGGACCCAGTACTCGGTCACCGTCACCTCCGTGGAGGGGACCTCCGGCGACTTCGTCCTCGGGGCGACCAAGAACTTCACGGCGAACGTCGTCGACCCGCCGCGCGCCCGCGGCGCCTTCCTTTCGAAGCGCGGCTACGTCGACGTCCTCTTCGACAGGCCTGTCGGCCCCTACTCCTCCTCCGCGTCCTTCTCCATCGCGGACGCCGCCGGCGGCCCTTCAGTGCCGATGACGCAGGCGGCCTGGGGGCCCGAGGGGATCCCCGAGACCACCCTGAGGCTCCAGATCCCTCCCGCGGTGCCCGCCGCGGACGCCTTCGTCATCTCGACCTCCGGCGTCAAGGACGAGTCCGTGAACCTTTCCTCGGAGCAGGTTCCCCTCACCCTCGTCCTGCGCTCTCCTGCCCCGTACTCCTACGCCGACCTGACCCAGCTTCAGGTCCTGGACGCCTACGTCACCGACGTCTCCTCCGACTTCCTCCGGACCGCGAACATCCGCGTCTTCCTGAGCTGCCCCGTCCAGGACCCGGACTCCCGCGGGTCATGGTCCATGTTCGCCCAGGGCGCACACCGGAGGGTCGACGACCAGGACGCGCTGACGGCGCCCGCGGCCACCGACCTGCCGAGCCTCGTCGCCCTCCTGAACGACCTCAAGGGGAGCCTGAACTCTCACCTCGTCATCGACCAGGTCCACTTCGGCCCCGCCGCGGCCGACCTGGTCACGGCCCCGGACGCCTTCGACCTCCCCTCCTCCGTCGACCTCGCGAACGCCCTGATAGCCTCGGTCCCTTCCCACCTGACCCGCCCGAGGGTCCACTCGTACCCGGACACCGTGAACCGGGCGGTTCTCCAGCCCGTCCCTCCGGACGACCTCCTCGCGGCGGTCGCGGCCGCCAACTCCCTGGCGACCTCCTACTCCGGGCACATCCTCGAGGAGTACCCCCTCTCCTTCTCGGACGCCTACCAGCTCCCCATCGGGTCCATCACCGCCTACGCCGAGGAGGTGCCCGCCGACTCGGCCATGGACGTGGAGGGACCGCACACCTACTACGTAGACCTGAGGGCCGTCCTCGACGTCGAGGGCCCCGCCGTCAGGGTCGAGGCCACGCTGACGAGCGAGGATGGCGGGAGCTCCTGCTCCCCCTCCGACTACACGGGGAACATCGTCGCCAGGTCCGCCGACCATCCCCTGACCGTCACCTCCCACCTCGTGTCCGTCGACTCCGGGGTCGACCTGCGCACGGATCGCGGCCTGAGCCTCTCCTCCGAGCGCCCCCTCGTCGTGGTCGGCGACGACGGCCTGGAGATACCTACCTCGTCCGACGTGCTGGCCACCCTCCCGACGGTCCTGTGGGCCTACAACAACGCGCTCGAGGCCTACCGCCAGCACATCTTCCCGGGCGCGGCCGGGCACCAGGTGGACGACGACGTCAACATAGTCACGAACTCCGACTACGCCTTCCTCCCCCTGTCCTCCTCCATCGCCTCCGCCAACGACGTCCGGCAGAAGGTGATGGCCCACATGGCGTCGGCCATCTACCACTACCATGCCGACCCGACCGCGGTCACGGCCCCTCCGGCCACGGACCTCGAGTCGTTCGTCGCCCTCGTGGCCGACCTGGCCCAGGTCCTGGCCTCCCACCTCGTCCGCGTCGGGCCGCACGCCTTCGCCGGCTACCGGATGGTGTCGGCGCCCGTCTACGACGTGGTCCGCCTCTCGACGCCCCTGATGCGGGACGGGAGCCCGAGCCGGGCGGCCGGGACCCTCTCGGACTTCCACGTCTACAACGGCCTCCCCGTCGTCCCCGCCCCGTCGGTCCCGGCTGCCCGCTCTCACCTCGTCGTCCTCGACGTCCCGTTCAGGGCCATGGCCGTACGCCCCTCCCTCGCCTCCGCCCTGCCGCAGAGCGGGCTCTCCTTCGACCCCGTCCGGGGCCCGAAGCTCGAGGCGGACGCCGTCCAGGCCTTCTTCTCGAAGCCCATGCGGGAGGTCCCGGTCACCCCCTCGAACCTCTCCCTCTCCGGAGGGTCCATACAGTTCATCGGCTCGGGATGGGTTAGCCCTGTCCTGGCCTCGGTCGCCGTGACGAAGATGGAGCACATATCCTACTCGGTCGTCGCCTCCGACATGACCGATGTCGCCGGGAACGAGGTCTACTGATGGTCGACTTCGTCGGGATCCAGTCGGTCGCGGACCGGACCCTCTTCACCAACAAGGGCCCGATAGTCAAGAAGCCCCTGCCGCTCCTGGTCGGCTCCGACCTGCGCGTGTCCTCGTACGCCGCGGTCAGCATCGCGTCCGGGAACTTCTCGCAGTCGGACGTCGGGAGGCTCCTGGAGATCTCGGGCTCCCCGGGCGGGAGGAACGACGGCAGGTTTCAGATCTCGGACGTCGTGTCCGCCACCTCTCTCCGGCTCGCCGGGGCCTCCTTCAGCATCCTGGACGAGGGCGCGACCGTCGAGTCCTGCGTCGCGCTCGCCAACGACCTCAAGATCCAGTTCAACCTCCACCGGACACGCCTCGTGACCGTGGGCGGGGAGCTCGTCGGCGTGCACGGGACGGCCGACATGGCGAACGTCGTCACGGCCGGCGACGCCGTCGATCTGGCCTCGGCCATCGTCCTCGCCAACGACCTCCGGACGAGGTTCAACGCGCACGCTGTGCTCGTGTCCGGGAGCCCCAAGGTCCACCTCGAGCCCGATACGGACAACGTCGTCGCGGTCGACCCCGCCGGCTCCCTCTCCGACCTCATCAACCTCCTGAACGAGGTGCGCCGCCGCTACGAGCTCCACCGGCAGGACCACTTTGTCCACCAGCACGTGGACCTCGTCGACCGCGTGCAGGCCCCCCGCGTGCAGGCCACGGTCGACGTGTACCCGGGCCCCCTGACCGGCCCTTTCTCCTGGGCCCTCCTGGACCCTCGCTACGGCGAGCCAGCGGACAGCCCCTACGACGTCCAGGTCACGGTGAACGGCAGCCCCGCCGGGGTCGACGCGGTGTTCGGCCTCCTTGGCGCCGTGGTCCTCTCGGAGAAGCCGTCGTGGGACGACACGGTCTCCGTCGACTACGAGCACATCAGCAACCCCCCGTCCCGCTTCATGCGCCTGAACTCCCCGGAGTTCGTGCTGAACCAGTACGGCAACACGGCCATAGCCGGCTTCCCGAAGCACAGGTACAGGTCTAGCTCCCACCTGATAACGGACTCGGACGGCCCTGGCCTCGCCGCCCCGTTCCAGCCCCTCCGCAGGGGCTGGAAGTACAAGGCCGTGGAGAGGGCGTACACGGCCGTCCTGAACGACCCGACCAGCCTCCTCCTCAACGTCCCGACGAACAAGCTCTCCTACCCGGTCCTCGTCGAGCGCGTCCCCGAGGTCACGGTCCGCTACGACCCGTTCACCCTCCCTCAGAACGCCATCGACCCGTGGGCGTTCGTCGGCCAGGGCACGCTGTCCCTTGCCCCGGGCGGGTCCGCCCTGACCGTCGTCGACTCGAGCACGCAGACCGGGGTCGACAGCCTTCCGCCCTTCTTCACCCACGCGCTGAACCTCGACACCGAGAGCTCGGTGTCCGCCGCCTTCAGGGCCCGCATGTCGGCCGACCCCGCCGTCTTCACCCCCGACGGGGTCTTCGGCGGCGTCTGCTTCGGCGTGTCCGACGGGCGAAAGTCCGCCATCGTCGGCTTCATCCTGACCGAGGCCACGAACCTCACCTCCGCCGTCGTCATGGCGAACGACGCGAGGGCGCAGCTGAACGGCCATCTTCGCAACGTCGGCTCCCACTTCCCGGACGACCTCTCGGACGAGGTCGTGGTCGTTGACGCGACCGGCCTCCCCTCCCTCCTCGTCCTCGTCAACGCCCTGCGCTCGGCCTACTCCGCCCACGCGGCGAAGGGCTCCGGGGTCGGCCATGTCCACCTCGCCTCGGACTCCGTCAACGCCCTCACCCTGCCGGAGGCCGAGGACCTCGCCTCCGCCGTCGCCCTGATCAACGAGATACGGTCCAGGCTGAACGCTCACGGAACGCAGCCCGGCGTCCACTTCTCGGCCGACTCCTCCCACCAGGTCTCCCTGGTCCGCCAGGCGGGCATCCTGACGGGCCGCGGCTTCCCGGAGCTGTCCTCCTCCTGGAACTCCTTCGCCTCCGACTGGACCCAGTACAGGACCTACCGGGTGGCCAGGGACCCCGATGGCGGGGTCGGCGTGTACGTGAACGGCGGGGTCTCCCCCTCCGCGACGGCCGACGTCTCTGAGCTCCCCGCCCCGTCCGACATCGACGCGCGCTTCGACGTCATCCAGCAGACGTTCTTCGGGACCATCGGGCGCGACTCCAAGAGCTCGAGCGACTGGCAGTTCGTCCGCGTCAACGTCCACCCCGTCGACGCGGACCTCATCGAGAACAACAAGCAGGTCGACTACGACGGGAACGTGGTCCCCGAGCTCGACCCCGACGCCCCCTGGATCACATACGGCCAGGGGGGCGTCGAGCGCATCCTCTCCCCGCACCTGCTCTTGCTCGACTCGACGGACTCGGCCGCGCCGCAGGACGTCCCGGAGCTCGGCCTAGTCTCCGGCGCCTACCGTGGCTTCACCCGCTACGAGCCCATCCTGTCGACGGAGAACGCGCTCGTCGCCGAGTTCCGCATGGGGGCCGACTACTGGACCCAGAGCGTGAGCGACCGCGCCTTCGGCCTGTTCATGTCGGACGGGACCTTCTCGGTCCAGCTCGCCTTCCTCCAGGCCTCCCCGACCCCGGCCGTCACCGTCGGGACCGTCGCCGAGCCCTTCGTCCTGGTCAACGGGGACACCCTCATCGTCCAGGTCGGGGAGGAGCCGGCCCAGACCGTCTCCTTCCTCATCCCCCCGGGCACCAACACTGCGGCCTCGGTCGCCGCCCGCATCAACTCGGTCCTCGGCTTCTCCTTCGCCTCGGCGGTGTCCGGGCACGTCCAGCTCGCCTCCGAGGACCTCGGCGCGTCCGCGTCGTTCTCCATCGTCGCCGGCTCTTCGCTCGCCAAGCTCGGCTTGTCCCCCGGCGTCTACTTCGGCTCCGACTCGAGCCCCGAGCCCCGTATGTCCTGGTTCGGCGCGAACCTTCCGGAGCTCGACGACCCGACCTGGTCGAGGAGCGGCGGCCAGCCGGCGTCCCTCTACAACCGTGTCCTGAGGGTCACCGACACCTCCATCTCCGACTACGCCGCCTGGACCCTCGAGGACCCGCTCGTCACCAACCAGGTCCTGAACCCCCAGACGGACTGGAAGGTCGACGTCCGCCTTTCCGTCCTCTCCTTCCTCCCGGGCCCGACCGTCCCCGCCTCCGGCCCCCATCAGCCCCTGGACTTCGCCGGCGCCCTCGTCTCGGTCGACGAGGGCCCGTCGGGCAAGAACGTGGAGATCCACTTCGCGGTCGACGCCTCCGGGTCCCAGTTCCTGAACCTGCTCTCCTACGACCAGTCGAGCGGGAGCCTGGAGGTCATGGCGCAGTACGCCTTCGCCTGGAACGACGGCGAGGCCCACACCGTCAACCTCTACACGTCCAAGGCCTCGAACTCCCTGATGGTCCTCGGGGACGGCGTCCTTCTCGCTCCCTACGCTGGGCCGTCCCCCACGTACTCGGGCCTCAGGTCCGGCGTGTCCGGTCCCTCGATGTCGTTCGGCTCCGGCGGGGAGCCCGTGGTCGGCTCCGACCTCAGGGTCGCCAAGTCCGTGGTCGACTGGCAGTCCGTCGCCGCCTTCAGGGACAGCAAGGTGTCCGACCCGAGCTCGGCCGACCGGCGCTACGTCGGGGTCTACAAGGGAGGACCGGTCGACGTCCTCAGCTCGTACTACCTGCACCAGGTAGACTGGGCCCCGCTCCACATCTATCGAGTCCTCCGCGACCCGTCCGCCGGGCTCCAGGTCTACCTCGACGGCTCCCCCACCCCGTCCATCTCCGTCCCCTACGACGTCCTGACCCTCCCGCCCGCCCGCACCTCGTTCCTCTACGAGGCCTCGCGCGGCAGGCCGTTCGTCGCCTTCGGGGCCTTCAGCCCGAGCGCCAT
>JACCDR010657875.1_pt1 | contig 10269 bp, 9 predicted proteins | sample 7446431 | NCBI WGS metagenome assembly JACCDR01 (sample SAMN15323443, study PRJNA562643) | freshwater metagenome | isolation source: river surface water | place: USA:Blue River Watershed | collected 2017-08-17 | reverse complement strand
TAGCCTAGCACACCTGCCCCGGTTGGGCAAGGCGTGTATTTCTGGGAGAGCTGTCCTCTAACGCCGGTCGCTATGCGGTCCGCCGATCCACGAGAACGTACCCAGCATACACGCTGTGCGCCCATGGTGCAAGGTGGGTGCCTGGCGTGGTGCAGGTAGTGCGGTTGGTGCGGTTACACCGTAGCACACCTGGCCTACGGTGCGCCAGCCGGGTGCCCTAGGTGGTGCGGGGCGACCGGATGGTGCCCCCCAAGTATACACACCCAGACCCCCCACACAACCCCCAGATAACGGGGCATAAACGGACATAGAGGTGCGCCGGCCAAAGATGTGACGTAGGTCACACTTTTGGGGTTAGGGCATAACACCAGATAATAGGACAGTGTAGTGCATAGTGAGGCTAAATAGGACATAGTGGGACAGTAGAACATGTCAGTATATATGTGCTGATATATAGACATAGCAAGCAAATCCATACTTAGCACCTTTTGCGGGGCATCTTGTTTTATAGTAGGACACAGCTGTACGATGTAGGGCAAAGTATGGCGACATAGGACGACGTAGGGCGAGGCATAAGATGTCATAACAAGTATGCATATAGCAGCCTTAACGCCTTACTATAGGCTATAACAGTACATGTAGTACATATCGGACATATCGGACCATGGTCACGCCTGTACGTACAGGTGTAGACATGTAGGACATACCTGGCATACCAGTCATGCCATGTCATATGGTCACAGCTCATACCAAGCTATGGCGAATCGGACATATGCCTGCCGATAGGGTACACTATCGGAGTCGGACATAAGGTCTAAGTCATCATAAGGCACGTGTATGAGACACCTGTTGCATATGGGACATAACGGACAGGGGGGTAAGAAAAATCAGGCGGGGGGTGTGTGCGTGCGCCCTGTATGCAGAATCCACACGCATCAACTTTTCTGAAACCATGATCCACTTCGAGTCAAACTACCCTGTTCCACCATGGTGCCCACCCCGGCGCATAAGTACCTGCTGTATCATTTTCCCTTACCTAGACGGCCGTCCGCGATAATCAAAAAACGTCCCCGATATATCTCTGCAGGTAGACCTATATTTTTATTTATTCTATTTATTTATACTACTACTACTACTACTACTACTGATGCGCGAGGCGTGAGGCAGGTGCCTAGCCCTATGGCAGCGTACGAAGCTGTACGTCGCCCTATGACGCCCTACGTACCACGTACCACGTATGCATCACGCATCAGCTGTACGTTACGTTACGTAGACAGACACACACAGCTGTATGTGTGTACTTAGGGGTGTATGTAATAGGGAGCCGCGCAACAAAATATTTAATCGATTTGATCTACGTTTTCGCAGGTCAACATATATTTCGCACCGGCGCGAATCTCTTCGCAACAAAATCGGGTGTCCACGTAAAGAAGTCCAAAAGAACCCACAATGCCGGACCCGTTCCAGGATGTCGCGTTTAACCCTGCGTATATACGCGGACAATTCTGGAACATTTCGTGGACACCCGTCCGCGAAAGACTTAAGTATTTCGGGGCCGCTTAACGCGGACGTCCGCGAATATACAATCCGTTAACACATATATACACAGTGTAGTATTTGATCTTCAGCAAAACGTCGCTGGGTATAGCACGCGGTCACACACCGTGTAGATGATCATGGCCCACGGGCAGCTGGTCGGGTGCCCGTGGGTGCGGCTCGGCCAGCAGATCGTGACTTAAGGGTGTCCGTATTATTCTTTTGCATGCCCTGGGGATAATGGCCGAGCCAGGAACCTATCGGCGCTGGCAGTATCTCCAGTAGCGTGATAGGGTTTCTCTCATGACGACCCCACTCAAAGGTAGCCCAACTACGAGTATGCCGGCCAGTAACCCGGCCAGTGTGGCCTCGCCGCTGGCTAGCAACACGCGCGTTCTCGTGAAGACTACTCTGGACTTCTACGCCCTCATCGACCCCGACACCAACCAGCGCAGCGGCAGGATGGGGGTCAGGTTGAAGCAGGGAACCCAGATCATCTACCTGCCGGAGGACTGCCCGATCAAGCTGGTCGCCGCAGTGGAGTACGGACAGCCGGGCTCTGCACAGATGATCGGCACCTTCCGCATCTTCTACACCGGACCGATGGACCCCGACACCGGCGAGGTGCCAGCGCATCTGGTCGACTTCGACAACCGCGACATCCACTCGGTGAGCTGGACGGGGTACGAGCGTGCAACGCTGACGCCCGCCTGCTTCATGGCCATGGCCGACTCGGGTCTGCCGATCGAACTGATCGGGCCGCCGGAGCCTGAGCCTGTACCTGAAGAGCCTGAGCCCGATCCCGAGGCCGCACCAGAAGGAGACATTCAGCAGGCTTGGATTCCGAGTCAGGAGGCGCTGTGATGGAGCGAGCTGTGACTACCCTGTCGGGCAAGAAGATTCCGATTCAGACTCCCGTGCCTGCAGTGGTGCGAGTCCAGCCTGACCGGCTGGACTCGGAACCAATCTCAGACACTGACGCTGGTCTGGTCGAGACGGCGCTGGCCTACATCGAAGGTGACAACTACGAGGCAGCTCTGGGGTACATCCAGTCGATGAGCCCTGAGGGCCTGCGTCGTACGGCGCAGAACTTCCAGATGATGAGCGCAATGGTGGATCGTCTGATCGAAAGTTTGCGTGCAATAATAAAAGAATAATAAAAGAATAAAGATAAAACAAAAAATAAAAGAATAATAACTTAATAAACAAATAATAAGTAAAACAATCTGGAGCATAAGATAAGCCATGGGTGTTTCGCGCTACAATTCTCCGGGCTCGTCCTTCACCGGGCGTTCTGATTACCAGTCCGAGCTGCAGACGCTGGGCAGCTTCCTGCGTGACGGAACGCCGTTTGGGCCAGCCAGAAAGCCCCGTTCATCAGGCGGTTCTGTAGATCTCGGCTCGCATCTGGCCCTCGATCTGCGGCTCAATACTGCTGCGCAGGGCGAGTATTCGCAGTGCTGGGTCGGTCAGGACGTACGCGCCATGCAGAGTATGCAGGATGATGACGCAGCCGAGACTCAGCCGATCATGCCTGCTGCCCTCATCACTGCCGCTCGCATGGCCGAGCGGGACAAGCGGACGCGGCGCGAGCGTAGGGCGGGACGGAAGCTTGCGGCGCAGGCAACCCAGATGTACGGGAGGACGTACGTCATCACCGAGCGGCAGCTGGCACTGTGCTTGGCTATAACGTGCGTCTCGATCATTGCGCTGAGTGTGGCGCTCACGAAGTTCACCCTGTTCCTGGTGAACGGTCCGTTCGGAGTCTTCCTGCGCTAGCAGTGAGACTGTCCAGCTAAACAAAGAACAACAGAGAGAGCAACCATGAAACGAAGACTGCTATCACTGTTCGCAGTGCTGACCCTGGTGGGGGCACTGACCGGCGCCGGTACGGTGGCTGCACTGGCGGGCATCACGGGCCAGCAGGCACCCGCTGGCGAGGACACCTGCGAGAACCTGCTCGACATCAAGACCGGGTACTACCGAGGCGGTAACTCGCAGCCGAGTTCCAACATCGTCGGACTCGAGAGCCTGACCCAGTATCGTTCGCTGGCGGACGGGTCGATCTGGCCCGGATACCAGAAGGGCTGGATCACGGCACTGCCCGCAGGAACCCAGCTCAGCTACGCGATCGAGCTGCGTCACTACGGAGCACCGAACACCGGTCCGCAGACGATCAACGGCAAGGCCGTGCCAGCACCGGCCATGCACATTCAGCGCAGGTCCGGAACCACCTTCCCTCTGGCGTACGGGTATGATCAGATGGTCACCGGACAGCTGGATCCTCTGCTGGATCGCGCGCTGAGTCAGCTCAAGAGCCTGGTGGCACAGCGTCCCGACCTGCAGTACAACTGGCAGATCGCATCCGAGTTCGACACTGATCACGAGTTCGGCACCGACGAGGCGGGCATCAGTTACACCTGGGCCGAGTCGGATGTACGGGCTGTTCGGGCGATCCAGTACCTGATCAACTACCTGCGGGACAACGGACTGCCCGAGCAGGTCACCTTCACCGTGGGCATGGCGGGTATCTGGCGCGACCCGTGGGTCAGGATGCACCCGCCGTCTCTGGCCTGGCTGATCGACGGCGGCATCCAGTACAACGCCTACAACCACAGCGTTCCGAGTCGCGAGCCATACACTGTCTTCAGCATGACGAAGGCGTGGACGGTTCAGTACCTGAGCAAGAAGTGGCAGGCGCTGCCGATCGTCATCCAGGAGTGGGGTACCCCGTCCAGCCAGGGCGATCAAGCAACCTGGCTGTCGAAGGTTCCGGCGGCGATCGCCAAGATGAACAGCGAGCCTGGTCCTAGGGTCGAGCGCCTGAACTACTTTGACTCGAATGACCCGTGGGGGACCTTCATCCCGCGAGTGCCGGGCGAGCAAGCCTGGTCTCGTATGGCAGCGGACCCGATCTTCGAGCCGTGCGCAACTGTGCTGCCGAGTTCGCCTGCATCGCAGAGCCCGTCGCCAAGTCAGATTCCCAGTCCGTCGCCCAGCGTGACCGTGACGCTCACGCCGACCCCCACCATGCCGCCGCCGACGGTGAGCGAAGACCCTACGCCTGATGAGCCGGAGCCGACGCGTACCACAGATGCGCCAGAGCCTGAGCCCAGCCAGACATCTGCGACACCGCCTCCCTGCTCGGGCTAGCATGAAGGCCATCCTTGGATACCTGATTCTGTTCGCAGCCGTCATTGCAATCTGTATGGGGGCGATGCACGCAACGGCACGAGACAACGAGTGCGCCGAACATGGGAAGCAGCTGAAGTCAAACTTCTCGTGCGGTGCACCCCTTGTTCCAACAAGTCCTGACGGGAAAGTTCCGTGATCAAGAAAGTAATCGCTGCGGCTCTCACGATCCTGACTGCTGCGGCAGTGGGATGTGCGTGGACTCCCGCACCTGCTGCTGCAGCAGTCACCGCAAGCTGGCAGTATCAGTTAAACTGGCCGATCGACACCAGCGTCAATGCATCAGTCTTCGACATCGACTGGAATGCAGCCGAGTCGGGTGCGTCGGTTCAGCAACTCGCTGCAGTGGTAAGCACTCTGCACGCGAAGGGTGCCAAGGTGATCTGCTACGTCGACACTGGTGGCTGGGAGAACTACCGCGCAGATGCAGACAGTTACCCCGAAGAGATTCTGGGCAACACCGTGGGCGGCTGGCCGGACGAGCGCTACGTCGACGTTCGTCGCTGGGACGTGCTGAGTCCCATCCTGGAGAAGCGCTTCCAGCAGTGCTCGACGGCCGGATTCGATGGAGTCGAGACTGATCTCGATGACCAGTACCTGGCCGACACTGGGTTCGGGTTGACCAAGATGGATTACGTTCTGTTCGTACAGCGTATGTCCGTCACGATCAATCGGCTAGGTATGGACTGGTATCTGAAGAACGGCATCACTGGCGATGACTTCATTCAGCTCGTCGAGCCATACGCTGCCGGAACGGTCAACGAATCATGCTGGACGTACAACGAGTGCGGCTGGCTCGCGCCATTCAGGGAATCAGGCAAGCCGATCTACAACGTGGAATACACTGGCTCGCAGAGCCGAGTGTGTCCGCGCGCACAGTCCTTTCCGACGAGGACGGTGCGCAAGGAGTACAATCTGAACTCCAGGTATGTTTGGAGCTGTAGATAATACACAGGCAAGAGAGAACCGCCCCGCTGATCTAGACAGTCAGATCAGCGGGGCGGTTCTCTCTTTACAGCTTACGCTGCACCCGCAGTCTGCAGTTCTTCGGGTGCAGTGTGTGCAGTATCTATGGCCTCATTGTACGCACGCTGTACGTCCGTTAGGATGCGATCCATTTCCACGTACCGCCCGGAGCGGGCGTGTGGTCGCGTTGTCCGGCCCGTTTCCTCGTTGAGCCTGTGCCGGTACGTGCGTCGCCAATCGCGCAGGACCTTCTGGCACAGTGGGCCAGTGCAACCCTTGTTGCGAGTGTGACGCTTGCCGTGGACATAGTCCAGGTACTCGGTGTCGTTGATCTCGTTCATGATCTCAAGTACGAGCGTCGAGTGCTCTTTCGGTATCGAGGAGATCACTTCTCGAAATGAGTCCAGTGCGTCACTCACTGATTGCATACCTCACAGTCGGACGACCTCGGGTGCCCGGGGGCGACGGGATCTCGTGGATGAGTTCGAGCTTGAGAAGGTTGGTGATGATGTCGATCAGCATCTTGTCGTCAGTAACTTTGCGCTTGACGGCGCTGTAGATTTCCCGACGACTTGGTGACTTGCTGGTCGCCTTAGTGAGGCGAACGATCTGTGCCAACACCTCATCCCGAAGATCGCTGCCTTCGGTCTTCTGCATCTCAGTATTGACGATGCCGTATGTGGCCAGCAGATACGGCCACAGGTCTAACGCTTGCTGAACCGACGCGGCGCTGAGAACCTTCTCGAACCTGTTTACAGAGAACAGAAGAAACAGCTTCTTCATAAGCAGATCCATACGGTTCAGTACTGCTGTGCCGTTCTCGTCAGCCTTGCGCATAGTCGGTACGACAACCCCGTGGAAGAACGAATCCCACAGGTCGCTCGCTTCGTCTGACCAGGTAACGTGACCGCCGGACATGGTCCACTGGTGAGTCTGCTTCAGGCGAGTGATAGGCTTGGTGAGATCGATTGCTGTGCCGCCCCTGGACCGAGGTGGCTTCTCCTTGCCCTGGGCAAATACCCATCTGTTGATGAAGCCGGACCCGTCGTCACCCTTTTCGAGAAGCCTACGAAGGGATCGGTTCTGCGTGGTCGAGACGGCCTGGCCGAACGGAAAGTCTGCTCTGCGGACACCGCCGGTATTGGAGCCTGTTCCGATCTCCTTGCGGGCATCGTAGATGTCCATGAGCTGTGGCTTGAGGTTGTTGCCTGATCGTCCAGCCGTGCCCATCAGTGCGGCGAGTTCCTCGAAGTCTACCAGACCACGCACGGGCCAGTAGATTCGCTTCTTGGGATTTACTGGATCCTCTTCGCTCGACTCGAAACAGGCGATCAGATACTCTGCTGATCCAGGAGATCTGATGTGTTTGGTGCCTCGCGAGAGGGGATTGCTACTGTCATACCCCATTGCCTCGCGTATGGCATCAGTGAGATGCTCCTTGGCGAGAGACTTTCCGATACCGGATCGTCCGGTAAGGCAGACAAACAGGTTGCCTACCACGGGCCGTCTGTCTTCTAGTACCAGGTCTCGTCCAGCAGCGAACCCTAGCGCCATGAGTCCTGTCCAGAAGTGATACTCTTCCGGAGAATCATCCAGTGTGGTCTCACGCATCCAGAGATCAAGAAATGAATCAGTCTGGATAAGCGAACGCCAGTCTATCGTCGGTGCGTTGGCGGCCAGCTCTGCCTCTTCGCGCGCGGCCTTCTCGGAAGCTGCAGAAGGAAGGAGACCTACCGACTTCTCTTCTTCGGGTTCTGGATCTTCAGTTCCCGGAGCAACAACATGAGTTTGCGTCAGGCCCTGGACGATCACGAACCCAAGGTCATTGCCCATCTTCTCGCGGAGTTCACGGAACATGACGGGATCACGCTTGTAGCCTGGAACTGGAAAGCCGAAGTGAAATGCTGCGATATCCCAGACATCACCGCCGAACGAACACCCCGAGCAGTAGTAGGTATTCTTGTCACGGTTAGCCCAGGCGGAAGGCTTCCTGTCCGGATGCTGCGGGTTGGGACACGAGATCATGATACTCTCGCGCTGGTTGGCACCAAACTTTGGTACCATCTTCTTGCACCACTTGTTGTAAGCTTCGACGATGTCGAGCTTTTCGATGGCCTCACTGAGTGCCATCTGTTCGGGACTGATCTTGCCGAGGTCAAGTTCTTCGGCGGTCGGTACATCTGCATCGTACGCATTGGCGGGAGTACTACCAGCCACTGGCTGGCCCTTTGTTCCAGAGGCGGCTGCGTTAGCGGAGGCCTTTGCGGCCTTTCGCTCTCGCATCTTCCTCTCGAACGGTGTTTCTTCTGTTGTCACCTAGTCCGCCTTTACTGCCACTGGTTGCTAGTGGTAAGCGCTTCGATGGCTTCGCGAGGCGTAAAGTCATCAAGCGCGGTACGCATGTCGAGGAAGAAAGCCTTGTCCCGCTTGGGCGAATGAAGGTTTACGCCAGTGGGAAGTCGAAGAAGATTTCCAAGACCCTTCTCCTTTCCGTCGATCGAGTCTTGCTTCGGAAAGACTTCGAGTCCGAATTGACTGAAGTTTGTGTCGGGGTCGCTGAGGCTTCCGCCGGGAACGTACTTGTAAAAGTTGTTGCCGCGCTCAAGTTGCCAGTGTCCTTGCGCCGAATGCTCCAGTGCGTCCAGCACAATGTTCGCGCCTTGACGAACCAGTGAAGCTGTAGTCTTGCCGGTGAACCCGTAGACGTGGACGCCCTTGCTGCCACTGTAGGCAACGGCGGTTTCGATCTCGAGTTCGCGCTTGATCGCGCTCGCCAGTTGGTTTGCAAGCAGCTTCATCTTGAGCTTGAGAAAGTCCCGACCAGCGCCGGGCTGGCGAGAATTCCAGTAGTCCCTTACTGGCTTCTCTCCGAAGTACAAGAACTGACCTGCGCCGTTCTTGGAAGTCGGAAGCGTACCCGTCTTCCGCATGTCGATGTCGAAGCAGAACATCTTGCAGTCATTTGTGGAGTTGACCAGATAGTGTCCGTAAGTCTTTACTCCACTGATATGATCCGTCAGATCAGTTAGACTGAACTTCTCGTGCAGCGGGCGGTACTCCCCGTTCGAGATCTGTACCGCCTTAACTTCGGGTCGTGCGATCATCTTGCTTGCAAACAGTTTTGCAAGCTTGACTGGGTCTGACACGATCACGCAATTCACCCTTTCTGGTACAAGACACTCCGATAGTATCGAAGCGCCGGTCGCACCCAAACCCTAACAAAAAATGATACGTTCCGCAACATGATCTGGGTTGCGATCGGGTACATCAATGAGTTACAGTGTACTTTACACTAGTCACGTCGATCACCCTTTTAGGGCCAGCGCTGCCACCTTCGCAAAGTGGCGCTTAGCGCTGGCCCTATTTTTTCTCATACCTCGATTGACGTTTCGTGTCGTGTGGGTTTTACTATTCGATGCACGTAACTCATAACCGATAAGGGTCATTAAGATGACAGTAGACCTGTGGCTTATGCAGTCCCAGAGGTACATCGACGTAGCACTTGAGCTGGGATTCAGGAAGTTCACCTGGAACGTGGGTGCCCTGATTAAGTCCAAGCACGAGATGTTTTCCTGGGCGAGGGCTCACTCGGCATCGTACGGCCCCGTCAGGATGATGCTGATCGATGACGATGGAGCGGCGGAATACAGCTCTTTCGGAAGATACGAGAAGCCGATGGCCGTGTATCCGACCTGGGGCGCGGACGAGAAGTGGTCCGAGCTGATCGATCTGATTGAGGATCCGGTCGGCGAACGAAAAGACATCTGCAACAATCTCAACGTGTCGTCATACGTTCGACCAGTGTTGGGACAGAAGCATCGAGTCGTCGTTCACAATATCCCTCCAGCAAGCAACGCACGCCATGACTTCTTTCTGCGCGTACGAGAAGTTCAGATGCAGTACCCGGACGTGGAACTGTTTGTTTCTGAAGGCCAGAGATTTTCGGACCTCTTTGGTCTGGGGTTCAAAGCGGTGGACTATCGTCCGCACGAGCTTACGAACGACATGCTCTCGACTAACAGGGTAGTGCTGCCGACTGGCAAATGTCTGCAGCGTGAATACATGTTCGACAAGCGATACAAGGACTGGTTTGAGATGATCGGTGTCGACCAGGCGGATCTCACGACTACTGCTCAGCGAGTCCGCGCCTGCCTCTTGGCGGCACGTTGGTCGAGCATGCATTACGACTCGGTAACTCCATTTGTGAAGCGCAGTGTGCAGGGTCGAGGCGCAAGTCGCAACACTGTATTCATGCCTTCCGAGTTCAGTCAGGTCTCGGATCTTCACTTCATTCTTCCGGCAGCTCGCAGAAGGATGATGCGCAATATCGGAATCAAGGCAGACGAGTACGATAGGTTCACCTGCAACAACTGCATTCTCCATAACGCATGCTCGCTGTATCGCCAGGACAGCGTCTGTACAGTGAAGGGATCTGAGGGCGTGGCACTTGCAGATGCGTTCGGCTCGCGTAACGCAGACGTCATCATGGGTGGACTCAGTGAGCTGCTGAAGAGGAACGCCGAGAGACTCGAAGACGCAATGTCGGGCGAAGAGTCGGGGACGCTCGACCCAGAG
>JACCDR012278661.1_pt1 | contig 10270 bp, 9 predicted proteins | sample 7446431 | NCBI WGS metagenome assembly JACCDR01 (sample SAMN15323443, study PRJNA562643) | freshwater metagenome | isolation source: river surface water | place: USA:Blue River Watershed | collected 2017-08-17 | reverse complement strand
CTGCGAGCATTCTTTGCCTTGAATCGATATGCGAGATTCCTTCGGGTATTTGTTTTTTAATTTTTTCTAATTGCTCAAGATCAGTTGATTCCACCTTCGTTAAAACAACAAGATCCGCCCTTAAAAGAGAGGAAAAATCTTCCCGCGCTTGGCCTTGTGGAAAAATTTGATTTTCTTCCATCGGTCGTGAAGCATCAATCAGCACAATATCAAAATCTCGATGAAGAGCTCGGTGTTGGAAGCCATCATCAATAATGAGAATATCAGTTTCAGCGGTTTTTGCCGCAATAAAGGCTGTGAAATATTTCATAGAGCCTGTAAAAACAGGCACATCGGGAAATTGCGAAGCCAACATATAAGGCTCATCCCCGTAAAAGCTCGCAGGATTAAAATCTGGATGACTGTAATTCAGCAAGACTTTGTGCACTCCACGACTGCGAGCTTTATAATTTCTCGAAATCACAGCCGGCCTCAAGCCTCTCTCTTTGCACATGACAATGAGCTTTGCCACAAAAGGAGTTTTTCCTACTCCTCCCATGGAGAGATTTCCAACGCTGATCACAGGCTTATATAATCGAACTGAGTCCAAAAGATCATAATCATAGGCTGCATTTCGCAAACGTGTCAGCGCACTGACAATTTTGCCTATGGGCTTACGTAAAAATGCAGGAAAATCCTTATCCAAAAATCAACCTTTCAAATAGGGCTCAACGGCAACTGCCACACGGGACGTGGCACCTTTATCACCCAACTGCAATTTGACGAGCTTCAAATCATTAATCACCTGCTGTTTATAAGCCGGATCATCAATATATCTTTTCATCAGCTTAAATAGCTCATCCACATTGGCTCCGCCCTGCCAGCGCTCTGGGACGGCCTCGCGGCCGAGGATCAAATTCACCAAACCAAAAAATTTCACTCCGCGAACGAGCACTTTGGCGATGATGCCGGTAAACCATTTCATTTTATACATAATGACCATCGGCTTTTCTAAAAGGCCGACAAACAAAGTCGCCGTCCCCGAAGCAGCTAAGATGATATCGCAAAGCTCGATCATTTCAATCGGCTCATCTTTTTGCAAAATATAAGGCACACGAATATCATCCAGTTTCTCTTTGAGAGCTTCTTTATCGACCGAAGGCGCACACATCAGAAGAATGCGAATTTTTGGATAAGCCTTATACAGTTTTTCAGCCACCTTGAATTGCAGATCCAAGTGCTGCTTGATTTCAAGTCTGCGACTGCCAGGCATCAGACCAATGACAATTTCATCATCTTGAATTCCGCAACGATTGCGATGATTTTTTCTGTGATCAAGGGAAAAATATTTATCGTCGATTTCATCTAAAAGCGGATGTCCAACAAATTCAACCGGCATATTTTGCTGCTTATAAAAATCCACCTCAAAGGGGAAAAGCACTAAAATTTTATCACAGTATTTTTTGATTTTTTTGACCCGGCCTTTGCGCCAAGCCCAGACCTGAGGAGAAATATAATAAATCACTGGAATGCCGAGAGCTTTCAGTTTTTTTGCCAGCATGAGATTAAAATCAGGATAATCCATGACGATCGCCACATCTGGACGACGCTTTTCGGCTTCTACGACGAGATTATTAAAAACTTTTTTGAGCTCACCATAATGTTCAATAATTTCTGCAGCACCTACGACAGCCATCTCTTCGGCTTTGCCGAGACGCTCAAAACCCAGAGCTTCCATGGCATCACTTCCGACTCCGAAAGCCTGAACTTGTTTTCCTGATTTTTTCCAATGCTCTAAAAGTCTCTGAGCAAAGAGACTGCTGGAAGCTTCAGCTGCTACCATCAGAACTTGGCTCATCTAAACTTGTTTTCCAGCTAAGTGCTCAAGAATTTCTTCAACCACGGCTAAAGATTTCAAGCCATCCAGACCATTGACAGCAACGGGACCTGAAGAAATTTTATGAATCGTTTTTAAGAAAGCTTCTGTCTCCGTCAAAAGATTATCTCCCCGACCCAGGTTCACCGTGCTCCCACCCACTGGATGTTCGGGGTGATCCACCATCATGGTTTTATCCAAATCACCCGTTTGAAGGTTAGCAACCCAGATGGTACTGCTCTCGACGGCTTTAACGACTCGAAACATTTCTTTTGAAAGGCGCGAACAATTAATTTGGCAAAAAAGACCCGACTGAAACTGAAAGCTGGCAGAACACCAGTCATAAGTTTTCGTCACCATCTTGCCAGCGACAGCGCTGACAAGCTGATGGGGACTGGAATCCATATTCAGCATCAGATCAATATCATGAATCATCAAATCATGAAGAACGGAGACATCTGAGCCACGTAATTTAAAGGGAGCATAGCGATTCAGTTCTAAAAATTTTGGATTTTTGACATTCTTTTTCAGCTCTTGGTAAGCCGGATTATACCGCTCACTGTGACCAACACAAAGAACCAGGTTCTTTTTCGCGGCAAGCTCGACGAGCTCTTCCGCTTCCGCGGTTTTCAGACAAATCGGTTTTTCCACATTCACGTGAATTCCATTTTGTAGGAAGAATTTAGCCAATTCATAATGCGTCGGAGTGATGGTCGCAATTGTCACGGCATCAACTAAGCCTAGGAGATCTTGCGGTTTACTGACACCTTTGACACCGAGATCGGCAGCGACTTTGGAAGCTTGAGCTGCGCTGAGATCACAAACAGCAACCAGTTCACACAGAGGCTGGGCCGTATTCGATAAAGCCTTGTATTTTTGAGCATGAAAAGTTCCGAGATATCCAACGCCAACAACTGCCGTGCGCATAAGCCAATCCTTTGCTTTAAAGACTCTCTTTATTCTTCTTCGCCCGCTGATGAAGACCGAAGACTTTTATCTAAAGCCAGTCCTCTTTTTGAAGAACGAACGAACTGAACGAGATAGTCCAAATTTGCCGATGGCGCACATTCCGCTTGAATGCGAGCCAAAGCGACTTCCACTGTATCTGAACCAAAAATGAGAATGCGAAGTGCTTTATGAATGCTTTGCACCTCTTCGCGAGAAAAACCTTTCCGAGTCAAGCCCACTTTATTCGTAGCCCTAGCTACAGCATAGTTTCCTTGAGCGCGACAAAATGGCAAAATATCTTTATTCACCACACTGCTGCCCGCAACGAAAGCTCCGCGACCGACTTTGGTGAATTGATTAAAGGCACACACGCCACCAATAGTGACATTATCTTCAATCACCGTGTGACCACCTAAATGAGAATCATTGGCGATCACAACATTATTGCCAATTTTACAATCATGGCCGACGTGGGTGTAAGCCATGAAATAATTATTATCACCGATCGTCGTTTCTTTATCACCTTTGCTGGTGGCAATGTTCACCGTCGAAAATTCACGGAAAACATTGTTATTGCCAATTTTTAGCCGTGTCGGTTCTGATTTATAGCTCACGTCCTGAGGTGGACCGCCAATGACGGCCCCTGGAGAAAAGTGATTATTTTCACCAATTTCAAGCACACCAAACCGAGATCCCAAAGTCACGTGACCTTCAACCAAAGTGCCTTTTTTAATATGGACTTTGCCTTGAATCAGACAGTAGGGGCCTATTTCAACCCCTTCATCAATCTGCACATCACCTTGGACAATTGTGCTCGGATGGATCATGATCGACTACTTTTGTTTCTCAAAGGTGCTCACAACAGCGTCTGTTAAATCAGCATCTTTTTGAGCGTAAAGAAGATTTTGACCGGCTTTTTCAAGAACGATTGTATAACCTTTTTCTTGAGCGACTTTTTCAATCACAGATTTCATTTTATTCAAGATCGGCTCAACCAATTCTTTTTCTTTTTTCTGAATTTCTAATTGGTTCTCAGCAACCACTTTTTGGAATTTCATCATTTCTTCCTGAAGCTCCATTTGTTTTTTCTGCATCACTTCTTCTGAAAGAACTGATTTCTTTTTCTCTAAATCTTGACCCATTTTTTCGATATCGGCTTTTTTCTTATCAAGATCTTTTTTTCTTTTGCCGTATTCAGCATCTAAAGACTCTTTAGCTTTTTTCCCAGAAGTTGTCGATTGGATCGCTTTTTGAACGTCCACGTATCCAATTTTACCTTCGGCGGCTGCAGCTGTTGAACTCAACAATCCTGAAAGCATCAATGCTGCAACAGTTAGAATTAAATTTTTCATAAAACACCTTTCCGCACGAAATCATGCGATTATTAATTTTTTAAAACGGCGAACCAATCGAAAATTCAAACACGACCGAATCCGGCGAAGTGTCCACTTTCTTCAAAGGAAATCCCCACTCAAAACGCAAAGGCCCGATAGGAGAAAACCATCTAAATCCAAAGCCCACATCACTGTACAATTCACTGCTAGAAAGCTGATCTTCAGCCACACCCACATCGTAGAAGGTCACACCCTTGATTCCTGCTTCAGCAATCAAAGGAAATTCGAATTCCATCTGATAGAGACCTTGCTGCTCACCTCCAAACGGACGAGTAGCAAAACGACGCCTTTCATCGGCATTGGGATAGCGATTGACGATCTCAGGATCAGTAAAGAGTTTATTCGAGAAAGCCGTTTTACCGACGCGGAAGAACCGATAGCCGCGCAAAGTATAAGGCCCCCCTAGGAGATAGAGCTCATTGAAGGGAACTTTCTGATTATTATGACCTGTGATAAAAGAGTAAGAGAGATTATTTCTCCAAACCACATCCCAGAATAACTTCTTAAAGTACCGAGCTGTTGCATTTCCTTTGCTGTAATTTAATTGACCACCCAAGCCCGCGTACTCGAGAGAAGCCGAGGCATAAACGCCTTTGCTTGGTGAAAAGCGGTCATTTCTTTGATCGAACTCAAGAATCCCCGTGATCGAGCGAGTTTCCCCTGATGCCGTATTGAGAGGGAATAAATCAAAGTCCGTGATCAATTTTCCATTATCAATCACAGGATCTAATACCGTCGAATCCAGTTTAAAACGCAAAGAAGCTGAAACATCTTCGCCCAGTGGATGACCTAAACGGAAAGCTCCGCCCAATTTTTTCTCAGTATAATCGAAACGATTGGAAATGCTCTGATAAACATCTGCACCCAATGACCACTCGGTATCGTTGAAATAAGGCTCTGTGAAATTCAAGTTATAATAAGAGCCTTCACTGCTCACATTCAAACCCGCGCCCAGCTTTTGACCTTTACCTAAAAAGTTCGACTGATTGACCTGCCCTTGAAGAGTAAAGCCAGTCACGCTTCCGTAACCAGCACCGAGCTGAATGGACCCTGTGTTTCTCTCTTTCACGACGATGTCGACATTCAACTGATCTGGTTTTTCCGGCGGAGTCGATGTTTTAAAATTTACTTCGTCAAAGAATCCTAGACGCTGAATATTTTCTAAAGACTTTCGACGGCGAGTTTCATTGTAAAGCTCGCCCTCTCGGATTTTCAATTCACGGCGAAGAACCTTGTCGCGAGTTTTATTATTTCCAACAACATTGATCTCGCCAAAATAGACTTTGTTCCCTTTATCAAACTCAAAGGTGATGTCCATTTTTCTGTCTTTTTCGTTCGCACGAGTCCGCGGAATGACATTGGCAAAAGCATAACCCAGATCACCATATTTAGCCTGAAGCTCGCTTAAATCTTTCTGTAGTACCTCGTAAGAGAAAACTTTACGCTTATTGATCTCGATGACTTCATTGAGCTCATCTCTTGGAAATAAAATATCTCCCGCAAAATCAATTTCACCCACGTCAAACTGCTCGCCCTCATCGATTCGGAAAGTTATGTAGATGCTCTTCTTATCCGGTGTCACATACACTTCGGGACGATCAATTTTGACTTGGACATAGCCTTCGTTGAAATAAAGATAGCGAAGCATTTGGCTATCTCGATCAAAGGCATCTTGCTTATAGGCACCCGATCCTGAAAGGGCACTGAAAAATCCACCCTCGTTGGTGATCATGCGACCTTTCAAAAATCCATCTTTTAATTTTCTATTTCCCAGGAAAGTGATCTTTTTCACTTTGACCTTGTCGTTCTCAGTGACATTAAAGGTGATTTTAACTGTCTCGTCTTTCTTCAAATCCTCGATCTTCATTTCAATCTTGGCTAAGAAGAAACCCTTGTCTTCGTAAAGCTTCTGCATCTTATCCATGGCATCACGAAGCTTACCCATATTCAGAATTTCAAATGTTTTAAGACCTGATCCGTCTAAAAGCTCATCAGATTTGAGCTCTGAATTACCTTCGAACACAATTTCACCAACTGCTGGTTTTTCAATGACCTTGTATGTGAGCTCGACATTGGAACCCACTTGAGAGCGGTCGACTTGGATGTCATAGAAAAAACCCGATTTAAAAACACTTTGAATATCTTCGCGGACCTTAGCTGCCGAATAGGGCTCGCCGACTTTGGAGCGCAAACGCACTTCAATAGCGTCTTTTTCAATTTTTCTTTGGCCGGTAATGTTGATTTTACGAACTGTCAGACCCGAGTTTTCAGAAGGAGCGCTGGCCACGGGCTTTGCCGGCGGTCGATTGTTTTTCTTTTTGGCTTGCGCGAGCACCGGCTCGTGCAAAAATGCACAAAATAAAAGCAAAATCGCTAATGCGCTGCTGTATTTTTTCGTATTTTGAGAGTGAAAACGAGCACCCTTCTTTGCAACCATTTGCCGATACTACACTCAGGCCTAGCAATGTCAATCACACCCAGTGGCCATCTGAAATTCTGTGGACGCGGCCAAATTTTTTCGAAAACTGTGGATCATGAGTCACAACTACAAGAGTCAAACCCATGGATTCCTTGAGCTCAAAAAACAGATCCTGGATTATAGCGCCATTCCGCGAATCGAGGTTCCCCGTCGGCTCATCCGCAAAGAGAATCTGCGGTTTACAAATGAGCGAGCGCGCTATGGCCACCCTCTGCAACTCACCCCCAGACAGCTGAGAAGGATAATGCTCCAGTCTCTCTTTTAAGCCTAAAAGCGTGAGCATTTCTTCGGCACGCATCATGGATTCTTTTTTATCCACACCTGATATGCGAGCCGGAATCATGACATTTTCTAGTGCTGAAAATTCAGTCAAAAGATGATGAAACTGAAATACAAAACCCATTTCTTTGTTTCGGAAACTGGCCAACTGTTCATCCGACATTTCCAGCAGAGCTTGGCCTTTAAAGAAAAGCTGACCGCTCGTCGGTTTGTCTAATGTCCCTAAAATATGGAGAAAAGTACTTTTGCCCGCGCCCGAGGCTCCCACAATACAAACCGCCTCGCCAGCTTTGATATCCAAAGAAATTTCTCGCAAAATTTCCAATTCTCCACTGCCTTGAGGAAAAGCCTTTCTTACCTTCTGGGCTGAGAGAATGACCGGTGAATAATCAATCATTTTTAATTCCTTCCACGGGACTCAATTGAGAGCCACGGTAAGCAGGAGCCAAGGTCGCTAAAAAGCAAACCAACAGAGTCACGGCTGAAATCACGAAAACATCAATGCCTCGCACAGAAAGATCAATGCGATCCAGCTTGTACACACTTCCGGGCAAAATATTATAACGAGCTTCAAGCCATGAAGCGATCACGCAAAGAAGTATTCCTAAAAGCAGCCCGCCCACAAGACCAATCCCGCCAATCAAAATTCCTTGGAGACTGAAAATTTTGAGAATTCCCCTTTGAGAAACTCCTAACGCTTTCAAAAGACCAATCTCCGTATAACGTGAGACCACATTCACATACAAAGTGCTCGCCACGTTAAAAGCAGCTGCAACAACAATCACCATAATCACGAAAAAAACGATGATACGCTCTAAATCCACAGCTTCGAAAATATTCTCGTTCGCATCTCGCCAATCTTTGACTGAAAAACCGAGCCCCAGCTCTCGACCCAAAACAGCAGAGATCTCTCTTGCGCGATTAATATCATCAAATCTCAGCAACAATCCCGAATAACGATTGCCGATTTCCGCTAACTGCTGGGTCGCAATCAAAGAGGTCAGAATCATCCTTTGATTGTATTCATGTTTACCCAAATCGAGAACTCCGGAGACTTGGAAAGTTCCCAATTTACGACGAAATTTCGAAGGATCGATATCATTTTTAAGCGGCATCACAATGCGAAAGCGATCGCCGATTTTCAGACCCAAATCTTGAGCGATCCCTTTGCCGATCAGAGCCTGAGCAATTTTTTCCTCACTGCCCTCTTCCTTAGAAACATTTGATAAATCAAATTTCCCCTCGACCAATCGAGATTGCAGATCGAGAACCTTTTGCACATCTCCGTCGTCAAGCCCCTGAAGAATGATTCCAGAAACTTTTCCACCATGAGCGACAACAGCTTCAATATAGCTAAAGCGCGTCGCCGCTATCAAGCTGGGCTCCCACTTTTTAATTTTTTCCACCAGCTCTTCTTTGCTGTTTTCCTGAGCCTGCATTTCATGAGATCGAATAATGATTTGAACATGCCCGGTGACATCAGCGACACTTTTTTGCAAAGTGCTTTCAAAGCCGCTCATCACAGCCATGGAAACAACAAGACACGAAACACCCAGAATCAATCCAATCAGGGCATTAAGACCTGAAAGGGAAAACAAATGAGAGGACTTGGAGAGCAACATTTTTATAGCAATCCAAGTATAGAGCTTCATGCAGTGAGCCCGGATTTGAGGTAAGCCATAATAAGGCCTTGAAGATCTCCATTCATCACATCTTGAACCTGATTGGTTTCAAAATCAGTTCGATGATCCTTCACCATTTGATAGGGGTGCATGACATAGGATCTGATTTGAGAGCCCCACTCGTTGGCTTTTTTTGTGGAATTCATTTCATCTTTGGCTTTATTTCTCTCTTCAACTTCTTTTTCATAAAGAGCGGCCTTCAACATCTTCAGAGCTTTTTCTCGATTTTGAATCTGAGAGCGCTGAGTTTGACACTGAACTATGATTCCTGAGGGCAAATGGTACATCCGAACAGCCGAATCTGTTTTATTGACGTGCTGGCCACCAGCCCCGCTGGAACGATAGGTTTCGACCTTCAAATCTTCGGGCCGGATTTCAATTTTAATATCATCATCAATTTCCGCCCAGGCAAAAACCGAAGCAAAACTGGTATGTCTTCGAGCATTAGAATCAAAAGGTGAAATTCTCACCAAACGATGCACACCGCTTTCAGCTTTCAAATATCCGTAAGCATAAGGGCCTTCGATCAACAGGGTGGCAGATTTAATTCCCGCTCCTTCACCCTCACTCATTTCTAGAACATCAACGCTATAGCCTTGCTGTTCGGCGTAGCGCATATACATGCGCATCAGCATCGAGGCCCAATCACAGGATTCGGTTCCGCCTGCTCCTGAATTGATGGAGAGATAAGTTGATTTGGAATCAAGCTCTCCGCTCAAAACGCGATTAATTTCTAACTGCTGGCCGAGACCGACCAGTTTTTGAACTTCGGATTTCGCTTCACTGAAGCTGTCTTCGTCATGAGCTTCAATGCTCATTTCCATCAACACTTTGGCGTCATCAATACCGCGCTCAAAGCTTTCAAATTCTTGAACGGCTTTTTCTAGGAAGGCTTTTTCTTTGTTTAATTTTTGCATCTCTTCAGGCTTATTCCAAAGGGCTGGATTTTCTGAAGACATGGCGATTTCATCTAAACGCTTTTTTTTGGCCCCAAGGTCAAAGATACCCCCGAAGCTCATCACAAAGCTTCGAAAGCGAGCCTAATTGCCTATTTAAATCGTAGGTTTCTGATGCAATTCCCATTACGCAATTCCCTTGGACTTTAAATCTCGAACTTATCGCACAGTCTGTCAAATACTTGATCTTGGATTTGAAACATCTTAGCCGCTTCTTTTTTGGATTTCTCATGGTCATATCCCAAAAGATGTAAGACGCCATGAATCAACATATAACCAAGTTCGGCCTTGAAACTGTGAGAGTTCTCTTTCGCCTGAGCTTTGAGCACTTGGGGACAAATAACCAGCTCGCCCAGATATTCGCCTTCGCCTTCGAAGCTCAGGACATCCGTGGCGTAATTTTTCCCACGGTATTCTTGATTGGTCTCTTTGGCAGCATTCGGATTGAGGAAAATAATAGCCAATTCTTTTTGGCGAATGACAATCTTATTTTTCTTTAATTCGCCAGTTAAGGCCTTCATCCATTCTTTGATCCATGCCTTTGGCATGGAAATCTCAGATTGGTTGATCAGGTTGAGATTTTTCAATGTGGATTGTTCCTTTGGTGAAGCTCTGATACTTTTATACTCATGAAACTGGAAGCTTGCAAGCCACCCCTCTGGGCTCTAAATGGACAT
>JACCDR012003163.1_pt1 | contig 10270 bp, 22 predicted proteins | sample 7446431 | NCBI WGS metagenome assembly JACCDR01 (sample SAMN15323443, study PRJNA562643) | freshwater metagenome | isolation source: river surface water | place: USA:Blue River Watershed | collected 2017-08-17 | reverse complement strand
TACCTCCCGCCCAACGGGGAGAAATACGCGTCGACGTTGAAGCCGGTCCGCAAGGACACCTGGCTCGGCAAGGAGCTCGACGAGCGGCTCCTCGTGAAGGACGCAGCCGCGAATGCGCCCAAGGCCGACAACGTCGACGTCATCGGCTGATGTTCCGCCCACACAACGACTGGGTGCTGGTGAAGCTCGACGAGCGCCCCGACGAGGAGCGCATCGGGCGCATCATCGTTCTCGCCGGCGCGGTCGAACGCATCTGGACCGGGCGCGTCGTTGCGCTCGGCCCGGGTGCGTGGAGCGACCGACGCACCCACCGCGTCCCCATCGACCTCGTCCAAGACCAGCGCGTCGCGTTCTTCCGTGAGAACTTCGAGACTCAGCAAGGCAAGCAAATCGCGCATGCGCTCGAGGGCATCATGCCCGGTCACGGCCTTCTCCGGCAGTCCTCCATTCTCTACAAGTGGGTAGCCTGATGCTCTTCGTGATTCGTACCAGCCCCGGCGTCGTCGAGCTGAACTTCATGTGGCTCCCGACCTTCCTCGGCATGGACCCCATCCTGCGGCGCGACATCGAGAAGGAGCTCGCGCCGATGCTCGAGAAGAAGGAGATGACCGACGAGGTTCTCCAGGCCGCGAGCGACCGGGCCATCGAATTCATCTGCGACCGCTATCACGCGTTGCCGGGCCTGCGGGACTACCTCGACGCGCTGAAGTTCGTACAGGACTCGACACCCGCATGAAGGACGCGCGCCTGCAGCTCCGTGTCCCTGCCCGCTTGAAGAAGCAGGCAGAGGCCGCTGCCAAGCGCCGAGGCTCGAACCTCTCGGCGATGGTGACGGAGTACCTCGAGCGCCTCGTCTCGCAGGAGAGGCTTGCGCGCGAGGTCAGTAGCGGGCGTGGTCTGCGTGTCTCTTCGAGCGACGTGGAGCAAATCTGATGAGCGAGTTCGAGGAAGTGAACGAGAGCATCGAGGTCCCGAAGAACACGGGGCGCGCGGGGTTCTTGCGCGTCATCGAGGACGCCTTGAAGCTCCCGCGCGTGCAGGACATCCACATCGACTCCCGCGGCAGGGTGAAGGTCCGGTACTTCCTGCGTGAGGGCGAGACCAAGAAGCCCATCGAGACGGACTTCTCGACGCTGGAGCCCTACGCCGCCATCCGAAACAGCGTGGTGCAGGAGCTCGTCGAGCCCGACGACAACGCCGCGGTCGGCGTGAGCCAGCTCTTCGACGGCGCCGCGCAGGACCGGCTCTTCCCCATCGCCTTCGTCGGCAGCCCGACCACACGCTTCTGGCGTTGGTACGAGAGCTCGACGGGCATCGTCCTCTCCTCTTTCGACCAGCTCTACGGTGTGCCCTTCTTGAGCGAGCACGCGCTCGAAGACTATGTTCTAGTTCTCTGCGCCGGCTTCACGCGCTCGGCGAGCCTCATCGACACGCAGAGGAGCTACAAGCTCGTCATCCCCGAGGTGAACTCATGAACGATTCCACGGACCAGGGCGTGATGACGTCCGCGGTCATTCGCGCCGGCCTCGTCAACGAGAACCAGCTCGCGGAGATGAAGCGCTGGGCGCCGCCCGGGCTCGACCCCGACGCCGCGGCCGAGGACCCGAAGACGCTCGACGAGGCGGCCGGCCTCGTAGCCGATGCGCTCCAGAGTCAGGGCTACGTCCTGATGCGTGAGACCGACCTCGAGGTCATCCGGCAGTACATCGCAACGAGCCGGCGCGGCAGGCTCTGCGTGAAGACCGATGATGGCGACCCTGAAGCGCGGAGCGAGTTCGAGGTCACCTTCGGCACGACGCCCATCGGCGAGTACATCCTCGCGTGGCGCAGCGAGAGCATCAAGGACCTCATGACGAACGGCATGACGTACCTCGACGACAACGGCGTGCTCGTCTTCTTCAGGGACGTGCGCGAGTTGTTTTTCGGTCAAGAGAAGACGTTCATGGTCTGCGTGCCGGAGAGCCATGGCCGCTGACCTCCTGTTCCAGGCGCTGCGCAAGAAGGCGGGCTTCGAGCCCGTCTCCATCGCGGAGCCGAACCCGAACCAGCTGCGCGTGCTCGGCCGCGTCCTCGAGGACACGGGCGGCATGAACATGAACAACTGGAAGATTCTGATGCACCGCTTCTACACGACGATGGTGAGTCGTCCGTGGAAGGCCGACTTCTCGAAGTCGTACTTCGTGCAGGAGGAGACGGGCAAGCTCGTCTTCGCTTGGCGGCTCATCTTCCAAGGCGAGAACCTCGCGCAGTTCTACCCCGAGCTCGCGAAGCTCGCCGAGAGCTCGCCGGTCTCGGCCCGCGGGGACATCACCGAGATGGTCCTGCCGGGCGCGTCGCGCGACCGCCACTCGACGCACGGCGGACGGCGCGGCGCCGGTCCCGCAGGTAAGGTGTTGGTCGGCCCGCTCGCCGTCGCGGCCAAGCAGCGAGGAGGCTGAGCGTGCCCGTCACCGTCAAGGAAGTGAAGTGGGGTGAGGACAACGAGCTCGATGCAGCTCCGGTCCTCACCGACGAAGAGCAGGACGCGCTGAAGAAGCGGATGGAGGCGCTCGACAAGCTCCTCTCCGACCAGAAGAAGGGCAAGTACAAGCTCGAGCTGATGTTCGGTCGGCAGTACAAGACCGGGCAGGCGTACCCCGGCGCGCTCTCCATCTGGGAGAGCGGAACGAAGCTTCATGGCGGCGGTGACGCGAAGGTCTACGAGTGCCCTGGCAAGACGCTCAAGAAGAACGACTGCACCGCGCTCATCCCCGACGCGTCCCAGGGCTACGGCTTCCTCGTCTGCCCCTCGTGCAAGGAGGTGTGGAAGGGCACGCAGGTGCACGGCGAGATTCTCGCGCGCCTCACGACCGACGGCTGGGCGAAGCTGCTCTACCGCTGGTGGACACGCGTGGGCCACAACGCCGACCTCTACGTGAAGCGTCCGCGTCGCGACATCCGCAGCGACGCGCGTGCCGAGCAGGAGAAGTCCCGCGGCGGTGAGCTCATCGAGAAGAGCCGGAAGCGCGAGGTCTTCATCTATCCTCTGCGCAACATCATCAAGGACGTCAACGCGGGCGCGGACCCCTTGAGGCGCTTCCGGGCCTTCCTGTCTGCGTAACCTCGTGGTTGTGCTACTACTTGAGCACGTGCGTACATGAGCGAATACCGAGTCATCGCGCAGAGGCGCACCGTCGTTTCTCAGCTGCAGCGCATCCTCCTGGACCGCTACATCGCTGCCGACACGCCCCCCAAGGAGAAGCTCGTCTGCGAAGAGGTGTTCGTCGCCGAGAGCGAGGTCTCGCAAGAAGTCCTCATGGACATCTTCGATGACCTGCAGACCTGGGAGAATCACCTTCGCCAGCAGATGAACGAGTTCAAGTGGCGGAAGGAAGAGAAGAAGCTTCCGTTCCTGAAGGACCGAGAGAAGCCGCCGTCAGCCGAGGCCAAGAAGAATGGGACAGAGAAAAAGCCGAAGGGCAGCAAGCGAAAGAAGGCACCCGAATCCGAAGCCCCCGCCGGCGACGGAGGGGAGCCCGAAGCGGCCGAGTAACGTCCGCGAGCACATGGCCATGCTCGAGCAGCGGCTCGCGCGCATGGAGCACGCCTTCGACACGAACACGTCCGTGTTCAGCGACGGCATCAAGATGCTCGAGGTCCGGCAGCAGGTCCTCTTCCGCATCATGCAGGACGTCTTCAACGGCCAGGTGCGCGTGAAGGGCGTCATCTCCAACGACGACGGCATCCCGCGCGCCACGGTGGACGTGGACGGCTACATCGTCGACCACCTCACCGAGCTGCAGAAGCTCGAAGAGGCGCCGGCGTCACCGCACGAAGCGGAGACGAACCCCGTCCTCGCCGATATCGACGACGACAGCCCCATCGAATTCGGAGGAGACGGCGCATGAAAATCATCCGCGGTACGCAAGATGCGAAGGGCAACGTCTTCACGAAGACGCCGGAGGGCGGCACCGGGCGCATGCGCTGCATGAAGTGCGGTCAGCTCGTCATCGAGGCGAAGCTGTCGAACGGCAAGACGGTCATGCAGTGCCAGGGCTGCGGCGCGAACCACACCGTCAGCGCGATGGACAAGCCGTACTCGCCGCCGCCCGGGACAGTGCCCAAGCTCCGGCAGCCTTGAAGTGCCCGACCACCTCGAAGCCGTGCTTCCGATAGAGGCGCAGCGCGCGGTGGTTGTCCTTCTTCACCGTGAGAACGACCGTGGGATTCAGCGCGAGCACGAAGCGAAGGAGCTCCTTGCCGACGCCACGGCCCTGCACCTCGGGCGCGACGCCGAGGCGGAGGACATCGAGGATGTCACCGTCCCAGCCCACGAGCACGTACGCATGAATCGGGTCGCCCAGCACGTACGCCTCGCTGAACGTGAGCTCGCGCTCGAGCTGCGCAAGGCTCAGCGAGTTCTCCGGGAACAGCGTGTATTCGAGCTCGCAGAGCCGCGGCACGTCGTCGAGGGTAGCCTTCCGAATCACACGCTAAGAAAAGCACACACGGCCTCCCGGCCGCATGTGCTTTCTCGTCACGCCTCTCCACCGACGGCCATGACCACGATGGCCTGGCTCACGCGCGTCGTCACGAAGGCCCGGTGGATGAAGTCGAGCTCCTTCAGGAGCGCCTGCTCTCTTCGCTCGAGCGCGACCCGCAAGAGCCGGCTCGGGAGCGGCGCCTGCTGCGCATCGCGCAGGTTCCGCAGCTCTGCGAGGCAGCCGCGCTCATCTTGCTCCAAGTACTCGCTCAAGTAGACCAGTTGCATTCTGTTTCCTCCACTGCTCTTGTCCCTGAAATGTCCGGAGGTTTGCCGTGTCGATGAAAGTCACTCTCGAGGGAAGAGAAGCTCTCGCCTCGCTGCCCGCCGAACAGCTAGAACGGCTCGTCGAAGAGGACCTTCAGGCCTTCGACACCTGGTTTCAGAAGAAGCAGATGGAGACCGCAGGTCAGGGCGAGAAGCCGGAGCCGCTCGTTCGAGGCGAACGGGCCATCCTGAAGACGTACTTGTACTGGAAGACGAAGGGAGCGACCGATGCGTAAGGTGATGGTGCAGGTCCAGTGCTCGCGGTGTGAGCGCAAGGAGGAAGTCGAGTACGACCCCGCGAAGGACACGGGTGCGACGGCCGCAACGCCGCCGGCGGTCCTCGTCGCCGTGCTGCACAACCCGAGCAGCGAGCCGCTCAAGGTCGGCTTCGACGACCTCTGCGGGCCGTGCCATCGAAGCGTGAAGGCGCTGCTCGAGCAGGTCGGCAAGCGCATCAAGGGGCTCTCGCCCGACCGTGACGCGAAGCCGAAGAGCGAGACGAAGCCGACGACGCCCGAGACGAAGGCTAAGAAAGAGGAGCCCGCGCCGAACCCGGCGCCTGCTCCCCGTACGACTCAGGCCGTGGCCTCGACGAAGCGCTGAGAGCTCGCGAAGTCGAACTTCCGCGGGCGCGTGCAGCGCAGGTCGTGACCGTTCCAGCGAACGAACATGAGCGGGCTGGCTTGCGTGCCGTGCTGGTCACGCAGGTTGCCTGTTCGTCGTAGGCGGAAGCTCGAACCTGGATTCATGATGACGAGCAGGTCGAGCATCTCGACCCCCTCGAAGAGAAGCTGGTCGGCGTACTCGCTCTTGCAGAGCGGCTCGATGCCGACCGGAGGGAACTGCTCGTACTGCTGCACGACGGCGCCGCGCTCGAGCTTTTCCGTGTACACGTTCGACGACATGAAGACGCGGCCCCCGGCGCCGCCGGCGGTCTGGATGTGTACGAGAGCCTGCGCCTGCTGCGTGCGTCCACGCTCAGGCTTCAGGACCAAGACATTGGCGTTGAAGGTGGCGGCGGCTCGCTTCAGCCAGGGCACGCCCGGCGGAAGCTTTTCGACGAAGTCAGCGAGCTCTTGGCCCAGCATCAGAATCATCGAGCAGAACGGCGGCGTGGTGACCGACGCTCCGTCGTCGCGGTTGACGATGATGCCTGGCCTCACCTGCTCGGTGAGAGAGAACAAGTACATGGAGACCTCCTGAACAGGTTCGCGCCTGTCCAGAGGTCTTATCCCGTTGTACTTCCCTCTTTTGCGAGCGCCTACGCGACTTCGGAGAGCTGCCCGCGCTCGCCCGAAAGGACGCGCCGCACGGTGCTCAGGGCGATGCTCACGTACTCCGCCGCTTCACGGTCGGTGACGGTCGGTGCGAGCTGCTCGAGGATGCGAAGGACCATCCACGCGGAGGCCACATCGCTGATGGGCAGGTAGCCGCCGAGTCGTTCTGCCGCCGCGTATCCCTTCCGCTCCAAGTGTTCCTTGGCGAAGAGAACGGCTTCGCTGGCGGTCTCGTGCATCGACCAAGTCGTGCACACGGGGTCGAGATTCATCATGCCGTCCTCCTTTCTCTAGTTGTTGTAGGGGTTGAAGGAGGCACTCGCAAGCGGAAATGAAGCAAGTACCGTGTCTACTGTTTTCCTCGGGATGTCGAAAACGGCCCCAGCTTGTGACAGTTCGCCACGACAAACCGAGGCTAGGTGAAAGGGTCGCGCCCTTGCGGGCGGCCCTTTCGTAGTCGGAACCCCGACTACTTCTTGAGCGCCGGCGGGGCCAGCAGCCACTTCACGGCTTCGCTCGCGGCGACCGTGAAGACCGTGCCGAGAGCGACACCCGCCGCAATCTCGACGACGCGGCGGCCGCTGGCGGCAGGCGTCTCCTGGCGTTCGAGCATCGCCAGGATGCGGTCCTGCCGTGCAACGACGCGGTCCTCGGGATGCGCGGTCGTGTCGTTGGAGCGGCTCGGGTTGTTGTTCTCGGACGTCTGTTCCATGATGATGGTCTCCTGTACCTTGTCGTTCGGAAGCGTTGTTCTTCCGTTGTTCTTGTTCCGGGGTTTGTGCTGGGTTTGCGATGCCGGGCCTTCGAGCTCGATGTTCATCTTCTCCAGCTCACGTTGCAGCTGCGGGCCCTTGAGAGTCGGCCCTTCGCCTTCTTTCATCTTCGGCGCACCTCCTTGGAGCACCGTTGCTCCATTCTTCTTCTTCCGCTTTTTCGGCGCCTTTTGCGCCCGCTTACTGGGCGACGGCACCGCAGCACCCGCACGTCGGGACTTCTCCCGCGTCCTTGAGAATCTCGGCGCGCACCATTGCTCGCCGGATGTCGACGTTGCTCGCGATGGCGCGGAACTCGGGACCGCTCACCTCGATGTCGAGGCTCACGACCTTCCGAGGCTCGCCACGCGCGTGCCCTGCCCAAACGGCAAGGGCGGCTTCGATGCGCTCGAGCGGGCGCTCGAGGCTGATGGCAACGCTCGCGAGCGCGCTGCCGACGATGATGCTGAACATGTAGCCTCCTCACTTCTTGTTCCGGAACCATGCGTGAAGTGCCTGCCCCCACGCCCGGCAGGCGAGAGCGAGCTCGGCGCGACGCTTGATAGCGTCCACGCGCGGCATGTCGCGCGCAGCAAGAGCCTCCTTCAGCTCGTCAGTGAGCTCCAGGACCTTCTCGGCGGTGTAGAGTGCGGGGCTCTTCACCATCACGGCACCTGCAGGCAGGTCACCGTCGCCGTCATCTGGAAGGGCACCGTCGAGAAGTTGTTCCCGACGCACTCCCAGCCCGACTTCTGACCTGCGTCCGTCGGGTTCGACGCGCGCGAGGCCGTGCCGTTCTGCCCGAGGGTGTTGATGCCCCACGCGCAGCCGCCGTGCAGGACGACGTCGTTGTTGTCCGCGCAGAGCGCGGTGGTCGTGTTCGAGCCATTCGCGGGCACGAACACGCTCGTCGTCATCGTGTACGTGTTCGCCTTGCCCGAGAGCGCACCGGGCGCACCGGTATCGCCCTTGTCGCCCTTCGGACCCTGAGCTCCGGGCGCACCCGGTGCGCCGGGGGCGCCGGCGTTGCCCTGGGGACCCTGCGGGCCGGGGTCGCCCTTCTCCGACGCCGAGCCCGGCAGCCCCTGCGGACCCGCAGGGCCTTGCGGACCCTGCGCGCCGGCGGCGCCGTTCGTGCCCGACTCTCCCTTGTCGCCCTTCGCGCCGGCCGGGCCCGCAGGACCCTGCTCACCGCCGGCGCCGTTCTCGCCGTCGGCGCCACCGATGCCGCCCTCCGCACCGCTGCAGCCGACCACCACGCTCAGAAGAACCGCCGAAACCAATGCCTTGATGTTCATGTCTATGTCTCCCTTTCTTCTTTCTTGTCCCCGAATTGAGCGTAAGATTGCCTGTTTTTGGCCTGTTTTGAGGGTAAAAAGAAGGCCCCGAAGGGCCTTCTATTCACGTCTCTACATGCCCGCAGCACACGCGACGCTTCCGGTCCTGGGTCAGGTTCAAAGCACTCGACCCGCAATGGGAGCACGTCGGGTCGATGATGGAGAACGTGCCGGGCGTTCTGCACCGGCAGTTGAAGAGCCCGAGCCGCTCGTCGCCCTCCCTGGTGAAGTCCATCCGCCCGATGAACTTCAGGTTGGTGACTTCACGGCGCGGGTACTCTTTTCCGCAACCGCAGCGCGCGACGCTGGGCGGCGGGGGCAGGCTCGAATCAGTTTCCATAGGCTTCCTCCAGCCTTCTTCTTCCCGATTCCGGCCCGGAATTGAGGGTAGAAAAGGGGTCCGGGCTTGCGCCCGTGTTGATGAGTTGTTCGCGCGGGCGCTGTCACCACCCCCGTACATGACGCTTGCGTTCGCGCGCTTACGTCACGCCGGGGCAGCTCCACGAGGGCACTCCTGCCCTTCGTTGTTCTTGTTCCCTATCGCGCGTTGCTTTTTCAGGAAGCGCGAGTAGGCTGAATCGCGGACGTTGCGGGGGATGACCGCACGCCCTTCACCCGAAGGAGCTATCCCCCATGCCCAAGTCCAACATCAAGGTCTCGCGTTACGTCGACAAGCAGCTCGGCTGGGAGGCCTCCGTCAGCCCAGAAGACGGCTCGTGGGTCTTGTTCCTCCCGCGCGCAGAGGCCGCGCAGAAGAACAACCTCCGACCGCAGCTCTGGCACCGGGTGGGTACGTGCGAAGACGAGCACGGCGATACGCACGAGAGCTACGCGCTCGACGGCTCGCCCGAGCACCAGGCGTTCCTCTCGAACTACGGCGCTGGCGTCGGGCTCACCGAAGCCTTCGTCCCGCGCGGCTAAAAGAAAGGGCGGCTGCGCGAACAGCCGCCCTTCCTCAGCATGCGGGTCCTCTACACGTTGGTCTGTAGGACGTCCGAGGTCCCGTGCTGCGTCGGTGACCGGTTCAACGCGCCGGCACCTTCGTGAGGCTGGCCCGTCCTCATCCTTCTTGTGCCCGTTTCCCGTCGAGCTTTGCGTGATAGAGTTAGGTCGAGCGCATGCCCATCTCTTCGGCCGAAATCGCCCAGATGAACGGCGGCTTCATGAGCCAGAGCATGGGGCAATTGCAGTACGCCTCGATGATTGGCCAGGGCGACTCGATGATGGGCGGCGCGATGAATCGCATGTCCGCCATCGGCAGCCCGCTCGCGTCCGGCGCGATGGGCATGCTCGGCCTCGACCCGATGTCTCTCGGGCTCCGCGCGGGCATGAGCGCGCTCGGCTCTGGGGCGGGGCTCGGCGGCGCCGCGCTCGCCGGCGCGGGCGTCGCGCTCCCGGCCATGGCCCTCGGCGCGGGCGTTCACTACGCCGGCAGCCAGATGTACACCGGGGCTCAGCAGCAGCAGGTGATGAACAACGTGCTGCGGCAGTCCTTCGGCTTCCGCAACGCCGGCGGCGGGCAAGGCTTCGACCGCGGGCAGATGAGCTCCATCGGCTCGATGATGCGGGAGATGACGCACGACGTCGGCCCCGGCGGCGAGCTCACCTCCATGAGCGAGCTCACCCAGCTCGCCGGCAAGATGGGGCAGATGGGGTTCGCGCAGGGCGTGCGCGACGTGAAGGACTTCTCCTCGAAGTTCAAGGAGATGGTCAAGACGCTGAAGACCATGGCGCAGGACCTCGGCACGACGCTCGAGGGCGCCATGGAGTTCGCGCAGGCCTCGAAGAGCTCGGGCATGTTCGGGATGGGGAACATGCAGCGCTTCACGGCCGCCGCGCGCGGCGCCACCGTCGCCGGCGGGCTCGCCATGAGCGAGGTCACAGGCGCGGCGAGCATCGGCAGCCAGATTGCGCGCTCGGTGGGTGGCCTCGGACGGCAGGGCGCCATGGCCGGCGTCCGCACCATCGGTCAAATCGGCGTCGCGCAGCAGATGGGCGTGCTCTCCGAAGAGGACATCTACAACGCGACGGGGCAGACCGGTGCCGAGGGGCGGCAGGCCTTCGCCGCGTCGCAGATGCAGCGCTCGGCGAGCTGGCTGCAGAGCGGCCGCGGGC
>JACCDR011573181.1_pt1 | contig 10270 bp, 8 predicted proteins | sample 7446431 | NCBI WGS metagenome assembly JACCDR01 (sample SAMN15323443, study PRJNA562643) | freshwater metagenome | isolation source: river surface water | place: USA:Blue River Watershed | collected 2017-08-17 | reverse complement strand
GGTCATCGGTTCGAATCCGATAGGGTCCACCAAATCAACCGCCGAAAGGCGGTTTTGATTTGGTGGACCCTAAGCAAGCCAACTGCTTGGCTTGCGGTCGGATTCGAAAGGACTTTGTGTATTTGTGAGAATTTGATTTGAACAAATCGCAAAGTCACCAGCCGCGGTAAGCGGAGAAATTCCGATAGGGTCCACAAACGTCTAGAAAATCTCCCCTGCGGGAGATTTTTAGTTTGTGGAAGGCGGAGTGGTGTTTTGCTAGTGGGTAAAACCGTGAGCCGGGGTCGAGAAAATCCCAAGCGACGGCGAGGGATTATTCGTGACCACAGCGTGGACCCTAAGAAATCTCGAGACGTGTGCTTTCGATCGGATTCGAAGTATTTTTGAGTTCAAGCGAAGTATTACTGCAAGCAATTGAGTTGATTACCCGCATTGATTTGTGCTATGCCGTAGGAACAGAAAACGTTGCTATACTTATAAAATGTTTAAAAAAATAACTAAGATTATTCTTTTAGTTTGTCTCTCGGTCGTAGTTTTTATTGCGGGGTACTACCTGTATATTCGTGTTGTGGTTGAATCGAATTTAGCGGAACTTGTTGCACCTACGACAACAAGCTTTGTTGAAGTAGATGACGAGAAATTGGCATACCGTTTGATTGACAATAAAGCGGAAACCACAGTCTTGTTTGTGGGAGGTCTTTCCGGTTGGGTGGGAACTTGGGAGCGTACTATGCAGTCAGCTAATACGACAAATAAAAATTATAATTACCTTGCACTCGACTTGCCACCCTTTGGTTATAGTGTCTTAGATGAGAAAAAGGGATATTTCAGAGATACTCAAGCAGATCGAATTCAGAATCTTGTTAATGAAATGGGTCTTAAGCAGGTAGTTGTGGTTGCTCACTCGTATGGTGCTGGTCCGAGCGCTGAGTATGTTCTTCGTGGAACTCCTGAGGTAAAAAAATTTATTATCATTGATGGTGTCCTTAATATAGATGAACCAAAAAAAGTAATAGGTAAGGGAATCGTTCAATTGGATTATATTCGTAATCCGCTAATTGGAATTCTTGCTCATAATCAATCATTTGTTCAGGGTCGATTTGAAACTTTTGTGTATATTAAGGACAATATTACTCCAAGCTTGATAGATCTATATATGCAATCATTCAGTACGAAAGACACGACTGTGCACCTCTCAAATTGGTTTAAAGACTATAGTAATGATCCCTTAGATTACCGAAGTACTTCATCGGATAGTTATAAAAAACTCTTGATCCCTGTGCGATTGATTTGGGGGGAAAAAGATATCGTAACGCCGATTAGTCTAACGGAGGTTATTCTTGCTTCGGTTCCTGATGTAAAACTTCAGGCACTACAAGATGTGGGGCATATTCCCATGATTGAAAACTACAAAGCATTCGACACTGCGTTACTTGAAGCTTTAATCCGATAGCTATATACTTCACCTATGAAAATAGCAAAATACAGTGCACTATTTTTGGTCTTTGGATTTTTCAGTATCGTGCTGATGGAGCAGCTACCGGGCGCTATGACTCCAACTGCGGATCCACATGTTTCTCTTTTCTTTGGACTTTTTAACATCTCGTTACTCGACGATATTACACACTTTATTTCGGGGCTTTTAGGTGTATTGGCAGTGATTGCTGGCTCGAAATGGACTGTTAAGTACCTCATGATAATAGGAGGATATTATTTTCTCGATTCTATCTTCTACATCATCAATGGCTTTGCTACAGGCCAGCCTGTTTTAGATAATCTAGCGCTCAATTTGCCGCACGTCGCTATCGCAGTCCTTGTCGCATTTGCTCTCACAAAGTCGGTTAAAAACATCGAAATTGCCTAACTCGCGACTGGTCAAAGTTATTCGGACGGTACTTGTTATTTTTTTAGGTATTATTGCTATTCAGGCAATATATACTTGGGAAAACCCTATTCCAAACAAGCTGGAACGTGAAGCCTTAAACACAAAGAATGGAATTGTAAACGATGTAACTGAACTTAATCCTATTCAAGTCCTCGGTCTTGTAGTACCACATTCGATAGAGGAGATTGTGGCTGCCGTTAAAAATAACGACCATGTTTCGATTGGTGGTGGAAGAAATAGTATGGGTGGCCAAACCGCGAGTGAGCGAGCGGTGCAAATCGATATGCGCGAGTATAATAAAGTACTTGCATTTTCTACGTCGACAAAAGAGATAACTGTACAGGCGGGGATTCGGTGGCGCGATATTCAGGATTATATAGATCCGTACGATCTATCGGTAAAAATCATGCAGACATACGCCAACTTTACAGTTGGCGGTTCACTTTCTGTAAATGTGCACGGTCGTTATGTGGGGTTGGGACCAATAATCTTAAGTGTTAAAAGCTTTAGAATTGTAATGGCTGACGGAAGTATTCTCGACGTAACACCAAATAAAAATAGTGACATATTTTACAGTGCTATAGGCGGCATGGGGGGTATAGGTGTGATTAGTGATGTTACTCTTGAACTAGTAGACAATATTAACGTGGAGCGAAGTAGGGTAAAAGTGCCTACGAGTGAGTACTATGCTTACTTTAAAGACAATGTTCGTGATGGAGGCGGTGTTATATTTCATAATGGTGACATGTATCCACCAGCTTTTGATTCTGTTTCTGCGGTAAGTTGGTCGATAACTGAAAAACCAACAACAATAGAAAGTAGACTTATTCCGCGAGCAAAAGATTATTGGTTTGAGAGATTTGCGTGGGTCGTCCTTAGTGAATGGCCGAAAGGACGCTGGATTCGCGAGTACATCATAGATCCTTTTCTGTATAGTGGCGCTGCGCCAGTTCATACAAGAAACTATGAAGCAAGTTATGATGTTGCTGAGCTTGAACCAGAAAAGCGTGATGAGTCCACCTATGTACTTCAAGAGTACTTTGTGCCTGTAGAAAACTTTGATGCTTGGGTGCCGAAAATGAAGGCTGTCTTTAACGACAACAAGGTTAACGTTATTAATGTTTCAATTCGACACGCGCAAGCAGACTCCGGTGCAGTTCTTGCTTGGGCACGCAAAGAAAGCTTTGCCTTTGTTGTTTATTACAAGCAGGGGACTGATCAAAAGGCTAAAGACGCTGTAGCCAAGTGGACACGTGACATGATCGATGAGGTTATTTCAGTAGGAGGTACTTATTATCTCCCGTACCAGATACTTGCTACTGACGACCAGATTCATCGCGCTTATCCAAACCTTACAGAGTATTTTCAGATCAAAAACGCAGTTGACCCAAATAATAAGTTTACTAACAAATTGTGGGACACGTACTATAGTAAAGAAAAACTAGATTACTACATAGGAAAGCAGGCAGATTTAGCGATAGCAAGTACAACAAAAGACTATATTCGACGTTTTGATCGCACGTACCTTTCATTGCCAGAATGGTATATCGTCTATAGTGCAGACGAATACGCAGACGTACTGCGCGATTCACTACCGTCCCAGTTTAGTTATTTTGAAGCGAATAGCGATTTTTGGAAACAATATACTGAGGTGTTGCGACTAACAGCTGCTAGTCAGTACAACAATGATGATTACAAGCTTGTGCTTAAGGTTATCGGGGTGAGTTTTAGTGCCGAGAATATTATCAAAGGGATATATGAAAATTCCATCGGTATAATCTCAGAGTGGTTTGCTGGAAATACTAAGGTTGCAGAGGATGTCTATGCGGCTCGGGTTGCGAGAGACTATGCTGACTTTATCTACGACTACCCTTGGTACGACTTTAAGTATCTTTCTGCGCTGAAAGGGTTATGGACACTCAATAATACGACTGACTACACTGCACTTCAGGGTATTCGTCGTATTGAACGAAAGATGTTTTTAACGTTTGAGTATAGTGTCAAAGCTCTGTATTCTTCAGTTATAGCAGTAGCCACTCGTTCGAAGTTTGGCGTACAAGATGACATTATTTCAGCAGTAGTAACCCGTGATGGTGGTAAAACTAAAGAAATTATCAGTGCCGCTCATTACCAGCCCTTTACCAGACTTTTGAATCAAGAATTGAACAACGAAAAGGATAATAAGTATTTTAGTATCTTGGATATAGCTGGGAATGACAATATTGTGTTCACATACCGTGATGAAATCGGCGCACCTTCTGTCTCGGGCTCACATGAAATTATGCGAGATCTTCAAGTTCAGAATGTCGAGCGTATCACTGTCGAAGCTCCGGTAAAAAATATCACTGATATTTATCGAGTGTTACTAAAAAAGAATATTTTAATTGATCATTTTTATGATTACTAGGCGAGCAAGCGCGCCCGCTCCCTCAAAGTCTGCGAGAGCGTGGTTTCAATCGCGTGAAGGCATCCGCCGATGAGTTACCAGACAACGCAACGATAGAGAATGTGGCGATGTTGTTCACATCAAACAACTCCAGACAAGAGTTCTTGGAATACTACATCGCGCGCTTCGTGGACGCGTTGGCCTGAACCGGATTCATTCAAAGGTGTCACCCACAGCGGTGACACCTTTTTCTTTGGCTAAATAATTAAAAGGCCCCGACATACGTTGGGCCTTTTTCTTGCCTGAAAGTGCCCCTAGTGCTTCACATTCCACGTTCGCTTTGCGAGCGGGAAGTTATCCCCACTTTTGTGGTTGCGAGTGTTTCACTGTGGGATGAAGTGTTATATAATACTCATTAAGTGGGAAGGAGTGGGAAATGAAAGAAACGGAGAATTTCTTTCGAGCCAGTCCTCTAGTTTTACGCACCATGCTCATCGGAGAATTCACGCACACATTCGATGACAAGAAACGACTGTCGCTTCCGGCGAAGTTTCGTTCTGAGTTGGGTAAGAAGATCATCATCACGCCAGGACTCGACAACTGTCTCTTTGCTTTCACTTTGAAAGAATGGAAAGCAATCGCAGACAAGCTCAACCAATCGTCGATGTTGCAATCGGATGCTCGTAGCTTCAACCGCTACATGTTCGGTGGGGCAGTGGAGGCAGATGTCGACTCTATTGGTCGCATCTTGATCCCAGACTTCCTCAAAGACCGCGCAAACCTCAAGGGCAAAGCAGTGGTGATCGGTGTACAGAACCGCGTTGAAATCTGGAACGAAAAGGCATGGCTCGACTATAAATCAGTAGTCGAAAAGCAGGCGGATGCGCTCGCTGAACGACTTGGACAGATAGGAGTACTTTAAAAAATTATGGAAAGAGAGCATATCAGCGTTTTGCTTTCGGAGTCGATTGATGCTTTGGCACTCAAGCCTGGCATGACCTACTTCGACGGTACGGTAGGCCTCGGTGGCCACTGTGCAGAGGTTGCGCGCCGCTTTGGAAAGTCAGTCACTATCTGCGGTACAGACCGCGATGGCAACGCACTCAAAAAGGCAACTGCTCGGCTCAAGGAGCTTGGTGTAGAACCAGTCTTTGTACGAGGCAACTTCCGCGACGGTGCAACGCTTATGAAAGCGGCGGGTATAGCAAAAGTCGATGCAGTGATGCTCGACCTCGGCCTCTCATCGATGCAGCTCGACAGTTCAGGGAGAGGATTCTCGTTTCGCTACGAGGAGCCACTCTACATGACTTTCGACGAAGACCCACTTCGAGCAGGTATTACTGCTGAGACGGTAGTCAACGGCTGGAGCGAGGAAACGCTCGCGGATATTATCTACGCCTTTGGTGACGAGCGGTACGCAAAAAGAATTGCCGAGCGCATTGTCAAAGAGCGCGCAGTAAAGCGTATCGAGACCACCGGACAGCTCCTCGAGGTCATACGCGCAGCAGTACCCGCAGCGTACCGACACGGCAAGACGCACTTCGCAACCAAGACTTTTCAGGCACTTCGCATGGCTGTCAACGACGAAGTGAATGCGGTGACCGAAGGCGTGAAGTCACTCTTCGAGTTCCTCGCGCCACACGGCCGTATCGCAGTCATCTCTTTCCATAGCATCGAAGACCGAATCGTAAAAGGAATTTTTAGGTCTTACAAAGACGAGGGGAGAGCAGGGCTTATTTTTAAAAAGCCACTCACACCATCAGACGAAGAATTACAAACTAATCCGCGATCACGAAGCGCAAAGCTCCGCGTCGCACAAAGAAATGACTAAAGCAATCACCATCCACCTGCAGAATGAAGACTTGATGCGACGCATCGCCCTTGGTGCGGGCGTGATGGTACTTGCGCTTGCTGCACTGTATGGCGCTTTGATACAGCAGAGTATATTGAAACTCGTCGCTCGTCAGGATGCGGAGCGCGTTATTAAGGCAGAAAAGTCTGCGCTCGCTGAACTTGAAGCGACCTACATGTCGGCACGAAGTGCTATTACCGAAGAAGTCGCTTTTGCATCAGGCTATATTCGTGCAGAGTCGCCGACATTTGCTGTTCGCACCGCACCCACACTTTCACTTTCTAATACTCGCTAGTATATGAGGGGAAACGGTATTACTCGAGTAGGAACGCTTCTAGCGCTTTTTGCACTGGTAGCATTTGTACTTGTGGTACGACTGTATCTCGTGCAAATACGTGACGGTGCGCTTTTTGCTGAAGAAGCAAAAAAACAATATGTGTCTCCGTCGGGTACGTTTGACCGTGGCACTATCTACTTTGAATCAAAAGACGGCGTGCGTACCACCGCTGCGACACTTAAGTCTGGCTACACGCTCGGTATCAACCCAAGTAAAGTAATAGACGCGGCGTCACTTTATGAGTCAATAAAAGAAGTGGTGCCAATTGACCCACAACTTTTCTTTGCACGCGCAGGCAAGAAAGGCGATCCGTACGAAGAGCTCGCAAAGCGCATTTCAGAAGAGCAGGGTGTAGCACTGCGCGCGCTTGGTGACCCTGCTATCGAGCTTACACGTGACCAGTGGCGTATTTACCCTGGTAATGCAATGGCATCACAGACAATTGGCTTCGTCGGATACAAAGATGATGTACTGTCGGGGCGCTACGGTCTTGAGCGTCAGTACAATGACACACTCTCGCGCGGAAGCCGAAATGTCTACGTAAACTTTTTTGCTGAGGCGTTTGCAAGTATCAAGGATACTGTTTTTGTCGGCAAAGACCGCGAGGGAGATATTGTGACCTCGATAGAGCCGACCGTGCAGGCAGAGCTTGAGAAGAAACTCAAAGAAGTAATCAGTAAGTGGGACTCGCGAATGGTGGGTGGCATTATTATGGACCCAACATCGGGACGAATTTATGCTATGGGTTCCGCACCTACGTTCAACGCCAACGAGCTTTCGGGGGTAAAAGAAGTAAGTCTTTTCGGTAACCCACTCGTCGAAGACTTTTTTGAAATGGGGTCAATTGTGAAGCCACTGACTATGGCGGCCGGTATTGATTCAGATGTCGTGACTGCAAAGAGTCGCTACTTTGACCAAGGCTACCTTGTACTCAACACTGCGCGTATCTCAAACTTTGACGGCAAGGGTCGTGGTGATGTCGATATGCAGGAGGTGCTTTCTCAGTCGCTCAACACTGGTGTGGCACACGTGGTATCAAAGTTGGGCAACAAGGAGTTTGCTGAGTATATGCGCGCCTTTGGCATGGGGGAAGAGACGGGTATCGATCTACCAAACGAAACCTCAGGCCTCGTGACCAATCTCAACAGTACACGTGATATTGAGTACGCAACCGCCTCGTACGGACAGGGCGTTGCTCTCTCGCCAATACAGATGGTGCGTGCGCTCTCGGCGCTTGGCAATGGAGGCACGCTACCAAAGCCTCATGTTGCACTTCGTATCGAGTATCCACTTGGCATTTCACGCTCTATCGAGCCAGCAGGAGGTGCCGAAGATAGGCGAGTGATTAGCGAGGAAGCGTCCGAGGAGATTACACGAATGCTTGTGGAGGTGGTCGACAAAGCTCTCTTGAAAGGCGCGGTTCGTCAGGAGCACTATTCTATAGCAGCAAAGACCGGAACCGCACAGATTGCAAAGCCTTCAGGTGGGGGCTACTATACCGACAGGTACCTGCATTCCTTTTTCGGCTATGCGCCAGCGTACGACCCAAAATTCATTATTTTCCTTTATAATGTCGAGCCAAAGGGTGCACAGTACTCTTCGGAAACGCTCACGATGCCTTTTATCGACCTTATGAAGTTCCTGCTCCACTATTACGAAGTCCCGCCCGACCGCAATTATGAAAAACCAATTTAAACTGCTTGTCATTTCGATACTCAAGTCAGAGGCGCGCGCACTTCTTGCGCGTCGCAAGCCACGTATTATTGCGGTAACAGGAAGTGTGGGTAAGACGTCGACAAAGGATGCAATTTATACGGCACTGTCACCACTCGCTTTTGTCCGCAAAAGTGACAAAAGTTTCAATAGTGAAATTGGTATCCCACTCTCTATTCTCGGTTTACCTAACGCATGGAGTAGTCCGGTCGGATGGGTGCGCAACATTATTCGTGGTGCGTTTGTAGTATTTTCTCGAGCCCCGTACCCCGAGTGGCTCGTACTTGAAATTGGCGCAGATCGCCCTGGCGATATTGCCCGCGCTATGGAGTGGATCAAGCCTGATGTGTCTGTACTCACACGTCTCCCTGATGTGCCGGTGCATGTGGAGTACTTCAAATCTCCACAGGAGGTTATCGAAGAAAAACTTCAACTCGCGAAAGGGCTTAAACCCGGTGGATTACTTGTGATCAATGGTGACGATGAAGTACTTCAGGGTGTCACCAAGCGTTTTCCCGCATCTCGCCTTGTCACCTTTGGTGAAAAGGGGGACGCGGATGTCTTTGCCTCACAATACGAAGTCATATACGAAGCAGGGAAGCCGAAAGGTATTTCTTTCCGTGTTGATATTGATGGATCGTCGCTACCGGTCACTATGGAAGGTGGGCTTGGCAAGCAGTTTATGTTCCCCGCGCTCGCGGCGCTTGCAGTGGCTTCGGGCCTTGGCTTCAACGCTTTGAAAGCTGCTGAAGCACTTCGTACACACGAGTCGTCGCGTGGTCGTATGCGTCTCGTTGCAGGACTCAAGAATACGACTATTATCGACGATACCTACAACTCGTCGCCTGCCGCAGTGCACGCTGCGCTTGAAGCACTTCATTCGCTTAAGGTTGAAGGTCGCAAAATTGCTATACTCGGCGATATGCTCGAGCTCGGGCACTACTCAGTGGGTGAACATAAAAATATTGGTGAGATGGCTGCAAAGTACGCGGGGATTATTATGACAGTTGGTTTGCGTGCACGCTCTATCGCCGAGGCAGCGCTTGGAAAAGGATTTCCTGAAAATAATATCTATCAGTTCGACACCTCAAAAGAAGCGGCTGCTTTTATACAAAATTTTATTACTGAAGGAGACACTATCTTGGTGAAGGGCTCGCAAGGTACTCGTATGGAGCGTATCGTTGAGGAAATTATGGCGGAGCCAGCTCGCAAAGCTGATCTACTCGTAAGGCAGGATGTGGAGTGGAAGGGGAGGTAGGGGAAAGCTTAGAGCTGCTAGCTGGGAGCTTTTAGCTTTTGGGAAGAAAGAAACCGGACTCGCGTCCGGTTTTTAGTTGCTTGACAGATTTTAGCTCAAGAGTAGTATCTGGAACTGAGACGTTCTTTCGAAAATCTAGTGTTCTCTAGATGAGAGGGGTACCTTAGATTGCGCGCAAGCGATATTCTGTTGGTAAGCCCAGATACGAAAAGAAAGCTGGTTAACTATGGACACGGCCTCGACTCCGTCTTGGCATGATCGCAAGATCAAATTGTCCGCGAATGGTAATCATCAGCTTGGCTAAGTTAATGCATGTGTCGTGGAAGTCGACAATGAACCGCGAAGCCCGTAGGAATATATCCATGCAGCTTCCACCGTGGGGTGGAATGTCGTGTGGTTAAGTACCCCGCGCGAACTGATTGAACTAGGTTCGGGTGGGTCCCATCACAGGGAGTCCTGTTTCCGGTAGACTGAGCGTCTCTTTTCTTTACACCCCGCCATCAGGCGGGTTTTTCTTTGCTAACAAAACTTGAAATTATAATAAAAAGGTGCTATAATTAATATAGAACATCAAAAATCAACGAAAGGTTTTGGTTTGAAAATTACACAGAGAAAACAGCTTGTTATTGAAGTCTACCGACCATTTCTGGTGCCGATTGTGCTTTTGTTAGCACTCATCGTTTCAATCCAGACACTTATGCTCAGCGCACCGTACTTTTACGGTCGTGTTGTGGATGAGTTGCTCGGTGGTGCCTCATTCGACAAACTCACGATACTCGCAGTGTCACTGTTTGGCGTTCTTATCCTCAAGGGTTTGCTCGATCTTTTGCACGGGTACG